>SR_TP_S13solDRAFT_1000285_pt1 | contig 22833 bp, 26 predicted proteins | sample SodReaTP_S13sol_FD_11159 | JGI IMG/M metagenome (IMG submission 11159)
CCCTCCCCCCGGCCCTCTCCCTGAGGGAGAGGGAGAATAAACCCCCTCCCCCGCGCATCGCGGGGGGAGGGCTGGGGAGGCGGCCCTAGCCACTTGAGACTTGCCACTGCCTTTCAGCCACTGCTTTCAAGATCCCAGTTGCCCGACTTGCCGCCGGACTTATGCACCAGGCGCACGCCGCCCATGGTCATGAATCGGTCCACCGCCTTGCACATGTCATAGACCGTGAGCAGGGCCACCTGCACGGCGGTCAGTGCCTCCATCTCCACACCGGTCTGGCCCCGGGTCTCGGCGGTCACCCGGCAGTGCACCGAGGGCGGCGAGTCGGCGGTGGAAAGCTCCACCTCCACATGGGTCAGGGAAATGGGGTGGCACAGGGGCACGAGTTCCGAGGTCTTTTTCGAGGCCATGATGCCGGCCACCCGGGCGATGCCCAGCACGTCCCCCTTCTTGTGGCTGCCGGAGCGAATCAGCTCTAAGGTCTCGGGTTCCATGGTGATGTGACCTTCGGCGATGGCCACCCGGTGCGTGAGGGCCTTTTCGCCCACGTCCACCATGTGGGCCTCGCCGCGGGCATTGAAGTGGGTCAGGGTGCTCATGGGGTATAATTCCAGCCATTGCGATTCATCAAGAGTGTAAGCGTAAACCATGTCCATCACCGTGCGTTACTTCGCCAGCCTCCGTGAGCGGGTCGGCCGCGCCGAAGATCAACTCCAGGCCGACGGCGACGACACCGCCGGCGGCGTCTGGTCTCGTGCCGTGCCTGAGCAGGCCATGCCCGACCGGGTGTTGATCGCCATCAACCAGGAATACGCCGATGCCGACCATCCGGTACGGGACGGCGACGAGGTGGCCTTCTTCCCGCCGGTCACGGGCGGCTGACCATGGCCGTCTCCCTGCACCCCGCAGCCTTCGACCCCTGGGCCACCCTCACGGCCCACCAGGCACAACTGCCCCCGGGCAGCTTCGGCGCCACCGCTGTATTCGTGGGTACCATGCGAGACTTCAACGAAGGCGATGACGTGCGCGCCATGACCCTGGAACACTACCCGGGCATGACCGAGAAACACCTGGAAGGGATCGTTGCCGAGGCCCGGGAACGCTGGGGTCTGGACGACTGCCTGATCGCCCACCGGGTGGGCCCCATCGAGCCCGGCGAGCCCATCGTGCTCACCGCCGTATGGTCAGCCCACCGCAAGGCCGCCTTCGAGGCCTGCCGCTACCTGATGGAAGAGCTCAAGCACCGCGCGCCGTTCTGGAAAAGGGAGACCCTCAAGGACGGCGCGGACCGCTGGGTGGAGAAGAACACAGAAGGGTGAGCCTTTGGAAGGATGAAGGTTGAAGGATGAAGGTTGAATGAAGGCCTAAATCCCTGATTCATCCTTCAACCTTCATCCCTCATCCTTCTTTCTCTTGCTGCATCATTGCAGCAAGAGAAAGAACGCCCCCTCCTCGCGCCGGATGTTCAACAACAGGCGTTGTCCCTCGGCGCCCATGGCCCGACGCATGTCCTCCAGGCTGGCCACCGGCTGGCGATTCACCGACAGGATCACATCCCCCTCCCGCAGGCCCGCCCGGGCGGCGGGGCTGCCGCTTTCCACGGACATCACCAACACCCCCTGCACCCTGCCGTGCAGCGGTGAACCCTCGGTGATCTCGCCGAAGCTGGCGCCTTCGAGACGCTGACTGAACTGCTGGCCTTCGCTGCGCACGCCCTGGATCTCGGCCACCTCGGCGGTGAGGGTGCGGCGACGGTTGTCCCGCACCACATCCAGCGTCAGCTGACTGCCCACCCGCAGCAGGCCGATGGCATTGCGCAGTTCCGTGGCGTTGCGAATGCGTCGATCATTGACCCGCAGCACCACGTCCCCTTCCTTGAGGCCCGCACGCTCGGCGGCGGAACCGGGTTCCACCTGGGCGACCACCGCGCCACGGGTCTGGTCGAGACCGAAGGCCTGGGCGAGATCCGGCGTCAGGTCCTGGACCGTCACGCCCAGGCGCCCGCGGCGCACCTCGCCGTACTCCACCAGATGATCCATCACCTGGCGGGCCATGTTCACGGGGATGGCAAACCCGATACCGATGTTGCCGCCGCTGCCGGAAAGGATGGCGGTGTTGATGCCCACCAGCTCACCGCGCAGGTTCACCAGGGCCCCGCCGGAGTTACCCGGATTGATGGAGGCGTCGGTCTGAATGAAATCCTCGTAGGACTCGATGCCCAGACCGCTGCGTCCCAGGGCGCTGACAATGCCGGAGGTGACCGTCTGGCCCAGGCCGAAGGGGTTGCCGATGGCCACCACGAAATCCCCTACCCGCAGGGCATCGGAGTCGGCCACTTTCACCGCCGTCAGGTTCTCGGCCGGCACCCGCAGCACCGCGAGGTCCGTGGCCTGGTCGGTGCCGACCACCTCGGCATCCACGAGCCTGCCGTCGTGCAGGGTGACGACAATCTCGTCGGCCCGCTGGATGACATGGAAGTTGGTGAGGATGTAGCCGTTTTCAGCATCCAGGATCACGCCGGAGCCCAGGCCCTGGGTCTGGCGCTCGCGGGGCTGCTGAGGCATGTCGAAGAAACGTCGGAAGAAGGGGTCGTCCATGAGCGGATTGCGCTCCGCCGCCACGCGACCCCGTGTGGCCAGGTTCACCACCGCCGGGATGGTGCGTTCCAGCATGGGGGCCAGGGATGGCAGGGGTTCGTCGTCCACCACCGTAGGCAGGGCCGCGCCGACCAGGGGCGAGCAGGTCATGATCAGGAACACAAGAAAGGGGGTCAGGGTGGTGCGGATCAATGGGCGCATGAAATCTTACCTTCAAGTAATCGTGGACCTTGATGCCCCCTCAGACCGCCCCGCCGTCATGGAAGTTCAGGGCGCCGGTAATCATAAAGAGGCGCCCTTCAGACATCCGATTCGTTTTGCAGTTCGATGCGCTCGCGCCGGGACTGCTCCATCTCCCGGGACAGGAAATAGCTCAGCACAATACGAATGGCGACGATGGCCCCGAGTATGCCCACATTCTCCCAGGTGGGTGCCAGGGTGGACTTGATGATGTCGGCGGCGACGAAGAAATCCAGGCCCAGCAGCAGGTGGGCGCCGAGACGCTCCCGGACGAAATCGGTCTGCATGAGCAGATGCGCATGTCCGCCGTTGCCGTCCAGGCGCAGACGCAGGAACCGCCACGCGGCCTCCACCACCCCCACCAGCACGATCAGCACCCCTATGCCCGACACGGTGTAGAGCAATCCCCAAAGCAGGGTATGAAAGATGTCCATCAAGACCTCCGGAACAATAGCGGGCACCGTTCAAGGGATGACGGCGTCCATGCCAGGGTGGGGACGCCGTTATCCCCGGTGTTATTTCAGATGCGCCCTCGGATTGAAGGGCAGCTCCTTTTCCATGCGCTCGTAGAACTTGCGTGCCGCTTCGGTCTCGGCAGGCGGGGTGGCGATCTGCAGGATCACGTACTGATCCCCGGCAGGCTTGCCCTGCAGACCCCGGCCCTTGAGCCGCAGGCGCTTGCCTGACTGGGAGCCGGCCGGGATCTTCAATTCCACACGACCGCCCAGGGTGGGCACATTCACCGTGGCGCCCAGGGCCGCCTCCCAGGGGGTGACGGGCAGGTCCAGGTTGATGTCCCGACCTTCCACCCGAAACCAGGGGTGGGCACGAATGGCGACCTCCAGGAACAGGTCGCCGGAAGGGCCGCCGCCAACACCAGGGCCACCCTGTCCTGCCAGACGGATGCGCTGACCCTCGGTGACACCGACCGGGATCTTCACCTGCAACTTGCGGCCATTACCCAACTGCACCGGCATGGCGCCGCCATGGGCGGCCTGCTCCAGGCTGATCTCGATACGCGCGGTCTGATCCGCACCCCGGGCCTGGAAACCCCCACCGGGGCGATGCCTGCCACCACGACGGGCGCCGCCGCCGAACAGGGTCTCGAAGAAATCGGAAAAACCCGGCTCACCGGGCCCGGGGCCAGCGCCAAAGCCGGGGCCGGCCCGCCCGCCGGCGCCTCTGACGCCACCGGAGAAGATATCTTCCCAGCCGGGAGGAGGGCGAAAGTCCTGGCCGGACTTCCAGTTGGCGCCCAGGTCGTCATAGGCCCTGCGCTTGTCTGCATCACCCAGCACCTCGTAGGCCTCGTTGATGGCCTTGAAGCGTTCCTCGGCATTGGGCTCCTTGCTCACGTCCGGGTGAAACTTGCGCGCCAGCTTGCGGTAAGTCTTCTTGATCTCGTCCTGACTCGCGTCGCGGGAGACACCCAACAGCTTGTAATAGTCTTTGTATTCCATGATCCGTCTACGATAGCGCAAACGATTGCGCCGCGTACGTACGCGGCGCAATCATGAACACGAGCTGCGCCCCGCAAGCGGGACGCCATGGCTCACCAGGTTCAGCCCTCCACGGAGATCCGCCGGGGCTGCACCGTCTCCTGCTTCGGAATGCGCACTTCCAGCACCCCGTTGACACTCTTGGCGCTGATCTTCTCCGCGTCCGCCGTATCCGGCAGATTGAAACGTCGGTAGAAGCTGCCACGCACCCGCTCCACCCGCTTGTAGTTCTCCCGCTCCTCCTTGGTCTCGGACTGGCGCTCACCACGGATGGTGAGGATGCCGTTCTCCATGTGCACCTCGATGTCCTTGGGATCCACGCCGGGGATATCCGCGTGCAGCACGTAGGCCTCCTTGTCCTCGCGGATGTCCACCGCGGGGGTCCAGTCACTGGTGGCTGCGGAGTCGCCCGACTCGCCGCCGGGGTGCATGCGATCCAGTTCACGGCTCAGCTGGTTGAGCAGGCTCCAGGGTTCATAACGCATCATTGCCATGGTCATTACCTCCACATCAATTCCGGGCCGCCGAGGGGCGGCGCACCGGGTTGTTCACGCACTGATCTCTTGTTGTAGACGATGGGGACGGCAGGGGGGATTTCAAGCATCCGGATCGCGACATTACGCCCGCAGACGGCCCGGAAAGTTGACCCAGATCAGCTAAATATCCAGCCGAAAAACCGGCCTCAATGACCTGTTATAGACGTTCAAGACGCAGCAGGCGGTGATCCTCGTCGGTCACCAGGCAGAAGCTGCCCCGCACACCCTCATGGGTCACGTGACTGCGCAGGGCCGAGGCGGGGAATCGCAGGTTGCGGCCCTGGCGGTCCAGGGCACGCACGGCCACGGCACCCCCCTGGTAATAACGCAGGTAGGCGTCACGGCTGATATCCAGGTCCAGGTAGTACCGGGGCATGGCTCACTCCACGTTCTGCACCTGCTCGCGCATCTGCTCGATGAGCACCTTCAGCTCCACCGAGGCCCGGGTGGTCTCCATATCGTTGGCCTTGGAACCCAGGGTATTGGCCTCCCGGTTGAACTCCTGCATGAGAAAGTCCAGGCGCCGGCCCACCGGCTCGTCGCGCTCCAGGATCAGGGCCACCTCCGTGAGGTGCCCGTCCAGACGATCCAGCTCCTCGTCTACGTCCAGGCGCTGGGCCTGCAGGGCGAGCTCCTGCTCCAGGCGGCCCGGCTCCATGTCCACAGCCAGGTCGGCAATGCGCGCACGCCATTTCTCCCGCAGGGCCTCCACCACCTTGGGCCGGCGCACGCGCACCTGGGCCACCAGCTCCGTGACCGCCTGGCAGCGGGTGACGATGGTCTCGCGCAAGCGCTCGCCTTCCCGTGCCCGGGTGGTGGCCAGCTCCTCCAGTGCCGTGTCCAGCAGCTTCAGGGCCTCGCCATGCAGAGATTCCAGATCCGGCGAAGGCTCGCGCACCACCCCCGGCCAGCGCAGGATCTCCAGGGCCGTGATGCGCGCCGGGTTCATGACCCAGTGTTCCACCTGACCGCACACCTCGATGAGGCGTTTCGCCAGGGGCTCGTTTACCTCCAGCCCCGCCTCGCCCCCCGCCGGCGCCTGATGGCGCAAGGACACATCCACCTTGCCCCTCCCCAGCCTGGCCTGGACCTTCTCGCGCACGGCATTCTCCAGGGCGCGAAAGGCCTCCGGCAGGCGCAACCCCACCTCCAGGTAACGGTGATTGACGCTCTTCAGTTCCCAGGCCAGGGAGCCCTGGGGGGTTTCTGCTTCCGCACGGGAGAAGCCGGTCATGCTATGGATCATGGGTAGGTCCTTCGGACAAGTGGCAAGTGGCAAGTGGCAAGTGGCAAGTGGCAAGTGGCAAGTGTGAGTATAAAGCCCCCACAAGGGGTTTCCCTTGCCACTTGAGACTAGCCACTAGCCACTTGCGCTATAATCCGCCCCCCGTACGCCCCCCAACGGAGTTCCCCATGCGACCCAGCGGCCGTCAAGCAGACGAATTGCGCCATATCCGATTCACCCGTCATTACACAAAACATGCGGAGGGCTCGGTCCTGGTGGAGTTCGGCGACACCCGCGTGCTGTGCACTGCCAGCGTGGACGAGCGCACCCCGCCCTGGCTGCGCAACAAGGGTAAGGGCTGGGTCACCGCCGAGTACGGCATGCTGCCCCGCTCCACCAACGAACGCATGGCCCGGGAAGCGGCCCGTGGCAAGCAGGGTGGGCGCACCCAGGAGATCCAGCGCCTGATCGGCCGCTCCCTGCGCGCAGCCGTGAACCTGGAAGGCCTGGGCGAACGCCAGATCACCATCGACTGCGACGTCCTGCAGGCCGATGGCGGCACCCGCACTGCCTCCATCAGCGGCGGCTTCGTGGCCCTGCACGATGCTATCAGCCACCTGATGCAACAGGGCAAGATCAAGCGCAACCCGCTGTTCGGCGCCGTGGCCTCCGTGTCCGTGGGCATCTACCAGGGCGTACCGGTACTGGATCTGGACTATGCCGAGGATTCCAACGCCGAGACCGACATGAACGTGGTCATGAACGACGCCAACGCCTTCATCGAGGTGCAGGGCACCGCCGAGGGCCACGCCTTTCGCATGGACGAACTGAACAGCATGCTGGCCCTGGCCCAGAACGGCATCCAGGACATCATCACCGCCCAGCGCGCGGCGCTCGAAGAGCACTGAAACCTGCAAAGAAAGGCATTGACAGGATTAACATGATTTACAGGCTTTAAAAGCCCTTCATGGACTATTTTTAATCATGTAAATCATGTTAATCCTGTCAGCTCCTTTGATCTTTCTTTCCACCTGCGCAACAAATCCCTCCACAGAGTAAGCAACCATGAAGATCGTGCTGGCCACCGGGAACGCAGGCAAGGTGCGGGAGCTTTCGGAACTGCTCGCCGGCACCGGTATCACCATCCTGCCCCAGTCGGACTTCGGCGTGCCCGAGGCCGAGGAGACCGGGCTGACCTTCATCGAGAACGCCATCCTCAAGGCCCGCAATGCCGCCGCCCACACGGGCCTGCCCGCCATCGCCGATGACTCGGGCATCGAGGTGGACGCCCTCAACGGTGCCCCCGGCATCTATTCCGCCCGCTACGCCGGCCCCGGCGGCGATGCCGGGGCCAACAACCGCAAGCTGCTCGAGGCCCTGAAACAGGTGGAGGCCTCCCAGCGCACGGCGCGCTTTCGCTGCGTCATGGCCTACCTGCGTCACGCCGACGATCCCTCGCCCGTGATTGCCGAGGGCAGCTGGGAAGGACGCATTGCGCCCGAGGCCCGGGGCCAGGGCGGCCACGGCTACGACCCCATCTTCGAGATCCCGGCACTGGAACTCACCGCCGCCGAGATCAGCCCCGCGGAAAAAAACCGCCGCAGCCACCGTGGCCAAGCAATAAGGATCCTGCTGGAGCGGCTTCAGAAAGGCCGCTGAAGGAAAGAAAAAAGCGGGTGTCTCGCCAAGACGCAAAGGACGCGAAGTCACAAAGTCTTTTCACTTCCCAATTCACACTTCATCCTTCAAATATGCCCCCCCTGAGCCTCTATATCCATCTCCCCTGGTGCGTGCGCAAGTGCCCCTACTGCGACTTCAATTCACACGAGGCCGGGGACGCCGTGCCTGAGGATCGCTATGTGGATGCCCTGCTGGCGGACCTGGAATCGGAACTACCGCTGATCTGGGGACGGCGACTGGAATCGGTGTTCGTGGGGGGCGGCACCCCCAGCCTGTTCTCCCCCCAGGCCCTGGATCGACTGTTCTCGGAACTGCGGGCGCGGCTGCCTTGGCGACCGAACATGGAGGTGACCCTGGAGGCGAACCCCGGCACCACCGATGCGGCACGGTTTGAGGGCTATCGGGCCGCGGGGGTGAACCGACTGTCCATCGGCGTGCAGAGTTTCAACGACACCCAGTTGCAGAGACTTGGGCGCATCCACGACAGTGGCCAGGCCATCGAGGCCTTCACCGCAGCGCGCAGGGCAGGCTTTGACAACATCAACATCGACCTGATGTTCGGCCTGCCGGAGCAGCCCCTGGAGGACGCCCTAGAGGACCTCGCCCAAGGCATAGCCCTGGGGCCGGAACACCTGTCCTGGTATCAGCTCACCCTGGAACCCAACACCCGCTTCGCCGCACATCCCCCCGTGCTGCCCGACGACGATACCCTCTGGGACATGCAATCGGCCGGTCAGGAACAGCTGGCGGCGGGCGGCTATACTCAGTACGAGGTCTCCGCTTACGCACGCACTGGACGCCCCGGCCGCCAATGCCGCCACAACCTCAACTACTGGCAGTTCGGTGACTACCTGGGCATCGGCGCCGGCGCCCACGGAAAGATTTCCCTGCCGGCAGAGGAGCGCATCCTGCGCCGCTGGAAACAGCGCCAGCCAAGGCAATACATGGAGGCCGCCCTGGCAGGTGCTGCCGCCAGCGGCGAACACACCCTCATCCCGGAGGAAACGGTGTTCGAATTCATGCTCAACGCCACGCGTCTGACCCAGGGCGTGCCCCTGGATCTGTTCACCGCCCACACGAGGCTCCCCCCCGAGGCCCTGGAACCCATGCGCAGCGAGGCCGTGGAGCGCGGTCTGCTCAGAGATGACACTGCCCGCCTGGAACCCACCGAGACCGGCCAGCGTTTTCTCAACGACCTGCAGGCCCTGTTCCTGATCGAGCCCCATGCAAGCTCTTGAGTTCGTCACCCTCACCTGCCCCCACTGCGGCGCGAGTTTTGACACGGAGGTGGACATCTCCACTCTGCCCGCCAGCTACGTGGAAGACTGTCAGATCTGCTGCGCTCCCATCGTCGTCACCGCCTCCATCGAGGGCGGCGAACTGGCCATCCACACCCGCAGGGAAAACGACTGACCATGGAGCGGGACTACACCCCGATCTCCTGCGCGCTCTACAGCGAATACGAACTGGCCATCATGCGGGGCCGCACGCTCAAGGTGAGATGGAAGGATCGCTACGGCATGGATCGTGTGGAACAGCTCAAACCCAGCAACCTGCGCACCCGCAATCACGGCGAATTCATGATCGCCCGAAATCAGCTGGGGCAGCGCAGGGTGTTGCGCTTAGACAGAATCGTTGAGGCGCAGGAAAGGGGTCAGGCGTGAGGGGACAAGCGTAGGCCGACCTACGCCTCACACCTCACCCCTCGCGCCTCCCGAACAAATCGTGTTGGGAGGCCGCCGTGATCTCCACGTCCACGAAATCTCCGGCCTGAAGGCCCTCGCCGTTCTCGATCACCACCACGCCGTCGATTTCAGGGGCATCGGCGCTGGAGCGGGCGATAATGGCGCCATCATCATCCTCGCCGTCCACCAGCACGGTCAGGGTCCGACCCACCTTGGCCTGCAGCCGATCGGCGCTGATGGCCGCCTGCACCTCCATGAAACGCTCCAGACGCTCGGCCTTTTCATCCTCGGGCACGGGATCGGGCAAGGCGTTGGCGGCCGCGCCTTCCACCGGCGAGTAGGCAAAGCAGCCTACCCGGTCCAGCTGGGCCTCCTGGATGAATTCCAGCAGTTCCTCGAACTCATCCTCGGTCTCACCGGGGAAGCCGACGATGAAGGTGCTGCGCAGGGTGATATCGGGGCAGATTTCCCGCCAGCGCCGGATGCGCTCCAGGGCCTTCTCCGAGGCTGCGGGGCGTCGCATGGCCTTGAGCACCCGGGGGCTGCCGTGCTGCAGGGGCACGTCCAGATAGGGCAGGACCTTGCCCTCGGCCATGAGCGGAATCAGGTGATCCACGTGGGGGTAGGGATAGACATAGTGCAGGCGCACCCAGACCCCCAGGCTGCCCAGGGCCTCGGCCAGTTGCTGGATATGGGTGCGCAGGGGGCGCCCGTTCCAGAAACCGGTACGGTATTTCACGTCCACCCCGTAGGCGCTGGTGTCCTGGGAGATGATGAGCAGCTCCTTCACACCGGCGGCCACCAGATTCTCCGCCTCCTGCATCACCTCGCCCACGGGCCGGGTTACCAGGTCACCCCGGAACTGGGGGATGATGCAGAAGCTGCACCGGTGGTTGCAGCCCTCGGAGATCTTCACATAGGCGTAGTGGCGGGGCGTGAGCTTCACACCACCTGCGGGCACCAGGCTCTCGAAGGGGGCGTGGGCCGGGGGTAGATACCGGTGCACCTCACCCATCACCGCCTCGTAGGCATGGGGGCCGGTGACCGCCAGCACGCCCGGATGGGCGCTGCGCACCTTGTCCGCCTCGGCGCCCAGACAGCCGGTGACGATCACCCGCCCATTTTCCGTGAGCGCCTCGCCGATGGCCTCCAGGGACTCCTCCACGGCGGCATCGATGAAGCCGCAGGTGTTAACCACCACCAGGTCCGCGTCCTCATAGCTGGGGGAGATCCCATAGCCCTCGGCCCGCAACTGGGTGAGGATGCGCTCGGAATCCACCAGGGCCTTGGGACAGCCCAGGCTGACAAAACCCACGCGACCGCCGGTGGCGGCCTGATCAGACGACTTGCTCATGCACTCACCTCGAAAAAACACCCGGCTTATGCACACAAACGGGGCAGGCCGGAGGAAACTATGACAGCGCCATGAATTTCATGACAGCTCCATGGAAATAAATTAATTATCTTTAAATATCAATAAGTTAAAATGTTGGCTACTTTTTAACCGTTCCAATAGAGACCCAAGGCCCGCGCTCTTCGGGGACAGTTGACCCCATTTCTTCCACAAAGTTATCCACAGCTTTTGTGGAAAACCTTATAAGGGCTTGGGACACAAGCACTTACCCGCTATTTCTCCATCCCGGCATACGCAATGGGGGTGTGGAGCATAGTGCCGGGGCGGGTCCCTGTGAAGCCCCACCCCTTGCTCCCGGGGCGCGGATTCAGTATATTGCGCCTCTTTTCCTTGCCAGACATGGTTTTGAGGTTGCTTCCATGAAGCCCGATATTCATCCCGATTACCACGAAGTCGCCGTGACCTGCAGCTGCGGTAACACGTTCAAGACCCGTTCCACCTACCATGGTGCGGAACTGAACGTCGAAGTGTGCTCCTCCTGCCACCCGTTCTTCACTGGCAAGCAGAAGCTCATGGACACCGCCGGCCAGGTGGACAAGTTCCGTCGCCGCTACGGCATGTAAGCATTCCCATGGTTCAAGATCGAACCATGCAAGGGGCGCACCGCAGGTGCGCCCCTTTTTTTATCCTGCTGCTGTGCCTGCTCGCCTACCCGGTCCAGGCTCAGGACCTTATCTTGCCCGAACGCTGTCAGGCCCCCACCCGGGACCACGGCAGCGCCCGGGTGGAATTTATCTATGACGGCGACACGGTGCGTCTGCGGGACGGTCGGCGGGTGCGCCTGATCGGCCTGGACACGCCGGAGTTCAATCATCGGGACGACGCACAGGAGCCGGAGCCCTTCGCTGAAGAGGCCCACCAGGCCCTGACCGAACTGCTGGCCGCACACGGCAACCGGGTGCGCCTGGTCAATGACCGGGAACGGGAAGACCGTTACCAGCGCAGCCTCGCTCACCTGTTCACCCCCGACGGCCAGAGCATCACCGCTCTGATGCTGGCCCGGGGGCTGGGCATGAGACTCACCGTCCCGCCCAACGACTGGAACGTCGACTGCTACCAGGACGCCGAGCGCCTGGCGGGCAATGCCGAGCTGGGCATCTGGTCCCTGGGGCAGAACCGGCTGTTCGAGGCCGCGGACCTGCCCAGGGACAGCGATGGATTCCGGCGCGTGGAAGGCCGCATCACCCGCATCGGCGAGAGCCGGCGCGCCATCTGGATTAACCTGGAGGGCGACGTGGCCATGCGCATCGACCGACAGGACCTGGGATATTTTCCCGATCTCAGTGTCGAACAACTGAAACAGCTGGTGGGCATGCAGGTGAGGGGGCGCGGCTACGTCTATACTCATCGCGGCCAGCTGAGAATTCGCTTGCGCCATGCCGCCGACCTGACACTCCCCGTGATCGAAACGGCCATCCCAGTCGTGACACCTGATACGGTAACCGAACCATGAAACACCGCCCGCTGATTACCCTGGCCGCCGCACTGTCCCTGGGCCTGATCATTGCCCTGGTGGCCGCCTGCACCACCAACCCCGTCACCGGCCGGCAACAGCTGATGTTGGTCTCCGAAAACCAGGCCATCAGCGAGTCCAAGGTGGCCTACGTCCAGATGCTCACCCCCATCCGTGAAGAGGGACGGGCCAACAGCGACCCGGCCGTGAAGGCACGCATCGACCGCATTACCTCACGGGTGGTGGCCCAGGCCATTGCCTACCGTCCCGAGACCAAGGACTGGGAATGGGAGATGACCGTGATCGACAACCCGGAGGTGCCCAACGCCTTCGCCATGGCCGGCGGCAAGATGGCCATCTACACGGGCATGATGACCAAGCTCAATGCCACCGATGACGAACTGGCCCAGGTGATCGCCCACGAGGTAGCCCACGCCCTGTCTGCCCACACCGCCGAAAAGATGTCCGTGGCCCTGGCCACCAACCTGGCCGTGGCAGGCTATGCCCTGTCCGGCGAACGCTCCCAGGTGGCACTCACCGGTGCCGCCATGGCCGCCGCCCTGGCCGTGCAGCTGCCCAACAGCCGGCAGATGGAGCGCGAGGCCGACGTGATCGGCATCGAACTGGCCGCAAAGGCCGGCTACGACCCCCGCGCGGCGGCGAGCCTGTGGCGCAAGATGGCCACCGCAGCCAATGGCGGTCCGCCCGAGTTCCTGAGCACCCATCCCAGCACCGACAACCGCATCCGCGATCTGGAACAGCTGGCAGTGAAGATGCAGCCGATCTACGAACAGGCCCGTGCCGGCACCCCGCCCAGCCACCCCCTGTAAGCACCCCCGTCACACCACAACCGACAGCTGACAAAACAACAATCATGCCCAAAAAGACACTGAACGAACGCGCCCTCGATTACCACGCAGCCTCCCCCGCCGGAAAGATCGGCATCCAGGTCACGAAGTCCACCGATACCCAGGACGACCTGAGCCTGGCCTACACCCCCGGCGTGGCCGAACCCGTGCGCCGTATCCACAAGGACCCCGAAGACGCCTACCGCTACACGGCCAAGGGCAACCTAGTGGCAGTGATCACCGATGGCACCGCCGTGCTGGGCCTGGGCAACATGGGGCCCCTGGCCAGCAAGCCGGTGATGGAGGGCAAGGCCGTCCTGTTCAAGCGCTTTGCCGGCATCGACGTGTTCGACATCGAGGTCAACGCCACCCAGCCGGAAGATTTCATCAACACCGTGGCGCGCATCGCCTGCGGCTTCGGCGGCATCAACCTGGAAGACATCGCCGCCCCCCGCTGCTTTGAGATCGAGCGCCGACTCTCCGAGCGCCTGGACATCCCCGTCTTCCATGACGACCAGCACGGCACCGCCATCATTGCCGCCGCCGGCCTGCTCAACGCCCTGGAACTGCAGGGCAAGGAGCTCAAGGAGGCGCGCATCGTCTGCCTGGGCGCTGGTGCTGCGGGCATCGCCTCCATGCGTCTGCTGCTATCCCTGGGCGCCAAGAAGCAGAATATCTTCATGGTGGATCGCAAGGGCGTGATCCACACCCATCGCGAGGATCTCAACGAGTACAAGCTGATCTTCGCCAACGACACCGAGGCGCGCACGCTGGCCGACGCCTGCAAGGACGCCGACGTCTTCGTGGGCGTCTCCGGCCCGGACCTGTTCACCCCGGACATGCTGCGCTCCATGGCGGACAAGCCCATCGTATTCGCCCTGTCCAACCCGGACCCGGAGATCCTGCCGGCCCTGGCCCTGAAGACCCGCCCCGACCTGATCATGGCCACCGGGCGTAGCGACTACCCCAACCAGGTGAACAACGTGCTGGGCTTCCCCTACATCTTCCGGGGAGCCCTGGATGTGCGCGCACGCACCATCAACGAGGCCATGCAAATCGCTGCAGTCCATGCCCTGGCCCGCATCACCCGCGAGCCGGTGCCCCAGGAGGTGCTGGACGCCTACGGCCTGGAGCACCTGGAATTCGGCCCCGACTACATCATCCCCAAGCCCCTGGACAGCCGGCTCATCAAGGTGGTGCCCCCCGCCGTGGCCCGGGCGGCAGTGGACACCGGCGTGGCACGCGTGGTGCCCGGCAAGAAATAAAAGGCGGCCCTGCGGCGGCTACGGGGGCGGAACATCCCGCCCCCGTCCTGACTGTCTACACTTAAAGGTCAGGCCCAAACGAACGAGGGAACCCCATGGAAAAGATCGCCATCATCGGCGCAGGCCGGGTGGGCGAATCCACCGCCCAGTTTCTGGCCAAGAACGACACCTGTCGCGAACTGGCCCTGCTGGATGTACGCGAGGGCGCCGCTGAAGGCGCCGCGCTGGATATCCAGGAGACCGCGCCCCTGTTCGGCTTCGACACCCGGCTCACCGGGGGCACCGACCCGGCCATCCTGGCTGGCGCGGAGCTGGTGATCATCACTGCGGGCATCCCCAGAAAGCCGGGCATGTCCCGCTCCGATGTACTGGACACCAATGTCTCCATCCTCGACCAGCTCCTGGACGGGATCATGGAACACGCCCCGGATTGCATGCTGCTGCTGGTATCCAACCCCGTGGACGTGCTTACCTACCGGGCCTGGCAACGCACCGGCTGGTCTCGCAACCGGGTCTTCGGCCAGGCCGGCGTGCTGGACTCCTCGCGCATGGCCTCGTTCATTGCCCTGGAGACGGGGCTTTCCGTCAGGGACATCAACGCCATGGTCCTGGGCGGCCACGGCGATTCCATGGTGCCCATGCTGCGCTACTCCACCATCAACGGCATCCCCGTGAGTCACTTTCTCTCCAGCGAGGCCATTGACCGCATCGTCGAGCGCACTCGCCATGGCGGTGCCGAGATCCTGGCACTCAAGCAGACATCCAGCGCCTACGACGCCCCCGCCGCCGCCATCGCCGCCATGGTGGACGCCATCACCCTGAACCGTAAGCGGGTGCTGCCCACCGTGGCCATGCTGGAAGGGGAGTACGGCGAGTCCGACGTGGCCATGGGTGTGCCCTGTGTCCTGGGGCGCAACGGATTGGAATCCGTGGTGGAGCTGCCCATGGAGGCGGGTGAACGCGAGGCCTTCGACCAGTCCCTGGCCGGTGTGCGCAAGGACATCGAGCGTCTCAAGAAGCCCTGATGCCCACGGGTTCAGTGAAGGCTTGCACACCCACGCGGTCCTGTGTGCCGGGAATCCGGATGTGGCTACTCGTGTTCTGCCTGATCTTTGCAGGCGCGGCGCCTGCGGGGGCACAGCAAACAGCGGGGGTGGGCGAGATCCTGCGCGTAGGCATCTACTCCAACCCGCCGCTGGTCTCCCTGGGCCGCAACGATGAGCCCGAGGGCCTGGTCATCGACCTGCTGGAAGAGGTGGCTCGCCGGGAGGGCTGGCGGATCCGCTACGTGACCGCCTCCTTCGCGGAGTTGCTGGAACTGACCCAGTCCCGACGCATCGACCTGCTCGCCGCCATCGCCTACACCCCGGAACGGGCCCAGGTGCTGCGCTTCAACCAGGAGGCCATGATCACCAACTGGGGCGTGGTGTACCGGCATCAGGACAGTCACGTGGATTCGGTACTGGACCTGGCGGGCCTGCGCATTGCCGTAAAGGCCGGTGATACCCACGCCCAGGCCATGGAGGCGCTGCTCCGGGAATTCCAGATCCAGGCGAACATCCTCCCCCTGGCCGATTACCGTGAGGCGTTGCAACTGCTGTCCCTCGGGGAGGTGGACGCGGCCGTGGTCAACCGCCTGGTGGGACGCAAGCTGCGGGTGGCCCAGACCATCCCCACCCACATCATTTTCAACCCGGTGGAGCTGCACTTCGCCAGCAACCGCCCGGAGATATTCCCCCTGCTGGATCGCATCGACATGCATCTGGCCCTGCTCAAGTCCGAGCCCGATTCCCTGTATCACCAGTCCATGAGCCGCTGGCTGAGCGACAACCCCGAAAGCGGTGCGGACCTGCCCCGCTGGCACCCCTGGGTGATCACCGGCGCCGTGATGTTCACACTGCTGCTGATCGGCCTGATCCTGTTCCTGCGCAGCCTGGTCCGGCGCCACACCCAGGAGCTGCGCGCCCATTCCCAGGCCCTGTCACAGGAGATACAGGTACGCGAGCAGGCCCAGGAACGGCTCAACGAACTGGCCTTCTCTGACAGCCTGACCCAGTTGCCCAACCGGGTCCTGTTCCAGGACCGCCTGCACCAGGCCATGGAATACGCCAAGCGCCATGACCGCCTGATCGCCCTGCTGTTCATCGACCTGGACGACTTCAAGCGGGTCAACGACAGCCTGGGCCACGCCGCCGGCGACCGGCTGCTCCAGGAGATCGCCCGGCGCTTCGGCCGGGTGCTGCGTGAGACCGATACCCTGGCGCGACTGGGGGGCGATGAATTCACGGTGATCCTCACCGACATCCAGAACCCCCAGGACGCCGTGAGTTTCGTGCGCAAGCTGCTGGACAGCCTGCGCACCCCCTTCGAGCTGAGCGGCCAGATGATCCAGATGAGTGCCAGCATCGGCATCACCCTCTACCCCACCGACGACACCGACGAGACGGATCTGCTCAAGGACGCCGACACCGCCATGTACCAGGCCAAGTCCCGGGGCAAGAACACCTTCGATTTCTACGCCCCCGAGCTGACCCGTAGCGTGCGCGCCCGGCTCACCATGGAGGGCGAATTGCGGGCCGCCCTGGAACAGGGGCAGTTCCTGCTTCACTACCAGCCCATCGTGTCCCTGTCCGACAACCGCTGCCGCTCCCTGGAGGCGCTGATCCGCTGGCAGCACCCGGAGCGCGGCCTTATAGCTCCCGACGAATTCATTCCTGTGGCCGAGGAATCCGGGATCATCCAGGAGATGGGCGACTGGGTACTGGACCAGGCCTGCGCCCAGTTGCGAACCTGGGAGGACCAGGGCCTGACGGGCCTCTCCGTGGCCATCAACCTCTCGCCGGTGCAGTTTAGGCGCGACGGACTGGTCAGCCGCCTGGCCCGCACCCTGCGCCAGCATCAGATCCCCAGCCATCGTCTGCATGTGGAGATCACTGAATCCCTGCTCATGGAGCAGAACCGCCACGTGGCCGAGACCCTGCAGACCCTGGACGCCATGGGCGTGAGCCTGTGCATCGATGACTTCGGCACCGGCTATTCGTCCTTGAGCTACCTGCGTCACTTCCCCCTGCACCGGCTCAAGATCGATCGCAGTTTCGTGCAGGACATGCTGTACGCCGAGGACACCCGTGCCCTGGTAAAGGCCATCGTGGTCATGGCCCAGGCCCTGCGCCTGGAGGTGGTGGCCGAAGGGGTGGAAAACCGTCAGCAGCTGGAGCTGCTGCGCGAAATGGGCTGCGATCACGTCCAGGGCTTCCTGCTGTCACGCCCGGTACCTGCCATCGACATCCCACCCTGGCTTGAACAGTCCATCCACGGCAACGAGGTGCGCCGCCGGGGGTAACCAGCGCCTGGCAAAACCCCGGTGGATGCCAGGCAAGGCACAAATCGGCGCCAAGCCTCCGGGTGCACACGCGAAGCTGTACCAGCCATCACCGGCCCGAACGAGCGCCGGCGGGCGGGAAAGGGCACAATAGCCTTCCCTGACCCCGCCTCCCGACACCCGTCGAGACCCCCGGTTTTCATCCATGTCCATTGTCTCCGCCGAAGCCCCGCAAACCGACAGCGACAACGCACCCGTGTGGCTGGTGGACTCAAGCATCTACGTGTTTCGCGCCTGGTTCACCCTGCCCGAGGGCATCACCGACCGGGAAGGCGAGCCCGTCAACGCGGTGGTCGGCTTCAGCGAGTTCCTGCTACGCCTGCTCATCCACCTGCATCCGGCGCCGGTGGCCTTTGCCTTCGACCAGAGCCTTGGTCAGTCCTATCGCCACGAGATCTACCCGGCCTACAAGGCCAACCGCCCGCCCGCACCGGAATCCCTCAAGCGCCAGTTCCGGCTGTGCCGGGCATTGGTTCGCGCCCTGGGCCTCACCGAGCTGGGCAGCAGCCGCTACGAGGCCGATGACATCATCGGCACCCTGGCCACCCGCAGCCGCGCCCTGGGACAGACCGTGCGCCTGATCACCGCCGACAAGGATCTCACCCAGCTGGTGGGTCCCGGCGACCTGTGGTGGGAATTCGCCCAGGACCGACGCCTGGACGTCCGGGGCGTGGAGAAAAAACTGGGCGTTCGCCCGGACCAGGTGGCCGACCAACTGGCCCTGGCCGGGGACAAGGTAGACAACATCCCCGGCGTGCCCGGCATCGGCATGGCCACCGCCGCTCGAATCCTGAGAAAATTCGGCGACCTGGAGCAGGTATTCGCCGACCTCGACGGCGTGGCCAGGCTGCACATCCGCGGCGCGGCGCGCCTGAGCGGCCTGATCCGGGAACACGAGCACGAGATCCGCATGGCCCGGCGCCTCACCGGCATCCACTGCGACATCGAGGACCTGCCCGCCGACCTGGACATCCGCCCCACCGGCCCGGACCGAGCGGCCCTCGATGCACTCTTCGAGCTGCTGAATTTCGACGGCCCGAGGCGGGTCCGCTGGGAGGCGCTGCTCGACCGGCTGGAGAATTGAACACCGGTTTTTTGCCACAGAGGTCACAGAGGAAAAACCAATGTTCTCGCCAAGACGCAAAGGCGCGAAGTGCACAATAACTCATGTGAATTTCTTGGCGTCTTTGCGTCTTGGCGAGAGAAAAAATGTTTTCCCAATCGTGTCCGTTAATGACTGAACAGCTATGCCCATCCCCACGCACCTGATCACCGGATTCCTCGGCGTTGGCAAGACCACCGCCATTCGCCAGCTGCTGGCACGCCGCCCCGAGAATGAGCGCTGGGCGGTGCTGGTCAATGAATTCGGACAGGTGGGGGTGGATGAACAACTGCTGGGAGACGAGACCCTGGCCATTCGCCAGATACCCGGCGGCTGTCTGTGCTGCGTGGCCAGCCAGGCCTTCACCGTGGGGCTCAACCGGCTGATCCGGGAGGAACGCCCCGAGCGCATCCTCATCGAACCCACCGGCCTGGGCCATCCGGCCCGGGTGATCGAGACCCTGACCGGCGAGTTCTACCGCGACGTGCTGGAACTGCGCGCCGTGATCACCCTCATGGACGCCCGCCACCTGGCCTCGCCCCGGCACCGGGAACACCCCAACTGGCAGGACCAGATCCGCCTGGCCGACGTGCTGGTGGCCAACAAGGCGGATCTGTACAGCGACGCGGAGACGGAGGCCTTCCTGGACTTCGCCCGGGCCCTGGACCCGCCCAAGACCCTGACGGCCCTGGTGGAGAACGGCGCCCTGGACCCCGCCTGGCTGGACCTGCCCCGGAACTCCCAGCGCTCCCCGGTTTGGGACACCCATAATTCGAACCACACCCATGGGCACTCACATGGGGACAGCCATGATTCGCCCAGTGACCTGCGGGCCGACTGGTTCCTGGCGACCCAGCACGGCGACGGCTATCACGGCATCAGCTGGCTGATCGACCCGTCCGTGCGCCTGGATCACGAGGGCTTGACCCGGCTGCTTTGCGAGGACGGCTATGAGCGGGTCAAGGGGGTGCTGCACACCAGCCGGGGCTGGTTCGGCATCAACCGGGTCTGCGGCGAGGGCGGTCTCGAGCCACGGGGGCCCGCTGGGGAAACACGCGTGGAGGTGATTCACCACGCGCCACTGGATGCCGGGCAGCTCGACGTGAGACTGCGTGCCCTGCGTGTCTGTGGCATCCCTTAATGAACTTTGCCGAGCCTGCACTTACCAATCAGTCAGCATATGTGATAACAAGACAGCCCACGATCAGCGACCCATCCCGGCCTCAAATGCACCTGTTCGCCTTACCCCCACTGCGCCGCCTGCTCACAGGCCTTGGCCTGCTCCTGGCGGGCCTGCTGGCCGCCCCTGCCCAGGCCCATCCCCATGCCTGGATCGACCTGCGGGTTGCGGTGGTGTTCGACGAGGCAGGCCGCATCACCGCCCTGCGCCAGTTCTGGCGCATCGACCCCTTCTACAGCCTGGTGCTGGCCGAGGAGATGAGCACCGACGCCGTGGGTGACACCCTGGATGAGAAGATGGCGGACATCGGCACCCGCATGGTCGAGAACCTGGGGCCCTACCAGTATTTCACCGAGATCCGCCACGCCGACCAGCCCCTGACCGGCGCCGTCGTGGGGGGTTACGGTCTGTCCAACCAGGCGGGGCGCCTGGAACTAGCCTTCACCCTGACACTTCCCGAGCCCGTGGACCCGGAAGCGGGCGCCTTCACCTACGCGGTGTTCGACCCCAGCTACTATATCGAGATCCTGCACGACCCGGACGCCACTGTGGCCCTGGAAGGGGGCTCGGAGCGCTGCGCCCTGCGCATCCGTCAGCCACGGCCCGACCCGGCGGTGGTGGCCCGGGCCGCCGCCCTGGATGCCAACCAGTCCGGTGAGCCGGACCTGGGCCGCCACTTCACCGAGCACGGGGAGGTGTCATGCGACCCAGCCTCCTGATCCTGCCCCTGCTGCTGCTCGCCTTGCTGTGTGCGCCCGCGCTGTGGGCCTCACCCCTGTCCGGCGGCAGCCCCGCCATGGAAGACAGCCGCGAACTGGCGCAGCCCGGGCCCTGGGAACGGGTCACCGGCTGGATCCTGGCCCAGCAACGTTCCCTGCACCGCCAGCTGGCCCGGGGCATGGAAACCCTGCAATCCGCCCCCACCGCCACCAACACCCTCGCCCTCATACTCGTCGGCTTCCTCTACGGCGTATTCCATGCCGCCGGCCCCGGCCATGGAAAGGCGGTGATCACCACCTACCTGCTCACCCATCGCCAGCACATCAAGCGCGGCCTGGTGCTTTCCTGGGCCTCCTCCCTGCTCCAGGGCTTCACCGCTATCGCCCTGGTGGTGGGCGTGGTGGTGATCGCCGAGCGCCTGACCCGGGAGGCCCTGGGGCAGGTACGCACCCTGGAGATGGTCAGCTTCGCCCTGGTGGCGGCGGTGGGCGCCTGGCTGGTGTTCCGTGCCCTGCGCGGGTTCTGGCGCCTGCGCCCGGTGGCGTCCCATGTCCATGATCACGAGCCCGGGCAAGAACATCACCACGACCACGCCTGCGGTTGCGGCCACGCCCATCACGTCACCCCCGAGCAGGCGGCCCGAAGCGACGGCCTGGGCGCCATGATCAGTACCGTGGTCGCCGTGGGCATCCGCCCCTGCACCGGGGCCATCCTGGTGCTGGCGGTGGCCAACATGCTGGGACTGTGGATCGCGGGCATTGCCGCTGTCGTGGCCATGTCTGTAGGCACGGCCATCACCGTCTCGGTGCTGGCCGTGCTGGCGGTGCAGGCACGGGACTGGGCCGGACGACTCGCCGGCACCCAGGGCGGTGGTCTCGCCTGGGCCCGGACCGGCCAGGGTGTGGCGCTGGCCGGCGGCCTGCTGATCTTCGCCCTGGGGGTGAGCCTGCTGAGCGCCGGTTTTAACACCCCCTCCCACCCCCTGGGCCTGTAGGAGGCCCGACCTCAGGCCGAACGACGGTGCCAACCGTACCCCCCGTTCGCGACGGGGTCGTCGCTCCTACGACATCAGCCCTTTTTTAACCATCCAACGAGGCCCCGGTGACCCGCATCATCCTGCTCAACAAGCCCTACGACGTGCTTTGCCAGTTCACCGATAAGGAAGGCCGACGCACCCTGGCAGACTACGTGCCCGAGCCCGGTGTCTACGCCGCCGGGCGCCTGGACCGGGACAGCGAGGGCCTGGTCGTGCTGACCGACGACGGCAAACTCCAGGCCCGCATCAGCGACCCGAAACACAAGATGAGCAAGACCTACTGGGCCCAGGTGGAAGGGGTGCCCGATGCCCTCGCCCTCAAGGCCCTGAGCGAGGGGGTGACGCTCAAGGACGGCCCGACACTGCCCGCCAGGGTGCGTCTCATGGATGAACCGCCGAAGCTCTGGCCCAGGGATCCGCCCATACGGGAACGCCAGCACATCCCGACCGCCTGGCTGGAACTGACGATCTCCGAAGGCCGCAACCGCCAGGTACGGCGCATGACCGCCGCCGTGGGCCACCCCACCCTGCGCCTGATCCGCTACCGGGTAGGCTCCTGGACCCTGGACGGACTCGGACCGGGGGAGCGCCTGTGCCTGGAGCTTTGAAAATTCACTCTCGCCAAGACCAAAGAAAAGCATTTTAGGAAAATAGATTTGCACACAGCCCGGTAGGGGAGCACCGTGCTTATACTTCCGGACACAACAGCCAGACCGCTGATATCCTCGCGGTGCTCATCTCGCCACAAACAAACCGGTGTCGAACGTTTCCTTCTTCGCGCCTTTGCGTCTTGGCGAGACACTCGATTTTGACCTCCCTGATGCGATTCCATCAGATTTACTGCCGCGTTCCTCACATTGCAACCCGCCCTTGATTGCATTACTTAGGCGATCTATCTAAAGTCATTTCCAGGCGCACCGACTGGGCGCGCCGCGGAGGGTCCACGTGCATACTCGCAGTTCTCTGATCTG
>SR_TP_S13solDRAFT_1000286_pt1 | contig 22832 bp, 20 predicted proteins | sample SodReaTP_S13sol_FD_11159 | JGI IMG/M metagenome (IMG submission 11159)
AGCCGCCGAGGCCGAGGCCGCCGAGGCTGAAGCCGCCGAGGCCGCCGAGGACGAGGCGGAGGACTGAGGTGCCGGCGGGCGGCGGCCCGGCCGCCGTCCGCTCCCGGCCGCCGTCGCGACGCGGGAGGGCCTGATGCTGCTGCTGGTGGGCCTCGGCAACCCGGGTCCCGGCTATGCCGGCCATCGCCACAACGTGGGCTTCATGGCGCTCGACGCCATCGCCCGTCGGCACGGCTTCTCGCCCTGGCGCAAGCGCTTCCAGGGCGAGGCCGCCGAGGGGCAGCTCGGCACCGAAAAGGTGCTGGCGCTCAAGCCCATGACCTACATGAACGAGTCCGGCCGCGCCGTGGGCGAGGCGCTGCGCTTCTACAAGCTGGCGCCGCAGGACGTGCTGGTGCTGCACGACGAGCTCGACCTGGCCCCGGCCAAGCTCAAGCTCAAGCGCGGCGGCGGCCATGCCGGCCACAACGGCCTGCGTTCCATCACGCAGCACGTCGGGCCGGACTTCCGGCGGCTGCGCATCGGCATCGGCCACCCGGGCGACAAGGCGCGGGTGCACGGTCACGTGCTGAGCGACTTCGCCAAGGCGGAGCAGCCGCTGGTCGAGCGGCTGCTCGATGCCCTGGCGGCCGAGGCGCCGCTGCTGGCGGCGAACGGCGAGGCGGCCGACAACGCCTTCACCTCCAAGGTGATGCAGGCGCTGGCACCGCCGCGGCCGAAGAAGGCGTCGGCCGGGGCCGGCGAGGCGGCGCTCGCCGCACAGGCCGCTACCGAGGCCGCGCCGCCGCCGGCCGCCGCAAAGGACCAGGGCCTGCTGGCCCGCGCGCTGCGGGCGGCGCTGGGCCGCTCCGGCGGCGAGACATCGAAAGACGGGTGACATGGGTTTCAACTGCGGCATCGTCGGCCTGCCCAACGTGGGCAAGTCGACCCTCTTCAACGCGCTGACCGAGACCGCCGCGGCGGAAGCGGCCAACTATCCCTTCTGCACCATCGAGCCCAACGTCGGCCGGGTCGCCGTGCCCGACCCGCGGCTCGACCGGCTGGCGGCCATCGCCAAGTCAGCCAAGGTCATCCCGACCCAGCTGGAGTTCGTCGACATCGCCGGGCTGGTGCGCGGCGCCTCTCGGGGCGAAGGCCTGGGCAACCAGTTCCTGGCCAACATCCGCGAGGTCGACGCCATCGTCCACGTGCTGCGCTGCTTCGAGGGCGAGGTGACCCACGTCGAGGGCTCGGTCGATCCGCTGCGCGACGCCGAGACGGTCGAGACCGAGCTGCTGATCGCCGATCTCGATAGCCTGGAGCGTCAGGCCGACACCGCCGCCAAGCGCGCCAAGATCGGCGACAAGGAGGCGAAGCAGCGCATGGCCGTGCTGGAGCCGGTGCTGGCCGCGCTGCGCGACGGCCGGCCCGCGCGCGGCGTGGCGCTGACCGAGGAGCAGAAGCCGCTCTTCCGCTCGCTCAACCTGCTGAGCGCCAAGCCGGTGCTCTACGTCGCCAACGTCGCCGAGGAGGAGGCCGCCACGGGCAACGCCCTCTCCGAGAAGGTGCGCGCCAAGGCCGAGGCGGAGGGGGCGGGCTTCGTCGTCATCTCGGCGGCGATCGAGGCCGAGGTCGCTGCCCTGGACCCGGAGGAGAAGGGGGCCTTCCTGGCCGAGCTGGGGCTGGAGGAGACCGGCCTGGCCCGGCTGATCCGCGCCGGCTACGCCCTGCTCGACCTGCTGACCTTCTTCACCGTCGGCCCGAAGGAGGCGCGCGCCTGGACCGTCAAGCGCGGCGCCAAGGCGCCGCAGGCGGCCGGCGCCATCCACAGCGACTTCGAGCGCGGCTTCATCCGCGCCGAGACCATCGCCTACGAGGACTTCGTCGCCCTGGGCGGCGAGCAGGGCGCCAAGGACGCCGGCAAGATGCGCGCCGAGGGCAAGGAGTACCTCGTCGCCGACGGCGACGTCTTCCATTTCCGCTTCAACGTGTGAGTGGCGGCGCCCACCGGGCGCTATGCTCCCTCCGCTTCCTCCAGGCGCGCTATCGTTTCCTCCACGTCGCGGAGCAGCGGGGGAAGGTCGTCGGCCACGACGGACCAGATGATTGCCGGGTCCACGCCGTCGTACTCGTGACGGAGCAGGTTCCCGATGCCCCGGACGCCCGCCCAATCATGCGCCGGCATCCAATCCTCCGTCGCCGGGCCGAGCTTCACGGCGGCTTCGGCCATACGCAGGAGGCAACGTTCGACGGCATCCTGTGTCTTGCGGTCGTTCAGGAAGGCCCAGGCGTCCATTCCCGCGGTGTAGTCGAGTATCGAGCGGATGTTCTCGGCGATATCGCGTAGCCGGTCGCTCGGTCGGCTAGAAGGCAACGGTGCGGTCCCGCTCGATGCTGCGGCGCAGCCGCTCCTTGCGCACCGGCTCGGCGACCAGGTCGACGGGCCGGCCGGTGATTGCTTGCAGGCGTCGATGGATCGCGTCCAGGCGGCTGAAGTAGGCTAGGCCGCCCTGGGCGGCCGCCGGCGAAAGCTGTAGCGCGATGTCGATGTCGGAACCGGCGCGATCTTCTCCGCGCGCCACGGACCCGAAGAGTGACAGCGACGCCACGCCGGCGGCTCGCAGCTCCGGCTCGCAGGCCCGCAGGCGGGTGATGATGCGATCCCGTTCCATAGGGTAAATTTAACCGAGCCTTCCCGCGGATTCCAGGCGCAGCAGTGTCGTTCCGGCGAGCCTGTGAAATCCTCGCCACCGTCATCCTGAGCGCAGCGAAGGATCTCGTGGGACCTGGCGCCCAACCGGCCCCAGATCCTTCGCTGCGCTCAGGATGACGAGAGTCGTTTCAAGGGATCACGGGTGTCTGGGGATCGGTCTCTTTCCCCGACTTCGGCGCGCCGGCCCTTTCTCACGGCACCCCGACCGTCCCCTCCCGCCGGGGGTCGGCGCCGCCCTGGAGGCCGTCGGGGCCGCGTCGGACGGCATGCAGGCCGCTGGTCATCTCGCGCAGCTCGACTTCGTGGCCCAGCGCGCGCAGGCTCCCGGCGACCGCCTCCAGTTCCGTTCCCGCCTCCAGGAAGAGGGCGCCGCCGAGGGTGCCGGCGTGCGGGCGCTCGACGGCCGCCTGCGGGTCCAGGTCCCAGTCCAACATCCCCAGCAGGGCGTTCACCGTGTAGCCGATGATGCGCGCGCCGCCGGGCGAGCCGACGGCCGCCAGGAAGGCGCCCTCCTCGTCCAGCACCAGGGTCGGCGCCATGGAGCTGCGCGGCCGCTTGCGCGGCTGCAGGCGGTTGGCCACGGCTTGGCCCTCCACCTCCGGGCGGAAGGAGAAGTCGGTGAGCTGGTTGTTGAGCAGGAAGCCGCCGACCAGCAGCCGCGAGCCGAAGGGGGACTCGACCGAGCTGGTCATGGAGACGGCGTTGCCCTCGGCGTCGACCACCACGAGGTGGGAGGTGCTGGGGGTGTCGACCTCCGGCGCGACGCCGCCGCGCTGCGGCAGACTGCCGGGCTCGGCCCGCTCCAGGCGGCTGCCGCGGTGGATCAGGGCGGCGCGCTGGCGCAGGTAGGTGGGATCGAGCAGGCGCCCCAGCGGCACGTCGACGAAGTCGGAGTCGGCGAGATAGGCGCCGCGGTCGGCGAAGGCCAGGCGGCTGGCCTCGGCGAGCAGGTGCAGCGCCTCGGCCGAGCCGGGCTCCAGCTCGGCCAACTCGAAGGTCTCCAGTAGGCCGAGGATCTGCAGCACGGCCACGCCCCCCGAAGTCGGCGGCGGCATGCCGCAGACGCGGCTGCCGCGATAGCTGCCGCAGAGCGCCCGGCGTTCCCGGGCTTCGTAGGCGGCCAAGTCCTCGAGCGCGAGCAGACCCGGATTGCCCTCGGCCCCCTGTACGGCGGCGACGATGGCCTCGGCCAGCGGCCCGGCGTAGAAGGCCTCCGTGCCCGCCTCGGCCAGCCGCCGCAGGGTCTCGGCATAGGCCGGGTTGCGCAGCAGCGTGCCGGCCGCCTTGGGGCTGCCGTCGGCCTCGTAGAAGTAGGCGCGGGCCTCGGGATAGGTCGCGAGATGGCGGTCCTCTGCGATCAGCCCGGCCAGCCGCGGCGAGATCTCGAAGCCCCGCTCGGCCAGGGCGATCGCCGGGGCGAAGAGCTCTGCCCAGGGCAGGCGCCCCTGCTCCGCGTGAACGCGTTCCAGCAGGCGCGGCAGCCCCGGCGTGCCGACCGAGCGCCCGCCCACCACCGCCTCCCAGAAGGGCAGCGGCTCGCCGGCTTCGTCCAGGAAGAGATCCGGGCCGGCCGCCAGCGGCGCCGTCTCGCGGCCGTCGTAGGCCTGCACCGCCCCGTCCTCCGCGCGATAGTGCAGCAGGAAGGCGCCGCCGCCGATGCCCGAGGACTGCGGCTCCACCAGGCCCAGCACCAGCTGCACGGCGACGGCGGCGTCGACCGCGCTGCCGCCGGCGCGCAGGATTTCGACCCCGGCCTCCACGGCCAGCGGGTTGGCGGCCGCGACCATGGCCTCGGCCGGCGCGGCGCGGGCGGGCTGCGCGGCCGCCGGCAGGAACAGGAGCAGGAGCAGGAGGAGCAGGGAGCGCAACGCCATGGTCGGGACCCTTCGCGGCCGGGAGGGGAGACTCCAGCCTAGAGCATTCCCCGACCGGCTTCGATCGGGGAATGCTCACAACCATATGGATCTAGAGCAGATTCACGCGATCGGATGAGTCCATCCGATCGCGATCTGCTCTAGGTCCGCCCGGCCTTCCCGGTCCAAGGGTTTCGCTGCGAAGCCGGCCGGCCGGGCCTCAGGGGCCGTGGGAGCGCAGCGGCTTGCAGAGCGTGAGGCCTTCGACCCGGTGGCCGCGACCCTGCAGCAGCGCCGCCAGGGAGGAGACCCCGGCCGGGTCGGGCGCTTCCTGCGGCAGCGAGAGGCGCAGGGCGCGGCAGTCCAGCCGCGCGGCCAGGGCTTCGAGGCTTTCCAGCAGACGGTCGGTCACCCGCCGTCGGTCGAGCAGGCCGAAGGCGATCAGGTCGCCGCAGCAGAGCAGGGCGCCGTGGCGCAGGTCCTGCACCCGCCGATAGGTGACCAGGCCCAGCAGCAGGCCCTCCGGATCACGCGCCAGGAGGATGCCGCTCGGCGCCTCGGCGAAGGGCAGGGCCGCTTCCCGGCCCTCGCCCGTGGTCTCGACGAAGTGCAGCCACTGCTCGAAGCCCAGCTGCGGCAGGGCGGCCTGGACCACGGCATAGGCCCGGGCGGCCTGATCCCGCCGCAAGCCCTCCACCAGGATCTCCCGCTCGTCCACCATCATCGTCGGCCCCGTCTTCAGCCCCCCTCTCCAGGCCGGCGCCGCCGGCCAATCGGACGAGCCTGCGGTCCGGCGCCGCCGGCGGCCATGACATAGGTCAAGCGCGGCCGCCGCGCGTCGCCGCCTGTGATTGCAAATCCCAGGACCCTGGGACAGACTGCTTCCAGATGCTGGAATCCAAGCGCATGTCGCCCTTCGACGTCACCCAGGTCCGCGGGCTCGCCCCGGCGGCGGCCGCGCCGCGCGACGCCGAGCCGGGCGCCACGCCCTGCGGCGCCTGCATGGTGCGCCACCTCACCTTCTGCGAGCCGCTGGGCGAGGAGGAGCTGGGGCAGGTGTCGCGCATCGTGCGCAACCTGGAGCTCGATCCCGGCGACCCGCTGTTCGACGAGGGCGAGGCCGCCGATGCGGTCTTCAACGTCACCGCCGGGGCCGTGAAGGTCTACAAGCTGCTGCCGGACGGACGCCGGCAGATCACCGGCTTCCTCTTCGCCGGGGACTTCCTGGGCCTGGCCCACAACGAGACCTACGCCTACAGCGCCGAGGCCGTGACCCACGTCGCCCTCTGCCGCTTTCCGCGCAAGCAGCTGGAGGCGCTGCTGGAGCGCTATCCGAAGATGGAGCGGCGCCTGCTCGGCATGGCCAGCCACGAGCTGGCGGCGGCGCAGGAGCAGATGCTGCTGCTCGGCCGCAAGACCGCGAAGGAGAAGATCGCCTCCTTTCTGCTCACCCTCTCGCAGCGCGCGCGCCGGCGCGGCCAGCGCGAAAACCCGGTGGCGGTGCCCATGAGCCGGACCGACATCGGCGACTTCCTGGGCCTGACCACCGAGACGGTCAGCCGCAGCTTCACCGCGCTGAAGTCCGAAGGGCTGATCACGCTGCTGCCCGGCGGCAAGGTGGAGCTGAGCAACGCCGCCGGCCTGCAGGACATCGCCGAGGGCGGCTGAGCGTGTGACGGCTGAGCGGGGCGGAGCAGCCCGCTCATCGCCGCGGGGGATGGCGCTCCAGGAAGGCCGCGATGGCGGGGACCAGGTCTTCGTGCAGGGGCAGCGAGGGATCGCCGTAGCTCGCGAAGGGCTGGCCCGGCACGTCCGTCTTCAGCATGTGCGTGCCGCCCTGCAGGTCGAGCCGTTCGGCCTGCGGCAGCGCCGTTGCGAGCAGTACGGCGTCGTGTAGCCGGATCTGTATGTCGGCATCACCCTGGAGGATCAGCGTCGGGCCGCGCCAGTGCTGCGCCGCGCTCACCGGATCGTAGGCGAAGAGGTCGATCATGTAGCGCTGGAGCCCGGCGGAGAAGAGAGGTCGGAGCGCCGGCGGCAGCGTCGCGGGATCCTGGCTGCGCCCCGCCTCCAGATCGGCGACGATCGCTTCTATGGCGGGCATCAGCGGCGCGTTGCCCGGGATGGCGCGCATCTGCTCGACCAGCAGCCGCCCGATCGGGCGGCCGGAGGTCGCCATCAGGATGAGCCCGCAGAGGGCCTCGGGTGCCTGCTCGGCGGCGACCAGGGCGACCAGCCCACCCTCCGAATGCCCCGCGATCCAGACGCAGGGCGCGAGACCGGACGCCCGCTCGACCCAGTTCCGCGCATCCTCGGCGTAGCCGGCGACGGTCACGTCGTTCGGGTCCGCTATGGCGGCCGCGCTGCCGTAGAACCCCCGCTTGTCGACCCGCAGGGAGGCAACTCCGGCCGCCGCCAGCCCCTCGGCCAGCAAGCGATAGGTGTCGGAGTGCATGCCGCCCGCGCCGGCATTCCCGTCGCGGTCGATCGGTCCGGATCCCGGAATGACCACGACCACGTGATCCGCCTTCTCGACGGCGATCATCTCGGCCTCGAGAGGACCGCTCGGTCCGTCGATCCGCAAGGGTTCGGCCATCGCCGGCAGCGGAAGGCAGAGAAGGAGCAGCAGGAGGACGCGCATCGGGGACCAACGGTGAGCGGGGACGGCTTCCGCATAGCATCGCCCCGAGTCCACGGCAACGACCGCGAGGCGGCGAGCCCGGCGTTGCGCCGGCCCTGGGGTCCGGACCCTAGGCCGCGGCGCGGCGGGCGGCGCGCAGGCGCTCCTCGGCCAGGCGGTCGGCGGCGGTGGAGGTGGCGAGGCCCTCGCGCTCGGCGCGGCGGAAGATCTCCGTCAGCGTCTCGCCGATCCGCGCGATCGCGGCATAGGCCTGTTCGCGGTCGTAGCACGGACCGGCGCGGCCGGCCTCGTGGGCGATGTTGACGATGCCGCCGGCGTTGATGGCGTAGTCCGGCGCGTAGAGGATGCCGCGGGCGCGCAGCGCCTCGCCGTGGCGCGGCTCCGCCAGCTGGTTGTTGGCCGCGCCGGCGATCACCCGTGCCTGCAGCACCTCCAGGGCCGCGTCGTCGATCACCGCGCCCAGGGCGCAGGGGGCGAAGACCTCGGCCTCGGCGGCGAGGATGCCCTGGGGCTCGGCCGCCACGGCGCCGAAGCTCTCGACGGCCTCCGCGACCCGGGCGGCGTCGAGGTCGGCGACGATCAGCCGCGCGCCGGCCCCGTGCAGCAGGCGGCAGAGCTCGAAGCCGACGCTGCCCAGCCCCTGCACGGCGACCTTCAGCCCCTCCAGGTCGGAACGGCCCAGGCCGTGACGCACGGCGGCGCGCAGGCCGGTGAAGACGCCGAAGGCGGTGGCCGGGGAGGGGTCGCCGGCGCCGCCGGCGCGGATGCCGGCCACGTGGCGCGTCGTCTCCGCCATGGTCTCGACCTCGGCCAGCGAGATGCCGACGTCCTCGGCGACGGTGTAGAGGCCGCCCAGGCTGTCGACGGCACGGCCCATGGCGCGCAGCAGCGCCGGCGTCTTGGGGCGCGCCGGGTCGGCCAGGATCACCGACTTGCCGCCGCCCAGGTCGAGGCCGGCCAGGGCCGACTTGTAGGTCATGCCGCGCGAGAGGCGCAGCGCGTCGGTCACGGCCTCCGCCTCGCTCGCGTAGCGCCAATAGCGGCAGCCGCCGAGCGCCGGCCCCAGGGTGGTGTCGTGCAGGGCGATGATCGCGCGCAGTCCATTCGCTGCGTCCTCGACGAAGAGCACCTTCTCGTGGTGATCGAAGTCCGGATGGTCGAACAGATGCATGACATCGCCTCCGTGGTCGCGGGGCCGCTTCTTGAATCGCCCCCGTTCTTTTCTTGAGAAGATCGTCCCGGACGGCGCCGCGGGCAACGGGAGACTGGCGTCGCGTGTGCAGATAGCAAGAGCGTTACTTCTGAGCCGGCCGTAGGGTGAGCTGCGGCATCCTGCCGCGGTCCGCCGCGCAATCTTCGGTCCGGCCCGCCGGGCGCTCTTGCCCGGGCCTGCCGCTCTGCGCATGCTGGCGGTCCGTTCCGCCACCGGGAAGCAGCCCGCCCATGACCGTGCTCCGCAGCGTCCTCTCCCCCCGCAGCGACGGCTTCCGCGAGAACCGCGAGGCCATGGCGGCGCTGGTCGCCGACCTCGGCGCGCGGGTAGCGGAGATCAAGGAGGGCGGCGGCGCCGCGGCGCGCGACAAGCACCTGGCGCGCGGCAAGCTGCTGCCGCGCGAGCGGGTGCGGCGCCTGCTCGACCCCGGTGCGCCCTTCCTGGAGTTCTCCCAGCTCGCCGCCTGGGGCATGTACGGCGAATCGATTCCCGCCGCCGGCATCGTCACCGGCATCGGCCGCGTCTCGGGGCGGGAGTGCGTGATCGTCGCCAACGACGCCACGGTGAAGGGCGGCACCTACTATCCCATGACGGTGAAGAAGCACCTGCGCGCCCAGGAGATCGCCGAGCAGAACCACCTGCCCTGCCTCTACCTGGTGGACTCCGGCGGCGCCAACCTGCCGAACCAGGACGAGGTCTTCCCCGACCGCGACCACTTCGGCCGGATCTTCTTCAACCAGGCCAACATGTCGGCCAAGGGCATCCCGCAGATCGCCCTGGTCATGGGCTCCTGCACCGCCGGCGGCGCCTATGTGCCGGCCATGTCCGACGAGTCGATCATCGTCCGCGGCCAGGGCACCATCTTCCTCGGCGGGCCGCCGCTGGTGAAGGCGGCCACCGGCGAAGTGGTGACGGCCGAGGAACTGGGAGGCGCCGAGGTGCACAGCCGCACCTCGGGGGTGACGGACCACCTGGCGCAGAACGACGACCAGGCGCTGGCCGTCGCCCGCCGCATCGTCGCCAACCTCAATCGGCCGAAGCAGCATCCGCTGGAGCTGCGGCCGCCGCGCGATCCGGCCTACGACCCCGAGGAGCTGCTGGGGGTGGTGCCGGCCGACCTGCGCAAGCCCTACGACGTGCGCGAGGTCATCGCCCGCCTGGTCGACGGCAGCGAGCTGGACGAGTTCAAGGCGCTCTACGGCGCCACGCTGGTCTGCGGCTTCGCGCGGATCTGGGGCTACCCCGTCGGCATCGTCGCCAACAACGGCATTCTCTTCAGCGAGTCGGCGCTGAAGGGCGCGCACTTCATCGAGCTCTGCGCCCAGCGCGGCATCCCGCTGGTCTTCCTGCAGAACATCTCGGGCTTCATGGTCGGCCGCAAGTACGAGGCCGGCGGCATCGCCAAGGACGGCGCCAAGCTGGTGACGGCCGTCGCCACGGCCCGCGTGCCGAAGTTCACCGTGATCGTCGGCGGCAGCTTCGGGGCCGGCAACTACGGCATGTGCGGGCGCGCCTATGCGCCGCGCTTCCTCTGGATGTGGCCCAACGCCCGCATCTCGGTGATGGGCGGCGAGCAGGCCGCCGGCGTGCTGGCGACGGTGCGGCGCGACGCCCTGGCGGCGCGCGGCGAGGACTGGCCGGCCGAGGCGGAGGAGGCCTTCAAGGCGCCGATCCGCGCCCAGTACGAGGAGCAGGGCCACCCCTACTACGCCAGCGCGCGGCTGTGGGACGACGGCATCATCGACCCGCGCGACACCCGAATGTGCCTGGGCCTGGGCCTCTCCGCCGCGCTCAACGCCCCGATCGAGCCGCCGAGCTTCGGCGTCTTCCGGATGTAGCAGCCACAGAAGGAGGGGCCAGGATGACGGACCTCGGCGACGACCGGCCGCTGTTCCTGCAGACCATCGACGCGCGCGGCGTGGCGCGCATCACGCTGAATCGGCCGGAGGTGCACAACGCCTTCAACGACCAGCTGATCACCGACCTGACCGCCACGCTCAAGGGCCTGGAGGGTGACGAGAGCGTGCGTGCGGTGGTGCTGGCCGCCGAGGGCAAGTCCTTCTCCGCCGGCGCCGACCTCAAGTGGATGCGCGCCATGGCCGACTACTCCGAGGCCGAGAACCAGCGCGACGCCGAGGCGCTGGCGGCCCTGCTGCGCGCCCTCGACGGCCTGAGCAAGCCGACGCTCGCCCTGGTGCAGGGGCCGGCCTACGGCGGCGGCGTCGGCCTGGTCGCCTGCTGCGACATCGCCGTGGCGGTGGAGACGGCCAGCTTCTGTCTCTCGGAGGTGCGGCTCGGCCTGATCCCCGCGGTGATCTCGCCCTACGTGATCGCCGCCATGGGCGCGCGCGCCGCCCGCCGCTATTTCCTCACTGCCGAGCGCTTTTCGGCCGAGGCGGCGCAGCGCTGCGGCCTGGTGCACCGGGTCGTGGCGCCCGACCGCCTGGAGGAGGCCGAGCACCGCCTGCTCGACTCCCTCCTGGCCGGCGGCCCCCTGGCCCTGCGCGAGGCCAAGCGCCTGATCTTCGAGGTGGCGGGCCGCCCGCTCGACCACGCCCTGCAGCGCGAGACCGCCGAGCGCATCGCCCGCCTGCGCGTCTCGCCCGAGGGGCGCGAGGGCATGGCAGCCTTCCTGGAAAAGCGCAAGCCGAGCTGGCAGGGCTGAGGCGGACGGCCCCCGGTACCGGCCCCGCCCGCCGGAGAAGGTGAGGCTTGAGCGCCGTCGCCGGGCACCGTTATATTCGTCGGGATATTTCGCCCCGAGGAGGACTCGATGCCTTCGACCGCGCTGCCACGCTGCCGGCGTCTTCTGATGGCCGTCGCCACCCTGGCCGGAGCCTGCCTCTTCGGCGGGCCGCTCGCCGCGCAGCCGGCGCCGGTGGTCGCCGCCGCCTCGGACCTGCAGTTCGCGCTGGCCGAGGCGGCTGCCGCCTTCGAGGCGGAGACCGGGGAGGCCATACGGCTGTCCTTCGGCTCCTCCGGCAATTTCGCGCGGCAGATCCGCCAGGGTGCGCCCTTCGAGCTCTATCTCTCGGCCGACGAGGACTTCGTGCTCGACCTCGCCCGCGACGGCTTCACGCGCGACGAGGGTGCGCTCTACGCCATCGGCCGGATCGTGCTCCTGGTGCCGCACGGCTCGCCGCTGCAAGCCGACGGGACGCTCGACGACCTCGCGGTGGCGCTGCAGGAGGGCCGGGTCGACCGCTTCGCCATCGCCAACCCGGAGCATGCGCCCTACGGCCGGGCGGCCGAGCAGGCGCTGCGCCACCGCGGGCTCTGGGAGGCGCTGGCGCCGCGCCTGGTGCTGGGCGAGAACGTCAGCCAGGCCGCCCAGTTCGCCACCTCCGGCAATGCCCAGGGCGGCATCGTCGCCTACTCCCTGGCGCTGGCGCCGCAGGTCTCGGCACGCGGCGCGCACGCCCTGATCCCGGAGGACTGGCACGGCCCGCTGCGCCAGCGCATGGCGCTGCTCGCCGGCGCCGGGGCGGTGGCCGAGCGCTTCTACGACTACCTGCAGGAGCCTGCGGCGCGCGCCGTCTTGCGGAACTACGGCTTCGTGCTACCCGGGGATTGAGGGGCACTTCCGGACTGGGGTTTAGGCAATGGACTGGACCGCGCTCGAACTGTCCCTGCGGCTGGCCGCCTTCACCGTGGTCCTGCTGCTGCCGATCGGCATCGCGCTGGGGCGGCTGCTCGCCTACCGGGACTTCCGCGGCAAGGGGCTGGTGGAGGCGCTGGTGGCGCTGCCGCTGGTGCTGCCGCCGACCGTCTTCGGCTACTACCTGCTGGTCGCCTTCGGCGCCGCCTCGCCGCTGGGCCAGCTCTGGCAGCAGGCCACCGGGCGGCCGCTGGTCTTCACCTTCGAGGGGCTGCTGTTCGCTTCGGTGATCTTCAACCTGCCCTTCGCCGTGCAGCCGATGCAGCGCGGCTTCGAGGCGATCGCGCCGGAGGTGCGCGAGGCTGCGGCCTGCTGCGGCATGGCGCCCTGGCGGGCGTTGCTGCGGGTCGAGCTGCCGCTGGCCTGGCCCGGCATCCTCACCGCCCTGGTGCTGAGCTTCGCGCACACGCTCGGCGAGTTCGGCATCGTCCTGATGGTGGGCGGCTCGATCCCCGGCGAGACCAAGACCATCGCCATCGCCATCTACGATCGGGTGCAGGCCTTCGACGACCTCGCCGCGGCACAGATGTCGACGCTGCTGCTGGCGATTTCGCTGGTGACCATCGCGCTGACCTTCGCCTTCTCCCGCCGGGTCGGACGGCGGCTGGGATGAGCAGGGTGGAAGGCCTGCAGGTGGTGCTGCGCCAGGTCGGGCCGATCCCGCTGGACGCGGCCTTCGACTGCGCGCCGGGCGAGGTGCTGGCACTGGTTGGCCCCTCGGGCAGCGGCAAGTCGACGATCCTGCGCTCCATCGCCGGCACCTACGCGCCCGCGGCCGGGCGGGTGACGGTCGGCGGCGAGACCTGGTTCGACGGCGACCGCGGCCTGCGGGTGGCGGCGCACCGCCGGCGCGTCGGCCTGGTCTTCCAGAGCTACGCCCTCTTTCCCCACATGACGGCGCTGGCCAACGTGGCCGCGGCCATGGGGGAGGCCCCGGCGGTGGAGCGGGCGGAGCGAGCCCGCGCCCTGCTGGCGCTGGTGCATCTCGAGGGGCTGGAGCAGCGCCGGCCGGCGGAGCTCTCCGGCGGGCAGCAGCAGCGCGTCGCCGTCGCCCGGGCGCTGGCGCGCGAGCCGCGGGTGCTGCTGCTCGACGAGCCCTTCTCGGCGGTCGACCGGGCGACGCGGCAGCGGCTCTACCGCGAGATCGCCGAGCTCCGCCGTGGCCTGGAGATGCCGGTGGTGCTGGTGACCCACGACCTCGACGAGGCGGTGATGCTGGCCGATCGGCTGGTGGTGCTCTACCGCGGCAGGACGCTGCAGAGCGGCACCCCGCAGGAGGTGACCACACGCCCCGCCTCCGCCGAGGTCGCGCGGCTCGTCGACCTGCGCAACCTCTTCGACGCCGAGGTGGCGGCGCGCGACCCGGCCGACGGCCGGCTGCTGCTGGACTGGGCGGGGCTGCGCCTCGAGGCCCGGGCCGGGCCGGAGGGAGCGACGGCTGCGCCGGGCGACCGCGTCACCTGGGTGGTGCCGGACGGCTTCGTCGTGCTGCACCGCCGCGACCGCCCCTCGCGCGGCGAGCACGAGAACCCGGTGGCCGGCCGGATCGGAATGCTGCTGCCGATCGGCCAGACGGCGCACCTGACCCTGCTGCCCGACCACGCTCCTGAACAGCGCCTCCACTTCTCCGTGCCGCTGCACGTGGCCCGCCGCAACGGCCTGGAGCCCGGTGTCGCCGCCGCCGTCTCCCTGCTGGCCGAGGGCATCCACGTGATGCCGTCGCGCGGGGAATGAGAAGGAGCAACGCCCGCCGCCGGCGGATCAGTCGAGCGCGGGGATCGCCAGGACGTCGCAGGGGGCACGGGCGATCAGCGCCTCGGCGGTGCTGCCGAGCAGCAGCCGCTTCAGGCCGGTAGCGCCGCGGGTGCCGACCACGAGCAGGTCGATCTCCAGTTCTTCCAGGCTCTCCCGCACCACCGCCACCGGGTCCCCCTCCCGGACGATGATACTGATCCCCGGCCCTTCGGGCAGGCTCGTACGCACCATGTGCTCGATGCCCGTAGCTGCCGTCGCCGTGGTTCTGGCGATGTGCTCGGCGATCTGGTCCGGCTCGACGCCCACGTGCGCCGTCATCGCCATCTTGCCTTGCGCCCGCACACCGTGTACCGCCCAGACGGAGGCCGCCTCGAGGAGTCCCAGGGCGGCCGCCCGCCGCAGCGCGAAGGAGGAGGTGTCGCCCTCGTCGACGGCGATGCAGATGCGCCGATAGGCGGCGTCTTCGGGCGGTTGGCGGACCACCAGCACGGGATAGGGCCCGTAGCGCAGCAGCCGCTCGATGGTGGAGCCGAGAAAGAGCCCGGCGATCGAGCGCGCTCGCGGCGGGCCGGTGACGACCAGGGCCGAGTCCCGTGCTTCGGCCGCGGCCAGCAGCCGCTCCTCGACGATGCCGGTTTCGACCAGCAGTTCCGCGCGTTGCGAGAAGAGCAGCTCCGGCTCGACCAGGGTCGCCATCCGGGTCTTGGCTTGGCGCGCTTCCTCCTTGGCCAGGCTCTCCGGGGTGCCCTCGTCGAGGACATGCAGCGCCGTCAGGCGCGCCGACCACTGCGCCTGGAGCTGCAGCCCGCGCCTCAGGGCGAGGCGCGAGCCCTCGTCCAGGTCGAAGGCAACCAGAATCCCCTGCGCCATGCTTCTCCTCCTCCGCTCGGTGGTCGACGCCCCTAGTTTGGCGGGATGCGCCGACCGGGTCGATGATCTCGGTCAAGGGCGCCGGCAGGGCCGATTTTGACAGGGAAGGTTCCGGGCCGCTATCAAGTGGAGCGTGGTGGGGTGCTGCCTTTCTCGCCACGGTTCACCCCGACTCAGAGGCTGCACTGGTGCCCGACCGTCCGGCGCCGGGGAGAGACGATGATCGAGACGATGCTCCTGGCCATCCTGATCGGTGCGGGCCTCGTCGTTTTCTCGATCTTCACCAGCCTCATCGCCTTCCGTTTCGGCGCCCCGCTGCTGCTGATCTTCCTCGGCATCGGCCTGGCGGCCGGCGTGGACGGTATCGGCGGCATCGACTTCGAGAACGTCGAGGCCGCCTACTTCATCGGCAGCATCGCGCTGGCCGTGATCCTCTTCGACAGCGGGCTGGGAACGCGGCTGACCACCTTTCGCCTGGTGGCCGGCCCGGCGATCGTCCTGGCGACGCTGGGCGTACTCCTGACGGCCGCTCTGCTCGCCGTGCCGGCCCACTACCTGCTGGGTTTCGACTGGCTGGAGGCGCTGCTGCTCGGCGCCCTGGTAGGCTCCACCGACGCCGCCGCCGTCTTCTTCCTTCTGCGCGTCGGCGGCATCCGCATCCGCGAGCGGGTGCGCGCCACGCTGGAGATCGAATCCGCCTCCAACGACCCGATGGCGATCTTCCTCACGGTCACCCTGGTGAGCCTGATCGCCGCGGGCGAGATCGGGCCGCAGCACGCCACCTCGGCCTTCCTGGAGGCCTTCGTCCTGCAGATGGGCCTCGGTCTGCTGGCCGGCCTGGCCGGCGGCTGGCTGGTGGTGCAGACGGTCAACCGCGTCACGCTCGAGACCGGGCTCTATCCCATCGTGGTGATCGGGCTCGCGCTCTGCCTCTTCTCCGTCACCTCCATGCTGGGCGGCAGCGGCTTCCTCGCCGTCTTCGTCGCCGGGCTGATCGCCGGCAACCTGCGCATGCGCGGCGGCCTGCTGCTGCGCCGCTTCCAGGAAGGGCTGACCTGGCTGGCGCAGATCACGATGTTCCTGGTGCTCGGGCTGCTCGCGACACCCTCGGAGTTCCCGGCCATCGTCTGGCAGGCTGTGGCGCTCGCGCTGGCGCTCACCTTCTTTGCCCGGCCGCTGGCGGTCTGGCTCTGCCTCCTGCCTTTCGGCTTCCGCCGCGACGAGAGCAGCTTCATCGCCTGGGTCGGCCTGCGCGGGGCGGTGTCGATCCTGCTGGCGATCCTGCCGATCGTCGGCGGCCTGGAGAACGGCCAGCTCTTCTTCAACACCGCCTTCATCATCGTGCTCACCTCGCTGCTGATCCAGGGCTGGACGATCCGGCCGATGGCCCGCTGGCTGGGGCTGATCGTGCCGCCGCGGATCGGCCCCCTGGAGAAGGTGGAGCTGGAGCTGCCGGGCGCCGCGCGGCACGAGCTGGTCGTCTACCGGATCTCGGCCAACAGCCCGGTGGCGCGGGGCGAGCGCATCCCGCGCTGGGCCCGCCCCTCCCTCATCGTGCGCGACGGTCGCTCGATGCGAATCCACGAGGCCGGCCGGCTCGGCGCCGGGGACTACGTCTACATCTTCGTGCCGCCGAATTTCATCGGGCTGCTGGACCGGCTCTTCGCCAGTCCGGCGGAGATCGGCGACAGCGACAGCGACTATTTCGGCGCCTTCACGCTCGATCCCGAGCGGCCGATCGGCGACGTCGCCCGCAGCTACGGCTTCGCGGTCGACGAAGAGGCCGCCGGGCTCACGGTGGCGGACTACCTGAGAAAGCGCCTGGGCGGTGCGATAGGACGGGGTGACCGCCTGCCCCTGCCGCCGGTGGAGCTGATCGTGCGCGAGGTCGACGAGGAGCACCGGGTGCTGGCCGTGGGGCTCGGGCTGGAGCCCGGCGGCGATGCGGCGGAGCGCATTCCCTTCTTCCAGAGCTACCACGAGATCGCCGCCGCCCTGCGCCGGCTGGCCAGCCATCGTCGTGCCGGGAAGAAAGGCGCGGCGCCGCCCGACCCCCCACTGTCCCCCTGAAGGCCGGGCCGCCCCGCCGCCATCTTTCCGCCGCAGCCCGCTGGCATGCAGGCCGGCCCGGGGCTATCTCTCTGCTATAGTGAAGATTCGCGGGACCGGAGCGACGCCGGGCACCGCAGCCCGGCCGGGGAGGGGCGAAGCGCGGCGGCATGGAGCTGGCAAATCAATTCATCCTGCTCGGCGGGGCGCTGCTGCTGGTCGCCATCCTGGCCGGCGTGCTCTCCTCGCGCGTCGGCGCGCCGCTGCTGCTGGTCTTCCTCGGCCTCGGCATGGCCTTCGGCGAGGACGGGCCGGGCGGGCTGGTCTTTGACGACTTCGACACGGCCTACGTGATCGGCAGCCTGGCGCTGGCCATCATCCTCTTCGACGGCGGTCTGCGCACCTCGCTCTCCTCGATCCGTGTCGCCTGGGCGCCGGCCTCGTTGCTGGCCACGCTGGGCGTGCTGCTCACCGCCGTGATGACCGGCGGCATCGCCTGGCTGGTGCTGGACGTGCCGCCGCTGGCCGCGCTGCTGGTCGGCGCCATCGTCGCCTCGACCGACGCGGCGGCGGTCTTCCTGCTGCTGCACCAGCGCGGCATGGACCTGAAGCGCCGCGTCGGCACCACGCTGGAGGTGGAGTCGGGCTGCAACGACCCCATGGCGATCTTCCTCACCATCACCCTGGTGGAGCTGCTGACCCGCGAGGGCGGCGAGGTCGGCTGGACCGTGGCCCAGACCCTGGTCGAGCAGCTCGGCTTCGGCGCCGTGATCGGGCTGGCCGGCGGCTGGGTGCTGGCCTGGCTGGTCAACCGCCTGGAGCTGGCGCCGGGGCTCTATCCGGTCTTCGTGGTCGCCGGCGCCCTTGTGGTCTTCGGCGGCACCCAGGAGCTGGGCGGCAGCGGCTTCCTGGCCGTCTACCTGGCCGGCATCGTCGCCGGCAACCGGCGGCTGCGCGCCAACCAGCTGATCCGCCGCTTCCACGACGGCATCGCCTGGGTCTCGCAGATCGCCATGTTCCTGATGCTGGGCCTGCTGGTGACGCCCAGCAGCCTCTATCCCGACCTGCTGCCGGCCCTGGCCGTGGCCTTCGGGCTGATGTTCGTGGCGCGGCCGCTGGCTGTCTTCCTCTGCCTCTGGCCCTTCCGCTTCAGCCGCGAGGAGCGGCTCTTCATCGCCTGGGTCGGCCTGCGCGGCGCGGTGCCGATCTTTCTCGCCATCATCCCGGTGCTGGGCGGCATCGACCACGGCATCGACTTCTTCAATGTCGCCTACATCGTCGTGCTGACCTCGCTGCTGCTGCAGGGCTGGACCGTGCCCTGGCTGGCGCGGCGCCTCGACATCGAGCTGCCGCCGATGCCGGAGGAGCGCGGGCGCCTGGACCTGGAGCTGCTCGGCGGCTTCGACCGCGAACTGGTCGGCTACCGCATCGCCGAGACCAGTCCCATGGCCAACCGCCCGATCGAGGCGCTGCGGGTGCCCAACGGCGTGCGCATCCTGGCCGTCCTGCGCGACAACGCGGTGGTGCAGCGCCAGCTGATGAAGAGCCTCAAGCCCAACGACTACCTGCTGGCCATCGCGCCGCCGGAGCAGGTGCTGCTGCTCGACCGCCAGATCCTGCCGCGCCGCCGCGAGCGGGCGCGCAAGGCGGCGCCGACGCTGGGCGACTTCGCCTTTCCGGGCGAGACCCCGGTCGGCGCCCTGGCCGACACCTACGACCTGCCGGTGACGCGCCGGGAGCGGGAGCTGAGCCTCTCCGACTTCCTGAAGGAGCGGCTGGGCAAGGATCTCTCTCCCGGGGAGAAGCTGCGGCTGGGCGCCATCGAGCTGGTGGTGCGCGAGCTGGAGGAGGGGCGGGTCAAGGAGGTCGGCATCTGGCTGGAGCCGGCCGCCCCCCACCTGCTGCCGGCGCGCCTCTCGGCCCGCCTCGGCAGCCTCTCCGCGCGGCTCGGCGCCCTGCCCCGCCGGCTGCGCCGCGGCCGGCCGGCCGAGCAGAAGGCCGAGTCCGCCACGGGCGCCGACGGCGCGGGCTGACGGCACCGCCCGTGCTTCCGGCCGCTTTCGCGGTTTTTCAACACGGAGGACACGGAGGAGGCACGGAGGGATCGCGATTCTCGATCCGCCGGCGCTTCGGGACTGTCGCAGGCGACAGACCCTTCTCGCTCCGTGCCCTCCGTGCCTCCTCCGTGTCCTCCGTGCTCAAATAGGGCATCGCCGCTGCTGCGCCGCCTTCCCGCCGCGCTTGAGCCGCGGCGCCGGGCGTCGCAGACTGGCGCGCCCGCAAGCAAGAGGAGCCGCAGCCCCCCGTGTTCCGCAAGCTGCTGATCGCCAACCGCGGCGAGATCGCCTGCCGCGTCGCCCGCACCGCCCGCCGTCTGGGGGTCGCCACGGTCGCCGTCTACTCCGACGCCGACGCCGAGGCGCTGCACGTCGCCGCGGCCGACGAGGCCTGGCGGCTGGGGCCGCCGCCGGCGGCCGAGAGCTACCTGCGGGCCGAGCGGCTGATCGAGGTGGCGCTGACGGCCGGCGCCGAGGCGGTGCATCCGGGCTACGGCTTCCTCTCGGAGAACGCCGACTTCGCCGAGGCCTGCGCCGCGGCGGGCCTGGTCTTCGTCGGCCCGCCGCCGGCGGCGATCCGGGCGATGGGCTCGAAGAGCGAGGCCAAGGCCATCATGGCCGCGGCCGGCGTGCCGCTGGTCCCTGGCTACCACGGCGCCGAGCAGGCGCCGGCGCGCCTGGCCGCCGAGGCCGAGGCGATGGGCTACCCGCTGCTGATCAAGGCCTCGGCCGGCGGCGGCGGCAAGGGCATGCGCGTGGTGGAGCGCGCCGGCGACTTCGCCGCCGCCCTGGAGGGGGCGCAGCGCGAGGCCCGGGGCGCCTTCGGCGACGACCGCGTGCTGCTGGAGCGCTACCTCACCCGGCCGCGCCACGTGGAGGTGCAGGTCTTCGCCGACGGCTTCGGCGAGACGCTCCACCTCTTCGAGCGCGACTGCTCGCTGCAGCGCCGGCACCAGAAGGTGGTGGAGGAGGCGCCGGCGCCGAGCCTGGAGCCGGCGCTGCGCCGCGCCCTGGGCGAGGCGGCGGTGGCGGCGGCCCGCGCCATCGGCTATGTCGGCGCCGGCACGGTGGAGTTCATCCTGGAGGGCGAGGCCTTCTATTTCATGGAGATGAACACGCGCCTGCAGGTGGAGCATCCGGTCACCGAGATGATCACCGGGCAGGACCTGGTGGAGTGGCAGCTCCGGGTCGCCGCCGGCGAGCCGCTGCCGCTGCGCCAGGAGCAGCTCCGCGCCGAGGGCCACGCCTTCGAGGTGCGGCTCTACGCCGAGGACCCGGCGCGCGACTTCCTGCCGGCGACCGGGCGGATCGAGCATCTGCGCTTTCCCGAGCCGGAGCCCGCGGGCGACGGCGGCCTGCGGATCGACAGCGGCGTGCGCGCCGGCGACACGATCTCGCCCTTCTACGATCCCATGATCGCCAAGCTGATCGTCTGGGACCGCGACCGCCCGGCGGCACTGCGGCTGCTGCAGGCGGCGCTGCGCGCCACCGAGGTGGCCGGCCCGGCGACCAACCTGCCGCTGCTGGCGGCGATCGCCGGCCATCCCGCCTTCGCCGCCGAGGAGCTCGACACCGGCTTCATCGCCCGCCACGGCGAGGCGCTGCTGGCGCCGCCGGCCGCGGAGCCGCGGGTGCTGCTGGCGCTGGCCTGCCTGGCCGAGGTGGAGCGCCGCCGCGCCGAGACCGCGGCCCGGGCGGCCGTCTCCGGCGATCCCGACTCGCCCTGGTGGCGCAGCGACGGCTGGCGTCTCAACGTCGAGACCCACCGCCGCCTCGTCTTCCGCCGGGGCGAGGCCGAGCTGGCCGCGGTGGTGCACTACCTGCCCCGCGGCCTGGAGATCGAGATCGAGGGCGAGCGCCTGCCGGCCGCGGCGCGCGACGAGGGCGGCGGCCGCCTCGCCGTGGCCCTGGGCGGGCGGCGGCTGCGCGTCACCGCGCTCTGGCGCGGCGAGGAGCTGACGCTGATCCTGGACGGCGCCGCGCACCGCCTGCACCTCGACGACCCCCAAGCGGCGGCGGGCGAGGCCGAGGCCGGCCCGGCGCGCGTGCTGGCGCCCATGCCGGGGCGGCTGGTCCGCGTTGCCGTGGCGGCCGGCGAGGCCGTGACCCGCGGCCAGGTGCTGCTGGTGCTGGAGGCGATGAAGATGGAGCACAGCCTCGCCGCCCCGGCCGACGGCCGCGTCGCCGCGGTCCACTTCGCCGCCGGCGAGCAGGTGGAGGAGGGCGTGGAGCTGCTGGACTTCGAAGCCGAGGCGGAGGTGGAGGCGTGAGGGCGCGGCTGCCGGCGCGGGTGCGCGTGGTCGAGGTGGGGCCGCGCGACGGCCTGCAGAACGAGCCCGGCCGGGTGCCGCTGGAGGCGAAGCTGGCGCTGGTCGAGGCGCTGGCCGAGGCCGGCCTGCCGGCGGTCGAGGCCGGCGCCTTCGTCAGCCCCAAGTGGGTGCCGCAGATGGCCGACACCGCCGAGCTCCTGGCGCGGCTGCGGCGGCGGCCGGGCACGGCCTATCCCGTGCTGGTGCCCAACGAGAAGGGGCTGGAGGCGGCGCTGGCCGCCGGCGTCGCGGAGATCGCGGTCTTCGGCGCGGCCTCGGAGAGCTTCTCGAAGCGCAACATCAACGCCTCGATCGCCGAGTCGCTGGCGCGCTTCCGCCCGGTCTGCGCGCAGGCCCTGGCGGCTGGCCTGCGGGTGCGCGGCTACGTCTCTTGCGTGCTCGGCTGCCCCTACGAGGGGGCGGTGGCGCCCGAGCGGGTGGCCGAGGTGGCGGAGGCCCTGGCCGCGCTCGGCTGCTACGAGGTCTCGCTCGGCGACACCATCGGCGTCGGCACGCCGGGCCGGGCCGTGGAGATGCTGGAGACGGTGCTGCGCCGCCTGCCGGCCGAGCGCCTGGCGCTGCACTTCCACGACACCTGGGGACAGGCGCTGGCCAACGTCCTGGCCTGCCTCGAGACCGGGGTGGCGACGGTGGACTCCTCCGTCGCCGGCCTCGGCGGCTGCCCCTACGCCAAGGGCGCCTCGGGCAACCTCGCCACCGAGGACCTGCTCTACCTGCTGCACGGCCTCGGCATCGAGACCGGCGTCGATCTCGAGGCCGTGGCGGCCGCTGGGCGGCGCGTCTGCGCGGCGCTGGGGCGCGCCCCGGCCTCGCGGGTGGCGCAGGCGCTGGCGGCCCGTGCAGCGGCGGACTGAGGCGGACTGGGGCGGGTGGCGCGGCTGCACCTGATCAAGCTCTCGGTCGGCTCGGAGAGCGTCGAGAGCCTGCGCGCCTGGCAGGAGGAGCGCCTCGCCCGTCACGGCCGCCTCTGGCACGCCACGCGCATGCTGCCGAAGCGGCGCGCGGAACTGCTCGATCCGGGCTCCGGGGGGGAGGGCGGCTCGATCTACTGGGTGATCCGCGGCCTGGTGCAGGCGCGCCAGCGCCTCGCCGGCATCGAGACGGCGCCGGACGAGGAGGGACGGTCCATGACCCTGCTGCTGCTCGATCCCGCGCTGGTCCGGGTCGAGCCGACCCGCTGGCGGCCCTTCCAGGGCTGGCGCTACCTCACCCCGGAGCGGGCTCCGGCCGACCTGCGCGCGGCGGAAGGGCGGGCCCCCGGCGAGCCCGAGGGGCCGCCGCCGGCCTTGCTGGCGGAGCTGCGTGCCCTGGGAATCCTCTGAGCGCCGCGGCTTTCCGCAGGGGTCGCTTTTTTCGGGTCGGCTGCTTTTTTACCTGGACAGGCCGGGCGCCGACCCCTAAATACCCGCTCACCGCAGCGGCCGGGGTCACCCGGTTGCGGCGGACGCCAGGATCCCGGCGCGGCATCGCCGCAAAGCGTTGAACGGCAGGGATCACTTCGCTATATTGTTCGTCCCGCGGGCGACCTTCGAGTCGGCCGGTGGGGCGTTCGGCCCCGGCGACGGGGTTGCCGGTCTCTCCGGGGCTCGGCGCTGCTGATTGACATAGTTGGGATTAGGGAAGGGATACGCGGGCGGCGTTGTCTTTTGGATCTGGTTTCGGCTGGGTTTAGGGGCGTCGGGCGTTTCGTGGATCTCTTTTTGTTACGTCGCCT
>SR_TP_S13solDRAFT_1000287_pt1 | contig 22764 bp, 17 predicted proteins | sample SodReaTP_S13sol_FD_11159 | JGI IMG/M metagenome (IMG submission 11159)
ACCTCGGCCACCATGGAGGCCACCCAGCGCATGTTGAAGTCCTTGCCGCGGGGGCCTTCCTTGCCCTGCAGACACTCATCGATATAGCGCTTCACCGGCGCCTCCCAGAAACGCATGTTGGAGGCGTTGATGGCGAACTCCTGAGTGTCCTCGGGAATGGTGATGTTCTCGTGGGTGAGCAGGAACTCGCCGAAGTGGCGGTCCAGGGTGAACATGTTCACGCCCTGGCCGGTGGTCAGCACCATCATGGTGGAGGGACCGTACAGGCAGTAGCCGGCGGCCACCTGCTCCACGCCGGGGCGCAGGAAGTCCTCGGTGCTGGGGTCGCCCGGGTGGACCGGGGCCTTGAGGATGGAGAAGATGGTGCCCACGGAGACGTTCACGTCGATGTTGGAGGAACCGTCCAGGGGGTCGAACAGCACCAGGTAGTGACCCCGGGGGGCGCCTTCGGGCAGCTGGCAGATCTCGTCTTCCTCCTCAGAGGCGAGCCCGGCCACGTGGCCGTTGTGCTGCAGGGCCTCCATGAAGATCTCGTTGGAGATCACGTCCATTTTCTTCTGGGTCTCGCCCTGCACGTTCTCGGACTCGGCACTGCCCAGAATGTCCACCAGGTCACCCTTGTTGACCAGGTCGGCGATCTTCTTGCAGGCCACCGCGATGTCGTTCAGCAGGCCGGTGAACTCACCCGTGGCGCCCTTGAAATTGCGCTGGGTCTCGATGATGTAGTTGGTCAGTGTGGTTCCGATATGCATGCTATGACTTCCTGAAGGTTGTGAACAAAATTGATGCGACGGGCTGCGCTGCTGTGGTGCATTTACGCGCTCTGCTGGGGCCCGGGGCCTCGTCGTGATCCACCCTGGGGTGTTTGCCTGGGACCTGTTAATCTGGTTCGGCGGTGTCACGGGGCCACAATGCTGGCCGCGTATCATAGCAAAACACCCGAAACGCGTCCCCGTCGCCGATTCGGTCTGCTAATTGCTTGATTTTTCAAGCAGACATGCCGTCCTCCCGCCCTGAACCCGATCAGGATATTCCGACCATGCCCAAGAACGTGCTCTATGCCCAGTCCGGCGGCGTCACAGCCGTCATCAATGCCAGTGCCTACGGTGTGATTCAGACCGCCCGGGCCCATCCCGAGGCCTTCGGCCGGGTTTATGCCGCCCGGGACGGCATCCTTGGCGTGCTCCAGGAGGAGCTCATCGACCTGGATCAGGAATCCGAGGAGACCATCGCCGGGCTGCGCCACACCCCGGGCGGGGCCTTCGGCTCCTGTCGCTTCGACCTGGGCGACCCGAACACCCACCCGGAGCAGTACCGGCGCCTGGTGGAGGTCTTCAAGGCCCATGACATCGGCTACTTCTTCTACAACGGCGGTGGCGGCTCCATGGATACGGCCCTGAAGGTGGCCCGTATCAGCGACGAGATGGGCTACCCCATCCGCAGCATCGGTGTGCCCAAGACCATCGACAACGATCTGGCCTGCACAGACACCAGCCCGGGTTTCGGCTCGGCGGCCAAGTTCATCGCCACCGTGGTTCGGGAAGCCAGCATGGACGTGGAGTCCATGGCCAGCTCCAGCACCAAGGTGTTCATCATGGAGGTGATGGGCCGCCATGCCGGCTGGCTGGCGGCGGCCGCGGCACTTGCCCAGCAGGACAAGGACAGCCCACCCATGCTCATCCTGTTCGCGGAGATCCCCTTCGACGAGGCGGATTTCCTTGCCCGGCTCAACGATGTGATCGAGACCTACGGGTACTGTGTGGTGGTGGCCTCGGAGGGGGTCAAGGGGCCGGATGGCAAGTTGCTGACCGTTGCCCAGTCCCACGAGGTCTATGCCTATACCCAGCTGGGCGGCGTGGCGCCCATGCTGGCGGGCATGATCAAGGAAAAGACCGGCCACAAGATCCATTGGGCCGTGGCCGACTACATCCAGCGGGCCGCCCGCCACATCGCTTCCCGTGTCGATGTGGAGCAGGCCTATGCCGCTGGCGCCATGGCGGTGCATTTCGCCGCCGAGGGGCATACGGGCTTCATGCCGGTGATCCAGCGATTGTCAGACGAGCCGTATCTGTGGACCGTGGGCCGAGTCCCCCTGGAGCAGGTGGCCAACATCGAGCAGGGCATGCCCCGGGAGTACATCACCGAGGGTGGCTACGGTATCACCGAGGCCTGCCGTCGCTACCTGCGTCCCCTCATCGAGGGCGAGGACTACCCTCCCTACGAGGGCGGCCTGCCCCGCTACGTGCGCATCCGTGGCGAATTGCTGGAAAAGAAGCTGCCGGCGTTCGAGGTCAAAAAGGACTAGGTCAAAAGATTATCAACCCAAAGGCACAGAGGCTTTACTCAACAACCTGCTTTGTGTTGTTCGCGGTGAGGGTTTTGCTCTGATGTATGGAGGGCAATGGTATGGAGCCAATCCGTGGTGTCCTGCTGGATTTGAGTGGTGTGCTCTACGTGGGGGATGCACCCCTGCCCGGTGCCCTGGAGGCCCTGGGCCGGCTGCAGGCATCGGATCTGCCCGTGCGCTACATCACCAATACCACCCGCAGCCCTCGAGGGGCGATTCATCGCATGCTTGCTGGCATGGGTTTTCGCATCCCCGAGGGTGAGCTCTTTACCGCCCCCGGCGCGGTGCGTGCCGAACTTGAGCGCAGGGGACTGAAGCCCCAGCTGCTCATCCATCCCGACCTCGCCGCCGAGTTCGAGGGCCTGGTCACCGACGAACCCGATGCAGTGGTACTGGGCGATGCGGGCGAGGGTTTCACCTATGCCCGTCTCAACCGCGCCTTCCGCCTGCTCATGGAGGGTGCGCCGTTGCTGGCCATGGGCAGCAACCGCTACTTCAAGGAGCAGGATGGCCTGAGCCTGGACATCGGTCCATTCCTCAAGGCCCTGGAATACGCCGCCGGCGTGCAGGGCACGGTGTTTGGCAAGCCCTCGGTGGATTTCTTTCATGCCGCTGTAGCGGATATGGGCCTCGACCCCCACGAGGTGCTCATGGTGGGGGATGATGTCGAAGCCGACGTACAGGGCGCCCTGGACGCAGGCCTGCAGGCCTGCCTGGTCAGGACCGGAAAATATCGCACTGGCGACGACGAGCAGCTCGATCCGCGGCGCGCACAGGTCTTCGATGATCTGGGAGCGGTGGTCGGTGCGCTGGGTGTCTAGAGCGTTAAAGCCGGTTTACCACGAAGATCACGAAGGGCACGAAGGATAGGGCTGTTGCTGAGGGGGCTTGTGGCAATTTGCCGGTCTGCGGGTGACCTCGCTATCCGGTAGCTTTGGTGGCTTTACAAGACGGTTCTCTCGCCAAGACGCAGAGAACGCCAAGAAAAATTAAGAAAAAAGATCCTTGTCCTTCTTTGCGCCCTCTGCGTCTTGGCGAGAGACCATTTTTTAGATGTCAGCCGACGTCACCCTGTGTGAACGCCCCACCATGGCCCATCGGCACCTCGAAACCAGAAGTGGTGGGTGGAGTCAGGCATTGGTTTGTTTACCGGCACGAACGGATGCGCCTTGCCGCTGGGTGTCGGCAGCGGCATTTCCTGTCACTCAGAATCCGAAGATCCTTTGTTCACTCTCCTGATATGCGATGTTGGCATTGCGCGGCGCCAAGTCATCGAAGTCAGCGAGCTCTTGCCATCGGCTCGCGTCGAAGTCGTTGATGGCCGATTGCATGTCGGTGCCTGCTTCTACCGCCGAGTTCATATGGTTCATGAGTGATGCCAGATAATCTCGGGTCGGATTCTGAAATTCTTCGAGGGATCCGGGTTCACCATGTCCGGGTACGAACATCGCAGCTCCATACTTCGAGGCCAGTCGATCAAAGGCGTCGATCCAGCCGGTCATGTCTCCCACGGGAAGAACTGCTAGCAGGCGCCCACGGTAGAGGATGTCGCCGGCGAATACCACGTTGTCTGGTACAACATGCACGGCGAGACTGCCCTCGGTATGGGTATTGCCCATGTTCTCGACCAAGAGCCTCACTCCGCCTCCCAGATCCAGCTCCTTGCGCGTCTCTACCTGGACGTCCGGAACCGCCGGCGGCTGCACGTGACCGGCCGGCAGTTCGAGGGTGCGTTCGATCGACTGTGCGAATGTCGCACCGTCGCTCTGCATGCGTTCCACGGCTTCACTGGCCGCGATGATCGTGGCCCCCTGTTCCCGGAACACCGGATTGCCCATGAATCGGTGTGGCTGGGAATTCGTGTTGATCACATAGCGCACGGGAAGGTCCGTTTGTGAGCGAATCCTCCGGAGCATCTCTGTGGCCATGTCGGGCCCGTACCCGGAGTCGATCACCGCAACGGAATCAGCGCCTACCACGTAACCAAGGTTCATGCGAAACCCACGGTTCTCGGTTGACGGCCCTCCGTAGGGGCCGATCCATGCCCACGTGTTGGGCGTGATCGAGCGAGGTTCTGGAAGGATATCTCCAGTCCCCGCCGTGGCCATGCCAGTTGTCAGGAGCAAGACCATCAGGCTTGCTCTTAGCATCAAAGCGGTTTGTCCGGTCATATTCACCTCACTCGTCACTAGTTTTGACGTTTTACATTTGGTCGCGGCTACGCCCCCTGAAACAGCAACTGGTAGCCCGCCCCGATCACAGCGCAGGCGACGAGCAACGGGATGATGCCCACCTTGAAGCGGAACAGGGCGATGAAGGCCGCGATGCCGAGCAGGGCGGAGAACCACTCGAAATCACCCGCAAAGCCCTGGGGCCACAGCACGTGGTAGGCAAAGAACACGGCCAGGTTGAGGATGACACCCACCACCGCAGCGGTGATGCCGGTGAGGGGCGCGGTGAAGTTGAGATCGTGACGGGTTGTCTCCACCGCCGGTGCCCCCACCAGGATGAACAGGAAGGAGGGCAGGAAGGTGAAGAAGGTGGCCACCACCGCTCCCAGAATACCCGCCATCATCACTTGTTCCGGACCCAGGAATGCATGGGTCCAGCCGCCCACGAACCCCACGAAGGTGACGATCATGATGAGGGGCCCGGGCGTGGACTCGCCCAGCGCCAGACCATCGATCATCTGGTGCGCCGTGAGCCACTGATAGGTTTCCACGCCGCCCTGGTAGACATAAGGCAGTACGGCGTAGGCGCCGCCGAAGGTTACCAGCGCCGCCTGGGTGAAGAAAATGCCCATGCGTGTCAGTGTCCCTTCCCAACCGTACAGGGCGAGCAGTCCGGCCATGACGCCAACCCACAGGAGCAGACCCACTACTGCGAAACGAACAACGCGCGACCAGTTAAACTGCATCCAGGGTTGAGGCGGGGTGTCGTCGTCGATCAGGGCGGGTCCGTAACCGGCCTTGCCGCCGGTGCCGTGACCGCCGCCGGTCTGAAAGCGTTGCGGGGAGAGTCGGCCCCCGACCCAGCCGATGATGCCTGCACCGATCACGATGTAGGGAAACGGCACATTGAGCGCGAAGATGGCCACGAACGCGCCTGCGGCCATCGCCCAGAGCACGCCGCTCCTGAGTGCCCGGCTGCCAATGCGCCAGGCTGCATGGACCACGATCGCGGTCACCGCTGGCTTGACGCCGTAGAGGATTGCCTGGATGAGCGGCACGTCGCCGAAGGCCAGGTAGATCCAGGTGAGGGCGATCAGGATGAACAGTGAAGGCAGGACAAACAGAGTGCCGGCGATGATGCCGCCGAGCGTGCCGTGCATGAGCCATCCGATGTAGGTGGCCAGCTGCTGTGCCTCCGGGCCGGGTAGCACCATGGTGTAGTTGAGGGCATGCAGAAAGCGGTTTTCGGAGATCCAGCGCCGTCGCTCCACCAGGTCCTGATGCATGATGCTGATCTGTCCGGCGGGGCCGCCGAAACTGATGAAGCCGAGTTTCAGCCAATAGAGAAAGGCCTCAAGCAGGCCGACAGGAGCTGGCTTATCGGTTGCAGCGGGTCGGGTGACGGTCTCGTGGCTCATGTCTTCAGGTCCTGTGTGGGTGAGAAACTGCGGTGCAGGTCGTCCAGAACCGGCGAAGCGGCGGCAAGCAACGCGTCGTCGTCACGGCAGCGTTGCTTGGCCCCTGTGAGGACGGCCTCGAAACCGGCGGCCTCGGCAATGTGGGCGCCGCCGATATCGAGAAAACGCACCAGCTCGCCCAGGCGAGCCAGCCCGGGATCGTCATCGAGGGAGAATGCGGCCATAAGGACCTGAAACGTGACCCGGTCGCCCACGTGAGTGAAGGCGGCACCATCGAAGTCGAAGCCCAGGGCGTCGCCCGGGCAGTCCGCGGGGCTGGCGAGCCACAGGAACCGGGCCTCCGGGTCGATGAATCCCTTGATCAACCAGGCGCTGGCCACCCGATCCACCCACAGGGAGGCACGCGTAGCCCAGATCCGGCCCTGGTAATCGCCGATCCTGAAGCGAGGGATGGTTTGTTCCGGTGTCCCGGAAGGTTCATCAGGAGAGAGTCTTGCCTGGACCGCAGTCTCCAGGGTCGCCAGCCGCGTATCCATCGCGTCACGTCCGGGCCCCGGGAAGTAGTCGATTCTGCGTAGATTCTCGACGTCACGACGTATCTGGCGCAGTTGTTTGAGCAATTCCGGCTCGGCCAGGGAATCGACGTGGCCAAAGAGATCCGTGGCGGCTGCGGTGACGGTGCGATAGTCCCCTGTGCGGTCGAACAGCTTCTTGTAGCTGGCATCTGCATCGGCGGGAGCGGCGAATTCAATGTGATGGGCTTGGCCGCACATGGCACGGACTTCCTCCGCGATGCCTCGCGCGGCATCGTGCAGATCGGCCCGTTCCGGCAGGAGATAGACCCCGTCGCGCAGGGTGCCCGCCCCCAGCGTCTTGAGGGCTCGCCAAAGCCGCACGCGACTGGTGTCCCTGCCTCGGGGGAAGGACAGGATCAGCATTTGCCAGCGGGTCGGCAGCGGGTTCATGTCACTCACATTACATTAATTGTAATATGAGTGACAATAGGCCGTGTGGCGCGGCGGTATAGCGAAGGGCGATCCGTGTCGCTGAAAAATGCTGTTTGAACCACGAAGTCCACGAAGGGCACGAAGGGCACGAAGGGCACGAAGAAAAGATTGCTGCTGTTCGGATTGGGAGGCTTATCTGGGCTTGCCGTTCGACTCTGGGTCCGGTGGCTTCGGTGGCTGGGAAAGCAATGTCTTTCGCGAAGCCACAAAGCTCATAGGGCGGGCCGTGCCCGCCGCACCGTTCGATCCAAGTCCGGCGGCGCCCACGGGGCGCCCTATGCTCTGGGATGGCAAAAGATTTTTCTCGCCAAGACGCAGAGGACGCAAAGCAAGATAAGGGCCTTTTTATATTTACTTGGCGCTCTCTGCGTCTTGGCGAGAGCCCATTGCCTTGATGTGTGCCAATCCCACCCAGCCTGAAGTTCACCCGCCGGGGCTCATCGAGGCCTGAAAACCAAAAGCAAAAAACCTTCGTGCCCTTCGTGTGCTTCGTGGTTAAAAACAGCCTCACTACCTCTCAGGCAAGGGAATGAATTCCACCTCATCACCAGGCACCTTGGGGAACGCGCCGTTCTTCCAGTCCGCTTTGGCCTGTTCGATGCGCTCCTTTCGGCTGGAGACGAAGTTCCACCAGATATGCCGGTGGCCCAGTGCCTCGCCGCCGATCAGTGCCAGCTGGGTATCCTCCTCCGCCTGGACGGTCACGGTATGCCCCGGGTGCAGCACGGCCATGCTGTACTGATCGATCACGCTCTCCAGGGCCTTGAGCTTGCCCTTGACCACGTACAGCGCCCGCTCATCCACGCCATCGGGCAGTGTCAGGTGCTGGCCCGCCTTGAGCGCAGCCTCCACGTAGAGTGTCTGCGCGAAGGTCCTGACCGGGGATTGCACCCCGTAGGCGGCACCGATGAGCACACGGACAGCCACGCCGTCGAGGGTCACTGAAGGGATCTGCTCACGATCATAGTGATGGAACGCCGGGTCGATCTCCTCGTCGGCCTCCGGCAGGGCCAGCCAAAGCTGCAGGCCGTCCAGGATGTTGTTGGCGGCCTTGATCTCCTCGCGCTGGCGCTCGGAATGAACGATACCCTTGCCTGCAACCATCAGGTTGATCTCGCCGGGCTTGATGGCCAGTGCGTTGCCCAGGGAGTCCCGGTGCAGCATCTCGCCCTTAAACAGGTAGGTCACCGTGGCGAGATTAATGTGCGGGTGGGGTCGCACGTCGACACCCTGGCCCGGTTCGAACGCGGCCGGTCCCATGTGATCGAAGAATATCCAGGGGCCGACCATGCGCTGTCTGGCAGAGGGCAGGGCCCGGCGCACGGTAAAACCACCGAGATCGTGTTCCCTGGGCTGGATGATCAGGTCGATGGCGGTGCAGGTACCGGCCTGCTCGACCTGCTCTTCCTCAAGGTTGGTTTCAATGCTCATGACCTGTCCCTCCCGAGTGCGGAAAAGCCTAGACGCAAAGACGACAAGACGCAAAGGAACGCAAAGACTTCCTGGTGTTAAAGCCAAAGACCTTTGCGGTTCTTTGCGTCATTGCGTCTTCGCGTTGATAGCCTTTGACTTTGACATACCTAGCGATCCGCCCGCAGCTCGCGCCGTTTCAGGATGGCCTTCTCCGCTTCCACCAGCACGAACAGCGCCACCCCGAAGGCAAGGATGCGGCCCCAGTCGTCCAGGCCCAGGGCGGTGGTGCCGAACAGGAACTGCAGCGGCGGCGCGTAGGTGAATGCCCCCTGCAGGACGATGAGCACGCCGACGGCGATGAGTACCGCACGGCTGCCGAACAGCCCCGCGCGGTTGAACACCGGCTCAAGGATGTAGCGGCTGTTGAACAGGTAGAACACCTGCCCCATGACCAGGGTGTTGATGGCCACGGTGCGGGCAAGTTCAACGGCCACGTCCTGTTGTTGCATCCAGAGGAAATGTCCGAAGGTGCCGGCCACCAGCAGGGCCGAGACGAAGGCCACCCGCCAGATGAGAAAGCCCGAGAGGATGGGTGTGTTGGGCGGTCGTGGCGGGCGCTTCATTACGCCGGGTTCGGTGGGTTCGAAGGCCAGGGCCAGTGCCAGCGTCACGGCGGTGACCATGTTCACCCACAGCACCTGCACCGGGGTGAGCGGCAGGGTGAGGCCCAGCAGGATGGCGGCGACGATGGTGAAGGCCTGGCCGCCGTTGGTGGGCAGCAGGAACAGGATCGCCTTGCGCAGGTTGTCGTAGACCGTGCGGCCTTCCTCCACCGCGTGGGCGATGGAGGCGAAGTTGTCGTCCGCCAGCACCATCTCGGCGGCCTCCCGGGCGGCCTCGGTGCCCTTGATGCCCATGGCGACGCCCACGTCGGCCCGCTTGAGCGCGGGCGCATCGTTGACGCCGTCGCCGGTCATGGCCACCACGTGGCCGTTGGCCTGGATGGCGCGCACCAGGCGCAGCTTGTGTTCCGGTGTGGCGCGGGCGAACACGTCGATCTCGCGCACCTTCTGCTGCATCTCCTCATCGGAGATCTGTTCCAGTTCATGGCCGGCCATGACGCCGCCTTCGGTGTGGATGCCGAGATCCTCGGCGATGGCCCGGGCGGTGACGGCGTGGTCGCCGGTGATCATCTTCACCTGGATACCCGCCGCCTGGCACTCGGCCACCGAGGCGATGGCCTCGTCCCGGGGCGGGTCGATGATGCCGCACAGGGCCACCATGATGAGCCCGCCGTCCTCGATGTCCGGGAACTCCAGTGAGCGCTTGTCGGCATCCACGTCCTTGACCGCCAGGGCCAGCAGTCGCTGGCCCCGGGCGGCGATCTCGTCCATGTGTGTCTGCCAGCGATCCGTATCGATATCCCGGTCGCCGTCCACGGTGCGCTCCTTCGCGCTCACCGCAAGCACCCGTTCCGGCGCACCCTTGAGGTAGATGAAACTGTGTTTGCCCTCGTGGTGATGGTGCAGGGTGGCCATGAACTTGTAGGAGGACTCGAAGGGGATCACGTCGTCCCGGGGGTAAAGCTCGTTGGTTTCCTTGTGGTCCAGTCCGCCCTTGTAGGCGGCCGTGACCAGTGCGCCCTCCGTGGGGTCGCCCTCCAGCACCCAGGCGCCTTCCCGGTGGTGCAGCTCCGCGTCGTTGCACAGCAGGATGCCGCGCAAGGCCTCGGCGAGGATCGGGTGCTCCTCCAGGTCCACGTCCTGGTCGTTGAGGGAGAGGCCACCATTGGGCTCGTAGCCCACGCCGCTCACCTGGAACAGGTCCTCGGCGGTGACGATGGACTTGACCGTCATCTCGTTGCGGGTGAGCGTGCCGGTCTTGTCGGAGCAGATGGTGGTGACCGAGCCCAGGGTCTCCACCGCCGGCAGGCGGCGGATGATGGCGTTGCGCGAGGCCATGCGCTGCACGCCGATGGCGAGCGTGATGGTCATGATGGCAGGCAGGCCTTCGGGGATGGCCGCCACCGCCAGGCTCACCGCCGCCAGGAACATCTCCATGATGTCGTAGTCGCGCACCCACAGGCCGAAGGCGAAGGTGGCCGCGGCCAGGGCCACGATGGCCAGCGACAGCCAGCGCCCGAACACGGCGATGTCGCGCAGCAGTGGCGTGGTGAGGGTCTCCACCTCCCCGAGCAGGGTGGAGATGCGTCCGATCTGGGTGTCGGCACCGGTGCCCACCACCACGCCCCGGCCCTGACCAAAGGCCACCAGGGTTCCGGAAAAGGCCATGCAGGTGCGATCGCCCAGGTCTGCGTCTTCCTTGACGGCCTCGGTCTGCTTGTCCACGGCCACCGACTCGCCGGTGAGCATGGCCTCGTCGATGCGCATGTTGTGGGCGCGCAGCAGGCGCAGGTCCGCAGGCACCTTGTCGCCCGCCTGCAGGAACACGATGTCCCCGGGCACCAGCTCATCGGCGGGCAGTGTGTGGCGCTGTCCGTCTCTCAATACCAGGGCCTTGGGGGAGAGCATGTTGCGTATGGCGTCCAGGGCCTGCTCCGCCTTGCCCTCCTGGATGAAACCGATGATGGCGTTGATGAGCACCACGCCGATGATCACGCCGGTGTCCACCCAGTGCTGCAGGAAGGCGGTGCCCACGGCGGCGGCGATCAGCACGTAGATGAGCACATTGTGGAACTGCAACAGGAAACGTTTCAGCGGCCCCGTGCGTTGTGTCGGTGGCAGGCGGTTGTGGCCGTAGCGTTCCAGGCGCTCGCCGACCTGGGCACCGTCGAGCCCCTGTTCGGTGGTCTCCAGCCCCGCCAGTACGTCCTCCACACCCTGGCCATGCCAGGGGGTGTCCTGCCGCGTTTCGTTCATGGGAAGAATATCCGGATGACGACCTTTTCGGTCTCGACGATGATGAACACCAACAGCCCAAAGAGCAGGATACGCCACCAGTGCTCCAGGGGTACTGCTGTCGTACCGAACAGGGTGTTCATGAGCGGCGCGTAGGTAAAGGCGATCTGCAGCAGGATCAGCACGCCGATGGCGGTCCACATGGCCCGGGAACGGAACACCTCCCAGCCGATGAGCACCGGCTGGTGGATGAGCCTCAGGTTCAGCAGATAGAAGGCCTGGCCGGCCACCAGGGTGTTGATGGCCACCGTGCGCGCGAGTTCGTCGGAGACACCCAGCACCTCTTCCATGTACACGAAGTGCCCGAAGGTACCCGCCCACAGCAGGATGGCCACGAAGGGGATGCGCCAGAGCAGAAAGCCCGACAAGAGCGCGCCGGGACTGCGCGGCGGGCGTTTCATGACCCCGGGTTCAGCCGGCTCGAAGGCCAGCGCCATGGCCAGCGTCACGGAGGTGACCATGTTCACCCACAGCACCTGCACCGGGGTCAGGGGCAGGGCCATGCCCATGAGGATGGCCATCATGATGGTCAGCGACTGGCCGGCGTTGGTGGGCAGGGTGTGCAGGATGGCCTTGCGGATGTTGTCGTAGACGGTGCGGCCTTCCTCCACGGCGTGGGCGATGGAGGCGAAGTTGTCATCGGCCAGCACCATCTCGGCGGCCTCCTTGGCGGCCTCGGTACCCTTCTGACCCATGGCCACGCCCACGTCGGCGCGTTTCAGCGCCGGGGCATCGTTCACCCCGTCGCCGGTCATGGCAACGATGCGCCCGTCCGCCTGCAGGGCCTGTACCAGGCGCAGCTTGTGCTCCGGGGTGGTGCGGGCGAACACGTCGGCCTCCTGCACCGCCCGGCGCAGGGCGTGCTCGTCCATGTCTTCCAGTTCATGGCCGGAAATGGCCGCGATGCCGTTGCCCATGCCCAGCTGCTCGCCGATGGCCCGGGCGGTGACCAGGTGATCCCCGGTGATCATCTTCACGCCGATGCCCGCCTCGCGGCACTGGGCCACGGCGCGGATGGCCTCGTCCCGGGGCGGGTCGATGATGCCCAGCAGCGCCAGCAGGGTGAAGCCGCCTTCCTGGATGTGGGCGTAGGTCAGGTCCCGCTGCTCTGCCGTGGCATCGAGCACCGCCACGGCCAGCAGCCGCTGCCCCTTGGCTGCGATCTCCTCCATGTGCCGGTGCCAGGCGTCCCGGTCCACGGGCACGTCCCGGTCCCCTTGCCGCTGCTTGTCGCACAGGGCCAGCACCCGCTCCGGGGCACCCTTGAGAAACACCCATCCGTGACCTTCATGGTCGTGGTGCAGGGTAGCCATGTACTTGTGGTCCGACTCGAAGGGGATGACGTCGGTGCGCGGCAGGCGTTCCTGCTGCTGGTGCGGGTCGAGCCCCGACTTGCAGGCGGCGGTGATCAGCGCCCCCTCGGTGGGGTCGCCTTCCATCACCCAGGCGCCGTCCCGCTCAAAGAGCTGGGCATCGTTGCACAGCAGCCCTGCCATGAGGGTGTCGCGCAGGTCCGGGTGATCGTCCGGGTCCACATCCCGGCCGTCCAGGAGGAAACCGCCGTGGGGCTCGTAGCCCACCCCGGTGACATCGTAGCGCTGTGCGGCGGTGACCACGGCCTGCAGGGTCATCTCGTTGCGGGTCAGCGTGCCGGTCTTGTCGGAGCAGATGGTGGACACCGAGCCCAGGGTCTCCACCGCCGGCAGGCGGCGGATGATGGCATTGCGTTTCGCCATCTTCTGCACGCCGATGGCCAGGGCGATGGTCATGATGGCGGGCAGGCCCTCGGGGATGGTGGACACCGCCAGGCTCACCGCCGCCAGGAACATCTCGTCCAGGGGGTAGCTGCGCACCCAGTAACCGAAGGCGAAGGTGGCTGCCGAGATGAAGATGATCACCACCGCGAGCCAGCGGCCGAACTGCTCCATCTGGCGCACCAGGGGGGTCTGCAGGCTCTGCACCTCGCCGAGCATGGTGGAGATGCGCCCGATCTCGGTGTGCGCGCCGGTGCCCACCGCCACGCCCACGCCCCGGCCGAAGGCCACCAGGGTGCCGGAGAAGGCCATGCAGGTTCGATCACCCAGCGCCGCGTCCGCCGCCACCGGGTCGATGGCCTTCTCCACGGGCACCGACTCGCCGGTGAGTACTGCCTCCTCGATGCGCAGGTTCTTCACCTCCAGGAGGCGCAGGTCGGCAGGCACCCGGTCACCGGCCTGGAGATAGACGATGTCACCGGGCACCAGCTCGTTGGCGGGTACCTCACGACGCCTGCCGTCACGCACCACCGCCGCCTTGGGGGAGAGCATGTTGCGAATGGCGTCCAGGGCCTTCTCTGCCTTGCCCTCCTGGACGAAACCGATGAGGGTGTTGATGAGCACCACGGCGAGGATCACGCCGGTGTCTACCCAGTGCTGCAGCAACGCCGTGCCGATGGCGGCGGCGATCAGGATGTAGATCAGGATGTTGTGAAAGTGGCGCAGGAAGCGCACCAGCGCGCTGGCCTTCTCTGGTGGTGCCAGGCCGTTGGGGCCGTACCGGATGAGGCGGTCTGCGGCCTCGGCCGCGCTCAGGCCCTGGCGACCTGTCCGCCAGCGGGCCAGGGCCGCCTCGCTGTCGCGGTCGTGCCAGTGGGTGGGGTCGTGATGACGGGCGTCATCGGAGGGCATGGCGACTCCCTGCGTTCATGGGTCTGTCCCATGGTCGGGATTTCGCGGGAGTGATGCAAGGGTGACGCGGGGCGCACTTGCGCGGGGTCAGTAGAGACTGAAAATCAGGTGGCTGGCGTCGGGCCGTGCCCCGATCTACAGAGCAGTATCTGATCCGTAGACCGGGTTTTGGCCCGGTGCCAGCCGAATGCCGAGTCCTGATGGCAAATCAGAAATGCACGCCGAACTTGGCGGCGACACGCATGTTGTCGGCGTCCTGGCGGCGGCCTTCGAAGCTGGCGCTCTCGGTGAACTGGTAGCGGGCCTCCACGCCGATGAACAGGTTGCTGGGCATGCGGTAATGCAGGCTGCCGCCCACCTGGAAGGCCCACAGGCCGTTCTCGTCGTTGCCGATGTCGGTGCGGGCGTAGCCGATGCCCGGACCGATCCCCAGGGACAGTTCGGGGCTCATGGTCATCATGTAATGGGTGTTGAGCTCCGCGCTGGTCATGGTCAGCGGGCTGTCCTTGTAGCGGGTGACGCTCAGGTGATGACGCAGGTGGCCGTAGGCAGGCTGTATGAACTGGCAGTTGCCGGACAGTTCGACACCGTAGACGAAGTCATCGTCCGCCCGGGGCACGTCCGGGAACAGCACGCCGCCCATCACGGCGATGGCGGGATCGATCGGGGTGCGGTCGGCCAGCGCAGGGCCGCTGACCAGCAGCGCGGCGGCAAGGGGGATCAGACTGCGATGCATGAACATGGGGTGTACTCCTGTGGCATGGGTGATGAAGGCGCAGAGTGTGCAAAATCGGCGCACGGGTTTCCGTGATCAGGTCACCGAATCTGGGCGGAGGTTGTTTACCACGAAGCACACGAAGGGCACGAAGAATGGATGATGGGCTGGTTGGATTGGGTGGGTGTCTGACCTTTTCGGTTGACCTGGGATTTCGTGGTTTTGCCGACAAAAAGCATGGGTTCTCGCCAAGACGCGGAGAACGCAAAGGAGAGATGATTTTATTGGTTTCGTGTCTTCTTGGCGCCCTTTGCGCCTCTGCGAGAGAAAAGGTTCTTAAGTACTGTAGGGCGGATAAGCGCAGCGCATCCGCCGTTTCAGGCCTCGTTATTTGAAGGCTGTTTACCACGAAGCACACGAAGAGCACGAAGGAAGGATGATGGGCTGTTTGGGTCGAGGTATGGATGAACTTGTTGGAAATCGTTCGTTTTCGTTGCTTTGCCGACAAAAGGCATGGGTTCTCGCAGAGGCGCCAAGCACGCAAAGAAAAGATTATTTCATTGTTCTTGTGTCTTCTTGGCGTTCTTTGCGGCTTTGCGAGATAAACGGGTTTAATGACTAACGAAGCAAGCAGATGTCGATAATGGCAGCGTAAGTCCGGGGTGAACGGAACCCTGTCAGCCCAAAGTCATTTCTTCGTGCCCTTCGTGTGCTTCGTGGTAAACAGCCTTAAAAGACCGGCGGATGCGCTGCGCTTATTCGCCCTACGGGACTGATAGTGCCCATGGATGCATGGGGGTTTTTCACCACGAAGCACACGAAGGGCACGAAGAAAGGATGATGGGCTGTCTAGATTGGAGAATTTTTAATCATGTCGGTTGGAATGGGACTTCCCGATTTCGCCGAAAAAAGCATGGGCTCTCGCCAAGACGCAGAGAACGCCAAGACGACACAAGAACAATAAAATAATCTTTCCTTCGCGTTCTCTGCGTCTTGGCGAGAGAAAAGGTTCTTAAGTGTAGACGAAGCAACCCTGCCGATATTGAAGGCCGAACTCCGGGATGGGCAGAACCTTCCCAGGCCAAAGTCTCTTCTTCGTGTCCTTCGTGAGCTTCGTGGTAAGAAACGCCCATGCATCCAAAGGCACAATCAGGAATCACAGTAACCCGGGTCGGACGCCTGAACGGGTGGGCAGGGTACGTCACCGTAGGAGCAGAACACGCAGCAGTCTCCGGGCCTGGGGCGCAGCAGGGTGTGGCACTGCTCGCACTCGTAGTACCACTGGCAGGCGTCGATGGGCATGGTCTCGGTCTTTGGGTGACCGCAGTGGGGGCAGGTGAGGGTGGATTCCAGGATCGTCTCACTCATGGCGTTGCGGCCTGAGTAGGAATGGGGCAGATCAGGGGCGCGCAGCTGCCCGTGACCGGGGCGCTGTCCATGGTCTCGCGGGTCTGCAGGTACTGGACGTTGTCGGGGGCGAGTCCGACGGCACAGTGGGCCGCCGCACGGGCCTGTTCGCCACAGCCGCGCGCTTTGAGCACGTGAGCCAGGTTGTTCCAGCCGGCGTGGGCCTCGGGCTGGCGTTGGGTGAGTTCGCGAAAGGCATCCTCGGCGGCCTCAAGATTTCCCTGTCCGTAGTGCAGGTTGCCCAGCCCTATCCAGCTCACCGGGTGTTCCGGCCAGCGGCGGGTGGCGGTCTCGTAGGCCGTGGTTGCCGTGCCGGTGCGCCCGGTGTTTTCCAGGGCATTGGCGGCCCGCAGCCAGGGCAGGGCCTCAGCCGTGACGGGTGGGCTGTCGGGGGGTACGGTGACGAAGGCCCAGCGGCCACCCCGGCGCCAGGTGCGCTCGAAGCGGCTGAAGCTGTTCACATGGCGCTCGATGGTGCCGGAACGCAGCACGATCTCCCGGGCGGGCAGGTCGTAGCCGATCACCACGGCGTAATGCCAGTAGGGGGCGAAGTTCACGCCCAGATTCTGGAACACCAGCACCGGGTTTCCGGCGGCCACTTCCCGAAGCACGTCCTCCAGTTGCGGGGCCAGGGTGTAGGCCAGCAGTTCCCGTGACCGTGCGGAGGCGAGCATCTCCGTCTGCAGGCTGCCCTGACGCTCTGGGAGATAGACCTCGGAGACCAGGGCGTCGGGCCCGATCTGGATACCCTGATGCACCAGCAGGGTGGCCAGGGCCGCAGGGCCGCACTGGTAGTCCTCTTGGGGGAAGAAGGGGACGTGGGTCAGCTCAACCTGTGCGGGCAGGTCCGAGGGGGTATCCCGGGACAGTTGCTTGCTCTGGGGTGCGGTGGCGCAGCCCGAGAGGAACAGGGCCGGGACGAGCAGGAGAAAAAAAACGGCGCCCGCCAGGGAGCGGGCGCCGGATGTGACGGTCATGCTCAGCGGACGGGGCGGATGAACGCGAAGATATCGGTCACGCCCACGGCGTCCAGGATCACCAGCACCAGGAAGATGATGGCGACGGTTTCCAGCACGCCGGCGCCAGCGGGCAGTTCGCCCAGACGCTGGTTGAGCTCGGCCACTTCGGCGTCGGTCATGCGGGCGATACGCTCGGCGGCGGCCTCGGGGGCCACGCCCATGCGCTCCATCTGCTGGCGCATGTCATCCCGGCTCAGGGTCTGCATCAGCTGTGCCCGGTCCATCTGGGCCTGTTCGCTGGTCAGCAGTTCCCCGGTGCCTACCATGGAGGCATGCAGGGGCGAGGTGACCAGGGCGAACAGCAGCAGGGTGGCAGCCACGGTGATCAGGTTGCGCAGTCCGGATTTGAACATCGGATTCTCCTCGGGGGTCATTGTTTTGTGATGATGGCGAGGTCAGTTGACCGGGCGGATGAAGGGGAAGATATCCGTGGCGCCGATCACGTCGGTGATCACGAACACGATGAAGATGAGGGCCACGACGCCCAGTATACCGGCGCCGGCGGGCATCTCGTCCAGACGCTCATTAAGGGCGACCACCTCGGCATCGGTCATGCGGGCCACCCGTTCGGCGGCCTGGGCGGGGTCCACCCCCAGGGCGGTGAGCTGGTTGCGCACCTCATCCCGGTCCAGGGCGGCCAGCAGCCGGTCCCGGTCTGCCAGGGATTGCTCCGTGGCCAGCAGTTCGCCGGTGCCCACCATGCCTGCAATGGCAGGGCTCAGGCTGGCGCCCACCAGTGCAAGGACGCACAGCATGGCGATAAGGCGTTTGGTGAACTTTCTTGTTTTCATGATTCACTCCTGGACCGCTGTTGTAGGGGAACGCACAACCTGCGTGCTTGTCTGTCATCTGTCTGATGGGAACCAATGTTACCTGATTGTCCGTACGTCTCAATGTGGACGTCAACGCAAATGGCCGGATCTGTGGCCAATGTACCGTTTTCCCGCACGATTTTGAGTCTGTCCGGCGGGAGCCATGAAGGCCTTGCGGTGCTCGTTATGCCATCCAGACCGAGACCGCGCCCATTCTCTTCGGGTTGTCCCAGGCTGCTCGGTACGGTAGCGCACAGTGGTGCATCCACAAACACTGCGGTGAAGCTGGAGTCCGGGGTGCAGGGACCTGTTGCCGGGGCCGGTGCGCGCAGTCCCGGTCCGTTTCGGGACTTGCTCAAACGAATGCCGTGGTAGGCTTTTCGGGCGCTTCTAGAGAGGGAGAGGCATGCAGCGGGCATCCAACAAGGAGATCCTGGGCTGGGCGATGTTCGACTTCGCCAACCAGGCCTATACCCTGCTGATCATCACCGTGGTGTTCGGGGACCTGTTCACCCGGGTCATCGTGGGTGATGCTCACCAGGATTACCGCCTCGGCAACCTGTTGTGGAGTGTGGCCCTGGCCGTGAGTTATCTGGCGGTGGTGATCGTCGGTCCGGTGTGCGGGGCCATCATGGATTTCACCGCCGCCCGCAAGCGTTTCCTGTTCGCCAGTTATGTGATGACCGTGGTGACCACGGCCATGCTCTACTTCGTGGCGCCGGGCTACATCTGGCTGGGCATGCTGCTGATCATCCTGTCCAACTTCGGTTACGCCATCGGCGAGTCCTTCATCGCCAGTTTCCTGCCGGACCTGGGCCCGCCCGACTCCCTGGGCTGGATCTCCGGTTTCGGCTGGGCCCTGGGTTACGTGGGAGGGCTGCTGGCCACGGCCTTTGCGCTGATGTTCCTGGGGGAGGTGAGCCTGGAGAACTTCGATAGCGTGCGCTGGGTGGGGCCCTTCGCGGCGTTCTTCTTCCTGGTCACGGCGATCCCCACCTTCCTCTGGCTCAAGGAGCGGGGCCGGCCCCGGCGCCTGGCCCGGCGCAGCAGTTACGTGGTGCTGGGTCTGCGCCGGGTGCAGGCCACGGTGCTGACCCTGGGCGCCCACCGGGATCTCGCCTGGCTGCTGGTGTCGGTGTTTTTCGCCATGGCCGGCATTTACATCATCATCTCCTTCACCTTTATCTATGGCGCCCAGGTGGTGCGCTGGGACGAGGGTACCCGGGTGATCATGTTCGTGGTGGTACAGCTCACCGCCGCTGCCGGCGCCCTGGGCTTCGGCTTCATCCAGGACCGCATCGGGGCCAAGCTCACCTACGGCATCACCCTGGTGCTGTGGCTGCTGGCCATTCTGCTGATCTATGCCACCCCGGCCATTGCCGCCTGGTTGACGGCGCGCAACGGGGTGCTGGTGGAGCCCCAGCAGGTGTTCCTGGTGGTGGGCTCCGTGGCGGGCCTGTGTCTGGGCTCCACTCAGTCGGCGGGCCGCGCCCTGGTGGGTCAGTTTGCGCCCCGGCTCAAGGCGGCGGAGTTCTTCGGCTTCTGGGGCCTGTCCAGCAAGCTGGCCGCCATCGTGGGGCTGCTGGGTATCGGCCTGTTGCAGCACTGGGTCGGTCTGCAGGCGGCGATCCTGCTGTGTCTGCTACTCTTTGCCCTGGCGCTGCTGGCCATTCTGCCCATCAGCGAGGCCCGTGGCCGCGCCGCGGCCGCGAATGAACAGCCGGGAATCATCCTATGAATGTCACCGCCGTCTATCCAGGCACCTTCGATCCCATCACCCATGGCCATACGGACATCGTGCGCCGTGCCGCACGGCTGTTCGATCGGGTGGTGGTGGCGGTGGCGGCCAGCCCCGCCAAGCGGCCCTTCTTCAGTCTGGAGGAGCGGGTTGCCCTGGCCCAGGATGCGTTGACAGGCCTGGGCAATGTCGAGGTGGTGGGGTTTCGTGGCCTGCTGGCGAAATTCATGGCGGAGCAGAATGCCCAGGTGATCCTGCGTGGCCTGAGGGCGGTCTCCGACTTCGAGCATGAATTCCAGCTGGCCAGCATGAACCGCCACCTGGCCCCGGATCTGGAGACCCTGTTTCTCACCCCTGCCGAGGAATACGCCTACGTCTCCTCAAGCCTGGTGCGGGAAATTGCCATCCTGGGTGGGGATGTCTCACACTTCGTCTCCCGCCCGGTGGAGGCTGCGCTCAAGGAGCGCATGGGCTAAAATGCCCCCAGCCAGGCCCCGAGTTGTGCGGGCATGTCACGGAATATAAAGAGGAAATCTCCCCATGGCCCTGATGATCACCGACGAATGCATCAACTGCGATGTGTGCGAGCCTGAGTGCCCCAACAGCGCCATCTCCCCCGGTGACGAGATCTATGAGATCAATCCGGACCTGTGCACCGAGTGCGTAGGTCATTACGACACCCCCCAGTGCGTGGAGGTCTGCCCGGTGGACTGCATCCCCAAGGATCCGGATCGCGTGGAAGATGAGACGGTACTGATGGCCAAGTATGACCGCCTCATGGCGGCCAAGATCTGATGGCCAGGCAGCACAATCCGTCTTGCACAAGGGGCCTCATGGGCCCCTTGTTGCGTCTGGCCCGGGTGCTCACTGCAAACCCGGTTCACCACGAGGCAGACCGTGATTATATGAGGGAAGGGCGTTTTTCTCGCCAGGACGCAAAGTGCGCCAAGTGGGGTTCAATAGCCCCCGATGCCTCTGCGTACTTGGCGCGCTTGGCGAGAGACGGGTCTTTTCCTGGGCCTTCGCAAAAAGCTGTTTACCACGAAGCACACGAAGGGCACGAAGGTGAATCGGGTTTTAAACCCATCATTCTTCGTGCCCTTCGTGTGCTTCGTGGTTCAAAACGCCCATGTAGCCAGAGCCACCGAAACACCCTGTTGTACCGCGTCACATCGGGGATGCTGCTCAGCCTGGTGCTGGTCGCGGGTGCGGCCTCGGCCGGGGAGCGGCCCGCTGCCGCGGCCATTGCCTCGGCCCACCCCATGGCCACGGCGGCCGGTCACGAGGTGCTTGAGCGGGGTGGCAATGCCTTCGATGCGGCCATCGCGGTGACCGCCGCCCTGGGGGTGGTGGAGCCCTATGGCTCCGGCATCGGCGGCGGTGGGTTCTTCCTGCTGCACCGGCAAGAGGACGGTTTCCAGACCATGCTGGATGGGCGCGAGACCGCCCCCGGCGCGGCCCATCGGGACATGTATCTGGACGAACAGGGAGAGGTCATCCCCGGGCTGTCCGTGGACGGTCCCTTGTCCGCCGGCATTCCCGGTACGCCTGCTGCCCTGGTGCATCTGGCCGAAGGCTACGGAGCGCTGCCCCTGTCCGAGTCCCTGGCCCCTGCCGTGCGTCTGGCCCGGGAGGGTTTTCCCGTGGACGGGGTCTACCGACGCATGGCCACCTTTCGGCTGGAGGCCCTGAACGCCCATCCCGAGGCGGCCCGTGTTCTGCTGGAGAACGGCCGCGTGCCCGCCGAGGGCAGCATCCTGCGTCAGCCGGATCTGGCCGACACCCTGGAGCGGCTGGGGCGGGAGGGCTTCGACGGGTTCTACCGGGGTGAACTGGCGACCCGGATGGTGGACGGCGTGCGCGAGGCCGGCGGTATCTGGAGCCTGGAGGACCTGGCCGAATATCGGGTGAAGGAGCGCGAACCGGTGCGCGGTGAGTACCAGGGTTTTCGTATCACCGCAGCTTCGCCCCCGTCCTCCGGTGGCGTGGCGCTGATTTCCATCCTCAACCAGCTTGCCCACTATGATCTGGCTGCCCTGGATGAGGTTACCCGTACACACCTGGTGGTGGAGGCCATGCGCCGGGCCTATCGGGATCGGGCCGAGTACCTGGGCGACCCCGACTTCGTGGACATGCCCCTGGCACGACTCACCAGCCGCGATTACGCGGCGGGTCTGCGCGCCACCATCCATCCCGAGCGGGCGACCCCCAGTGAACTGTTGCCGGTGGTGCTGGAGCCTGTCGGCGAGAGCGAGCAGACCAGTCACTTCTCCGTGCTGGATGCCCAGGGCAACCGGGTGAGCGCCACGGTGACGGTGAACTACCCCTTCGGTTCCGGGTTCATCCCACCGGGCACCGGCGTGTTGCTCAACGACGAGATGGATGACTTTTCCGCCAAGCCCGGCGTGCCTAACGTCTACGGTCTGGTCGGTGCCGAGGCCAATGCCATTGCGCCCCGCAAGCGCATGCTCTCCAGCATGACGCCGGCCTTTATCGAGAACGACGAACGGGTGGCGATCCTGGGCACCCCGGGCGGCAGCCGCATCATCACCATGGTGTTGCTGGGCGCCCTGGAGTTCATGGACGGCGGTGATGCCAGGGCCATGGTCTCCCGGCCCCGTTTCCATCACCAGTACCTGCCCGATGAGATTCAGTTCGAGATGGACGCCCTGGATTTGGGCACCCTGGAAGCACTCCAGTCCCGGGGACACGAGCTGGCGCCCCAGACGCGCAGTTTTGGCAACATGCAGGCCGTCGTGTGGGACCGGGTGTCTGGTGATGTGAGCGCCGCCTCGGATCCGCGGGGGATCGGCGCGGCGCGGTAGGGGGCGCAGAGAAAAGGTTGGACAGGATTTACAGGGTCAAGAGCAGATTGACACGATTGATCCGTAGGTTGGGGTGAGCGCAGCGAACCCCAACATCTCAAGGCCGGCCCCGTGCGTTGGGGTTCGCTGCGCTCACCCCAACCTACGTATTTGCGCACTACCCGTTGCGCCCGTGCAGTCGTTCAAGATGCTTGCGGGTCAATTCCAGAAAACGCGGTGTCATCCCCGCATCCTCGTACATGGGATCCCCCACCTCGTCCTCGGCGATGACCCGTTTCCCCGGTACATAGGGCATGGCCGCCTCCAGT
>SR_TP_S13solDRAFT_1000288_pt1 | contig 22731 bp, 22 predicted proteins | sample SodReaTP_S13sol_FD_11159 | JGI IMG/M metagenome (IMG submission 11159)
GACACGCAGAAACTCGCAGGGCAGCTTGAAACGGGCGCCGTCTTCATAGACCAGCTCCAGCAACCGGCTCTTCTGGTGTAAATGGATTTCCGTGGGGCGATGTTTTGCAGTCATGTTCCGTTATCCGTTGTCAGTTGTTCTTCTGTGTTCGACAGGCTGGCCATGGATTCCTACCCACTAGCCACTGTCTTAAAGGATATAGCGGCTCAAATCCTCATCCTCCACCAGCTCCGTGAGACGTCCCGACACATACTCGGCATCGATGTTCACGGGGCCCTGGTGATCCGGCGCCTCGTAGGAGATCTCCTCAAGCAGACGCTCGATCACCGTGTGCAGGCGACGGGCACCGATGTTCTCGGTGCGCTCGTTGACCTGGGTGGCGATCTCGGCGATGCGCCGTACCCCATCCGCCGTGAAGTTCACCTCCACGCCCTCGGTCTTGAGCAACGCACAGTACTGCTCTGTGAGCGAGGCATCGGGCTCGGTGAGGATGCGCACGAAGTCCTCGGCGGTAAGCGCCGTGAGTTCCACCCGGATGGGCAGGCGACCCTGCAGCTCCGGGATCAGGTCCGAGGGCTTGGACAGGTGAAAGGCGCCGGAGGCGATGAACAGGATGTGGTCGGTGCGCACCATGCCGAACTTGGTGTTCACGGTGCAGCCTTCAACCAGGGGCAACAGATCCCGCTGTACGCCTTCCCGAGACACATCGGCCCCGGCGTACTCGCCACGCTTGGCCACCTTGTCGATCTCGTCCAGGAACACGATGCCGTTCTGTTCCACGTTGGCCACGGCGCGCAGTTTGAGCTCGTCCTGGTTGACCATGCGTGCGGCCTCTTCATCCGTGAGCAGTTTCATGGCATCGCGGATCTTGAGCTTGCGGTTCTGGCTGCGCCCGCCGCCCAGGTTCTGAAACAGACCCTGGAGCTGGCTGGCCATCTCTTCCATCCCCGGTGGGGTCATGATCTCCACCCCCGCGGGGGTGGCGCTCACCTGGATCTCGATCTCCTTGTCGTCCAGCTGGCCTTCGCGCAGGCGCTTGCGGAATTTCTGCCGGGTCTCACTGCTTTGTTCGGAGGCGGGCGCGGACTCGGCCATGAAGCCCCCCGCCTGACGGGGCGCGGGCAGCAGTGCGTCGAGGATGCGTTCCTCGGCGGCCTCCTCGGCGCGAAAATGCACCTTCTCCATCTCCTGCTCGCGCAGCAGCTTCATGGAGGCATCCACCAGGTCACGGATGATGGATTCCACATCTCGGCCCACGTAACCCACCTCGGTGAACTTGGTGGCCTCCACCTTGATAAAGGGGGCGTTGGCCAGGCGCGCCAGGCGCCGGGCGATCTCGGTCTTGCCCACACCGGTGGGCCCGATCATGAGGATGTTCTTGGGCGTGACTTCCTGGCGCAGGGCCTCGGGCAGCTGCTGGCGGCGCCAGCGATTGCGCAGGGCAATGGCCACGGCGCGCTTGGCGTCCTGCTGGCCAACGATGTGTTTGTCCAGTTCCTGGACGATCTCTCGGGGGGTCATGTCAGACATGAAGGCAGTCTCAAGTGGCGAGTCTCAAGTGGCAAGGTCAAAACCCTGTCCCCTGATCACATCTCCTCAATGGTGAGGTGACGGTTGGTGTAGATGCAGATGTCGGCGGCGATGTTCAGCGCCCGCTCGGCGATCTCCCGGGCGGACAGCTCGGTGTTGTCCAGCAGGGCACGGGCGGCGGCCTGGGCAAAGGGACCACCGGAGCCCATGGCGATCAGGTTGTCCTCGGGCTCGATCACGTCGCCGTTGCCGGTAATGAGCAGGGAGGTCTCCTTGTCGGCCACCGCCAGCAGGGCCTCCAGGCGACGCAGGGCACGCTCGGTGCGCCAGTCCTTGGCCAGTTCCACGGCGGCCCGGGTCAGGTTACCGCTGTATTTCTCCAGCTTGCCCTCGAAGCGCTCGAACAGGGTGAAGGCATCGGCGGTGCCGCCGGCGAAACCGGCCAGCACCTTGTCGCCATACAGGCGGCGCACCTTGCGGGCATTGCCTTTCATCACGGTGTTGCCCAGGGTCACCTGGCCGTCGCCGCCCAGGGCCACGCGGCCATCCCGGCGCACACAGACAATGGTGGTTCCACGAAACTGTTCCAAACTCAAAACTCCTGATGGGACAAAGGCGACTATTGTAACGGCTGGCCCCCGGCAAGTCTCATGGCCACAGGCCCTGCGGGGTGGCGCGCCACAATTCCATACTATTTTACTCTGTTATTGCCGGTCCGGGTCTGTTAGCGTAAATAGACTGGCTCACTGCCCTGGAGGTTCATGCCGTGCCCTATCTCGAACAACGCGTCACATCGGTCCATCGCTGGTCGGAGAAGACCTTTACCTTCACCACCACACGGCCCGAGGGCTTTGAATTCGAGAACGGCCAGTTCGTGACCATCGGCCTGCGCCCCGAGGGCAAACTCATCGCCCGGGCCTACTCCATCGCCTCCAGCGCCGATGACGCACACCTTGAGTTCCTCAGCATCCACGTGCCCGACGGCCCGCTCACCAGCCGGCTGGCCGACGTGAGCGAGGGGGAGAGCGTCTGGGTGAACACCAAGTCCACCGGTTCACTCACCCTGGGCCACGTGAAGCCCGGGCGCAATCTCTATCTGCTGGCCACCGGCACGGGGCTGGCCCCCTTCATGTCCCTGGTGCGGGGCCAGGCGGTCTATGAGCAGTTCGAGCGGGTGATCCTGGTGCACAGCGTACGCGCCGTGGAAGAACTGGCCTACCGGGAGGAGCTGCAGAACCGGGCCGGCGAGCATCTGATCTACGTACCCACGGTGACCCGGGAAGCCTTCGAGACCCCCGAACGGGGTGCCGACCTGTTCCGCTCAGGCGCCCTGTTCGAGCGTCTGGGGCTGCCTGCGGCCGACATGGAACTGGACCGGGTGATGCTATGCGGCAACCCGGACATGAACCGGGAGATGAAGGCGCACCTGGAATCCATCGGCGGGGTGATGACCAACTACAAGGGCGTGGGCAGCTTCACCGTGGAGCAGGCCTTCGTGTTGCACCACAGCGGGGATTGAGACATCCCGTAGGAGGCCCGACCCCGGGCCGAACCTGCCGGGCATGGGCATTCGGCCCGGGCTCGGGCCTCCTACGGGGGGCGTACCCTGACAAGTCTCTAGGCTCAGCAGTCCCCGACGCGCTGACCCTTGATATCCATGTGCATCTGCATGGGCCCCATGGGGCCCTGCATCTTCGCCAGCATCTTGCCTTCCACCCGGTCACCCATGAAACGCATTTGCGCATTCATGTCCATGGTCATGCCTTGCTGCGTGCACACCAGGGCGTAGTTCATGCCGTCCCGGCGCAGGTCCATGTTGGTCACCTTGCAGTTCTCCGGATTCTCCAGGAAGGCCTCGCCCTTCTCGATGTCCTCCATGGTGATGCATTCACGGTGGGTGTAGGTCTGCTCCGGCATGGGCAGGCCCTCGAAGCGGCTGACATTGGTGTATTCCCACTGGCCCGGCTGGATGTTGGCCTGCTCGGCCATTGCGGGCAGGGCCAGGGTCACGGCAAGGACAAACGGGACGAAGCGAATGTGCATGGATCAATTCCTCAAGATACGGGGCCCGGTTTCGATTCAGCCACAGTGCCAGCCCCGCCGGGGCCGGTCAACGCAGGGCCGTCACAAACCTAGCCCGCATATCTCACCGGGATCGCGTGAGCAGGCGAAGGATTCGCGCCCGCGATCCCGGTGAGATATGCGGGCTAGGCCATGGCAGGCGCAGGCGATGACCGGTGAGCGCCTCCCGCAGACGCGCGCGCAGCCGCTGGATATCCACCACCTCCGGTGGTCCATAACAAACCGCCTCCAGTTCCGCCACCACGGCCCCCAGGGCCGGGCCGGCCTGCTGGCGGCGCAACCACTGCCCCAGGGTGGGCGGTGAACCCTCCACCGCCAGCAGGGCCCGGGCCAGTGCCGGGGCATCATGGGCCTGGCGCAGGCGCCGGTGCAGGTCACGGCGGGCATGCAGAACGCGCAGCACCAGCAGCAGGGGGATCAGCAGGAGCGATCCCAGCAGCACGCCGCCCAGAAGGGTCGAGACCCAGCCAAGCCCCGCGCGCAGCGGATCACGCACCCGGATGCCAGGCCCCTGCAATTGCGTCACGGCCAGTCGCCCGGTATCGGCGTCGAAGTAGGGCAGGCGCAGGGATGGCAGGACGTGCTCACCCCCGATCAGGGGTGTAACCGGCAGTTCGACCCGAAACAGCCTGTCCCCCAGGGGCAGGTCCCGTCGCTCCACCCGCCGGATCGAGGGGGTATGAAAGCGCAGCCCGGGGATATCCGACAACGAACGCTCCAGCAGACGCTGCAACCAGCGTGTCGAGACATCCCGGCCCTGGACTTCCAACACCCACAGCAAGGGCTCATGGCGATCCGTCGCGTCTGCGGACAACTGCTGCCGGGCACTGACCGGGGCCAGGGGCAGGTCCACGGGCACATAGCCGGGTAGCTCCCGCACCATCAGGTCCAGGGCGGGGGTGGGCAGGCGCAGCGCCACCCCCTGACGCTGGAAGTCGTGGATCTCCAGCCAGGGCAGCGCCAGCTTCATCGGACCGGGGTAGAGCGGCGTGACCAGCCAGTGATAACGCAGACGGTACTGGCCATCGGGGTCCTGCTCCCGGGCACGGCCCAGCGCTTGCACATGGGCCTCACGGGTACTGATATTCGGCAAACGGGCCTCGAACTGGTCGTGATTCGTCACGATCTCCAGCCACAGCAGCACCGGCTGGCGCAGATAGGACTGGCCGGCATCCAGGCCCGCCTCCAGGCGCAGGCCCAGGCGCTGCGGGGCCCGCACCTGGATGGCCAGCGCTTCGCTGGACGCATCCATGAGCCTCAGGGCGGGCAGTTCCAGGCGTCCGGTGCGGCGGGGATACAGGCGCAGGGTCATCTCCTGCCGGGGCCAGACCCGGTCGGCCCGGCGCGGGCTGCGGGAACGCTGTTCCCAGCGTGCCTCGAAGTCCGCCTCCAGTTCCGCCAGGGACAGGGCATAGAGATCACCGGCACTGTGCTCGGCACGCAGGACCACCCGCAAGGGCTCGCCCAGCTCCAGGCTCGTGGCGTCCGGGATCACCACCAGTCGCGGGGTGTCCGCACCTGCCGCGGCCCAGGGCAAGACCACCAGCATCAAGACAGCCATCCATCGCAGACTCATGGCGTCGCCTCCCGGTCTCCCAGGGCACGCAACAGGCGCAGGTCCCGGTCCTCCAGAAGATCCAGCTTCTTCAAGGCCGCGTCGTATTCCCAGTCCACGGCCAGGACCCGGCCACCACGGCGACCCGCCCCATCGGCCCGGGAATCCACCTCGCCCAGGGCCACCGCCTCGCCGGTGGCCTCCCGCTCCCCTTCCTCGATGCGGGTGTCCGGCGGGGGCTCGTCATCGGGAAAGCCCGGGGTCTCCTCCAGGTCCATACGTCCCACGTCCTCGGTGGCCTGACGGGCCCGCCGGCCGGGCAGGCCGGGACCGCCCGCCGCGAGGTCGCGGCCTGCAGCCAGGGCCAGGTTATGCTCGATGCGTTCCCGGTGGGGTGAGGGATAGGCCAGGGCACCCCGGTAGGCCTCCACGGCGGCGGCGAAATCTTCCTGGCGAAAGCGCGCATTGCCCAGGTTGAACAAGGCCTCGGCCCGTTCCCGATCCCCGGGTGCCTCCAGCCAGGCCTGGGTGAAGGCGTCGGCGGCGTGGCCATACTCCTCCAGTCGATAGGCGCTGGCCCCCTCACCGACGCGCGCCCCATAGCCACGCAGGGGCGCGTAGGCGTTGAGGGCGCGCAGGTACTCGCCGGCCTCCCAGGCGGCATGGGCCTGGCGCAGCCCATCGGCGTACGCTGGTTCGCTGGAAAGCGGCAGGATCAAACACACCAGCACAACGGCGCCCACCCCCGCCGGGGGACGCCTGAACCAGGACAGCAGCAACAACACCAGCCCCGGCGCCAGCAGCCAGGGATACAGCTCCCGCCAGTGGTTGACGGTCATCGTGGACGGTACCCGGGCAACCCCGGCCTCGTAGAGTTCGGCCCAGCGCCCACCCAGGGCACCGGCGGTGCTGTACCGGCCACCCGCCGCAGCGGCCAGCTCCTGGAGGGCCTGGGTATCCATCCGGCTCAACACCGTTTCGCCCCGCTCCCGCAGCAGGCCACCCTCACGACCCGGCACCGGAACGGCTTGTGTACCGCCCACACCCAGCACATACAGGGGCATCGCGGCTTCACCCAGTGCCCGGGCCTCGCCCAGCAGATCCGCCCAATGGGGTTCGGCCAGGGCGCGATGATCCCCGTCGGTGATCAGCACCACGGCCCCGCCGCCCTGTTCCGCCAGGGTCTCCCTGGCCCGACGTAAACCGCTGGCCAGGGCCTTGCCCGGTATGCCCGAAAGCAGTTGCGGGGCACGCTGCAGATAATGGCCCAGGACGGCATGGTCATCGGTGGGCGGGGTGAGCAGCAGGGATTGCCCCGCCACAGTCACCAGCCCCACCCGCTCCCCCTGCAGACGTTCCAGCAGGAGGTCCACCTCCAGCAGACCCCGATCCAGGCGCCGGGGCGCCACATCCTCGGCATACATGGTGGAGGAGACATCCAGCACCAGCATCAGGGACACATCCCCCCGATGCCCCTGACCCGCCACCTCCACCGGGGCGGGCACCCGGGGTCCGGCCAGGGCCGCGGCCAGCAACAGCCAGGCCAGGGCGTTGAGCGCGAAACGCAGGCCGGCTCGCCGGTCAGCCCGGTACAGGGCCCAGGGGTGCAGCGGGGCATCCGCATAACGGCGCAGGGGCCGTTCCCGCACGCGGACCAGCGCCGCCAGCAGCCACGGCACCCCGGCCAGCAGCAGCCAGAGGGGCGTGCGCCACTCCAACAGCGCCAGCTCTACGCCCAGGTTCATGGACCGACGCTCACAGGCCGACACCCAACCGGATTGCCCCCGTAGGAGGCCCGACCCCGGGCCGAACGCCCATGCCCGCCCGGGCCACCCCGTTCGCGGCGGGGTCGCCGCTCCTACGCGATCCGCTCAGACACCCCACCGACGCGCGGGCCTTCATGACGGCGCTCACCGGCCCCGCCCCATGGCCAGCACGGCGGTGACCGCCAGCAGCAACAACGCCCCGCCCAGGGGCAGGGGATACCACTGGCGCCACAGACGTTCGCCCGTGAGCGGGCCGGTTTGCGCCGCCTCCAGCCGATCGATGGCGGCCACCACCGCCTCCAGATCCCGGGTGCTGCTCGCATGGAAATATCGCCCCCCGGTGGTCTCGGCCATGTCGGCCAGGCCGGGCTCGCCCTCGACCGGCTCAAGGCCCGCAGCGCCCCCCGTGATCTCCACGGTGTACAGCACCACCCCTGCGGCCCGGGCCAGGGCCAGGGCCTCGGTGGGCCGGACAATGCCGGCATTGCTCTCGCCGTCGGAGAACAGGATCACCGCCGGGCGGACACCGTCCCCGGCAAACTGGCGCACCGCCAGGGCAATCCCGTCGCCAATGGCGGTGTCATCCCCCAGCACGCCGGCCCGCAGCCGGGCCAGTTGCTGCACCACCACCTGCCGATCACGGGTCAGCGGCACCAGGGTGGCCGCCTCCTCGGCCAGGGCGATGAGGGCAAAGCGATCCCCCTCCCGGGCGCGGATGAAACGGGTCACCGCGCCCTGCAACACCTCGATGCGCGACACCGCTTGCCCGTCGGCCCGGTAGTCGCGCACCAGCATGCTGCCGGAGGTATCCACCACCAGCACCAGGTCCCGCCCATCGACGGGCTGGGGAATGAACTCACCCGGGGTGCGCGGCTGGGCCAGGGCGACCAGGGCCAGCGCCAGGGCCAGCACCCGCAACCAGGGGGCCGCTCCCTGGCCCCGGGACCGGGCCGCGACCCCCAGGCCCAGCGCATCCGGGTGGCGCAGCCAGGTGTGATGGCCTTGAGCCTCGCGGGCACGTAAACCCCGCCACAGGGGCAGCAGGGCCAGGGGCAACAGCATGAGCCACAGGGGGGCCGCGAAGTCGAACATCGGCGGACTCACAACCAGGGCCTCAGCCGCGCCAGGGCCTCGGTCACATCACCGGGATCCGGGTCCTCTCTGCCATAACAGCAGGCATCCAGGCGGCGCCGGGTGGCGTCCAGGTCCCGGGGCGGGCTCGCGCCAAAGGCCCGGTCCATGAGTCGCAGACCCTGGCGCGCCGCGGCCCTGGAATCCCGATGCCCGCGGGCCTGGTTGCGGATCAGCCACCAGGCCTCCAGGGCCAGGCGCCGTCGCCACAGGCCCACGCACACGAAACCGCACAGCAGCAGACCCAGCAGCCACCAGGGCCAGGCCAGCGCGGCCCCCGGCTCCAGTGCCGTTGGCGCCGGGGGCGGAAAGATGTCGATGAGTTCATCCACGGCGGGGCAGATCCCGGACGGAGGGGTCTGGCACATTGGCCAGCTGGCGGGTCCAGATGCGAGCCGGGGTTTCGGAGCCCAGGTCCAGGAAACGCACACCGGCCCCCTGCAACCAGCGTTGGCAGTCTCGGGCACGACCCTGGGCATGGGCGTCGAACCCGGCCCGCACCCCGGGCCGGGCGGTGTCCAGCCACAGGGGGCTGTCCTGACCGGGAAGCCGGAAGGGGACCCGGCCCATGGGGGGCAGACTGCGTTCGGCGGTGTCGGTGATGCGCGCCACCGTGACCGGGCGACCCCCGGCGGCAAGTCGTCCCAGGGCCGCCGCACCCTGGGCATCCAGCCAGCGCAGATCGCTGAGCACCAGGATGCCTGCGCCCACCGGCAGGAGCCGGGGCAACATGGCCAGCACCGGCCCGGGATCTACCGGCGGTCCCGATTCCAGGGGCGGGCAGGGCCCGGCCAGCCCCCGGGCCAGGGCCAGGGCGTGGTCCCGTCCGCCGCGCACCGGCCACTGGCGTGACCGGGCCTCGCCCAATACCGTCGCCCCCACAGTGCCACCTTCCCGGGCTGTGGCCAGGGCCTGATACACCGCGATGCGCGCCGCCTGGGCCGCCTTGAGGCGCACCCGGGTGCCGAAACGCATGGTCTCACCCAGGTCCACCAGCAGGTACAGACAGGGGCGCGGTTCCAGATGATGAACGCGCACATGGGGGGTGCCGGTGCGTGCGGTGGTACGCCAGTCCATGGCGCGCACGTCATCCCCGGCCTGGTAGCGGCGCAGTTCCTGGAAGTCCAGCCCATGGCCCCGCCGGGGCGAGGCATGCTCCCCGCCGGGCTGCTCTCCGGCTGGCCGCTGGACAAGCGGGGTCTCGGCCAGGCGGGCCAGGTCCGCCAGTTCTGCCGCCGCCAGCAGGGGGCGGCTGGCCGGCTGACCGGCTGCCCCGGGACGGCGGCGCCAGAGTTGTTGCAGCCAGGGGGTCACGGTGCTCAGGGTACCGGCACCGCCCCGATGAGTTCTCCGAGGACGGCATCCCGGTCCACCCCGTCCATGTGGGCCTGGACACTGAGCATGACCCGGTGGCGCAGGCAGTCGGGGGCCACCGCCAGAATGTCATCGGGGCTCACATAGTCCCGGCCGCGCAGATAGGCCTCGGCGCTGGCCGCCCGGGCAATGGCCAGGGACGCCCGGGGCGAAGCCCCCAGGGCCAGATGTCCCGCCGCCTCGCCCCGGGTGGTGCCCACCAGTGCCACGATATAGCGCTCCAGCTCCGGGGCCAGGTGCATCGCCGCCACCTCCTGACGCGCCGCCAGCACCGTCTCCACGGTCACCGGGCTGTGCTCCGTGTCCGGGGACTCGCCCCGCAGCCGGGCCCGGTCCAGGCGCAGGATGTGCAGTTCCTCATCGGCATCGGGGTAATCCAGGGTCACGTGCAGCAGGAAGCGGTCCAGCTGGGCCTCGGGCAGGGGATAGGTACCGGCCTGCTCCAGGGGGTTCTGGGTGGCCATGACCATGAACAGGGGCGGCAACGCACGGGTCACGCCACCCACCGTGACCTGGTGTTCCTGCATGGCCTCCAGCAGGGCCGACTGCACCTTGGCGGGCGCGCGGTTGATCTCGTCGGCCAGCAGGATCTCGTTGAACAGCGGCCCCTCCCGGAACACGAATTCGTGACGGTCTGCCAGATAGACCTCGCTGCCGGTGAGATCACCGGGCAACAGGTCCGGGGTGAACTGCAGGCGCCGAAACCGTGCGTGGACCGCCTCGGCCAGGGTCTTGACCGCCGTGGTCTTGGCCAGTCCCGGCAGGCCCTCCACCAGCACATGGCCGCCGGTGAGCAGGCTCATGACCAGGCGGTCCAGCAGCCGGTGCTGCCCCACCACCACGGTGTTGAGATGTTCGCGCAGGGCGAGGATCTGGTTCTGAATGCTCATGATCGTTAGTCCGTTGATGAACGTCCGCCGGAGACGGACATGTACAGGTCAGGACGCAGCCGGGAGCCCGGACATTCCTTCTGCAGGTCCCGCCCTGGCCCGGATGTCTCACCGGGCTAGCAGGCTGTTGAAAAAGCCTCCGGCGGATGCAAGGCAAGGCGGAAAGCGGCGAAAAAGCGCAGTGTACATGGGAGTACATGAGCATTTTGAGCCGCTTTCCAACGCAGCATGGCGCCGCCCGAGGGTTTTTCAACAGCCTGCTAGGTTTCGGAACGGGTCTTGCGCCGGGCCCGGGGATGGGCGGCGTCGTAGACCTTGGCCAGGTGCTGGTAGTCCAGGTGGGTGTAGACCTGGGTGGTGCTGATGTCCGCATGGCCCAGCAATTCCTGCACCGCGCGCAGGTCGCCGGAGGATTCCAGCAGGTGGCTGGCGAAGGAATGACGCAACAGGTGGGGATGCACGCGCCGGTCGAGGCCCTGCATGCCGGCGTGGCGGGCAAGCCGCGCCTGCACCGCCCGGGCACCCAGACGCCTGCCGCCCCGCCCCAGGAACAGGGCCTGCTCATCGGCGGCCACCAGGGTGGCACGCAGCTTGAGCCACGCCCGGATTGCCTGCACCGCCTGCTGGCCAATGGGCAGATCCCGGGCCTTGCGGCCCTTGCCGATCACCCGCAGCTGGGCATCGGCCAGGTCCAGATCCACGGTGTCCAGGCTCACCAGTTCCGCCAGGCGCAGCCCCGAGGAGTAGAACAGCTCCAGGATGGCCCGGTCCCGCACCGCCAGGGCATCCTCCCCCGGCAGGGTCAGCAGCTGGGCGACCTGATCCACGTCCAGCACCCCGGGCAGCTTGCGCCCGGCCTTGGGGGCGCGCACGTCCAGGGCCGGGTTGGCGTCCACCACCCCTTCCCTGAGCAGGTAATTGAAGAAACCCCGGATGGCAGAAAGCAGGCGCTGCAGGCTGCGGCTACCGGCCCCCTGGCGATGCACCTTCGCCACCAGGGCGCGGATGTCATGGACCCGGATGCCCGCCCAGTCCTCCCCGGTGGTCTCCACCAGTCGGCGCAGATCCCGTGCGTAATTGCTGACGGTATGGGGGGAGTAGCGGCGCTCTTCGGCCAGGTGCCGCAGGTAGCGTTCGATCCAGGGGGAGGCAGGGACGTTCATGTACGGACCCCTGGGGCAGGCAGTCTGCCCGGGCGACTTAGGGCGTTGCGGCTCAGGGCGTCGCGGCTCAGGCCTTGAGCCGGGTGGCCACCGCGTGGGAGATGATCTCGCCCAGGTAGCCCAGGAACAGGGTGCCCATGCCGGGGTGGAACCGGGTGTCCTCGCGACTGCCCAGGGCCAGGATGCCGAGGCGTCGGCTGCCGTCCATCAGGGGCACGGCCACGGCGGACTGCACCGGGTTCTCGGCCTCGGGAAACAGCACGCCCAGCTGTTCGTCGGGCAATCGGCCGCATACGGGGCGGCGGGTCTCGAAGAGTTCGTCGAAGGGCTGCAGGGAGGGGTCGGTCTGCTCGGTGAAGTGCAGGCCATCGGCGGGATTGCCCACCAGACGAACCACCACGTGGTCGGCGCGAAACTCGGTGCGCAGCTGTTCCTGGATGGTGGCCAGCACCGCGTCCAGGCTGTCGGCGTCCATCAGGCCCAGGGCCAGGTGATGCATGCGCTGGCTCAGGCGCTCGTTCTCCCGGGCCAGGTGCACCAGGTCCAGGAGCTTGCGTTCCAGTTGGCGATTCTTGTCCCGCAACCAGCCGATCTGGCGCTCGATCAGGGAGATCGCGCCACCGCTCTGGTGGGGGAGTTTGAGCACGTCCAGCAGGGCCAGATGCCGTTCGAAGAAATCCGGGTGGGCGCGCAACCAGGCCTCCACGGCCTCCTCGCTCAGCCCTTCCTCGGCCAGATGAGTGTTCGTGCTCATATGTCGATGCTGCCTGTGAAGACCTGGGTGGCGGGGCCGGTCATCAAAACCGGCGCCTCTTCTGTTCCGGCCCAGTTTATCACAAGCCGCCCGCCGGGCAGGTCCACGGCTACGGTCTCGTCCAGCAGGCCCTGGATACGGCCTGCCACCACCGCCGCGCAGGCGCCGGTGCCGCAGGCCAGGGTCTCGCCCACGCCCCGCTCATAGACCCGCAGCCTGATCTCCGTAGGCGAGACCACCTGCATAAAGCCCACATTCACATGGCGCGGGAAACGGGGATGGGCCTCGATGCCGGGGCCCAGCTGGCCCACCGGGGCGGTCTGAACATTGTCCACCCGTAACACCGCGTGGGGATTGCCCATGGACACGGCGCCGATCTCCAGGGTCTCGCCGTCCAGTTCCAGGGGGTAGGAGGTCATGGCCGTTTCCGCCTCGAAGGGGATCTGCCAGGGCTTGAGTCTGGGCGGCCCCATGTCCACGGTCACCTGGCCGTCCGGCTGCACCTTGAGCTGGATGATGCCGGCGGCGGTCTCCACGGGTATCTGCTCCTTGGTGGTCAGCCCCCGTTCGCGCACGAACACGGCAAAGCAGCGTGCGCCGTTGCCACACTGCTCCACCTCGTTGCCGTCGGCGTTGAAGATCCGGTAGCGGAAATCCGCCGCGGCCGGGTCCGAGGGCCGCTCCACCATCAGCACCTGATCGCAGCCCACGCCGAAACGCCGGTGCGCCAGCTGGCGCACCTGGTCGGGACTGAGGTCCACGGGCTGATTGATGGCATCGATCACCACAAAATCATTGCCCAGACCGTGCATCTTGCTGAATTGCAGGCGCATTCAGGTAGCGTAGACCGTCGCCCGTGGGAATGAAAGATTTTTTAAATTAGGGGGATGGGGAGGATTGAGAGGATCTACATGAACTGGATGGCCCAGGACAGATACGCCGCAACCCTTGACGTATAACGCACTGCGTAATACGCTTAATTCATGATCAGGGGCTTTGCGGATAAGGATACCCGGAGCTTGTTCGAGGGCGGCAACCCACGCCCCTTTCGGGCATTTCGTGCCCAGGCCGAACGGAAACTGACACTGCTCAATGCCGCGAGCACCCTGGACTTCCTGCGTAGCCCACCGGGCAACCGCCTGGAGGCCCTGTCCGGGGACCGCAAAGGCCACTGGAGCATTCGCATCAACCAACAGTGGAGGTTGTGTTTCCGCTGGAAGGATGGCGATGCCTACGACGTGCGAATCGTCGACTATCACTAGTCCGGATGGTTCTCCGGCGAGACGTGCGGCTAGAAGGAGACACACCATGATGACCAACCGAATGCGCCCCATCCATCCCGGGGAGATCCTGCGCGAGGAATATCTTCTGCCCCTGGACATGAGCGTCAACGCTCTGGCCCGGGAACTGCGCGTCCCGGCAACCCGACTCCACGAGATCGTCAAAGAACGTCGCGCCGTGTCCGCTGACACCGCCCTGCGCCTGGCACGCTATTTTGGTGGTGATGCCCAGTCCTGGCTGAACCTGCAGAGCACCTACGAACTGCGTCTGGCCGAGGTGCAAACGGGTGAGACCATCGCAAGGGAAATTCAGCCCAGGGCGGCCTGAGTACCGCTCGCCGGGGGTGATTTCTCCGGCATTCCGTACAGATAGTGCAAAGCACCCGGGGCGACCGCCACAATCTGGCCACCCCGGGCTCGCGACCCTACTTCACCATGGCCTCCAGCGCCTCCCGGGCCATTTCAGCCGGGGGCTTGCGGGTGAGGGAGTCCTTGCGGGAGTTGGCGGAAACCCAGGCCTCCAGGGTCTGGGGATCCCGGAACTGGATGTCCAGCTGGCGCATGTACATGGTGATGTCCCATGCCCAGCGGTCCTGGTAGGTCACCAGCACGTCGGTGTCCTTGTCATGCTCCCGGGCCGGCCCGGACCCGGCACTGAAACCCATCAGATTGAGCTGGTCTGCAATCACCTGCTCGATGCCGCGACCATCGGCCGGTAGCTTCTCCACATAAAAACTCTGCCCCGCATCCACACTGCGGCCGGGCACCCTGTCCACGTCCAGGCTTGCACAACCCACCAGAAACAGATTCACCAGTACAACCGGGATCCATAGCCTCATTATTTTTCTCCCTTTTGATATGTCTTGTTATGTAAGTGCGGCGAGATTTTATCACCCCCTGAAAAGATTCCGTGGCCCCTGGCCGCATTCCCCCGACACCCGCCACTCATCACAAAAACCCGACCGCCAGTGCGATTCGGGGATGTCATCCCGCCGGATCACGGGATGAATGGTGAGCCACAACACATGCCGTTGTTCCCGTGGCGCTTTCAGTACCAGAAACCAAGTGGATAACATGACCCGACGCTGCCTCTTACGATCCCGCCTCGCACATCTGATGGTCCTGTGCCTGCTGCTACTCACACCCTCCCTGCACGCCGCCAGCGGCGAGCCCCTTCGGGTGCAGCTGCTGTGGGAACACCAGAGTCAGTTCGCCGGTTTCTACGTGGCCCAGGCACGGCGCCACTTCGAGGCCGAGGGGCTCAACGTGCAGCTGATCCCCGGGGGCGCGGGCATCAATCCCATCACCGAGCTGCAGCAGGGCCGGGCGGATGTGGCGGTCTCCTGGCTGGGCAATGCCTGGGCACGCTCGTCCGCCGAGAAGCCCGTGGTGAACGTGGCCCAGATCCTGTCCGGTTCCTCCCTCAACATCCTGTGCCGCATCAGCTCCGGCGTGCTCACCCCGGCGGACATGGCGGGCAAGCGGGTGGGCTACTGGGGCCTGGGTGACGAGGAAATCATTCGCGAGATGTTGCAGCGCCTGGACGTGCCGGTGGAGTCCGTGGTGCTGGTGCCCCAGGCCCCCGGGGGCATGGACCTGGTCATCGGCAACGTGGATTGCGCCAGCGCCATGTCCTACAACGAATACTGGCGCGTCATTCACGCCGGCGTGCCCACCTCGGACCTGATCATGGTCAGCCCTGACGTGTTCGGCATCCCCCACGTGGAGGACGGCCTGTACGTGCTGGCCGAACGTCTTGATGACCCGACCTTCCGGGATCAGCTGGTCGGCCTGGTGCGCGGCCTGCGCCAGGGCTGGCTGGAGGCGGACATCGCCCCGACCCTGGCCCTGGAATCGGTTATGCGCAACTCGGAGGAACTGGACCGTGAACACCAGCGGCACATGCTGGAGACGGTACTCAGCACCGTGGCAGACCAGGAGCACTTCGGCCATTTCGACCTGGCCCGCTTTGATGCCGCCGTCTACACCTGGCTCAGGCAGATCAACGGCGACGAGCCCCCGCCGCGCATCTGGACCCACGCGGTCTGGAACCAGCTCAGCGCCGAGGAGGGCCGCGCCACGCCGCTTAATCCCGCCACCCAGCACTACTCCGCCCGGGTGCTGGAGCACCCGGCCTTCAAGGCCTTCATGGTGTTCGGGGTGATGGTGTTTGCCCTGTCCGGGGTGCTGGAGGCCATCAACCGGGGCTATGACATGTGGGGACGCCTGACCCTGGCCTTCCTCTCCGGCATCGGCGGCGGCACCCTGCGAGATCTGCTCATCGGCGGAGACCGCATCCCGTTTTATTACGTCAAGGACCTGACCTATCCCCTGGGTATCCTGCTGGTGGTGCTGGGGGCGTCCATCATCACCGCCATCTTCCAGGATGCCCACAAGAGCCAGACCTTCAAGCAGACCAAGAACTACGCCGACATCATCGGCTTCGCCGCCCTGGCCACCGCCGGGGCACAGATCGCTGTGGCCTCCAACCTGCCCTGGTACTGGGCACCCATCTGCGCGGCCCTCACCTGTGCCGGCGGTGGCGTGCTGCGGGACATCGTCATCAACCAGGAGCCCAAGACCTTCAAGGGCGTGATCTACGAGGAGGCAGCGGTCATCGGTGCACTGGTGTTCCTGGCCGGGCTGTTCATCGCCGACCGGTTCGAGGGCACCGCCCTGCCGGTGTATCTGAGCGTGGGCGCATGTCTGTTTGTGATCATCGCCCTGCGAGTAGCGGTCTACAAGTTCGACATCAAGTACCCGCGTCTGGCGCTGATACACCGGCCCCGCAGCGGCTGAGCCTTGAGCTCAGCCCGGCTTCGGGTGCGGTGTGTGGGAAGGCTTCTTTGACTCACCCGTCATCCGGCGGCCAGGTGACCGCTCACTACCAAATGCCGGTCACTCACCGCCCGCACACCGAGGCCGTCCAGGCCAGCCCGGGCCAGCTGCCCGCGCACCTCGTCCACGCGAAAAGCCGCCAGCAATGAGTGAAAGAAATCCCGCCGGAGCACCTCGGGCTCCCCGGCCGCATATTCCTGGACCAGGGCCTCGGCGCTCTCCCGGGAGTCGGGGCGCATGAGGTCCATGACGAACACGAAGCCGCCGGGCGCGGTGTACCGGGCGATGGCATCCCACAGCACGGCGGGATCGTGGAGATGATGCAGCAGGCTGTTGGAGATGATGCCCCGGTAAGCATCCCGGGGCGGCGGGTCAGCGGGCAGACAGGCATGGACCAGACGTACCCGGGATTCCAGGCCACTGCCCGCCAGCAGGCGCTCTCCCTCTTTGAGCATGGCCGGGGCGCCATCGATGCCATCCACCTGTGCATCGGGGAAGGCCCGTGCGAAACGCATGGCGATGTCACCGGGGCCACAGCCCAGATCCAGCACCGGCCCGTCCACGGCAAGGCCCGGGAAGGCCTCGTGGAACAGCTCAACGAAGCGACTGTGGGGCGCCTCGAAATCCGCGTCCGCATAGGCCCGGGCCTGTTCCGGGTCCAGCATCAATTCGGGTTCAGGGGTTCGGTCCATGGGTGTTTCAGGTTGCTGTGGGTTGTTTGGGGTTTACCACGAAGCACACGAAGGGCACGAAGAAAGGAATGTCCTCTCGCCAAGACGCAGAGACGCCAAGAGAGCAATAAAGGACAAGGCTTTTACATCCCGTTCATTGGTTTTCTTGGCGCCTCTGCGTCTTGGCGAGAACCCGATCAACACACGCGCCCGACGCCACTGCGCCCAAGGGTCAATCTCAGGGCCCAGAAAAAGCCCAGGACCCACTCCAGATATCTTCGTGCCCTTCGTGTGCTTCGTGGTAAACACGCCTTTCAGGGCAGCACCGTCTCCCTGGCAAAAAGTTCTTCCAGGGTCTCGCGGCGGGTGACCAGGTGGGCCTGGTCACCGTCCACCATCACCTCGGCGGCGCGGGGACGGGTGTTGTAGTTGGAGCTCATGGTGTAGCCGTAGGCGCCGGCGGAACGTACCGCCAGCAGGTCGCCCTCGGCCAGCACCAGTTCCCGCTCCTTGCCCAGGAAGTCGCCGGTCTCACAGACCGGACCCACCACGTCATAACTGCGCGCCGTACCCTGCCGGGGTGACACCGGCACGATCTCCTGCCAGGCACCGTAGAGGGCCGGGCGGATCAGGTCGTTCATAGCCGCATCCACCACCGCGAAGTCCTTGTGTTCGGTGTGCTTGAGGTATTCCACCCGGGTGAGCAGCACACCGGCATTGCCGGCGATGGCCCGGCCGGGCTCCAGCAGGATCTCGTAGCGGGTGTCGGCCAGGCCCTCGAACAGGGCCCGGGCGTAGGCGTCCGGCAGGGGCGGGGTCTCGTCCCGGTAGCGCACCCCCAGGCCACCGCCCAGATCCAGGTGGTCCAGACCGATGCCCTCGGCCTCCAGGTTGCGAGCCAGCTCCAGAACACGCTTGAGGGCATCCACAAAGGGGCTCAACTGGGTGAGCTGGGAACCGATGTGACAGTCCACCCCCACCACCTTCAGATGGGCCATCTCCGCGGCCTGGCGATACAGGGCGGGGGCCGTCTTGATGTCCACACCGAACTTGTTTTCCTTCAGTCCGGTGGAGATATAGGGATGGGTCTGGGCGTCCACGTCCGGGTTCACCCGGATGGAGACGGGCGCCTGGACACCCAGCTCACCGGCCACCTGGTTCAGGCGCAGCAGCTCGGCCTGGGACTCCACGTTGAAGCAGCGGATGCCCACTTCCAGGGCCCGGCGCATCTCGTCGGCCCGCTTGCCTACCCCGGAGAACACCACCCGGGCAGGATCCCCGCCGGCGCGCAGTACCCGCTCCAGCTCGCCCACGGAAACGATATCGAAGCCGGAGCCCAGGCGCGCCAGGACATTGAGCACGGCGATGCTCGAATTGGCCTTCACCGCATAGCAGACCAGGTGCGGATGGTCCCCAAGGGCCGAATCGAAGGCCAGCCAGTGGCGCTCCAGGGTGGCCCGGGAATAGACATAGCAGGGGCTGCCGTGGGCCTCGGCGATGCGGGGCAGGGGCACATCCTCGGCGTGCAGTACACCGTCACGGTACTGGAAATGATCCATGGATTGCTCGGGCTCCGGTGGCCTGGGGTTTGTCGTTGCCGGGGAGGGTCATCCTGTCCTCCACGGGAAGTCGATATCTCAATTGATAGACTGCTGAGAATCGGTTTCGTTGCGTGGCTCGCTCTCTGCGGGCGCTTCGGGCGGGTAAAGATCGCCCTTCTGACCGCAACTGGCCAGCATGGACAGGCTTCCGAGCAGGACCACCACGGCGATCAACATCAGGTTGGACCAGCAGATGCGCATGGCGCGGACCTCATTGGGCTGCAAAGGCCCGGCATTATAACGATAGTCTTGGCTGATCCACAGGGCGGGGTGCACAGTCCCGGCCCCTGGCCGCACAGCCATGACGCCACGCGGCGGGCCGTGCGAGAATGGCGCCGAACCCCGCCTGAAGCGAGTCCGTGCGCCTTCGTACCAACATCTTCCTCTGGGTGTCCCTCGCCACCGTGCTGCCGCTCACGGTGCTGGTACTGGTGGTCACCGCCTACAGCGAACGCCAGTACAGCCAGAACCTGGATCGCCAGGTGGGCGAGAGCCTGAACACCCTGGTGGCGGAGATGGACCGACGCCTGCGCTTCGAGCGTGAGGTGATCGGCGCCCTGGTGGAATCGGCCCCCATGCAGGGTTTTCTCTCGGTGCTGGAACAGGCCCGGGATGGACGCAAACACCCCCAGTTCAACCTGCGCGCCGCCCAGCTGGGCATCTTCCTGGAGGAATTCACCGCACTGATCCCGGACATCGGCACCATCCGTGTGCTCGACACCCGGGGCAATACGGTGCTGATGATCCGCGAGCGCCAGGTGATGCCCACCCATTACCCGGGCATGGACCCCTATGCCTACGCCGAAGAGGAACTGGATGATCCCGGCTTCTTGCAGCGTCTGCGCGCCATACCCCGCGACGAAGTGAGCTACCTGCTGCTGCCGGAATCCCGCAGCGACTACATCTTCGGCGCCATCCCCCCCATGTACGACGCCGTCGTGCCCATCGAGCGTGAAGGCGACGGGGTGGTGGGCTACCTGCTGGCCAACTCCACGGGCCTGCAGATCGACCGCATGCTGGAACTGGCGCCCCGGCTCAACCAGGGCCGCCTGAGCCTGGCGGAACTCAACCCCGACAACCCGGCCCGAAATGGCCTGATTCTGTTCGACGAGGCCGCCGGCCTGCTGTTCACCGACGCCAAGCAGGTGGACCTGCGTCTGGCCAGCGTGTTCGGCGAGGCCATGGCCCAGGCCGTGAACACCCAGCCCTTCGGCACCCTGAGTCTGGAATCCCGGCCTTCCCGGGTGTTCTACGGCGAATACCTGCCCTATCCCAACCAGCTGGTGAGCTGGCTGGTGATCGCCGAGATCCCCGAGGACACCATCGGCGCACCCTTCAAGCGCATCCGCCAGGGCATCCTGTTCCTGGCCGGGGTCGCCCTGCTGGCGAGCCTGCTGCTGGCCCAGGTCAGCGCCCGGCGCATCGCCACGCCCATCACCCGCCTGGCCCACAACCTCAAGGCCTATGCCCGGGGCGAACCCCTGCAACAGAACGAACCCCACAACACCCAGGAGATCCACCAGCTCCAGGACTCCTTCACCTACATGGCCGAAACCCTGGAGCGTGCCCGCACCGACCGGGACCAGGCCCAGCGCATGCTGCTGCAATCCGCCAAGCTCGCCTCCATCGGCGAGCTGGCCGCCGGTATCGGTCACGAACTGAATAACCCGCTCAACAACATCCTGTCCCTGGCCAAGCTCATCCGCCGGGAACTGCCCGAAGGCGATCAGCGCCTGGGCGAAGACCTGCGCGCGCTCACCGACGAGGCGGAGCGGGCCACGCGCATCGTCAACGGCATCCTCAACTTCGCCCGCCAGGTGCCGCCCCGCTACGAGCCGATCCATGTCCAGCCCTGGCTGGAGGAGACCCTGATCCTGGTGAACCAGGCAGCCCGGGACCAGCAGGTGGGCATCCGCCTGGAGGTGGAGGAGGGCCTGGTGATGGAAGGGGACACCAACCAGCTGCGCCAGGTGCTCATCAACCTGCTGCTCAACGCCATCCAGGCCAGCCAGTCCGGCGACGAGGTGGTGATCATGGCCCGGCGCGAGACCGACGATGAGGTCTATGTATGCGTCTGCGACCAGGGCTGCGGCGTGGACCCCCAGATCCAGGACCGGCTGTTCGATCCCTTCTTCACCACCAAGCCGGTGGGCAAGGGCAGCGGCCTGGGGCTGTCCATCAGCCTGGGTATCGTCGAGCAGCACGGCGGCCAACTGGACATCCGCCCCAATGAACGCGGCGGCGTCACCGCCACGGTGCGCCTGCCGGCCCATCGCCAGCACAAGCCGGACCTGCGCGGCGGGGAACCCACCGGCGCGAATTTTTAGCCGCGCCCCTAAGGGCCGCCCTCACGTTACACTGACACCATGAGCGATCCCGCCAACATCTTCTTCGTCGACGACGACCCCCGGGCCGGGGAACTGTTCCTGCGTTTTTGCGAAGGCACGCCCCACCAGGTGCGGGTGTTTCGCGACCCCCAGGAGGCCCTGGAGGCCTTCGTGGAGCAGGGTGCCGACCTGATCATCACCGACCTGGCCATGCCCGGGCTCTCGGGCATGGACCTACTTTCCCGGATCCGCGACGTGGACGCCGATGTGCCGGTGATTATCATCACCGGCTACTCCTCCGTGGACAACGCCATCGAGGCCCTGCGCCTGGGCGCCACCGACTTCATCAAGAAACCCTACGACACCGACGAACTGCTGCTGCTCATCGAGCGCACCCTGGAAGGCGAACGCCTCAAGCGGGAGAACCGCCTGCTCAAGCGCCAGCTCAAGGATGAGCGGCTGCGCTACGGCATGGTGGGCCACGGCGATGCCATGGAGATGGTCTACCGGATCATCGACAAGGTGGCGGACATTCGCTGCAACGTGATCATCGAGGGCGAATCCGGCACCGGCAAGGAACTGGTGGCCCGGGCCATCCACACCCAGGGCCCCGATGCGGACAAACCCTTCGTGGTCATCGACTGTGGCGCCATCAACGACACCCTGCTGGAATCAGAACTTTTCGGCCACGAGAAGGGCGCCTTCACCGGCGCCGCCCACACCAAGGCCGGCCTGCTGGAATCCGCCACCGGCGGCACGGTGTTCCTGGACGAGATCTGCAACATCTCCGATGCCATGCAGGTCAAGCTGCTGAGGGTCGTGCAGGAGCAGCAGGTGATGCGCGTGGGCAGCGTGCGCCCCATCCCCATCGACGTGCGCTTCATCGCCGCCACCAACCGCAACCTGGAGACCATGATCGAGGCCGGCGAATTCCGCCACGACCTCTACCACCGGCTCAACGTGGTGAACATCCACATGCCCCCGCTGCGCGCCCGGCGCGAGGACATCCCGGTGCTCGTGCAGAGCTTCGTGGAAGAATTCGCCCAGCGCTACCACCGCCAGGTGGAGGGCTTTGATCCCGCCTCCCTGGAGCGCCTGCAGGACTCTGACTGGCCCGGCAACGTGCGCGAGCTGCGCAACCTGGTGGAGCGCCACATCGCCCTGGCCGACGGCCCGGTGCTGCACCTGGACCCCCACTGGCCCGGCAGCGGTGCCGGTGCCGCCCCCGCCCACCAGGCCCTGGACGCCGACGAACCGGATCTGGCCACCCTGGAACAGCGCTACATCCTCAAGACCCTGCAACGCCTGGACGGCAACCGGGAACACACCGCCCGGGCCCTGGGGATCAACAAGTCCACCCTGTGGCGCAAGCTGCAGCAATACGGGCAGACCGGCGACTGATCGTTGCGAATTGCAATCCTCGCCCGTTGCATATCGCAATCAAGCGCCCCGTCCGCGCCCCACATCAAAACACTATCCCATTGATCCAGCGATAAATTCAGCATATGGCATGGTGCTTGCACCTTCCCTTGGTGACAGCAACCGTGTCACACCAAAACAAGCAGGAGAGAGATGACATGAACAACAAGCGTCGCGTATTTCTGAAAGGCACCCTGGCCGCCAGCGCCATGGGCGTCGCCGTGGGCGCGGGCATGCTCGCCCCCCGTACCGTACTGGCCGCATGGCCCGAGGCCGCCTTCGGCCAGCGTTCCGTCTCCGACGCCATCAAGGGCGCCATGGGTTCCGACTCCATGAGCTCCGGTGACATC
>SR_TP_S13solDRAFT_1000289_pt1 | contig 22613 bp, 17 predicted proteins | sample SodReaTP_S13sol_FD_11159 | JGI IMG/M metagenome (IMG submission 11159)
CCGCCGATTTCCCCCATGCCCGCCAAACTGCGCGCCCTTGTCGATCATCTTGCGCTGGAACTGGCGGGCGGGCGTCCGTGGACGCAATAGGGCTGCGGCACCAAGATCACCGCCCCCCGCATCGCAACCTCGCGCCCCCGCCTCTCTGAAACTTCTGTCCAGCACAATGATAATGGCTAAGGAACCGTGATCCCTGCTTGGCGTTAACTGTCATGGCCGACCACATTGCCCCAGACAGCACGATCAAGAATGCGCAAGCCCGTCAGCCTTTGTAGCACTGGCGCGTTTCATTGGGGCCGCATGTGTTCGCCCTTCAGCTATGGGTTTTTTCGCCGTTGCCGCCCCACGCCGTGACATGAAGGATTAGGGCGCTACCATACACCATATCAAGCACGTAATCTGCGATGTGGCATCACATAAGGCCCGCGCCACCCCGCCTTTCGCTGCGTTTCTGACCGCGCTGGCAGCACATCCCCCCCTCTCAACTTGTGACAAGGAGCTTTCCATGAACGACCGCGCCGATGCCTTGCTAAGCAACTTCATTGACCTCGTTGCGGCCCGCCACGCAGGCGAAACAGAGTATTTGCAAGCCGTCACCGAAATTGCGCACGACGTCCTTACGATCGAGAAAGCGAACAGCGCCTACACCAACGCCCGCATTCTGGAGCGGCTGACCGAGGCTGACAGGATCATAAGCTTCTCGGTCATTTGGGAAGATGATGCCGGTCAGGTACAGATCAATCGTGGCTGGCGGGTGCAGCATTCCAACCTGTTGGGGCCATATAAGGGCGGGCTGCGCTGGGTCCGCGATCTGTCGCCCTCGGTGCTAAAATTTCTGGCCTTCGAGCAGGCGTTCAAGAATGCCCTGACGGGCCTGCCCTTGGGCGCGGCCAAAGGTGGTGCGGATTTTGATCCATCCGGCCGGTCAGATGCTGAAATCAGGCGGTTTGCTTCCGCCTTCATGACCCAGCTTGCTGCGCATATCGGGCCGGACATAGACGTGCCCGCAGGCGATATCGGGGTCGGGTCGCAGGAAATCGGCGTGATGACACGGGTCTGGATGCAGCACGCGCGCCGCTGGGGCGGTGTCCTGACGGGCAAGCCGGTCGCACTTGGGGGCAGCGCAATGCGCGCCGAGGCCACGGGGTACGGGCTGCTTTATTTCACCGCCGCGATGCTGGATGCCGCAGGTGACACCCTGAAGGGCAAGCGCATTGCCCTGTCCGGACGCGGGAATGTGTCGCGTTTCGCCGCCCATAAGGCGATTGAACTGGGCGCTTGCGTTGTCACCATGTCTGGCCGAAAGGGGACATGGCACGCCCCTGACGGGTTCAGCCAGCAAGCCCTTGACTGGCTGATCTCGGCGCAAGGCGATACCGCTTATTCCCCGCCCAAAGCGCTTGGGCTGACATTCGAAGAAGGCGCGCGACCTTGGGGCGTGTCCTGCGACATTGCCCTTCCTTGCGCGACACAAAACGAAATCGGACTGGAGGATGCAAGGGCCTTGGTCGATGCAGGCTGCCGCTATCTGGCCGAAGGGGCGAATATGCCCGTAACACAGGACGCCATCGCGCATCTGGCACGCGCGGGCGTCCTGCAAGCACCGGGCAAGGCCGCAAATGCGGGCGGGGTTGCCGTGTCGGGACTGGAAATGCAGCAGAATGCCGCGTTTTCACGCTGGAGCGCATCGCAGGTTGATCGCTGCCTGCACGAAATTATGTGCACCATTCATGCGCGCCTGACCTCCGAGCGGCGAAGCTGCTGCACGCAAACCGGCGCGATCGACTATCGCCGCGCGGCAAATGTGGCCGCGTATCGGCGTCTGGCCGAAGCCATGATTGCGGCAGGCTGACCGCCTGCAATGCCGTTGTTGAAGGTGACGCGTTTCGCACGGCCCCTTGAGGCCCCAAAAGTGGCGTTGCGCGCAATCGCACAACAGGTGCCCGAAGCGGACTGGCCGCGGCTGCATATCAGAACTGGGTGCGAAGCCAGCTCCACACCCAGTCCGCCACCTGTGTCCGAAGTGGCCGGTCCTGCCATTCCTGCAAGGTAATCTGCCGCGCCCGCGCCAGATCCTGTTCGAAAATGTCGATCTTGGCTGCTGCGAATTCCGGATCAAACACATTCAGATTGGCCTCGTCATTCAGCCGGAAAGAGCGTTCGTCGAAATTGGTAGAACCGATAGACGCAAACACATCATCCACAATCAGAAGTTTGGCATGCATGAAGGTCGGTTGAAACTCATGGATACGCACCCCTGCCTTCAGAAGTGGCCCCCAAAGCTGTCTGGACGCGCGGCGCACCATTTCTTTACTCATATGCGCGCCAGGGACAATGATATCCACTGCCACCCCGCGCGCCCGCGCGTCCAGCAACTGGTTTACAGCGACCTCATCAGGGACGAAATAAGGGGTTGTGATCCGAATTTGATGCTGGGCCGATGCGATCACGGTCATCAACATAAGGTGCATGTAATTGCGGCTGCCTGTGGGACTCAGCACCAGTTGCGCGGCAACCTCTCCTGCAGGTTCCAATGGTGGGAAAAACCTGACATCTTGCAGAATTTCGCCTGTATCTTCGACCCAGTTCGACGCAAAGCCCCCTTGCATGGCGGCGACAACCGGCCCTTCTATGCGGTAATGCGTCTCTCGCCATTCATCGGGGCTGCTTGCATCCCCCAGCCACTCATCGCCAATCCCGACCCCGCCAATAAACCCCGTTTCACCATCGACAATCAACAATTTGCGGTGCGTTCGATTGTTGATCCGGTCCAGCGTATACCAGCGCAATGGACGGAAGCGACTGACCTTGACCCCTTCGGCGGCCATAGCGTCGACCAGTTCGGGGTTCATCGGCTCCGAGCCCGCCCAGTCCAGCAAAACACGCACCTCTACCCCGGCCTGCGCACGCTCGATCAAGGCGTCTGCGAATTGATCCGCGATCTGACCTGACCAGTAAACATAGGTCTCGAAATTGATACTTGTCTGCGCCGATGCGATGGCCTCAAGCATGGCGGGAAAAATCTCATCTCCGTTTTGCAAAATGTCGATGGCATTCCCGTCCATCAAGTCCGAGCCGAACAAGCCCGCAAGGCTGCGCTGGAACTCCGGGTCTGTAGACGACAGGATCGAGGCCACTGGCCCGCGCAGCTCGCGCCGGTCTGGCATCAGGTTCAAGGCGACAACCACTGCCGCCAGCGTCAGCCCCATCACTGTGGCAGACAGCACAATACGCCGCCGCGCGCGACGCAGCCAGTCAAGCATCTGGCCCCCCCGAGGCGTGAACCGGTTTTGTTGCACGCGCAATGCCGCGCGCCCAGTTGCGGGTCATCACGCCAAAGCAATCATGGATTGAGTCTGCGGCAATACTGCGACCTTCGGTCAAACGCCCCAAAACAGCAAGCCCTTCGGCTGCGCGCCCCGCATCATCAACGTCAACGCCGCCTGTTGCCTCGTCCTCACGCAAAAACCCCTCGGACATGAACGCGCGGATCAGCGGGTCGTCGATCACATCAAGCCTTGGCGGGGGCAAAACTGCATCAATCATAACCTGCGCATGAGTGTGTTTATTCAACACCCAGCCCTGTGCCGTCAGCTTTATCTTGGGGTCGTCTGCGACCGCCAGCCGAACAAGCCCGTCATCGGCAAGCGCAAGCATAAGTTCTGCCGAAGACAGCGGGGGGCCGTAGGTCATGCGTTTCAATCCGCGATCAAACCCCAGTATCGCGGCGCGTGTTTCGGCCGGACCATCCGAGGCCAGAAAGATACGCCGCAGTTCGGGCTGAAACTTGCGCCAGATCTGCCCGATGCAATAGCCAACGGAAGCGGGCTTGCGCCCTGCGGCCATATCGATTCCGTCGCGCAAAACCGCTAGCGGCGGGCGTTCACTATCTTGCGCCCCGGCCTTATCGCGTTCTACCCTCAGCCAGCCTGTCGGGTCTTCGCCGCTCATTCGCTTGGCGGGTTCGGCAAGGGCGTGTGTCACCCCGGCCAGCGCGTCCTCCGGCCCAAGGTCGAGCGCTGCCGCAAGTGCGGCACCAAGCAGCGCGGTTTCGTCACCCGTCAGTGTAAACCGGCTTTCCAATGCCTGAACAGGTTTCGGCAGCGGCGGCATGCCATCAAGCGAGAAAGGCAGAATAACCGCTGGTTCCCGGCCCGACCGGATATAACGCCCGCGGCTGAACCGGCCCCCCTGCCCCAGCGTCAGAACGGCCAGAACATCCAGCGCGGCAAGGCCAAGCCCACGAATTGCGACCGTCTTTTCCGCCCAATCCGCGGCCTTGCGTTGCAGCACATGGCCCGGATAAGCGGACGCAAGGGACACCCCATACCCGGCCGCTTGCGCGCGCCAGCGCTGCCATGTCGGATCGGGCTGGGTAAGCGGCTGGCCCATGGCCAAAACCAGTTCGTCATATGGCCCGTATTCACCGATATGCGTTGCCAGCCACCAGCCGGACGCGTCGCGCCATGCTTTTGTCACGGCCTGCTGGTGATGGGTCAGCGCACCGGGGAACAACACATCCAAGGCGCAAAAGCGGCTGTGCAGGTATTCGCCCAACAGGTGACGGGGCGGATACTGATCTACTGCCTGCGCTGTTGTCTGGCACACCCAATCGCTGAACGACGGATGGTCGGACAAGACCGGCGTCGGAATATCCACATCGCTGGCCCTAAGGTTCAGACGACAGCACGCAGCCTCATCCAAAGCGAAATTCGGCCCCGCAGCAGGCCAAGGGCTTGGGTCGAATATGTCGATCCTGCACCCTGGCAGGCTGGCAAAAGCGTGCTCCGCCGCCGCAAGCCCGCGCGGCCCGCAGCCAATGATCCCCACGCGCAAGGCGGGCATCACGCCCCCTGCCCCTGCCAATGAGACTGGCAGCATCATATGCGCCATGTCGGGCGAGGTGTGAACGCAACAGGCTGCCAGCGGTCAGGCCCTTCATCGCCGATTGCAACGCCCGCGGCAGAACCGGACGCCGTGCCCTGCTCAAACATGACCGCCGCCAGCGCGGCCAAGTGAACTTGCGACACCACATGATATCGGGAAAACCTGAAGGTCATAAAGGCATAGACTAGGCCCATCATAGCATATCTCAAAACTGAAGCGTGTCAGAAAGAACCGCTCAGGTCAGGTTCGGTTCCAGACCAGCAACATTGGGACAGGCAAGGCGCGGGGCGTCACCTTGGCGCAATCCCGACATCAAGGGTTAATCTGTCTGTGCCGGATACGGCAGATCCCAGCGTTTTGCGGGAATGGGCGTACCGTTCCGGCTTCGCAAGCCATGGTCCGCCACAAGCGTCAGCGGTCCAGCATGCGGCGGATCACCTGTCAGCAACAACCCGGCCGAAAGCGTTGCATCATTCACGACAATATCCGTTTCCAATGCCTGCCCTGTGACGTCAGTGAGTGTCAGATGAGAGGCCAGATGCGCGACATCGACTTCAGCGGGCAGAAACAATGTGATCGGGGCCCCATGTGCAAATTCGGATGCATTGGGCAAATCAGGTTTCGCCCAATGCAGGGGCTGGCGTTGCAGGTCCAGGTCCTGATCGACAAACCGTAACCCGTCTGTTGCGCTGACACGCAATTTTGGCGATGGACCGTCAGGCAATGCGGTCAAATCAATCCGGACCGGCGATTGGGTTTGCTGCATGAACAGTGGCGTCCACGGGGCAGCACCTGTCGGGCTATACGCAATATCAACACTGCTGCTGGCCGCCCCGCTAACCGACCAATCCAAGCCGCCCGACGGGGCAAGCGTCAGGTCCAGTTCCAACCGTCCATCTATTTGCGGCGCGAACGCGGCAATCACGTTCGCGCCGTCATGTATCTCTATGCTGGCCGCATCAGGGTCTACGGGCAGGCTGAATGCAAAATCCGCCCATGTCAGCGGATTCATCGGATTATCCAGATGCATCAGTCGCCGCATCGCCGGATTTTGCGGCTGCCCGTGCACGGCAATCGGGTCAAACCGCGCTTCGGACAGGATACGGCCGGCATCATCCAGCAAAACCGCAGTAAATCGGCCCGCATCGGACTGTACGGGGGGCGCGTTGCGCAAACGCACTGGATTGAGCAGCATTGGACCGTCATCAGGTGCCATCCAACCGCTGACTGCCAGACTTCGGGCGGGCGGCGTGCGTGCATCAGTGGCCATTTCAGTGCGAAGCTCGGCCATACGGGTCGCGCGCGGCAGGCTGGCATCCAGAAGATCACGCATACCGGGCCGCATGCCTTGCCAGATATCAGCCTGAACAGTGCGGTATTGCGCCATATTCATGGAACTGGCCGCAGATGGAAGCACACTTGGCCACATCAGCGTTACAAGCGTCTCCTCATCCTGCGCATTTCCTTCGGCAGCCGATTTGTTCCAGCCATCCACCCCAGAAGGCGCAATACGATACGCTTCTATATCAGCATTGAATTCGCTGGCCGAACCGACCTGACTGACATCACCCGGCGAATGCGGCAACCCGAAGGCATGGCCGAATTCATGCACCAGCCCTGCGGCAAGTTCATCTGCACTATAGGTCGCATCCATGAACATCATGACAGCCCGCGCGCGGTAATTGTTGAAAACCCCCTTGAACAAGGTTCTTTCCGCCGCCGACAATGCGCGACCCAGTGTCGCCTCTCCCAGAAATCCGGGGGGGGCAATGATGGCAAGCATATCATCCGGACCCAGCTGTTCACCCAGCCGTTGCTGCACCCAGCGCGCAAACGCTGCTGCCAGAACAGTGTTGGGTATCGATTCCGAGGCATGTTCCGGCGCATCGCCACGCTGGTATGTGCGAAATACCTCCCACCTGCCGGGGGTGGCAGACTCCGCGCCGTCGGCAAGCCGTTCCCGAACAGCATGTTCGACAGCGGCGTCGAAACGCCCGATTTCACGCATGATCAGTCCGCCGCCATACGCGGCCAGCATTGCCGGATCGCGCAACAGGGCCTCAAGGAAATGCACATAACTCAGGCTATGCTGAATATATTTTGTCGTGACCCCGCGATGCGGCAGATATTGCGGAACATAAGTGCCGGCCATGTTGATCGTATTCAGCATAAGAACGCGCTTGTCGTCAGGAATATCATCAAGCCAGTCACCAATGCGCAAAACAGCATAGACAATCGATAACTGGCCGGGGTCTACCTCCCACACCTGATAGGGGTGTTCGGCATTGTATCGCGCTTGCTCAAGCGGTTCCGGATAGGGGTTGGCCGGTTCAACGCGCAACCGCATGATGCCCGAATCCGGCCCCGGCCGCCACCCGAACGCATTGATCGTATGGCGCGCATGACGGCGGTCCTCGGCAGCGAAAATGTCGTCATCGTCATGCCTCCAGACGCGCAAGCGCTGTACGCGTGGCGCGCGCCCGAACTGGCCTACGACACGAGGGTGGTATTCAGAATAGTCCAGTTGCATCAGAAAGCTGTCAGGCTGCATGTCTGCCGCGACCTCCTCATGCGGCTGCCAAGTGATATAGGCGCGCGTCAAGGTTGGTTTATCCCGCGTCAGAACCGCGTCGCGCACAACCTGAAACATATGCAAACGCACCGACTGCTCATCTTCCGGGGCTTGGGCGGTCAGGTCCAGCATGGTCGTGAAGGACCAGTTGTAATCCTCCTCCAGCATTGCGCCTTCTGGTGTCAGCACTCCGGTTCCGCCGCTTTCGATGCGGGCGCGGTACATGGTGCCGGAATACAACGGTTCATTTGGTGTGAAACGATAGCGTGACGCCCCGTCCCGGTCCCATGCGCCATCAATCACAAGTGCAGTGCCATCGGGGGCATAGGTATAAAGGGAAAACGCCCGCGACAGGGTCGGCAATGACACTGGTTCGCTGAAGGTAACCGTCAGCGCGGGCTGTTCGAAATTGACATTCTCGCGGTCCGGCTCGGGGCGGACAGCATCAACGCGAAACGGTGGCTCGCAGGCGAAGGGGTCACGGTCCCAACGTTCGCGCGCAACAATGCAAACGCGCACATTGGCCCGCCCGTCGGGGCGCGCTGACAACAAGACAGACTGATCACATGGCGCGATGGCCTGCCATGGCGGCTCAGATGCCTGCAGGCAACTGACCGCGCTTGTCCGCAATGTTATCGCCAGTTCCCCGCCAGTCCGGTCAATGCGGGCAAACCCGTCCTCATTCATCAGCAGACCGCCATCGGACCCCAATGAGTGCACGGACCGCCCCTGTGGTGTCAGGTAATTCAACCCATGAGAGGCAAGCGCAGTCGGCGCGGTCATCGGCAAGCCCAGCTGTGAAAACCGTATATGCGAAACCTCGTCTTCCGGGGGACCGCCAAGTGTCTTGAAAATGATGGGCGCATCTTCGTCGGGAATATCAAGCAACGCTTCGATACTGTTGCCAATGATATGGGCGCGGCCTTCCCCCTCCAGACGGGTTGTCCAGTTGCCATCAGACTCAAGGCGCCACATGACGGGAACGGGACCGTTTCCACGGCTGCGCGCACGCTGCGTGGGCGGTGTTGGCGCGGGCTGGTCAAATTCAAAACGCTCTCGCTCCTGCGCGCTGGCAGGGGGTGCCACGCCGGTGATGGACAGCATAACGCCAAGCAGCACGCAGATCGCGACACGCGCGATGCTTTCAGAACAGATCGCCATCATCAAGCAGTTCTGACCGGCCGGTGACATTGAACATGCGGCAATCCCCGTCAATAGGGGTGAACCCTTCGACGCGGCATAATGTGCCCGACACGTCCAGTTCTATTTCGGGGCGCGCATCTTCCAGTGTAATGCTGCGTATGACCGCCTGCGCCTCTCCTGCGCCCTCGTCACTGGTATAGAAAACGCGCGGCAGGCCGCTGGTCCCTTCAAGGGCGAACATAACCTCGGCGGGAATGGGCGTATTTTCGGGAATATCGCCATGCGCCCAGATATTGATCGACATAACATCCTGATACAGGAAATTTTCAGACTCGGGCGAATGGCCCTGAACCCGCAGACGCAGCGTGCCATCCTGTGTCTGTGCGAAACTTGCCGTGCCCTGCCCGCCATTGCGCGTAATGGTCAGCCACTCGAACGCATCTGTGCCGACTGTACCCTTCATACGCCCCAGCACCTCAACCTCGACAGGGCCGCCGCCGGGGGCGGATGTGTCAGCCCCGTCACTGGACGCTGAAAACTCCAACTCAGCCGCCTTGCAGACACTATCACCGCCGTCCAGCACCGGAGTGTAGCCCAGATCATCAACCTGATGCAGGCAGAACCGGCTGCTGGCGAACTGGCCGCGCACGATCTGGCTGTCATCATCCAGCGCAATCGCAACATCGAAATCATCCGCGCTGTCCATATCCGCCAGCCAGATGCTGGACGGATCCATCTGGTCGACTGGCCAGTCCTCAATCAGGGCGAACTCTGCCTCGAACAGCATATCTGCGGTGAAGTCTGACAGGTCCAAATCACCATCACTGTCAAATGACAGACCGATCATGACCCCCTCCAGCCCCGATTCCCCTTCGCGGATGGCAATCAGGTCCATATTAAGCTCGGTAAATCCGCGCCCTGCATACTGGCGGACGAAGAACCCCGCCTCCTCGGGTTCTGGCGTCCCAAGGGGCAGGCCGAACGCTGCGCCATCAATATTTCCTGCGATCTGGCCCGTCTGGGCCTGTGCAGCAACTGGCAGAACCAGCGCTGCGCCAAAGGCCAGCCTCACGGCGCTGGCCAAGAAAATTTCGCGCATACCGGACCTCATATTTCGGGAACAAACAGGTTGGCCGGTGACGCGGACCTCGGACGGGTCCCACGCCCCCTGATCATCGGCATGACAGGCAAAATTGGCGTCGGGCGTCAGATTGGGCAGGATGCGGCGGGATCGTCGCAAACCAGTTCCTGCATGCATCATGGTGTCCGCCCTTTCTGGAATATGCAAGCCACGTCCCAGCGTGCTTACAGACAGGCAAAGTGACACACACCGTTCAAACAGAGGGGGGGAACAAGAAGTCAATCACCCCGAAGGCACGCGCACGCGGGGCGCAAACACTGGTCACCGCGCGACAGTGCGATCAGGCATTTTCATATTGTGAACGATACCACCTGACGAACCGCGCAACGCCTTCGCGCATATCTGTCTGCGGGGCGTATCCGGTCAGGTTGTGCAGCAATGTCGCGTCCGCCCATGTCGCGGGCACATCACCTTGTTGCATGTCCATGTAATTGCGGATCGCAGGTTTTCCAGTCGCCGCCTCGATTGCGTCAATGAACTCCTCCAGCCGGACTTTGGTGGAGTTGCCGATGTTCACGACACGGAAAGGCGCGACCGGCGACAAGCTGTCGCCTTCGGCCGCGGCCCCCTGCCCCGGCACCGCATCCATCAACAAGCGGATGCCCCGCACCAGATCGTCGATATAGGTAAAGTCCCGCCACATCTGGCCGTGATTATAGACGTCAATCGCCTCTCCTGCGAGGATCGCCTTGGTAAACTTGAACAGCGCCATATCGGGCCGCCCCCAAGGGCCGTACACGGTGAAGAACCGAAACATGGTGATCGGCAGGTTGTGGATATGCGCCCAGGAATGGGCCATCGCCTCATTCGCTTTCTTGGTGGCCGCGTAGAAGGACATCTGCGTGTCGGCCTTGTGCACCTCGGCATAGGGCATCTGGGTGTTGGCCCCGTAAACCGAACTGGTCGAGGCCATGAGCAAATGCGCGGGTTTCGCTGCCAGCGCTGCTTCCATCAGGTTGAAGGTGCCGACGATATTGGCCTCAACATAGGCGCGCGGGTTGTCGATCGAATATCGCACCCCCGCCTGTGCCGCCAGATGGATGATGACATCGGGGCGCGCGTCAGCAACGGCCCGCGACAACGCCCCCGCATCTTCCAGCAGCGCCTGGGTCGCCGTAAACCTTGCATGCTGGCGCAGCATGTCATGGCGGCGCTGTTTCAATGCGACGTCATAATAATCGGTCATCGCGTCATAGCCTGCGACATCCCACCCTTCCTGCAACAGAAGTTCGGCCAGATGAAACCCGATAAAGCCCGCCGTTCCCGTAATAAACGCTCTCATATGTGGTGCCCCGTGTTTGGACGGATATTCGCAGACTGCGGCAAGCGCGCTGGTGGTTTACCAAACCGCAACCAGATGCTGCTAATCATACTGTTGCGAAACATGTTCCACGAAGCCCGCGCAAAACCAGATTTGACCGAGGAAGCAATGACCCACCTGTCCACGCCAACACTCAATGCCCGATCATCCATTCGCGGGCGTCGCCCCGAATACTGGCTCGGCGGGGGTGCCGCGCTTTTGACCGTCATCTTCTTCATGCCAACAATCGAAACCGGACTGGCCGCAGTTTTGTTCCTGTCCGCACTTGTTGCCACGAAGGAAATCGTGTGGAATTTTCTAATCCTCGATCTGGAAGACCATCAGATAGGCAACACCACCCTTGGCGCCATGTCCGCCTTCTGCATGATCTATCTGCCTGCCGTGCCAGTCCTTGCCCCATAAGCTATCGCCCGACCCCCACATACCCCGTAAAGCCGGCGGCAGTTACGTCCGCCTTGTCGTAAATATTGCGCAAATCGGCAAGGTTCGGCGTAATCATCGCGGCAGCAATACGCTTCAGGTCCAGCGCCCGGAATTCATTCCATTCGGTCAGGATCAACAAACACTCCGCCCCGTCGGCAGCGACATAGGGGTCAGTTTCCCAACTCACGCCGGGCAGCAGCGCCTCGCCCTCTCTCTTGCCATGCGGGTCAACCACGCGCACGCGTGCCCCCCCGCCCACCAGCGCAGGCACCACCGTCAAGGACGGCGCGTCGCGCATGTCGTCGGTTTCCGGCTTGAAGGTCACACCCAGCACCGCAACCGTCTTGCCGTTCACCGAACCGCCGCACAGATCCAGCACCTTGTCGATCATCCGCCGTTTTGTCAGGTCATTCACTGTGATCACGGTTTCCGTGATCCGCTGCGGCACCCCGTGTTCCTGCCCGATCCGCGCCAATGCACTGGTATCCTTTGGAAAACACGACCCGCCATAGCCCGGGCCTGCGTGCAGGAACTTGTTGCCAATGCGCCCGTCCAGCCCCATGCCCTTGGCCACGGATTTGACATCCGCGCCCACACGTTCGCACAGTGCGGCAATTTCATTGATGAAGCTGATCTTCGTCGCAAGGAAAGCATTGGCCGCATATTTGATCATTTCAGCGGATTCCAGATCGGTATAGACAATCGGGAAATCGCGCAGGAATAACGGCCGGTAAATGTCGCCCATGACCCCCTTCGCGCGCTCGGATTCCACGCCGACAACCACACGGTCGGGTTTCATGAAATCATCGATTGCCGCCCCTTCACGCAGAAATTCCGGGTTTGATGCCACATCGAATTCCGCATCCGGGCGCGTGGCGCGGATCACCTGTGCAACCTTGCGATTGGTGCCAACCGGCACTGTGGATTTCGTCACGACAACGGCATAGCCGGTCAATGCCCGCGCTATTTCCGCAGCGGCCTCCATCACATAGGTCAGGTCAGCATGCCCGTCACCGCGCCGCGTGGGCGTGCCCACTGCAATGAACACCGCATCCGCCCCGTCAACCGCCGATGCCAGATCGGTGCTGAACCGCAACCGTCCAGCGGCGACATTGCGTGCCATCACCGCATCAAGGCCCGGCTCGTAGATCGGCACTTCGCCACGGTCCAGTTGCGCGATCTTGGTGGCCATCTTGTCAACGCAGACGACATCATGGCCGAAATCCGAAAAACACACCCCGGAAACAAGCCCGACGTAACCGGTTCCAATCATCGCTATCTTCATTGTTCAGACACCATCGTGTTTAGTCCCCCTGAACTTGCATAATTGCCTTACTATCGCGCAAGACGCGGGAACACACGGGATAATCGAATGGCGGACATGCAGAAAACGCCATCTGTTGCGTGGTCAAGGTCAGAAGGCGTGCACTAATACTTGTGGCGTTTTCGTGGTCGGGCCACAGATCCTTCAGCTTTCCCGCAGAACGCCCTTATCCAGAATGCGCTGATAGATGGATGCAACCGCAACGGCTTTTGCCGTCCATGTGAAATCGTTCAACGCGCGCGCGCGCCCCGCAACCGACAGCGCCCCAAGGTTTTCGGGGGCTGCCGCTATTGCCTCAAGCCGGGCGCGCAATGCGTCGACAAGCTGCGGACGCGGGGCGATCGGTACCTTGTGGCCGGTATCTTCTGTCACCAACTCACCCGGACCACCATAATCAACGACCAGCGGCACAGTGCCCAGCGCCATGGCCTCCAACACCACGCCGCCGCCAAATTCCCGGATTGAAGGGAAGGCCAGAATATGTGCACGGCCAAGGATAGCCGCGACATCCTTATGCGCAACCCAGCCATGAAATGTTACGGCGCGGTCCACCCCAAGCGCGGCCACTTGCGTGCGCAACTGGCCCATCATTGGACCGTCACCCACGATATCAAGGGCCATATGCCCCTGCGCCAGCAGCGGCGCGGCCGCGTCCAGCAGCATGTCCGGCCCCTTGTAGGGCACCAGCCTGCCCACGAAACATGCCCGCAACGGGGGGGCGGGTGCACGTTCTGCCGGGGTGCCGAAGCGGTCGGGATGGATCGCATTCTCTGGCATCCAGATGATCTTGTCCTGCAACCCGGCGGGAAATTCGCTTGCGGTGTGGTGCGACCCCGCAAGGATTGCCGAACAGGCGTTCAACATGCGCCGCCGCCCCGGTGCAAGTTTGTAGGCATCACGCACATAAGACAGCCATTCGCGTTCCTTGCGGCGCGCGGCGTCAAACGCGCGCGGCCAAGGCACGCCACCATTCAACGGTCCCAGCACGAAGGGCACGCCGGATGCAGCACATTTTGCGGCGATGGGGCTGACAATCGTGGGGGAAAGCGGTGTAATCCGGTGCACAATGTCAAAGGCACCAGCCTGTATGTCCGCCCCGAAGCGGCGCCAGACAAGCCGTTCAAAATAGGGATAAGACAACGCGCCAAGCGCCATTTTGGACGTCCATCCCAGCCGCAAGGCGTTGCCGATTGCAAAGACCGGACGTTCCAGCGCTTCGCTGTCGATAACTGTGAAATCCTGCCCTTCGACAAGGCCCGCCCGCAAGATCGCGTCGCGATTGCGCACTTGCGTGACAAGATGCACATCTGCGACTTGACGCAGGGCCTGCGCCAGCGACCAGCCGACAAGCGGGACACTGACCCATTCGGGGTTTGCGGCCTCTGCCAGCACCAAAACACGCGGCTTGGATTGCTTGCNCCCGCCTCCCCCCTTCCGAACACCTGTCACACCCAGATCAAGTAGTCGAAACCCGACCGTCTGTCGAGGCGGGCACATTCATCAAATACGCAATGCCCGCCCCCTGCTTGCGTGCCTGCCCAAGGGAAGGCTACGCGCAAAAATGTCAGGCCGCGACAGGTGCCCTGCGCAGATCAGTCAGGATATCTGCGGCCATCTGGAACGAGCGCACCCGCGCATCATGGTCGTGAATCATTCCGGTGACCATCAATTCATCGGGCTGAAAGGTATCAATGATCCCGCGCAACTGCTTTTGCACGGTTTTGGCCGACCCCGTGGCCGAACAGGACAGGGCCTGTTGGACCTGTGCCATGACAGCGGGTGGAATTTCGGTGCCTGTGTCATGGACGGGATATGGCAATTTACCCGGCCGCCCGGTCCGCAGCCGCGCGAATGCCAGCAGTTGCGACGAACGCAGATAAGCGGCATCGGTATCTGTGTCAGCAACACACACCCCTGCGGCCATCATCACATAAGGGCGGTCCAGATGCGCGGATGGCTGAAATGTGCTGCGGTAAACCGCCAGCGCCTGTTCCAGCATGGCGGGCGCAAAATGCGATGCGAACGCATAGGGCAAGCCCAGATAGGCCGCAAGCTGTGCACCATACAGGCTGGACCCCAGTATCCAGACCGGAACATGTGTTCCCGTTCCGGGGATGGCACGCACAGGGGCGGCGTCAGGGTTTTCCCCGAAATAGCCGATCAGTTCCTGCACATCCTGCGGGAAGCTGTCGTCGGGGGCCATGTGGCGGCGCAGGGCGCGCGCGGTGGCCATATCCGTGCCCGGCGCGCGCCCCAGCCCCAGATCAATCCGGTCGGGGTAAAGTGTGGCCAGCGTTCCGAACTGTTCGGCAATGACAAGCGGCGCGTGGTTGGGCAGCATGATGCCGCCTGCGCCGATCCGCATGCTGCGTGTTGCCGCCGCAACGTGCCCGATCACCACGGCGGTCGCGGCACTGGCGATACCGGGCATGTTATGATGCTCGGCCAGCCAGAACCGGTGATAGCCGGCCCCTTCCGCGGCGCGCGCCAGATCAACGCTTCCCGCCAACGCATCGGCTGCGGTTTGCCCTTCGGGGACGGGTGACAGATCAAGAAGTGAAAAATGTTGCATGGCAGCCTCCGTTCACGGACAGCTAAGCATCCGGCGGGGCCGCGCCAAGGGCATCATTGTAAATCACCCCCTCAGCCGTGACCGTCCACCATGCCCGATAACTGACGGTCCAAAGTGTCAAAAGCCTTCTGGAATACATTGTCATGCACATTGGGGATCAGCGCCAGATCATCTTGCGGGCTTGCCGTCCAGTCTGCGGTCCACACCGCAAAGGTATGGTCGCGGTCGGTCAGAGGATAAAGCTGCGCACCTGCGTGATAATTCATCCACGGCATTGGGCTTTTCAGAATACGGTAGCGAAAGGCATGGTCCTGATCGGACAGAAACGTAAGCTGTTCGTGCAACTGCCCGTCACCGAATATGAAATCCCGCACGCCTGACACCTTGTCGGACCGCACGCTGTCGATCATGTCCATCTGCGGGATATCTTCGTGCCAGTGTTTCATGCCCGCAAAATCGCGCATCTTGTCCCACACCGCAGGCAGTGGCGCGCGGATCACGCTGGACGTGAAAACCTTGGCGGGGCGCAGCCCCTGCCAGCGCGCATCCGCCGTGGCCGTGGCCGGTTCGCGGGCTATAAATTCCGCCAGCGCCTTCAGTCCGGCGGCGAATACATCGCGCGAGATCAGCGCGCTATATGTGCCGCTGTCCTTTGGCGCTTCGTCAAAACTGGCATGCCAGCGCACAAATGTCCTGTCGCCATTGGTCACGGGGATCAGTTCCAGCGTGGCCAGATAATGCGCGACAGGAAAAGCGGGCGTTTCAAAGTTATAGCGCATCCGGTAGCGGCTGTCGTCCAGTTCCAGCAGCCGTTCACGCACGAAACTGCCATCTGCCAGATGAAAGGCGCGGATGCAGCCCACGGTATCGGCATCGCGCCCGTCCTCGATCATGCTGTCGCGCACGCCGGGGTTCCAGCGTGGCAACCCGTTGAAATCGCGCGCAATGGCCCAGACGGCTTCGACGGGTGCGTCGATAATGGTTGTTGCAAGGGCGTGGGCCATGATCTTCTCCTTAGAAGGTAAGCGCCTTGAACGCGCGGGTTGTGTCGCATAGCGCGGATTCTGTCGGCAGCCGTTCCATGGAACTGGCCCCGTAAAACCCGTGACACAGCTTGGTTTTCTGTAAAACGTATGCCGCATCCTGCGGTGTGGCAATCGGGCCGCCATGGCAGATGATCAGAATATCAGGCCGTACGCGCAGCGCGGCTTCCGCCCATTCGTCAATATCGCGCACGCAATCATCCAGCGTGCGCACGGTTTCCGCGCCGATGGTCCCGCCCGATGTGAGGCCCATATGCATGACCAGAATATCGGCCCCCGCATTGGCCATGGCCACCGCTTCATCTGCTGAAAACACATAGGGCGTGGTCAGCAGATCGCGTTCATGGGCCATGCGGATCATGTCGACTTCCAGCGCGTAACTCATGCCGGTTTCTTCCAGATTTTGCCGGAACACCCCGTCAATCAGCCCGACTGTGGGGAAATTCTGCACGCCCGCGAAGCCCAGCGCCTTCAGCCGGTCCAGATGTTGCCCCATCATCACGAAAGGGTCGGTGCCGTTCACGCCCGCCAGCACCGGCGTTTCATGCACCACCGGCAGCACCTCGCGTGCCATGTCCAGCACGATTTCATTGGCATTGCCGTATGCCAGAAGCCCCGCCAGCGACCCGCGCCCCGCCATGCGGTAGCGCCCCGAATTGTAGATCACGATCAGGTCGATCCCGCCGCTTTCTTCGCTTTTGGCAGAAAGCCCCGTGCCTGCACCGCCGCCGATAATCGGAATGCGCCGCTTGGCCATATCCTGAAACTTGCGCATCAGCGCGCGGCGGTCGCGGTGGTCGTTCTTGGTCTGGGTCATGGGAGCATCCTGAATAATTCAGCGGCCATTGCAGTGGCAAAGGCCGGATCGTTGATATGCTGCGGCAGTTCGATCAAACGGCGGTTCGCACCGGGTTTGAATGTGTCGCGGATCGTGGTGAACAGCGCGTCATCGGCTGCAGGGTCATGAAAGGGCATGCCCGGCGCATCCACCGCCGAAACCCCGCCCAGCGGCAAAAACAGCGTAACCGGCCCGTCACATTGGTTCAGGCGCTCGGTCAGAAAACACGCGATCTGCACATTTTCCGCAGGCGTGGTGCGCATCAGGGTGATTTGCGGGTTGTGCACCAGCAACTGTCGGTCGGCAAAGCGGTCCGGCACCGTTTCGCGGCCCGCGAAATTAACCATATCCACCGCGCCCACCGACCCGACCCACGGAATACCCGTGCGCGCGACAACGCCGTAGCGGTCGGTTGAACATGGCATGACCCCGCCCACCAGATGGTCGGCAATTTCGGTCGCGGTGACATCCAGCAGCCCTGCAACAAACCCCGATTCCGCCAGCTTTTCCATCGACGCGCCACCTGTCCCTGTGGCATGGAACACATAGGGTTCAAGCTTGCCTGCCAGTTCAGCGCGCAAATGATCGACGCAAGTTGTGGTGACACCGAACATTGTCACGCCCACGCCGGGCAAATCCCCCGCCGCGTCGGGAATGGTGTTTTGCGCCATTCCGGCAGCGGCGTGGGCGGCATTGCCGATCACGCGGCGGCTGATCGCGTTCAGGCCCGCCACATCTGTCACCGAATGCACCATGCCCAGATCGGTGGCCCCCACATATTGCGCGACCTGCCCCGATGCGACGGTGGACACCATCAGCTTGGGCACGCCCACCGGCAGCGCCCGCATGGCCTGCGTGACCAATGCGGTATTGCCGGACCCGCCCAGCCCCAGCACCGCGCCGATATCACCCCGCGCCAGCAGCCAATGCGTCAGCGCTTCGGCCATGCGGGTGACGGCCAGCCCGCGATCATCGGATCCCAGCACGGCATCTGCGCCGTCAGGGTGGCAGGCGGCAATTTCAGCTGCGGACACATCAGCGGTCCCGGATGTGCCGCGCGTGCCGACATCGACCAGCACCGCGATGCCGCCAGCCGCCCGAACCCTGTCGCAGGCGAACGCCAGTTCGGCCTGTTTGGTGTCGCAGGTTCCTATGACATAAACGCGCCTAGTGCCCATGGCTGACCCCCAGATACCGGTTCTGCATCTCGCGGTCGCTGGCCAGTTCCGCAGACCCAACCGTTGCCGCAATCCGACCCGTCACCATGATCGAGACATTGTCCGAAACCGATGTCGCCACCCGCAGGTTCTGTTCAATCAGCAACAGCCCCATGCCTTCGGCAGCAATGGTCTGCAACACTTCGATCAGGTGATCGACAATGACCGGCGCCAGACCTTCGGACGGCTCGTCCATGATCACAAGGCGCGGGTTCATCAACAATGCGCGGGAAATGGCAAGCATCTGTTGCTCGCCCCCCGATAGCTGGTTGCCGCCATTCTTGCGCCGTTCGGCCAGCCGTGGAAAGGTGTCATAGACACGCTCGATGGTCCAAGGCGGGTTACCACGCTGCGCAACCAGAAGCAGGTGTTCATTCACCGAAAGCGACGGAAACATGCGCCGACCTTGCGGCACGAGGGCAATACCTTTTCGTGCGATACGGCCCGTGTTCAGGCCGACGATTTCCTGCCCGTCAAGCGTTGCGCTGCCGGTTGCGGGCACCATTCCCATAAGGGCCGAACACATGGTCGTCTTACCCATTCCGTTACGTCCCACCACCGACAGCGGCTTGTCAGCAACCGTCAGGTTGATGCCCTGCAGGATCGTGGCCTTCCCGAAGCGCACATGCAGATCGTGTATATCCAGTTGGCCCGCCATCAATGCCCTTCCCCTAGGTAAATCGCCTGAACCACCGGATCATCAGCAACCTTGTCGGGCGTTGAATCCACGACAATCTCTCCGTCTTTCATGACTGTGACCTTCTCGGAATTTGCAAGGGCCACATCCATGTCATGCTCGATCAGCACCAATGTCAGATCGCGCGGCAGGTCGGCCATAAGCTTCACCAGTTCGGGCCTCTCGGCGGCGGACAGGCCAGCGGCCGGTTCGTCCAGCATCAGCAATCTGGGAACACAGGCCAGCGCCATGCCGATTTCCACTTGCCTGCGCTGGCCGTGCGACACTTCATCAATGCGCGTGTCCAGAATGTGGTCCACCCGCACCTGTTCAGCCAGTGCCTGCACGCGCAGAAGGTCCGCATGGCCCGGCCCTGCCTTGATCAGGGAAAACCTGCCGGATTTGGCGGCCCGCACAGCAAGATACAGGTTTTCACGCACCGAAAGGCCGTTAAACAAAGTGGAGCTTTGATACGTGCGCCCGATTCCCATCCGCGCCCGCCGATATGGTTTCAACTGCGAGATGTCGGCCCCGAAATAGGTGATTGTGCCAGCGGTCGGCGGAAAATCACCGCAGATTGTATTGAACAAAGTTGTCTTTCCGGCCCCGTTAGGACCAAGGATTGCCCTGCGTTCGCCCGGCTGAATGGTCAGGGTCACATTGCTTACCGCGTGCAACGCGCCGAAACGGCGGCCAACACCGGCCAGCTTAAGGGCGGGCAAATCAGGTTCTGGTGAAGGTGACGGCGTCATCATATATCCTGTGCTGGAAACGCCCGCCCCGGTTGCTCTCGGGGCGGGCAAGGCCGTTCAGCGTGCTGGCGGGCAAGATGGGTTGTCGCGCGACGGTGCGCCAAGCGCCAGAAACGCTTCGCTTTCCATGCCCAGCGTCTGGCTGACATCCGGCGTGCGACCGAAGGCTTCGGTGCGCATGGTGCCGCCATCATTGACGATACGCGTCAGGAAAATGTCCGAAATGGCCTGACGGTTTTCGTCAAGGCGGACATTTGCACCGGTCGGGGCCGTAAACTCGATCGATGCCAGCGCGTCCTGAAACGCCGCCTGATTGTCCGACAGGTCGCCGCCCACTTCTTCCAGCGCCTGAAGCACAGCGATAGTGTTGGTGTAGTAGTTCACAGCGTGGATCGACGGCGAATCGAACCCGTCCGGCCAACGCTCGCGGTAATCTGCAACGAATTCCGTCCAGTTGGGATCGTCATTCAGGTCGGCAATAGGCCCTGCGGCCACCATGCCTTCCATCAGGCGCTGGTGCGGACCGCGCGCAGACAGCAGCGTTTGGTCTGCGGTGATGGACCCGCCGATGATCGGCAGATCGCCGCCCACTTCGGCATATTGCGTCAGGAAGGCCAACGCGTCCGTGCCACCCTGAATCAGCAGCACCGCGTCGATATCATCAGGGAACTGCGCGATGATGGACGAGAAGTCGGTGGTGTTCAGCGGTGACCAAAGCTTGGTGACCTCGCCGCCCAACTCGCAGTATTCATGCATGAAGCCGAACACCTGCGCATAGGGGAAGGCATAATCCGCAGCCACAAGGGCGACGTGACGCGACCCCATATCTTCATAGGCATGCGTGCCCAGACCGGCCATCCATTGCGTCCCTTCCGTGTTGAAGCGGAAGAAATTCGGCGACGCATCGCGCAGGGTCGTATCCGCCGCACCCGATGACCCGTTCACAATGGTCCGGCCCTCCAATGTGCGGGAATAATCCCGCAGCGCGATCCCTTCAGCCCCCGAAAGCGGGCCAATGATAATATCGACCTCGTCCTGTTCAATCAGCTTGCGGGCGCGTGCCAGCGCCACATCAGGCGTTGCGTTGGACGACTCGCGGATCCACTCGATCTGGCGACCACCGACAGTGTAGTCAATCGCCTCGAACGCCATTTCCATGGCGCGGTAGGCATCCTGCCCGCCGGTTGCGAACGGCCCTTCCAATGTGGTGATAGACCCGATGCGAATTGGCTGTTCCTGCGCCATGGCACCGGACAGCGCGAAAACTGCCGCCACTGTGCCCATTGCCCAGGCTGTTGTATGTCTGCGCGAAACTGACATGTATCCTCTCCTCCTTGTTGTGCCGGGATTCCTCCTCCCCGGCGATGATATCGTTGACCCTTGCTTCAGCAAGATTTCGGCGCGGGCGGGTCACGGTTCCGCGCCGTGTCGTTCAGCGGATCGCGCCGCTGTTTGCTGTCTTGGTTCGAGCGCGCCCTGCCAGCGCTGTCGGCAGTCGCTTGCCTATGCCCCACACACCGTCCGGCGACAGCAACACGATTACCAAAAATACCATACCAATCAGTGTGTTAAACCTGTCATGCCCGATGATGGTGGATGCAAATGTGTCCATCAATGCGAAGATCAGCGCGCCGATAAACGCCCCCAGCGGGTGGCCCAGCCCGCCGATCACCGCCATGATCAGCACGCCCACTGTGGCCCAAAGCCCGATGGAACTGGGGGTGATGCCAATGTTGTAGAAGGTGATCAGAACACCGCCCCACCCCGCGATGAACCCGGCCAGCGCAAAAGCCGCAATGCGGTGCAACCCCACATGAAAGCCGATGGCCGCCGTGCGCCGGTCTGAATCGCGGATGGCCTGCAACACCAGTCCGAACGGTGTGCGCACCACATACAGAACCAGCAGATACAGCAATGCAGCAACAATCAGTGCGGTATAGTAAAACACCAGCGGCGTGCGGAAGGGTTTGCCCAATATCTCGGGGCCGACAACATTGCGAATGCCTTCATAGCCGTTAAACCATGTGATGTTGGACTGCGCAAACAGGCTGAAGCCGACAGCCAGCGCAAGCGTGATCATCAACAGGTATATTTCCCGCGTATTGACCGCAATCAACCCCACCACAGCGCCCGCCACAGTGGCCGCCAGAACCGCAAGCGGTATGGCCAGCGCATAGGGCAAGGCCACATCGCCCAACGGAATGGCCGTGGGCGCCATCATAGCCACGGAATATCCTGCAACGCCCGCGACCATGGTTTGCGCTAATGAGACAAAGCCCCCGTAATGCGCCAGAAAGGTCAGCGACAGCGCGACAATTCCGTAAACCAATGCGCGCCCGAAAATATTGACCAGCCAGAAATTTGGCAGAAACAATGGCAGTGACAGCAGAACAACAAGTCCGATTGCCGTCAGAATCCAGCGGCGTGTGTTCATGATAATCATGTTGGCTTCCTCCCCAACAGGCCTTGGGGCCAGACGGCCAGCACAGCAGCCATGATAACGAAGGTCAGGATCACGGAATATGTGGGGAACAGCACCTGCCCCCATTGCTCGGCCAGACCGATCAGCAATGCGCCCAGCGCCGTGCCGCCAATGGACCCCATGCCGCCCACGATGACCACGACCAGCGACATCAGCAAAAACCGCACATCCACACCCAGCGCCATCGGCTGCGCCGTGGCCCCGATCACGCCACCCACCCCC
>SR_TP_S13solDRAFT_1000290_pt1 | contig 22533 bp, 21 predicted proteins | sample SodReaTP_S13sol_FD_11159 | JGI IMG/M metagenome (IMG submission 11159)
CTGCGCTTCTACCCGGTGAGCCACGAGGAACTGCTGCGCATGCGCGAGGACTTCGTGCACGGCCGCTTCAACCTGCGCATCGAGGAGACCACCTTGAGGCTCGGCGACTACCTGCGCTTCCTGGAGGAAAACGCCGAATCCATCGCCGCCTTCAAGGCCCGCCAGCAGGCCGCCTTCGAGGCGGAGCGGGAGCGCTGGAAGCAGGCCGGCCAGGCAGAGCACGTGGATGCGCTGCCGGACGATGAATCCACCTCCGACGCGCCCTTCGACCTGCCCGAGGGCTGCCTGGCGGTGGCCTCGCCGGTCACCGGCAGCGTCTGGGAGATCGCGGTCAAGCCCGGCGACCGGGTCGCCCCCGGCGACACCTTGGTGGTGGTGGAGGCCATGAAGATGGAGATCCCCATCGAGGCGGACGAGGAGGCCGTGGTGCGCGAGGTGCTCTGCGCCCGGGGCGGCTCGGTGCATGCCGGCCAGGCGGTGATCATCCTGGAACTCCAGTCCTGAATCCCTTTGCCCCCGCGAGACCGACCATGAAGCACCCGCATCTGAGCCTGGACATCGACAGCCTGCACCGCGCCTACCGGGAGGGCCGGCTGACACCCGCCGAGCTGATCGACGAGGTGCTCGCGCGCATCGCCGCGCAACCGGATCGCCACGAATGGATCCGGGTGCTGGACCGGGACGCCCTCATGGCCCACGCCGCACGCCTGGAAGGCGAGAGTCCCGACACCCTGCCCCTGTACGGCATCCCCTTCGCCATCAAGGACAACATCGATCTCGCCGGCGTGCCCACCACCGCCGCCTGCCCGGCCTTCGCCTATACGCCAGAGCACAGCGCCTTCGTGGTCGAGCGCCTGATCGAGGCCGGCGCCCTGCCCATCGGCAAGACCAACCTGGACCAGTTCGCCACCGGCCTGGTGGGCACCCGGTCACCCTATGGCGCCTGCGCCAACGCCTTCGACCCGGCCTACATCTCCGGCGGATCCAGCGCCGGCTCGGCGGTCACCGTGGCCACCGGGGTGGTGAGCTTTTCCCTGGGCACCGACACCGCGGGCTCCGGCCGGGTACCGGCGGCCTTCAACAACCTGATCGGCGTGAAGCCCACCCGGGGCCTGCTGTCCGCCTCGGGCGTGGTGCCCGCCTGCCGCAGCCTGGACACCGTGTCCATCTTCGCCCTCACGGTGCCCGACGCCGAGCGCGTACTGGCGGTGACCGCCGCCTTCGATGCGCACGACGCCTATGCACGGCCCCGGCCGCTCACCACCCACGGCTTCGATCCCGCCCGGTTCCGCTTCGGCGTGCCCCGGGCGGAACAGCTGCAATTCTTCGGCAACGCCGAGGCCGAGCGCCTGTTCCACGAGGCGGTGGCGCGCCTTCAATCCCTGGGCGGGACGCGGGTGGAGATCGACTTCGCCCCCTTCCTGGACGCCGCGCGCCTGCTCTACGAGGGCCCCTGGGTCACCGAACGCTACCTGGCCACCCAGCCCCTGATCGACGAGGCACCCGGTGAACTGCTGGCCGTGACCCGGGGCATCATCGGCGGCGGCGCCGCGCCCAGGGCCACGGACTGCTTCCGCGCCCAGTACCGGCTCATGGACTACAAACGCCAGGCCGAGGCCGCCTGGCAGGCGGTGGACGTGCTGGTCACCCCCACCGCCGGGACGATCTACACCATCGCGCAGGTGAACGCCGACCCGGTGCGGCTCAACTCAAATCTTGGCTACTACACCAACTTCATGAACCTGCTGGACCTGGCGTCGCTCGCGGTACCCGCCGGTTTCCAGGCCGACGGCCTGCCCTTCGGCATCACCCTGATCGCCCCGGCCTTCGGCGACGGCGCCCTGCTGCCCCTGGGCGAGCGCTTCCAGCACGCCTCGGTTGAAACCCAGGGCGCCACGGCGCACCCGGTGCCGGCGCCCCGTCCGGTGACCGGCCCCGCCCCCGGCCACCTCCGCGTGGCGGTCTGCGGTGCCCACATGCAGGGGCTGCCGCTCAATCACCAGCTCACCGAGCGCGGCGCCCGGCTGGTGGCAAAGACCCGCACCAGCCCCCACTACCGCTTCTACGCCCTGGCCGGCGGCCCGCCCTGGCGCCCCGGACTGGTGCGCGATGCCGGCGGGCAGGCCATCGAGGTGGAGGTCTGGGAACTGCCCGCGGCCCACTTCGGCAGCTTCGTGGACGGCATCCCCGCGCCGCTTGGCATCGGCCGGGTGGAACTGGCCGATGGCAGCCGTGTGGCCGGCTTCCTGTGCGAGCCCCACGGAGTGGCCGACGCCCGGGAGATCACCCACCTGGGCGGCTGGCGCGCCTACCTAGGAGCCTGTCGGACCGAATTGATCACAGACAGTGCACGCGCCGGTGCGGATGGCCTATAATCCGCGCCTGTTTTTTCGGTTCCGGGGTCCTGCGCGTTGTCGTCAGGGTCTACGGTGGCGCGACAGCGTTGGGAGGAAAACGTGGCAAACCCACAACAGAAGACTGACTTCACGACCAAATTCGTTCTGGCCATCAGCGTCGTGGTACTGCTGGTGACCGTGATCTTCCTGGTGACCCGCCTGATCAATGTGATCGATCAGGCACGTGCCCCGGCCGAACCGAGCACCTCCGCCCAGGCCATGGTGGAGGAGCGCATCCGGCCCATCGGCCGCGTGGTCTCCGCCGATGTGGACGCCCAGGCCGTTGCCGCGCCCCGCACCGCCGCCGACATCTACCGCGGCGTCTGCGCTGCCTGCCACGACACCGGCGCCGCCGGTGCCCCCCGCAAGGGCGACGAGGCCGAATGGCGCACGCGCATGGGCCAGGGCTTCGACACCGTCCTGAGCCATGCCATCAACGGCTTCAACGCCATGCCCGCCCGGGGCGGCGATCCCAGCCTGAGCGATGACGACATGCGCCAGGTGGTGGCCTACCTGCTGACTGAATCCGGCATCCGCGTGAACGGCGCCGCTGCCAGCGCACCCGCGGCTGCGCCTGCTGCTGCTCCGGCTGCGGCTGCTCCTGCTCCTGCGGCCGCCCCTACCGCCACCGCCGCAGCCGGCGACGCCACTGCCGGTCAGGCCAAGTTCGCCAGCTGCGCCGCCTGTCACGGCGCCCAGGGCCAGGGCATGGGCATCTTCCCCAAGCTGGCCGGCACCGCCCCCGAGCGCATCGCCGAACTGCTGAAGAAGTACCGCGCCGGCGAGCAGGTCGGTCCCCAGACCGCCCTGATGGCCCCCAACGCCACCGGCCTGTCCGACCAGGACATCGCCGACCTGGCCGCCTTTGTCGGCACCCTGTAAGGGTTCGATCCTTGGCATGAAAAAAGGGGCGCCGTTAGCGCCCTTTTTTCATGCCAAGGATCGAACTGAAGTGCGAAGTGAGAATTGGGAAGTGAGAAAGAAAAAACCCGTCATGATGGGTTTTCTGACTTCACACTTCCTACTTCTCACTTCCAACTTCATTGCTCACTTCCCACTTCGCACTTTCATGTCTTACATCCGCCAGCGATCCAGCGCCCGGTAGGTCAATGACTCCGCCAGGTGCTCCGGTGTAATCCCCTCGCTCCCCGCCAGATCGGCGATGGTCCTCGCCACCCGCAGGATGCGGTGGGCGGAACGGGCGGAGAGGTGAAACCGCTCCATGGCTGACTCGAGCATCCCCCGGCCCGCCCCGTCCAGGGCGCAATGGATGCGGATCCCCTGACCGTCCAGCAGCGCATTGCTGTGGCCCTGTCGCGTCAGCTGCCGCGCACGGCAATCCAACACCCGGGTACGCACCGTGGCGCTGTCCTCGGGCATCGGACCCTGGGTATCGAACAGCTGGTCCTTGGGCAGGCGCGGCACCTGCACCGACAGATCGATGCGGTCCAGGAACGGCGCCGAGAGCCGCGCGCGCTGACGGCGGATCTGCTCGGGGCTGCAGCGACAGTTGGCGGCGAGATCGCAGTCATAACCCTGGGGGCAGGGGTTCATGGCGGCCACCAGCTGAAAGCGGGCCGGGAACTCCGCCTGCCGGGCGGCCCGGGAGATGGTGATGGCGCCGCTCTCCAGGGGCTCGCGCAGCACATCCAGCACCCGCCGGTCGAACTCCGCCAGCTCGTCCAGGAACAGCACGCCGTTGTGGGCCAGGGAGATCTCACCGGGCCGTGGACTGGAACCGCCGCCCACCAGGGCCACCCCGGAGGCGGTGTGGTGCGGGGCGCGAAACGGACGCCGTTTCCAGCGCTTGAGGTCCAGGGGCTGGCCGCTCACTGCGTGGATGGCGGCCGTCGTCAACGCCTCGTCGTCGCTCATGGGCGGCAGCAGCCCCGGCAGACGGCTGGCCAGCATGGTCTTGCCGGTGCCCGGCGGGCCGATCATCAGCAGGTGGTGCTCGCCGGCGGCCGCGATCTCCAGCACCCGTCGGGCCTGGGGTTGACCGCGCACCTCGGCCAGATCCGCCCCGTTATGCTGTCCCTCGCCGGTTTGCGGGGCGGGATGCTCCACAAGCAGGGTCTCACCCCGCAGGTGGGCACACACCTCCAGCAGATGGCCCGCCGCCAGCACCCGGCAGCCGCGCACCAGGGCCGCCTCGTCGGCATCCTCCCTCGCCACCACCAGGCTGCGCCCCGCCGAACGGGCGGACAGGGCCGCGGGAAGCACCCCGCGCACCGGGCGCAGCTCGCCATCGAGCCCCAGCTCGCCCACGAACTCGTAATCCGACAGGGCGGAGGTTGGCAACTGACCCGAGGCGGCCAGCAGGCCCAGAGCGATGCCGAGATCGAAACGCCCGCCGTCCTTGGGCAGGTCGGCGGGGGCGAGGTTGACGGTGATGCGACGGGCGGGAAATTCGAAACCGCTGGTGATCAGGGCGGCGCGCACCCGCTCCCGGCTCTCGCGCACTGCCGCCTCGGGCAGGCCGACGATGGCGCAGGCGGGCAGGCCGTTGGCGAGATGGACTTCGATCTGGACCGGCGGTGCGTGGATGCCGTCCAGTGCACGGGCATACAGGGTGGCGAGGTTCATGGATCCGTCCATGGGGTGTCGTCCTTGATGGATTAAGCCTAACGCCGGGGCGCTGCGGGCTCAAGGGAGGGGTGTGCTTTGTGCTTTGTGCTTTGTGCTTTGTGCTTTGTGCTTTGTGCTTTGTGCTTTGTGCTTTGTGCTTTGTCTATCACAAAGTACCAAGCACCAAGTACCAAGCACTAATCAACCACCTTCACCAACAGCACGCCATTACGCTCGAAAAGCACCTCGTGCTCGGGCAGACGATGCAGCGAGGTGATCCGTGTCACCGCCACCTCGCCGGGTTGCGGATCCCGGCGCTCCACGTGACGCCGGGCGTAGACGTTGAAGCTCGGGTTGTTGAGTCCCACCATCACCACCGTCTCGGGTCGTTCCCGGGCCACCAGGGCCGCGTCGCGGATGGGGCCCTGCTGAACCGCCGCCACCGTAGGCAGCAACAGGCCGGCCACGGAGGCCGTCACCAGCACGCCCAGCAGGCCGAGGCGCCAGGCCAGGTGCACGCGGCTCGCGAACAGCGCCCACAGGCTGACCGCCAGGGCGACGCCGAACACGCCGTACCACAGCAGGCCGAAATGCCGGTCCACGTCGCTCAGAAGCGCGGCGGTGAAGGGATCCCTGACCTGTGCTGCCGCGATCTCGACGATGCTCGGAAAGGCCAGCATGAGGGCGAAGAACAGCAGCGCCGGCAGAACGGCGAGCATGCCGACGCCCAGTCCCTTGAGGTTCAGACGCTCCAGGTGCAGGGCCATCAGCACGAACAGCGGCGTCACGCCATAGAGGATGTAATGGGGCAGCTTGGTGCCGGCCAGGGAGAACAGCACGAACACCAGCACGAACCAGATGAGCAGGAACAGCTGCAGGTCATCGCCACGTGCCCGGCGCGCGGCCCACCACAAGGCCGCCACCAGCACCGTGGTCCAGGGCAACAGGCCAATGAGCAGCACGGGGATGTAGTAGTAGATCGGTCCGCTGTGTCCCTCCATGGGCTGCTGGAAACGGCCCAGGTTGTGTTCCAGCAGGAAGCCCAGGATGAACCCGGGTCCTTCGCGCAGCGTCACCGCCCCGTACCAGGGCAGCACCACGATCAGGAACAGGATGATGCCCACGGGATTGAACACCGCGCGCAGCCAGTCGCGGAAGCGTCCCTTGAGGGCAAAGAAGATCAGGCTCGCGGCAAACGGGATGGCCACCGCCACCGGTCCCTTGGTGAGGAATCCCAGGCCCATGAGCAGGAACGCGGCATACACCCAGCGCCGGCCGCCTTCCCGGTAATGCAGGTAGATGGCGAACATGCTGGCGGCGATGAGCAGGTTGAGCAGGGCATCGGCGATGGCCGCCTTGCCGATCACGCTCACCTCGAAGATCGTGGCACCGATAATCGCGGCGACAAGCCCGGTGCGCCGGTCCGTGACCCGGGCGGTGAAGGCGTACACCGCGAGCATCCACGCGGCGGCCGCCAGGGCCGAGGGCAGACGCAGGGCAAACTCGTTCAGCCCGAACAGGGTGACCGAGGCGGCCTGTAGCCAGTAAATGAGGATGGGCTTATCATAGCGGGGCTCGCCATAGAGATAGGTGGCGATGAAGTCACCCCGCGCCAGCATGTCACGGGTCGCCTCGCTGAAGGCCCCTTCATCCAGGTCGAACAGCGGGAAGCCGTGCATGTTGAAGAAGAAGGCGGAGAACACCGCCACACACAGCAGCACCGCGAGCCAGCGCTCGGAAAGCCCCTGCAGGGCCACATCGCCGGAAGTTCTGTCAGTCATGCCGGGGCTCGTCCGTCAAAAGGTGCAAAGTCTAACCGCCCGCCCCCCTGCGCCACCAGTACGGCGCCCACACACGCCATGATGTCCATGATCCGGCCCAAGACTCTGCTGGCGATCCTGATCCTCGTCGCCTTCGTGGTGTTCGTGGAATGGTACTTCGGCTGGGCGCCGCTGCTCGCCCCCTGGCGTGAGATCCCGCTCCCGGGCGTGCTCGGCGCGCTGGTCCTGGCCTTCCTCACATACTGGCTGCGCGCGCTGCGTGTCTACGACTACTACCGGGCGCGGATGCGCGGCCGCTTCCCGGCCTGCCTGCGCCTGACGCTGACCCACAACCTGCTCAACAACCTGCTGCCCATGCGCACCGGCGAGCTGAGCTTCCCGGTGCTCATGGCCCGGGACTTCGGCGTGCCGGCCCTGCACTCCGTGCCGGTGCTGCTGTGGTTCCGGCTCATGGACCTGCACACCCTCGCGCTGTTTGCCCTGCTGGCCCTGGGCAGTCACCTGCTCGGTCCCGCCGTGGCGGTCCCGCTGGCCGCCGCCTGGCTGCTGACGCTGGTGTTCGCGCAACGACTGGCGCCCGCTTTGCGGGATCGGCTGGGCGCGCCCGGAGATGACGGGCTGCGCGGCAAGCTCTACCGGGTGCTGGACGCCCTGCCGGGCAGCGCCGGGGACTTCTGGCGCGCCTGGGCCTGGACCTTCGCCAACTGGCTGCTCAAGCTCGCGGTATTCGTCTGGGTGCTGGGCCTGTTTCTGGAAGCGCCGCTGGCCGCCGCCTGGCTGGCGGTGATCGCCGGCGACCTGACCAGCGTGCTGCCCGTGCATGGCGTGGCCGGTGCGGGCACCTACGAGGCGGGCGTGGTGGCCGCCCTGCTGCCCTTTGGCGTCAGTGGCGAGGCGGCGCTCGCGGGCGCCGTGAACCTGCACCTGTTCCTGCTCGGCTCAACCCTGCTGGGCGGTCTGCTCGTGCCCCTGCTGCCGGGCAGGCGCGTGGACCGCCAGACGCGTTAGAATACCGGGCGCATCCTGCTCACGAGACCGAATTCCATGATCGACACCTCCCTCCCGGACACCACCGAGCCCCTCACCCTGTCGCTGGTGGTGCCCATGTACAACGAGGAAGACAACGTCGCGCCCTTCGTGGAACGGGTCCACGAGGTACTGTCCGGGTACGCCTATCCCTGGGAGCTGGTGCTGGTGGACGACGGCAGCGCCGACAACACCAACGAGCGCATGCGCGCCCAGCGCAAGCAGTTCGGACACCACGTGCGCATCCTCACCCTGCAACGCAACTTCGGCCAGACCGCCGCCATGCAGGCGGGGATCGACATCGCCCGGGGCAGCGTGATCGCCCTCATGGACGGCGACCTTCAGAACGACCCGGCCGACATCCCCGGCATGGTGCAGCGCCTGGTGGACGAGGACCTGGACATGGTGGCCGGCTGGCGCAAGAACCGCCAGGACGACCTGTGGCGGCGCAAGATCCCCTCGCGCATCGCCAACAAGCTGATCCGCTCCATCACCGGCGTGAACCTGCACGACTACGGCTGCAGCCTGAAGGTATTCCGCGCCCACATCCTCAAGGGCGTGCGCCTGTACGGCGAGATGCACCGCTTCATCCCCGCCTGGTTCGCCACCCAGACCTCGCCGAAACGCATCCGCGAACACGTGGTGCAGCACCATGCCCGCACCCGGGGCGCCTCCAAGTACGGCATTTCCCGTACCTTCCGGGTGATCCTGGACCTGCTGGCGGTGTACTTCTTCATGCGCTTCAAGGCCCGCCCCGGCCACTTCTTCGGCTCCATCGGCCTGGTGTTCGGCGGCCTGGGCGCCGTGATCCTGGGCTACCTGCTCATGCTCAAGGTGTTCTGGGACGCGGACATCGGCACCCGCCCGCTGCTGTTCGTCGGCGTGATGTGCGTACTGGTCTCGGTACAGTTACTCACCACCGGCGTACTGAGCGAACTGACCGCCCGCACCTATTTCGAATCGGGGCAGCAACGCTCCTACGTGGTGCGCTCCAGCGTGCACGAACAGGCCGGCGAGACCGACTGGCATCACGGACGTGGCTGAGGCCCTGTCGGCACAGGACGCGCGCCGCTACTGGCTGGCGGCGCTCGCGGTCACGGCGCTCTATACCCTGTATCGCCTGGTCCTGCTGGCGAACTTCCCCTACGACCTCTACGGCGACGAGGCCCAGTACTGGACCTGGGCCCAGGCCCCCGACTGGGGCTATTACTCCAAGCCGCCGGTGATCGCCTGGCTGATCACCCTGACCACCGCCCCCTGCGGCGACAGCCTGTTCTGCATCAAGCTCGCCTCGCCCCTGCTGCACGCGGCCACGGCACTCATTCTGTTCGCCCTCACCCGGCGCCTGTTCGACGCCCGGGCGGCCTTCTGGGTGGCGGCCCTGTACGGCCTGATGCCCGCCATCTCCCTGTCCACCATGATCATCAGCACCGATGCCCCGCTGCTGTTCTTCTGGGCACTCGGGATCTACGCACTGGTGCGCGCCCTGGACGAGGGTCACTGGCGCTGGTGGCTGCTCACCGGCCTGGCCCTGGGGCTGGGCATGCTCAGCAAGTACAACATGGTGATCTTCGTCCTCTCAGGCCTGGTGTTCGTGCTCGCCACACCACGGCACCGGCACTGGATCACCTCGCCACGCCCCTGGGCTGCGGCGCTACTCGCCTTCCTCGTCTATCTACCCAACCTGCTGTGGAACGCGGCCACCGGCTTTGTCAGCTACCAGCACACCCAGGAGATCTCCCAGGTGGACCGTGCCCGCTGGTCCCTCGACGGCCTGGGTGATTTCATCGGCTCCCAGTTCGGCGTGTTCGGCCCGATCCTGTTCGCCGTGCTGCTGTTCCTGCTGCTGCGCAGGCTGCCTGCCCTGTGGCGGGACGAGAAGACCCGCCTGCTGCTCGCCTTCGTGCTCCCCTGGCTGCTGATCGTGTCCTTCATCAGCCTGGCCTCCCGGGTGCACGCCAACTGGTCGGCGCCCATCTACCTCACGGCACTCATGCTGGTGGTGGTCTGGCTGCTTGGGCGCGGCCGGCTGGGCCGCGTGCTGCTGGGCGCCACCGTGGCCATCCACCTGCTGTTCGCCGGCGTGATCTACCACTACGACACGGTGCTGCGCGCCGCCGGCATCGAACTGACCGCGCGCACCGACCCCTACAAGCGGGTGCGTGGCTGGTCCGAACTGGGCCAGGCCATCACCCACGTACAGGACCTGCACCCGGATGCCACCCTGATGACCGGCGATCGCATGCTCACGGCACAGCTCATGTATTACGTGCAGCCGCGCATGCAGACGGTGGTGAAGTGGAACCCCGACGGCCTGATCCGCGACCATTACGACATGACCACCAGCCTTGAGGGCCGGCAGGGCGATGACTTCCTGTTGCTGCACGCGCCCGGCGACCTGTCGCCGTCCATCGCGGCCCACTTTGAACACCACCAGCGCGTGGCCCGCATCCGCATCCCGGTGCACCCGGACTGGGGGCACCATTTCGACGTCTACCTGCTGCAGGGCTATCGCGGCACGGTCACACCCTGAGGATCCGGGACGACGTCCCTGACCGGCACACGAGGCAAAAAAACAGGCACCCGAAGGTGCCTGTCAGTGTGTCCTCCCGAATACCTGCGCCGATCAGCGCGGGGCGTCCGGTCCGTAGTTCTCCACCAGATGATCCACGATCTTCTCGCGCTGCTCGGGCGTAAGCCAGGTCATGCCGTACTTGACCATGTCGTCCATCACCCAGTTCCAGTCATTGCGGCCAAGCCGCTGGGTCTGGGGCAGTTCGATGGAATGGCAGGCGGCGCAGTGGATATTGAACAACTGCGCAGGCGTCATTTCATCGGCATGGGCCGGGGTGATCATGTTCCCCGCAGGCACGTTGAAGGCCACCAGCCAAGTGGCCAGAAGTGCCGGGGGGGTTAGCCACAGGGGGAGATGGCGTCGCTTGAACATCTGATGACTTCCTCATTGCTTGTTGATAGTGAAAACGGCGGCCCGAATATCGGGCCGCCGCACAAGGCCTAAGGGAGGGACTTCGCTCAGGCCGGCTGGATCATCACGGGGACGCGATGAACCATGTTGCCCTCGTAGCCACGGGGGTTCCAGGGCTGCACGATGGGCTGGGTGTTGCCCTTGTCGTCCACGGCGCGGGCCCAGATCTCGTAGTAGCCACGGCCGGCGAACTTCAGGTCATGCTCCCACTGCTGCCAGGAGTACTTGTTGTGGGGCTTGCCCAGCTTGGCCTTGGTCCAGTTCAGACCGAAGTCGGTGGACACCCACAGCTCCTTGACCTCGTTCTCGCCCGCCCAGGCATGGCCGGTGACCTTGATGGTCTGACCCACCTTGAACTCGCTGTCGGCGGAGGGGCCGGTGATCAGGGACTTCACCACCCAGGGACCGCCCACCACCATGTCTTCTTCCGGCGGACGCTCGCCCGGCTTCACCGGGTACTTGGGCATACGGTAGGAGAAGCCGGTCATGCCACGGCCGTCGTGCTCGACGTCGCGGATCACGATCTTGCTCAGCCACTTGTGGGAGGCGCTGCCGTACCAGCCCGGCACCACCAGGCGCACGGGGTAACCGTGGGCGGCGGGGATGTCCTGGCCGTTCATCTTGAAGGCCACGATGGTGTGCTTCTCCATGGCCTTGTCGATGGGGATGCCGCGGGAGAAGGGCGGACGGTCACCGAGTACCGGCTCTTCGCCGTAGTGGCCGGTGTACACGGCGCTGCTCTTCAGGCCGGCTTCCTTCAGCAGGTCGGCCAGGGGGACGCCGGTCCACTCGGAGTTGCCGATGGCGCCGTAACGCCACTGGTTGCCACGTACCGGCGGATCGAAGTGGGCACGGCCGTTGCCGCCGCACTCGATGGGGGCGCGGTAGGTGACGGTCTTCATGCGCTGCAGCTGGTCCAGGCTGAAGGAGACCTTCTTGTTGACCTCGCCCTCGATCTCCAGCTTGTAGCCCTGGGGATCCTTGCGCATGGCGCGCTCGGAGATCAGGTCGTTGTTGCGGATGAAGTGATACTTGGCCGGGGTCACCGCGTCCTTCATCAGGTGCACGGGGGTCTCGGCGTTCATGGGACGCTGGTTGTAGACGATCAGGCCTTCCTTGCCGGACTCGGCCAGCATGTGCTTGGCCTGCTCGTCGGTGATCTCAACCGGCTCACTGGCCCAGGCGGCAGGGATCATGCCCCGGCCGAACAGGCCCTGCATGGCCGCCTCGGTGCCGGCGCCGAAGCCCAGCAGCGCCAGGGCGGCACCGCCCTTGCCCACCTGACCGAAGAACTGACGACGGGACGAAACCTCGTCGAAAATCTGCATGTCCTGGGGGCTCGCGCCGTGGTCGCGGGTGTAGCTCCGCAGCCATTCCCAGGTACCTTGATCCGTTTTCTTCATTTAGATATCCCTCCAGCCTCGTTGTAATGGCTTGTACAGGTTGTGTGGTGTCGCCACGGTTGGTGGGCCGTGACGCCGAGTACATGAGTACTTGGTAATGCACTGATTGGTTTAGACTAAGTCTAATTCTCAGTGCCCAGCTTTTATAGGTCAGCCCTTTTGGGGCGTCAATAGGATGACCCTGCCCCTCCGTTTATTCCATTTTTCGATCCGTTGGTCTCATTCGGCCTCTTTCTGCCACGACTGACCCGATCCGTGCCCTGGTGCAAGCGCCGCCTCCAGGGCGGCCACCCGGGCCTCCAGTTCCGCCAGGCGCTCGCGGCTGCGGGCCAGCAGGGTGGTCTGAACCTCGTATTCCTCCCGGGTCACCAGGTCCATGCGCTGCAGGGCGCTGGCCAGCCCCGCGCGCAGGTTCTTCTCCATCTCCTGCTGAAACTGTTTCGCCGGTTCCGGCATGAGGTCGGCAAGTTTTCGGACCAGATCGTCCAGGCCTTGGGTGTCGCGCATGGGGGGTGTCCTCGTCTTGAAAGTGGCGTGGGTCATCACGGGGCGAGATGGATCACACACACAGAGTAGCAGTCCGGCCGATGGCCGAGCCACCGGCACACATACCGTCGTTGGCGCACCGTGACAGGGCGCGCGCACCAATCCAGTGCGTTTCCTGCCACATCCGCTGGCATCAAAACCCGTCGCACCCAAAGATCCTGCAGCCTTCCGGTGCCTGGCCTGCTTCCTGCTAGGCAATGGTGCATGAATCTTCCCGATGGAGCCTGACATGACCCCGCGACTGATCCCCCTCGCCCTGCTGATGCTGGCCCCCGGGCTCGTCCTGGCCCACCCGGGCCACGGCCTGGACGCCGGCCCGTCGTCCTCCGCACTGGCTGCCGGCCTGCTTCACCCCCTGCTGGGACTGGATCACCTGCTGGCCATGCTCGGCGTGGGCCTGTGGGCCTCCCAGCGGGCCCTGCAACGTCAGGGCTACGGCATTGCCGGCATCTTCCTGCTGGTGCTGGCGCTGGGCTTCATGGCCGGACTGGGCAGCGCGCCGGGTCAGTGGATCGAGACCGGCATCCTGGGCTCCGTGATCCTGGTGGGTGCCCTGGTGGCCCTGGGGCGCAATCTGCCCGCGGCCTTTGGCCTGGGGCTGGCGGCGCTGTTCGCGCTGTTTCATGGCCTGGCCCACGGCGCTGAAATGGGTGCCGGCCTGTCCGCCCCCCTGTTTGCGGCGGGCTTCCTGCTGAGCTCCAGCGCCCTGGTCGGCCTGGGTCTGCTGGCAGGACGATTCGGTCAGGGCCTGATGCGTGGTTCCATGCTGGTGCGCGCCGGCGGCGCCGGCATCCTGGCCGCGGGCCTGGTCATGATCTGGACGGTGTGAGGTGAGCACGGGCTGGCTGGCCCGACTGGAACTGGGCTTCGAGCAGGACGGGCAGCGCAGCGTCCTGCGCCATCGCCGCCACGAGGGCCCCCTGCGGGTGCAGCGCAGCTTCCACCCCGAGGGCAACACCTGTCACAGCTACCTGATCCATCCCCCCGGGGGGGTGGTGGGCGGTGACCGGCTGGAGGTGGCGGTAGACGTGGCCGAACGGGCAGAGGCCCTGATCACCACCCCGGCCGCGGGCAAGTTCTACCGCTCCGCCGGGCCCTGGGCCCGACAGACCCAGCGTTTCCGGGTCGGCGCCGACGCCAGCCTCGAATGGCTGCCGGCCCTGAACATCCTGCACGGCGGCGCCCGGGTGCGCATGCACAACCGCTTCGACCTGGCGCCCGGCGCCCGGCTGCTGGCCTGGGATCTGGTCGGGCTGGGGCGGCCCGGCAGCGGCGATGATTTTTCCACCGGCGCGCTGGATGCCGGCCTGCAGGTCTGGGCAGGCGAATCGCCCCTCTTGGACGAGCGCCTGCGCCTGGAGGGCGGCAGCCCGGCCCTCACGGCACCGTGGGGCCTGGGCGGCCACGGCTACCTTGCCACCCTGCTGGCCTGGCCCGCCACCCCGTCGATGCTGGCTGATTTGCGCACCGCCCTGAATGAAACACCCGGGCCCCGGCCCGGCTGCACCCTGCTGGAAACGGCCTCCGGCAGCGGACTGCTGGTCTGCCGCTGGCTGGCCCCGGCCGGGGAGGCCCTCTGGGAGGCCCTGGTGGCGAGCTGGTCGGTCCTGCGCCCGCAGGTCCTGGGGCGTCCGGCCTGCCCGCCGAGAATCTGGTCCACCTGAAGTCTGGAGCACCCATGGAACTGACACCGAGAGAGAAGGACAAGCTGCTGCTGTTCACCGCCGCCCTGCTGGCGGAGCGGCGCAAGGCGCGGGGCCTGAAGCTCAACTACCCGGAGGCGGTGGCCCTGATCTCCGCCGCCATCCTGGAAGGCGCCCGGGACGGGCGCAGCGTCGCCGAACTCATGTCGCTGGGCGGCGAGGTGCTGACCCGGGACGAGGTCATGGACGGGGTCGCGGAGATGATCCCCGAGGTCCAGGTGGAGGCCACCTTCCCCGACGGGGTGAAGCTGGTCACCGTGCACGAGCCGGTGAGGTGAGAAAGGCAATTCAACATTCAAGATTCAAAGTTCAACGGCCACGTCCCATTGAGCTTTAAATGTTGAATGTTGAATTTTGAATGTGGACTTATCGAGGCATCCCCATGATTCCAGGTGAATTCCTGCTCGCCGACGGCGAGATCGAACTCAACGCCGACCGTGAGGGCCGCCCCTTCCAGGTGACCAACACCGGCGACCGCCCCATCCAGGTGGGCTCCCACTACCACTTCCACGAGGTCAACAACGCCCTGGACTTCGACCGGGACGCGGCGCTCGGCCTGCGCCTGGACATCCCCGCCGGCACCGCCGTGCGCTTCGAGCCGGGCCAGACCCGCACCGTGAGTCTCGTGCCCTTCGCCGGCGAGCGGCGCGTGTACGGCTTCCAGGGGCGCGTCATGGGCCCGCTGCCGACAGCGCCCGACGAACCCGAACAGACTTCCTGAGGAGCCAAGCCCATGAGCATCCGCATCTCCCGCGCCGCCTACGCGGACATATACGGACCCACCACCGGAGACCGGGTCCGGCTGGCCGACACCGGGCTGATCGTCCGGGTGGAGCAGGACTTCACGATCTACGGCGACGAGGTGAAGTTCGGCGGCGGCAAGGTGATCCGTGACGGCATGGGCCAGTCCCAGCGCTGGGGCGAGACCGTGGCGGACACGGTCATCACCAATGCGCTCATCATCGACCACTGGGGCATCGTCAAGGCCGACGTGGGCATCAAGGGGGGGCGCATCCAGGGCATCGGCAAGGCCGGCAACCCGGACACCCAGCCGGGCGTCACCATCGTGGTCGGCCCGGGCACCGAGGTCATCGCCGGCGAGGGCATGATCCTCACCGCCGGGGGCATCGACGCCCACATCCACTTCATCTGCCCCCAGCAGATCGAGGAGGCGCTCACCAGCGGCGTGACCACCATGATCGGCGGCGGCACCGGCCCCGCCACGGGCACCAACGCCACCACCTGCACCCCCGGCCCCTGGCACATCCACCGCATGCTCCAGGCCGCCGAGGCCTTCCCCATGAACCTGGGTTTCCTGGGCAAGGGCAACGCCAGCCAGCCGGACCCCCTGTGCGAGCAGCTGGAGGCCGGCGCCATGGGCATGAAGCTGCACGAGGACTGGGGCACTACGCCGGCGGCCATCGACAACTGCCTCAACGTGGCCGAGGTGTTCGACGTGCAGGTGGCCATCCACACGGACACCCTGAACGAATCCGGTTTCGTGGAGGATACGCTCGCCGCCTTCAAGGACCGCACCATCCACACCTATCACACCGAGGGTGCCGGCGGCGGCCACGCCCCGGACATCATCCGCGCCTGCGGCCAGGCCAACGTGCTGCCCTCCTCCACCAACCCGACGCGGCCCTACACGGTGAACACCGTGGACGAGCACCTGGACATGCTCATGGTCTGCCACCACCTGGACCCGGCCATCCCCGAGGACGTGGCCTTCGCCGAGTCCCGCATCCGCCGCGAGACCATCGCCGCCGAGGACATCCTCCACGATCTGGGCGCCTTCTCCATGATCTCCTCGGACTCCCAGGCCATGGGCCGGGTGGGCGAGGTGGTGCTGCGCACCTGGCAGACCGCCCACAAGATGAAGCTCCAGCGCGGCAGCCTGGCCGGCGACGACCGCGAGGCCGACAACCTGCGGGTGCGCCGCTACATCGCCAAGTACACCATCAATCCCGCCATCGCCCACGGCATCGCCCACGAGGTGGGCAGCATCGAGGTGGGCAAGCTGGCGGACCTGGTACTGTGGAAGCCGGCCTTCTTCGGCGTGAAGCCCGCCATGGTCATCAAGGGCGGCATGATCGCCATGGCGCCCATGGGGGACCCCAACGCCTCCATCCCCACGCCCCAGCCGGTGCACTACCGGCCCATGTTCGGCAACTTCGGCCTGGCCCTGCCCCGCACGTCCCTCACCTTCATGTGCGCCACCGCCATCGAGCTGGGCGTGCCCGAGCAGCTCGGCCTGCAGCGGCAGGTCGCCGTGAGCCGCAACTGCCGCAACATCGGCAAGAAGGACATGATCCTCAACGACTGGATGCCGCACATGGAGGTGGACCCGGAGACCTACGTGGTACGCGCGGATGGCGAACTACTCACCTGCGAGCCCCTGAGCGAGGCGCCGCTCGCGCAACGCTACTTCCTGTTCTGAGACCGACCATGCTGACCTTCACGAAACGTTGCGACGATCACGGCAAGACCCCCGACCACAGCCTGAGCCTGCCCTTCGAGACCCGGCAGAAGAGCCGCTTCCGCGCCCAGTTCGAGGACGGCACGCCGGTGGGCGTGGTGCTGGACCGGGGCCTGATCCTGCGCCACGGCGACGTGCTGGAAAGCGACGAGGGCGTGCGCGTGCGTATCGAGGCGGCGCCCGAACCCGTGAGCCAGGTGCGTGGCACTGATCCGCTGCTGCTGGCCCGTGCCTGCTACCACCTGGGCAACCGCCACGTGGTCCTGCAGATCGACGCCGACGGCCTGCGCTACCTGCACGACCACGTGCTGGACGACATGGTGCGCGGCCTGGGCCTCACCGTGGGCTTCACCCACGCCCCCTTCGAGCCCGAGGCCGGCGCCTATGCCGGCGGCCACGCCCACGGCCATGGCGGACATGGCCATCATCACGCACACGGCCATGAGCACTGATTGTTTAGCCACAGAGGACACAGAGGTCACTGAGTTTAAAACCTCAAGGCAGACCCATGGCTGTTTCACCCGATGATCTTTTCTCTGTGACCTCCGTGTCCTCTGTGGCTAAACCGCCTTTCACCCCGTCAGCAGAGACGACCCCGGATACCGGCCTCGCGCGGCGGCGGCTCTGGCAGCTGATCGCGCCCACCCTGCCCGTGGGCGCCTACAGCTATTCCACGGGGCTGGAGTACGCCGTGGAGGCGGGCTGGGTGAACAGCGAGGCGGCCGCCGCCGACTGGATCGGCGCGCAGCTGCACCACGTGCACGCCCACGTGGACCTGCCCGCCCTGCTGCGCCTGCACGATTGCTGGATGAAGAACGACGCCGCCGGCCTGGACCGCTGGAGCACCTGGCTCATGGCCTGCCGGGAGACCTCGGAGCTGCGTGCCGAGGACGGCAACCAGGGCCGTGCCCTGGCACGCCTGCTCACGGACCTGGGTGTCGAGCCGGCGCAGACCTGGGTGCAGCGCAGGGACGCCACCTGGGCGACCCTGTTCGCCCTGGCCTGCGCCCACTGGCAGGTCCCCGTCAACGACATGCTGGAGGGCTACCTGTGGGCCTGGTGCGAGAACCAGGTGGCCGCTGCCGTGAAGCTCATCCCCCTGGGCCAGACCCAGGGTCAACGGCTGCTGATGCAATTGGCCGAACACATCGGTCCGGTGGTGGCGCGGGCCAGGGCGCTGCCGGACGAGGACCTGGGCGGCGGCCTGCCCGGCGTGATGCTCGCCTCCGCCCTGCACGAGACCCAGTACAGCCGCTTGTTTCGCAGCTGAAACCCGGTGGCCGTCCGTAGGTCGGGCTTCAGCCCGACGATGCGGCGTCCCGAGAAACATCGCTGTCGGGCTGAAGCCCGACCTACTTGGGCAGGCGCATGCCTTCTCGATCCACTGCTTTTCGAACAGGAGATATTCAACCCATGAACCAGACCCTGCGTGTCGGCATCGGCGGCCCGGTGGGCTCGGGCAAGACGGCCCTGGTGGAGGCCTTGTGCCGGGAGATGAGCCCCCGCTACAACCTGGCCGTGGTCACCAACGACATCTATACCCGCGAGGACGCCGAATTCCTCATCCGCGCCAAGGTGCTGGACGAGGACCGCATCATCGGGGTAGAGACCGGCGGCTGCCCCCACACCGCCATCCGCGAAGACGCCTCCATGAATCTCGCGGCGGTGGACGAGCTGGGCCGGCGCTTCCCGGGCCTGGACCTGGTGTTCGTGGAAAGCGGCGGTGACAACCTCTCCGCCACCTTCAGCCCGGAGCTCTCCGATCTCACCATCTACGTCATCGACGTCTGCGCCGGCGACAAGATCCCCCGCAAGGGCGGCCCCGGGATCACCCGCTCGGACCTGCTGGTGATCAACAAGATCGATCTGGCCGACGGCGTGGGCGCCTCGCTGGAGGTCATGGAGCGGGACAGCAGGCGCATGCGCGGCGAGCGGCCCTTCGTGTTCACCAACCTGCGCACCCGGCAGGGCCTGGACCAGGTGGTGCGCTTCATCGAAACCCAGGGGCTGCTGCAGCCCTGAAGCCCTTATTGCACCAGATCAGTGCAAACCATCCACATCCACGCCCCAAAACGAACTACAAGTGTTGCGTCCACGCCATGGAAAGCGTGTTTTTTTGCCCAAATGTTGCGCTTTTCTGACGCCTCCATTAGTTGGCACTGAATATGCATCTACCGTTACGTGGGCCAACCAGCCCCTGTTTCGAACCGGCGGGTCACGAGCTTCGGCTCTGGTTTCGCAAGGGTCATCAACCTAAGTACTTGAGGGAAACTCGCATGAAAATGAAGCACAAGGTTCTTTCCACCGCCGTCGCGTCCGCCCTGGCCCTTGGCGCCCTGGCCCCGGCCGCCCATGCTACCGAAGTCTCCGCGGAGATCGGCGCCGCCAGCATGTACTACTGGCGTGGTTTTGACCTGGGCGGCGGCGCTGCTGTCTGGGGTGACCTGAGCGTGAGCGCCAGCGGCTTCTACGCCGGCATCTGGACCTCCTCCGGTGACGAGGCTCTGGGCACCGAGTACGACCTCTACGTGGGTTACGGCACCGAGATCGGCGACTTCGGCATCGACGTCAGCTACGCCACCTACGTGTACCCCGAAGTTGAAATCTCCCCCGGCGACGTGGCCGAACTGATCCTGGGCCTGAGCTATGGCCCCGCCTTCCTGAGCTACCACTACGGCCTGGAAGACCTGGAAGACTACTGGTACGCCATGGTCGGCGTGAACGTGGGTGACTTCACCCTGGCCTACGGCCAGCACGAGTTCGAGTACTCCCACGTGGACGTCAGCTACAACTACAACGACAACCTGAGCTTCACCCTGGGTCTGGTCGTGGATGACGTGGATGGCGAGTTCAACAACGATCCCAAGTTTGTGGTGAGCTTCAGCCTGCCCATCGAGTTCTGATGACACAGGCACAAGCCTGACTCTCCCAGGAGTCGACCAGGGGACAAGCTTAGGCTTGTCCCCTTTTTTGTGCCTGTCGCTCTCAACGCATAGCCAAAAGCCTAAAAACGATTCTCTCGCAGAGGCGCAGGGGCGCGGAGAAAATTTTCCTATCCGTTCCCCGTGCCCCCGTGGCTCCGTGAGAGAGCTGCTTTTGAGCAGGCCTGCTCAAGACATGTCCTCTCACGGAGCCACAGAGCCACGGGGAATGCAGGTCAATGATTTCCCCCGCGTCCCTGCGTCTCCGCGAGAGAACCGCCTTTCAAAACAAAAGCGCCCCATCAGGGGCGCCTTCATCAGATCAATGGAATACGGAAACGATCAGTGCCCCAGCATCCAGGGCCTGGCGGTCTTCTTGGTCTGTTTGCGCAGCGCCGGCTTGGCCTCCGGATCGACGGGCTTGGCCTTGTCCTGGCTCTTGCTGCTGCCGCAGGTGTGGGCACCGGTGCAGCCGCAGGAGGAACGTCGCGCGACGGCGGGTGAATGCCGGCTCTTCTCGTTGCGCTCCCAGCGCATGCGGTTGGAGGGGTCCATGATGGCCAGGCGCGGCGCGCTGATGATGCGCGGTGCGGTCTCACCGCATTCCGGGCAGTCGTGATCCAGGGCCGACTCGGCCATGGGGCGCATCACCGAGAACTCTCCGCACTGGTCACAGTGATAATCGTAGATGGGCATGGCGGCTCTTCTCTCCTGTATAAGACGGGATGGCCGGCCGGAGACCGGCCATCCGTCGATGCTTCATCAGCTGGTGCGCGAGGTATCGATACCCGAGGGGATCTCGATGGCCGGGCCCGCATCCGTGGGATGGATGTCGAACTCGAACACCTCGGTGGGCAGCCACAGGGTGGCGCAGACGTTGGGGATGTCCACGATACCGCTGATATGTCCCTCCACCGGCGCCGTGCCCAGAATGGCGTAGGCCTGCTCACCGGAGTAGCCGAAGTTCTTCAGGTAGTCGATGGCGGCCAGACAGGCGCGACGATAGGCAATGTGCGCATCCAGGTAGTGCTGCTTGCCGTCCTCGTCCACGGAGATGCCTTCGAAGATCAGGTAGTCCTTGAACTGGGGATCGATCTTGCTGGGCTGGAAGATCGGGCTGCTGATGTTGTACTTCTTCATGCCGCCCTTGATGAGGTTGACACGCAGCTCGATGAAGCCCGCCATCTCGATGGCGCCGCAGAAGGTGATCTCGCCGTCGCCCTGGGAGAAGTGCAGGTCGCCCATGGACAGGCCGGCCTCCTTCACATACACGGGGAAGTACACCCGGGAACCGCGGGACAGGTTCTTGATGTCGCAGTTGCCGCCGTGTTCGCGGGGCGGCACGGTACGGGCCGCTTCACGGGCGGCGGCCTTGGCCTCCTCGCCCTTCATGCTGCCCATCAGGGCGGTCTCTTCGTAGGGCAGGGTCGCCAGGGGCGGCACACGATTCGGATCGGTGTCCACCAGGGCCTTTTCCCGGTCGTTCCACTGCTTGAGCAGTTCCTTGGAAGGCAGGGTACCGATCAGGCCGGGGTGGATGATGCCCGGGAAGCGCACCTTGGGGATGTGCCGGGAGCTGGTGTAGATACCGTGGAAGTCCCATATGGACTTGCGTGCCTCGGGGAAATGATCGACCAGGAAGCCGCCGCCGTTTTCCCGGGCGAAGATGCCGTTGAAACCCCACAGCTGATCCGGCAGCGGGCCGGCGTCGAGGATGTCCACCACCAGCAGGTCGCCGGGCTCGGCACCCTCGATACCCACGGGGCCGGACAGGTAGTGCACCTTGGTCAGGTCCACGTCGCGAATGTCGTTGGCGCTGTCGTTGTTCTCGATCTGGCCGCCGGTCCAGTCGAAGCACTGCAGGCGGAACTCGGCGCCGGGCTTGACCCGGACTGCCATGGGAATGTCAGGATGCCACCGGTTGTGTGGCTTGATGTCCTGCTCCTCGGGTGGCTTGCTGAAATCGTAACTGATCAGTGTTTCGGGCATGGTGGTTCTCCGGTTAGATGTACCTTGCAAGGCCGTGGGCGCAGAACCTGTCTGTGCCGGACGGAATGTTCTCCGGACACGCACCTGCACGCCCGGACCAACACGGGTACTCAAGCCAGAAATGTGCCAATAGAAGCGGTGTGCAGGAACAGGGATGGAGGACCCGTGCTCATGACCGCGTGACCCGTGATCGGGTCCGGTACATTCACCGGGGAGTATTTCGCAAAGAACAGGATGGATTCATCACATGATGAATTACCGGCAATCCAGGCTAACAAGCTGTTTATCCGGGATTACATTGAGTGACATTGTCATACATTGTTGTTTTGCTGCACCCCGGACAAACCTACTTATCGCATGCCTATGTCACAATCGGAGCTAGTCACGGACCATGCGAAGACCGAGTTTTTCCATTCTGTAGCGCAACTGTCGGGTCGTCAGGTTGAGAAGCCTCGCGGCCCCCGCCTGGTTGCCACGGGTCTGTTCTAGGGCATTGCGGATGCGTTGCGCATCATCCTGGTGCACCCACTGGTAGGCCCGGGGCATGGCCCCGGTCAAGAATGCCTCGCCGCGCACGCCGCGTTCCTCTGCCATGCCGGCCTCCACGGGCCTGTCAGGACCCTGCTTGGGCAGCTTCACCGCACTCTGCTCCGCCAGGATGCGCGTCATCTGTTCCTGATCGATCACCTCGTCCTCCACCATCAGCATGGCCCGTTCCAGCACGTTCTGTAGCTG
>SR_TP_S13solDRAFT_1000291_pt1 | contig 22472 bp, 22 predicted proteins | sample SodReaTP_S13sol_FD_11159 | JGI IMG/M metagenome (IMG submission 11159)
CCCAGCCACAGCGGCAGGCGGCCGCCGTGGTGCTCCAGCAGCAGCGCCAGAAAGCGCTCCAGACTGCCGAGCACCGCCTGATGCAGGATAACCGGCCGGCACCGCCGGCCCTCGGCGTCGATGTAGGCGGCATCGAGCCGTTCCGGCAACACGAGGTCGAGCTGCACCGTGCCGCACTGCCAGGAGCGGCCGTGGCTGTCGCGCAGGTGAAACTCCAGCTTCGGCCCGTAGAAGGCCCCCTCCCCGGGCTGCAGCCGGGAGTCGAGGCCGGCAGCCTGTGTGGCTTCTGACAGCTGCGCCTCGGCGAGATCCCAGAGCCGCTCTTCTCCGGCGCGCTCTGCCGGCCGGGTCGAGAGCCCGACCTCGACCCGCTCGAAGCCGAAATCGTGATAGAGCGCGCCCAGCGCCGCGGCGAAGCGCGCCACCTCGGCCACCACCTGGTCGGGACGGCAGAAGACATGGGAATCGTCCTGCACGAAGGCACGGGTGCGGGCGAGGCCGAGCAGGCCGCCGGAAGGCTCGTTGCGATGCACCGCCCCGAACTCGAAGAGGCGTAGCGGCAGCTCGCGGAAGGAGCGCAGGCGGCGGTTGAAGACCTGGATATGGCCTGGGCAGCTCATGGGCTTCAGCGCCCAGGCGCGCCCGCCTTCCCGCCCTTCCCCCTCTTCCTCGAAGGTGAACATGGCCGCGCGAAACTTGTCCCAGTGACCGCTCGCCTCCCAGAGGCCGCGGGAGAGCAGCTGCGGCGTGCGGATCTCGCGGAAGCCGAGCCGGCGCATGCGCCGGCGCAGGTGCTCCTCCACCAGCCGATAGAGGGTCCAGCCGCGCGGGTGCCAGAACACCATGCCGGCCCCCTCCTCCTGCTGGTGGAAGAGTTCCATGCGGTTGCCGATGACCCGGTGGTCGTTCGCCTGCATCGTCGATTCCTCTGCCAGGGCGAGGCCCGGTGGAGCGATCGAGGCGGCAAGACTGAAATGAAAAGGCCCCGACCGATCCGGCGGGGCCTCGTGAGTTGCTGTCTGCTGTCTCGCCTAGACGCGCAACGCCACCCGCGGCCCCGTGAGCGGGGTCGTCGTGGTGGCAGTCGTGCGGGCGGACAACCGTGGGTTCATGAGCGCAAAGTGACGATCAGGGCGGGGCGCGTCAAGCCGCCTCGCTCACAGGCGGTTCTGGCACTCCATGACCCAGACGTCGTAGATGCCGTGTTCCAGGGCGCTGATGGCCGGGGAGGAGGCGAACATCCAGCCGGTGAAGAGGCGCTCGCGCGGGCTGTCGGGGTCGACCTCGTCGATCTCCAGGAAGGCGGCCGACTCCGGCGGCTCCTCCGGCGGCGTCTTCCAGCAGGCGCGCAGCACCAGCTGCAGCGAGCCGAAGTCGTAGGGACGGTCGAGCTCCAGCTCGAAGGTGGAGATGCGCGCCGTCACCTTGTCGAGACCCTGCATCACCACGGATCCGTGCGGGGCGCCGGGGCTGCGCTCCTGCGCCGTCGCGCCGAGCGGCAGCAGCAGGGCCCCGGCCAGCAGCAGCCGGCGCAGCGGCTCAGAGCGGCCCATCGGGCGCTCCCTCGTCACTGCCGCCGCCGCCACCACCGCCCTCCCCGCCGCCGAAGACGAAGCGGCCGAGCAGGTCGATCAGGTTGATGGAGCCCTGGGTGTGGGCGATGCGGCCGCCGGGCTCGATGTCCTCGAGGTCGCCGCCGGGGCTGAGCGAGACGTAGGTGCCGCCGAGCAGCCCGTCGGGCAGGATCCGCGCCGAGGTGTCGGTCGGCAGCTTGATGCGCTCGTCGATCGAGAGGGTCACCACGGCGTCGAAGCTGTCGGGGTCCAGCTCGTAGCGCACCACCGTGCCGATGCGCACACCGCTCATGCGCACCTCGGTGCCGTTGCGCACGCCGCTGGCGTCGCCGAAGGCGGCGCTGACCTCGTAGCCGCCGCCGCGCGGGCCGATGTCCGTGGCGGTGAAGGCGAAGACGAGGAAGCCGACCGCCACCAGCAGAACCAGGGCGCCGAGAACCGTCTCGATGACGTGCTTGCGCATGACGCTCAGACCTCGCGTCGGCTCACTCGGGGGTCCAGGCCTCGTAGTCGCCGGTCGCCGGAGCGCGGCGTCCGCCCGCCAGGGTGTGCCCGGGGGGACGATAGGCCTGGTCGCTGCCGGTCGCGTTGGGCCGGTGCTCGCGCATCCAGGGACGGCGGGCGATGCCCCCGACCGGCGGAATCTGGTCGGTGGTGTGGTGCAGCCAGGCGTGCCACTCCGGCGGCACCTGGCTCGCCTCCACCTCGCCGGCGTAGACCACCCAGCGCCGCTCGCGCCGCAGCGAATCCTTGTGGGTGAAGCCGCCGCCCTTCTCGCGGAAATAGCGGTTGCCGGCGACGTCGCGGCCGACCGCCTCGCCGCGCAGCCAGGTGTAGAGACGCGTTCCGATGCTGCTGCTCATGCCCGCCTGAAACCGTTGCCGAAGTCGTTGCCGCCAAGCGCCGCGGCCCGTCCGGCCGTGCGAGGCGGACTATTGCACCGCGGGCCCGGCACGTCCAGACCCGGCCGCCGCCCCGGCGGCGGCCTCGATCGCCCTGGCGCGCCGCCGGCGACGCCAGGCCAGCGCCAGGATGGGCGCGCCGAGCGCGGCGCCGATCAGCGAGAGGTGGAGATGCGTGAGGCCGAGGCCGACGTTGCCGGGCGCGGCGAAGACCAGGCCCGCCAGGAAGAGCGAGAGGCAGGCGAGTCGGCCGGTCGCGCCCTCGCCGAGCGGCCCGAAGCCCGCCGCGTAGCCCTGCAGCGCCGAGCCGATGAACCAGACGCCGAGCAGCGCGGTGACCAGCACCACCGCCACCTCGCCGGCCGAGCCCTGGCCAATCAGCGCCGGGTTCAGCACGAAGAAGAAGGGGATGATGTAGATCACGCTGCCGAGCCGCATGGCGGCGAAGCCGGCGGCCATGGGACTGGTGCCGGCGATCGTGGCCGCCGCGAAGGCGCCGAGCGAGACCGGCGGGGTGATGAAGGAGACCATGCCCCAGTACATGATGAAGAGGTGCACGGCCAGCGGGTCGAGGCCGACCGCCACCAGGGCCGGCGCCAGCACCACGGCCAGGAAGATGTAGCAGGCCGTGACCGTCATCCCCATGCCGAAGACGAAGGCGGTCAGCGCCCCCATCAGCAGCAGCGGCAGGGTTTCGCGGCCCGCCAGGAAGACCAGGTCGTTGACCAGGGTGCCGGCCAGGCCGGTGGCGGAGAAGGCGCCGACGATCAGGCCCACGCCCAGCAGGATCGCCACCAGTTCCGCCAGCGCGCGGCCGATGCCCACCAGCATCTCGACGACGCCGCGCGGCGAGAGGCGGGTGGAGCGGCGCAGCGTCTCGGCGGCGCCGGCCACCACCTCGCCCTCGAAGCCCTCCACGTCGATCTTCACGAAGTCCACGGTCTCCGAGGCCAGCGCGTCGAGGGTGCGGCAGGGGACTTCGATCGCCTCCTCCTCCCCGGCTGAGAGCCGGCGCAGCGACCCCAGCGCGGCAGCATCGCGGGGGACGTGGAGCGTGGCGCTGCCCGGCCGCTCGGCCAGGGCACAGGCCTCGATGGTCAGGCGGCCGTCCCGCTGGGCGGCGGCGAAGCGGTGCCGCAGCACCGCTACCATGCGGGGATTGGGTTCGACCGCCACCACCGACGCACCCGCCCGCAGCAGGCGGTGCGCGTAGTCGCCGTGGTTGGCGCCGACGTCGATCGCGCGCGAGCCCGGGCCGCAGAGCCGGTCGACCAGCGCGAGTTCCGGCTCGCCACGCCCGGGGGCGAACCGCACCACCAGGTCCAGCAACCCGGCCAGCACGCGCGGATGGCGGCGCTCCAGCCGGTTCTTCAGCCTGCGCAGCGGAGGGCGAAGGAGGGCAGCGGGGAAAGACATGGGTGGGAGGCTCCCGGTGATGACACGACACGCGCGCGCCGCCCTCCGGCCGGCCGCACCGCGGGCGCCATCATTCCCGGGATCACCGCGACGTGCCAGGGCCTTCTCGGCCCGGCCGGCGGCGAAGGCGCTCAGGCGTCCCGCCGCCGCTCCGCCTCGTCGAAGTGCCGCTTCAGCAGGAAGAAGACGAAGGCCACCCCGCCCGCCGCCAGGATCAGCCCCGCCTCCGCCAGCGGCCCGCCGGCCGCGCGCGAGGCCACGAAGAGACCCAGCAATCCAATCAGGCCGGCGATCGTCGCCAGCAGCACCTTCAGGAAACCTTGCATTCGCCCCTCCTATTTCTCGCCTCTCTCCTCGGGCCCGCCCGGCTCCTCGTCCTCCTCGTCGAAGAGGACGCGGTGGGCGGCGCCGTCCAGGTCGTCGAACTGGCCGCTGCGTAGCGACCAGAGGAAGGCGCCGAGCCCCAGCAGCCCCAGCAGCAGCGCCGCCGGGATCAGGTAGAGCAGGCTGCTCATGCCGCCCTGCCGGGCCGCGCCGCCAGCCGCAGCGCGTTGCCGATCACCAGCAGCGAGCTGCCGGACATGGCGACGGCCGCCACCAGCGGCGTGACGAAGCCCAGCACCGCCAGCGGCACGGCCAGCGCGTTGTAGCCGATCGAGAGCGCGAAGTTCTGGCGCACCAGCCGCTCGGCCCGGCCTGCCACCGCCAGCGTCTCCGGCACCGGCGCCAGCGCCTCGCCCTGAAAGACGGCGTCGGCGGCGGTCTGGCTGATATCCACTGCCGAGGAAGGCGAGAGCGAGACCGAAGCGGCGGCCAGCGCCGGGGCGTCGTTGAGGCCGTCGCCCACCATCAGCACCCGCCGACCCTCCGCCGCCAGGGCCTCCAGCCGGGCCACCTTGTCGCCGGGACTCTGCGCCGCGCGCCAGGTCTCGATGCCCAGCGCCTCGGCCACCCGCGCCACGGTCGCCTCGCGATCGCCCGACAGCAACTCCACCGCCAGCCCGCGCCGCCGCAGGGCCGCGACCACCTCGGCCGCGTCGCTGCGCAGGCGATCGTCGAAACGGAAAAGCTGCGGCGCCTCGCCCGGGCGCAGAAGCCAGAGCTCCGGCCCTGCGGCGGTGCTGTCCTCGGCGATGCCGCACCAGCGTCGGCTGCCGAGGCGCACCTCGCCCTCGGCGGTCGCGCGGCGCAGGCCACAGCCCGGCACCTCTTCGACACCCTCGGCGGCCGGCGCCTCGGGACAGGCGCGCTGCAGGGCCCGGGCCAGGGGGTGGCGGCTCGCGGCGGCCAGCGAAGCGGCCTCGCGCAGCGCCGCCGGCGAGACGCCCTCACGCTGCAGCTCCGGCCGGCCCAGGGTCAGCGTTCCGGTCTTGTCGAAGACCACGGTGTCGACCTTCGCCAGCCGCTCCAGCGCCGTCGCCGACTTCAGCAAGATGCCGCGGCGCATCAGCCGGCCGCTGGCGATCACCTGCACCGCCGGCACCGCCAGCCCCAGGGCGCAGGGGCAGGTGATGATCAGCACCGCCACGGCGATCATCAGCGCCGCCGGCCAGGCCAGGCCCATCACCAGCCACCAGCCCAAGAAGCTGGCCAGGGCCAGGACGTGCACCACCGGCGCATAGACCCGCGACAGTCGGTCGGCGAGGCCGACGTAGCGGGCGCGCCGCTGCTCCGCCGTCTCCATCAGCCGCACGATCTCGGCCAGCAGGGTCTTCTCGCCGACCGCGCCCACCGTCAGGCGCAGCGGCGCCCCGAGGTTCAGCGTGCCGGCGAAGACCCGGTCGCCCGGCGCGACGCGGCCCGGCAGGGTCTCGCCGGTGATCAGGCTGGTGTCGATCTCCGAGACGCCGCTCGCCACCGCGCCGTCGACGGCGATGCGCTCGCCCGCCGCGGCCAGCACGGTCATGCCCGGCTCGACCTGTTCCGGCGGCAGCAGGCGGGCGGTGCCGTCCGGAGACAGCACCGTCACCGCCTGCGCCCCCAGCGCCAGCAGCCGCTCCGCCGCGGAGCGGGCGCGACCGCGGGCACGTCGATCGAGGTAGCGGCCCACCAGCAGGAAAAACAGCAGCATCACCGCCGAATCGAAGTAGGCGTGTTCGCCGTGGTTCATGGTCTCGGCCAGGCTGACGGCCGAGGCCAGGATCACCGCCAGCGTGATCGGCACCTCCATGTTGGTGCGCCCGGCGCGCAGCGCCTGCAGCGCCGAGCGCGCGAAGGGGCGCACCGCATAGACCAGCGCCGGCAGGGCGATCAGCGCCGAGAGCCAGTGGAACAGCGTGCGGGTGTAGGTGCCCATGCCCTCGACGTGGCCGGCCCAGATCGAGACCGAGAGCAGCATGATGTTGGCAGTGGCGAAGCCGGCCACGGCCATGGATCGCAGCAGCTCGCGCTCCTCGCGCGCATCGGCGCCGGTCAGGCGGGAGGGCTCGTAGGGCACCGCCTCGTAGCCCAGCGCCGCGAGGCGCCGAATCACCTCGGCCGCGCGCTCGCGCCCCCCTTCCCAGCGCACGGCGAGACGCCGGGTCGTCAGGTTCATGCGCGCCTCGCGCAGCCCGGGCAGGTCGGCCAGCCCGCGCTCGATGCGCCGGATGCAGCCGCCGCAGTGCACCCCTTCCACCATCAGGTGCAGGGCACGGGCGCCGTCGGCCTCGTCCTGCACGTAGGCTCGGGCGTCGACCGCCGGCGCCTCGGCGCCGGCCGGAACGGAGGAACCTGCGAGCGCGAGGCTCATGGCCGGACGAAGACCCGCTCGCCGACCTGATAGGCCTCGGCGCCGCGCACCAGCAGCAGGCGCAGATCCCAGACGCCGGGCAGCGGCATCTCGACCTCGGTCTCGAAATGGCCGGCGCCGCGCGGCTGCAGGGTCAGCTCGAAGTCGTAGCCCTCGTGCGTCGGGCGCACGAAGGCGACCCGCAGATAGTCGGCGTAGAGCGGCTGCCCGGCGGCGTCGCGGGCCTCGAAGGCGACGGCGAGGCGCGCGTCACCCGGCGTCTCGGCCTGCACCGCCAGCTCCCAGCCCAGCGCCTCCTGCGCCTCGGCGGCGGCGAGGCGCTGGTTATAGGCGAGGCCTTCGAGATAGTGGTTCTGGGTCGTCAACCCGGTCCAGCTCGAGAGCGCGATCGAGACCATGGTGCCGTTGACGGCGATGATCACGGCGAACATGCCGACGAAGATCCAGGGGATCCAGCGCTGCTGGCCGAAGAGTCGCTCGCTCAGGCGCTTCATTCTCGCCTCCCTAGCGGCCGGGGCCGCGGAAGAAGTTGTCTCGGGTCACGCTCTCGCCCCGCGCCGGATCGCTCAGGACAAAGCGCAGCGGCAGGGATTCCGCCGTTACCACGGCGCGCGGCGCGCGCAGGTGCAGGCTGTAGGTCGCCACGGAGTCCGGCTCGGCGGAGAGCGCGATCGGACCGCTCAGGCCGGCCTCGCGGCCGACCACCGAGAGCTCGACGCCCGGCAGTCCCTCGACCGCCAGCACGAAGACCCGCGCCTCCCGGCTCTTGTTGAGAAGGCGCAGCGTATAGGCGTTGCGGATGTCACCGTTGGCCAGGGGCACGAAGAGCGGGTTGCGCTCGTGCTGCACCGAGATGTCGAGGCTGTGGCGGGTCAGCAGGCCGTAGACCAGCAGGCTGCCGACGCCGACCATCAGCATGGCGTAGAAGAGCGTGCGCAGGCGCAGCAGCTTCCAGCGCGGCGGCGTCTCGCCCCGCTCCAGCGCCGCCTGCTGCGCCTCGGTGGCATAGGTGATGAGTTCGGGCGGGCGGCCGACCTTGCCCATCACCTCGTTGCAGGCGTCGATGCAGAGCGCACAGGAGATGCACTCCAGCTGCTGGCCGTCGCGGATGTCGATGCCGGTGGGACAGACGGCGACGCAGGCGTTGCAGTCGACGCAGTCGCCGCGCTGATCCCAGGCCTGGCTCTTCTTCAGATGCCCGCGCGGCTCGCCGCGCCAGGCCTGGTAGGTGACCGTCAGCGTGTCCTCGTCGAACATCGCCGCCTGGAAGCGCGGCCAGGGGCACATGTAGGTACAGACCTGCTCGCGCGCCCAGCCGGCCAGCAGATAGGTGGTGAAGGTGAAGAGCCCGAAGAAGAAGTAGACCAGCAGCGAGGCCTCGCCGGTCAGGATCGCCCAGGTGACCGTCGGCGCATCGTTGAAGTACATGATCCAGGCGCCGCCGGTGGCCGCCGCGATCAGCAGCCAGACCAGGTGCTTGAGCCCCTTGCGCCCCGCCTTGGCGGCGCTCATCGGCGCCTTGTCCAGGCGCATGCGGGCGTTGCGGTCGCCCTCGATCTGCCGTTCCACCCACATGAAGAGGTCGGTCCAGACCGTCTGCGGGCAGGCGTAGCCGCACCAGACGCGGCCGGCCAGGGAGGTGACGAAGAAGAGGCCGATGGCGCCGAGGATCAGCAGGCCGGTCAGGAAGTAGATCTCCTGCGGCCAGATCTCCAGCCACAGCAGGTAGGCCCGGCGCGCCGGCATGTCGATCAGGATCGCCTGGTCGGGCGCGCCCGGCCCACGGTCCCAGCGCAGCCAGGGCACCAAGTAGTAGATCCCCAGCAAGACCGCCAGCGCCCACCACTTAAGGCGCCGGAAGGTGCCGGAGACCTTGCGCGGGTAGACCTTGACGCGGTCGGCATAGAGCGACGGCGGCGCCTCGGGCGCAGCCTGCTCCAGGCGCTCCTTCTGCACGCGCACCGAAGGCGCGTCTTCGACGACGAGGGGGTCGGCCATGCCGCAAGCTCTCCGGACCGGTCGAGACAGGACACCACGACGCCCGGCCGGACGCATTGAGGTGGATCAAGGGAGGCGCCTCCGCCCCAGGGCGACCCGGGCCCCCGGCCCCCGGGCACGTCATCCTGAGCGTCAGCGAAGGATCTCGCGGGCATCGAGCTCCAACTGGATCGAGATCCTTCGCTCACGCTCAGGATGACGGCGATGGCAAGGCCGGCCCCTACTCTCCCCCGCCCAGCGAGTGCACGTAGATGGTCAGCATCTTGATGGTCTCGTTCGGCAGGCGGCCCTCCCAGGCCGGCATGACGCCGTGCTGCGGGCGGGTGATCTGCGCCACGATCGCCGCCTTGTCGCCGCCGTAGAGCCAGATCTGGTTGTTCAGCGCCGGCGCGCCGAGCTCGCGGATGCCCTCGCCGCCGTCGCCGTGGCAGGCGGCGCAGTTCTCGGCATAGATCTCCTCGCCGCGCGCCGCGGTGGTCGTGTCGTGCTCCTGGCCCGAGAGGAGGAGGACGTACTCGGCCACGTCGGCGATCTCGCTTCGCGGCAGGAACTCGCCGTAGGCCGGCATCTCGCTCGTGCGCGAGTCCGGCAGGTCCCAGCGCACGCCGTAGCGGATGGTGTGCTCGATTTCCTCCGCCGTGCCGCCCCAGATCCAGGCGTCGTCCACCAGGGCCGGGAAGTGGCCGGCCAGGCCGGCGCCGCCGGCGGCATGGCAGGGAGCGCAGTTGTCGGCGAAGGACGCCGCACCGCCGCTGCGCGCGAAGGCGAAGAGCGCGTCGTCGCTGCGGATCTCGTCCAGCGAGGCCTCGCGGATGCCCTGCAGGTAGACACCCTGGCGTTCGGCCGCCGCCGCCATGCGCTCGTCGAGCAGGTCGCGGCTGGACCAGCCCAGGATGCCCTTGGTGTAGCCGGTCCAGTAGGGGATCGCCGGGTAGAGCACGACGTAGACCGCCGCCCAGACGATCGTGGCGTAGAGCGTGTAGAGCCACCACTTCGGCAGCGGCGTGTTCAGTTCCTTGATGCCGTCCCACTCGTGGCCCGTGGTCTCCTGGCCGGTCACGGCGTCTTTCTCGATCTTGGTCGGCATGGCTCAGGAGTCCTCGCCCTTGCGGCCGCCGGCCGGCGGGTCGTCGTTGCGGAAGGGGATGTCGGCGTGATCGCGCATCTCCCTCCGGTGCCGCCGGCTGGGCCAGTAGGCCCAGACGACGATGCCGAGGAAGATCACCATCAGCCAGGCACCCCAGAGGTCGCGCAGCAGCTGTCCCAGCTCGATCATGTCACTGCCTCAGATCGGCGGGATCGACCTCGGTGAAGTCGACCATGCGCCCGAGGATCTGCATGTAGGCGATCAGCGCATCCATCTCCGTGACCCGCGAGGGATCGCCGTCGAAGGCGCCCACCGCCGCCCGCGGATAGCGCTCCAGCAGGCCGCTGTGGTCGGCGTCCGGGTTGGCCTGGGCCAGCAGGTCGGCCGCGGCGTTCTCGACCATGTCCTCGTCGTAGGGGACGCCGACCCGGCGGAGCGCGATCAGATGGCGGTCGATGTCGCTGGTCCGGACGTTGCGGTCCAGCAGGAAGGCGTAGCGCGGCATGACCGAGCCGGGCACCACGGCCTGCGGATGGATGAAGTGCGCCAGGTGCCACTCGTTGGAGTACTTGCCGCCGACCCGCGCCAGGTCGGGGCCGGTGCGTTTCGAGCCCCACTGGAAGGGGTGGTCGTACATGGACTCCGCGGCGAGGGAGTAGTGGCCGTAGCGCTCGACCTCGTCGCGGAAGGGCCGGATCTGCTTGGAGTGGCAGGCGTAGCAGCCCTCGCGGACGTAGATGTTGCGGCCGACCTGCTCCAGCGGCGAGTAGGGACGCACGCCCTCGACCCGCTCGATGGTGCTCTCGATGGTGAAGAGCGGCGTGATCTCGACGATGCCGCCGACCGAGACCGTCAGCAGGCTGAGCACCAGCAGCAGGATGGCGTTCTTTTCGATCTTCTCGTGGAAGCGCATGGGTCCCGCCTCCTTACTGCGCCGGCCGGGCGGCCGCCTGGGCGGCGGGGCCGAGGCGCGGCACGGGCAGGACCTCCTCCCGCAGCTCGCCGCGCGCGGTGCGCACCAGGTTGTAGACCATGATCAGGGCGCCGATCAGGAAGAGCACGCCGCCGAGCCCGCGGATCACGTAGTAGGGATGCATGGCTTCCACCGTGTCGATGAAGGCGTACTGCAGGAAGCCGAGCTGGTCGTACGACCGCCACATCAGGCCCTGCATGATGCCGCTGATCCACATCGCGGTGATGTAGAGCACGATGCCAATGGTCGAGATCCAGAAGTGGTAGCCGACCAGGCGGATCGAGTAGAGCCGCTGCGCGCCCCAGAGCTTCGGCACCAGGAAGTAGACGGCGCCGAAGGTGATGAAGGCGACCCAGCCCAGCGCGCCGGAGTGGACGTGGCCCACGGTCCAGTCGGTGTAGTGGCTGAGCGCGTTGACCGCCTTGATCGACATCACCGGCCCCTCGAAGGTGGCCATGCCGTAGAAGGCGACGGAGGTCACCAGGAAGCGCAGGACCGGGTCGGTGCGCAGCTTGTCCCAGGCGCCCGACAACGTCATGATCCCGTTGATCATGCCGCCCCAGGACGGCATCCAGAGCATGATCGAGAAGACCATGCCCAGCGTCTGGGCCCAGTCGGGCAGCGCCGTGTAGTGCAGGTGGTGCGGGCCGGCCCAGATGTAGAGGAAGATCAGCGACCAGAAGTGCACGATCGACAGGCGGTAGGAGTAGATCGGCCGCTCCGCCTGCTTCGGCACGAAGTAGTACATGATGCCGAGGAAGCCGGCGGTCAGGAAGAAGCCGACCGCGTTGTGGCCGTACCACCACTGGATCAGGGCGTCCTGCACGCCGGAGAAGGCGGAGTAGCTCTTCGGCCCGAACCAGGACACCGGCACCGCCAGGTTGTTGCCGATGTGCAGCATGGCGATGGTGACGATGAAGGCCAGGTAGAACCAGTTCGCCACGTAGATGTGCGGCTCCTTGCGGCGCAGCAGCGTGCCGAGGAAGACCACCAGGTAGAGCACCCAGACCAGGGTCAGCCAGATGTCGACGTACCACTCCGGCTCGGCGTACTCGCGGCCCTGGGTGATGCCGTTGACGTAGCCCCAGGCCGCCATCACCAGGAAGAGCTGGTAGCCGAAGAAGAGGGCGAAGCCGGCCTCCTCGCCGCCGAAGAGCCGGGCCCGGCAGGTGCGCTGCACGACGTAGAGCGAGGTGGCGATGAGCGCGTTGCCGCCGAAGCCGAAGATCACCCCGGAGGTGTGGACCGGCCGCAGCCGCCCGAAGGTCGTCCAGGGCTCGCTCAGGTTCAGCGCCGGATAGGCGAGCTGGAAGGCGATGACCACACCGACGATGAAGCCGACGACACCCCAGAACATGGTGGCGACGACGAAGTAGCGAATCGCGTCTTCGCAGTAGCCGGTCTCCGACCGGCCCTCCGCGTGCGCGAGCGTTGCGGCCATCTCTTGCCCCCTACACGAGACGGCGAGGCGCGCGACGGACCGGCGCGCTACTCGCCCGACCCTCCCCTGATGGCACCGGCTTGCGGCGGCAGCATTGATATGGGTCAATGCTCGGCGCGGCGTCCTGCCGCACAAGCGCGGGACGGCCTGCCGCGCGGCGGGACGGATGCAGCCTCTTGGGGGACGCCATGGCCGACGCCACTCCGGTCTTTTCGCAGCCGATGCCGAAGATCCGGCGCATCACCTTCGACCGGCCCTGGAGCTGGCTGGCCGCCGGCTGGGACGATCTGCGGCGCGCGCCCGGCGTCGGCCTGGGCTACGGCGCGCTCTTCACCCTGGCCGGCCTGCTGCTGCTGGTGGGGATCTGGACGCTGGAGCAGTTCGCGCTGATCCTGCCGCTGACCGGCGGCTTCCTGCTGATCGCACCGATCCTCGCCGTGGGGCTCTACGAGACCAGCCGGCGCCTCGCCGCCGGCGAGCCGGTCTCGATGCGCCTGGCGCTCACCGCCTGGCAGCGCAACCTCGGCCAGGTGGCGCTGATGGGCGTGGTGCTGCTGCTGCTCTTCATCGCCTGGATGCGCCTGGCGGCGCTGATCTTCATGCTCTTCTTCTCGCACCAGCCGCCGAACCCGGAGAACTTCCTGGTCGAGGTCTTCCTCTCCGTCGACGCCATCCCCTTCCTGCTGGTCGGCACCCTGGTGGGCGCCGCGCTGGCGGCGCTGGCCTTCGCGATCTCCGCCGTCTCGGTGCCCATGCTGCTGGACCGCGACGTCAACGTGATGCTGGCGGTCGCCACCTCCTTCGAGGCGGTGCGGCGCAACCCCGGACCCATGGTGGTCTGGGCCAGCCTGCTGGTGATCTTCACCGCCGCGGGCCTGCTGACCTTCTATCTCGGGCTGATCTTCACCCTGCCGCTGCTGGGCCACGCCACCTGGCACGCCTACAAGGACCTGGTGGAACCCCAGGAATAGGGGGGCGCCGCGGGCGCAACAGCCTGGACGGGGTGCGGAGCCTGGGCCTATCCTCGGCCGTGGAGCACAAGCGCACACCGCCGACAGCGGCGCCATGAGAGGGCGACAACGGCTCTCCGACCGGGAATGCTGGGGGATCGGAGATGACCACTTTTTGGCGGAAGCCGCTTGCGGCTGCACTCTCACCTGTTCGAGCGGGCCTGCGCGCGGCGGCGCGGCTGCTGGGCGCTGCCCTTTTTCTTTTCGCCTCGGCCCCGGGGGACATCGGCGCCGCCGCCCAGTCCGGGCCACGCGTAGTCCTGTCCGACGAGAGCGGCACGGCTCAGACCGCCGACGCCGAGCGCCTGCTGGCTCGCGCGGCGCAGCAGGGGCAGTTGCGGGTGATCGTCCGGCTCACTACCGGCTTCACGCCGGAAGGCCTGCTCTCGGGCGGCCGCGCCGCCGACCAGCGCCGTGCCCTCTCGGATGCCCAGAACGCCCTGCTGGGACGGCTCGGTCCGGTACCCTCGCTGACCCGCTTCGAGTCCATTCCCTACCTGGCCATGACGCTGCGGCCGCAGCAGCTCCGCCGCTTGCTCGCCGACGGACAGGTCGCCGAGATCCACGAGGACATCCCGGTGCCGCCGGCGCTGCGGCAGAGCACCGGGTTCATCAACGCCAAGCGGCTGTGGAACCAGACCTACCGAGGCCGCAAGGTCCGCGGCCAGGGACAGGTGGTCGCGGTGCTCGACACCGGCGTGCATCTCGACCACCGCGCCTTCAACAATGCCATCGTCAACCAGGCCTGCCGCTCCAGCAACGTGCCGAACCAGTCGACGTCGCTCTGCCCGGGCCAGCGCCCGCGCGTGAACGGCGGCCGCTCCGGCCGCAACTGTCCGGGCCGGATCCGCGGCTGCGACCACGGCACCCACGTGGCGGGCATCGCGATGGGCAACGCCGGCGCCGTCAAGGGCGTGGCACCGGCGACGAGGCTGATCTCCATCCAGGTCTTCAGCCAATTCGACAGTGCGAGTTCCTGCGGCGGCACGGCCCCCTGCGCGCTCTCCTGGTCGTCGGACCAGATGGCCGCGCTGGAGCGCGTCTACGCGCTGCGCAACCGCTACCGCATCGCCGCCGTCAACATGAGCCTGGGCGGCGGCTTCCATACCTCGGCCTGCAACAGCCATCCACTCAAGCCGATCATCGACAACCTGCGTGCGGCGAGAATTGCGACGATCATCGCGGCCGGCAACAACGGCTTCGATGGCGCCATCTCCTCGCCGGCCTGCATCGGCTCGGCGATCGCGGTCGGCAGCACGGAAAGGACGAGCAACACCGTCTCCTGGTTCTCCAACCACTCGCGGCTGGTGAAGCTCATGGCGCCCGGCAGCGGCATCGAGGCACCGGTCCTCGGCAACCGTTTCGGCGTCAAGAGCGGTACCTCGATGGCTGCGCCCCACGTCGCCGGCGCCTGGGCGCTGCTGAAGTCTGCGCGGCCCAACGCCTCCGTGCCGGACGTCCTGCGCGCCCTGCGACAGTCCGGCGCGCGCGTGGTCCGGGGCGGGATCGCGAAGAGGCGCATCAATGTGCTCGGCGCCTTTCGGCGCCTGACGTGACGACGGCGGTGTTCGGGAATAGCCTCAGGTGACCAGAACCCTGCCCGGTACGATCGCTCTCCTGCTGGTCCTGCTGCCGACGCTGCTCGGCGCCTGCGCGGAGGGCAGCAGCATCCGTGACCTGCAGCGCATGGTCCGGGGGGAGCCCCATCCCGACAGCGAGACGGCGACGATCGAGGGCCCGGCGCCGCTGTTCGAGGCGCCGGGCGCCGGGCGTAGCGGCACCGATCCCCAGACGATCCGCGATCAGGCGCGACGCCAGGTTCTGGGCGGCATCTTCCCGGCCAGCGCCGAGCCGCTGGCGCGGCTGCCGTCCGGCGAGGCCGTCGCCGCGAACTCGGACGCCGGCCCGGCCCTGCTCAACTTCGTCGACGCCGAGATCACCGAGGTGCTGCGCTTCGTGCTGGCCGACCTGCTGGGCCTCTCCTTCGTGCTGCACCCCGAGGTCTCCGGGCAGGTTACGCTGATCTCCGCCGAACCCCTGCCGCGCGCGGCGCTGCTGGGGGCGCTGGAGGACACGCTGCGGCTCTACGGCCTGGCGCTGGTCGAGCGGGGTGACAGGGTGATCGAGGTTCTTCCCGCCGAGCTGGCGGGCGGCCCCTACACGGCTGCTCCGGCGCCGGGCCGGCAGCGCCGCGCCGGCTTCGGCGTCGAGGTGCTGCCGCTCTACCACATCCGCGGCGACCAGGTGAGCAGCCTGCTGGAGCCGCTGCTCGCCGAGGGCGTCGTGGTGCAGACCGACCCGCAGCGCAACCTGCTGCTGGTCGCCGGCCCGGCCCCGGAGCGGGCGCGCATCGCCGCTGCGGTGCAGAGCTTCGACGCGGACTGGATCACCGGCCTCAACTTCGCCCTGGTGCCGCTCGACGCCGGGCGCGCCGCCGACGTCGCCCGAGAACTGGAGGCCGTCTTCGGCCAGCGCACCACCCTCTCGGTGCTGCCGATCCCGCGGATGAACGCCCTGCTGCTGGCGGCACCGAGCCTCTCGGTGGTGCAGCAGGCGGACACCTGGGCGCGGCGGCTGGACCAGGTCGGCGAAAGCGAGGAGCGCCGCCTGCACGTCTACTTCGCGCAGCACGCACGCGTGCCGGAGCTGGCGCGGATCCTGAACCAGGTCTTCGCCGCGGACGAGACGGCAGCGCCGAGCCGCCCGGAGGTCGCGCCGGGCCTGCAGCCGACGACGCTCTCCGGCAACCTGTTCGACGACGAGGAATTCCTCGCGAGCGAGCCCTTCCTCTCCTCCCTCCTCGGCCTGGCGGGCGAGGAGGCGCCGGCCGCAGCGGCTGCTCCAGCCGGCCGCAGCCTGCGGATCATCCCCGACCCTTCGACCAACAGCCTGGTGATCATGGCCACCGCCAAGGAATACGACCTTGTGCTCGATGCCCTGCGCCAGCTGGACGTGGAGCCGCTGCAGGTGCTGGTCGAGGCGACCATCGCCGAGATCACGCTGCGCGACAATCTGCAGTTCGGGCTGGAATGGTTCCTGCGCCGCGGCAGCTCCAGTGCACAGTTCGTGACCGACGCCGCCGGCGCCATCGCGGCGCCGGGCGCCGGCTTCTCCTACGTGCTGCGCGAGGGCTCGGTGCAGGCGCTGCTGACGGCGCTGTCGGAGGTGACCGACCTGCGGGTGATCTCCGCGCCGCAGATCGTCGTGCTGGACAACCAGACGGCCTCCATCGTCATCGGCGACCAGGTGCCGATCATCTCCCAGGAACGCACCGACCTCGGCACCGTCGGGCAGCAGGCCGCCGACCGCCTGACCCGCACCATCGAGTACCGCGACACCGGCGTGATCCTGAGCGTCACGCCGCGGGTCAACGCCAACGGCTTCGTCTCCATGACGGTCGCCCAGGAGGTGAGCAACGTCGACCGGACCCTGGACACGGGGCGCCTCACCCCCACCTTCCGCCAGCGCAAGGTGCAGACCGCGGTGGCCGTGCAGAACGGCGAGACCGTGGTGCTCGGCGGCTTCATCAGCGACAGCACTCAGCGCGGCACCACCGGCGTGCCGGTGCTGATGGACGTGCCCCTGCTGGGCCTCGCCTTCCGCTCCGAGCGGGACCTGCAGGAGCGCACCGAGCTGATCGTGCTGATCACGCCGCGCACCATCGGCAACGTCGCCCAGGCGCGCCGCGTCACCGAGGAGCTGCGCCGGCGCCTCGACTCGCTCGAGACGCTGCAGCGGCGCATCCAATGAGCCGCCGCGCACCGGCGGAGAAACGGCGGGGCGAGCGCGGCCTCGCCCTGATCGCCGTGCTCTGGATCTCGGCCCTGCTGGCGGTGATCGCCACGGCGCTGGCGACCGGCGCGCGCCAGGACCTGCGCCTCGCCCGCAACCTCGTGGCCGAGGCCCAGGGCACGGCCCGCGCCGAGGGCGCGCTGCAGCTCGCCGGCGCCGCCCTGCTGCTGGAACGCAACGGCGCCCGCGACGCCGCCCGTGCACTGCTGGCCGACCCCTGGATGCAGGGCCTGCGCCTGGAGGTCCACGACACCGCCGGCCGCATCGATCCCGACACCGCGCCGGAGGAGCTGCTGCTGGGCCTGCTGACGGCCTTGGAACTCGACCGCTTCCAGGCCGAGCCGCTGGCCGCCCACCTGCTCGCGCGGCGCGGCCGGGAGGCGGAGGAGGAGGCGTTCGACGGGGAGGCCGTGGCGGCACCCGCCCGGCCCGAGGCGCAGACCTTCGAGCGGCTGGAGGAGCTGGCGCGGCTGCCCGGCATGACGCCGACGCTCTACGCCCGCCTCGCCCCGCATCTGACGGTCCACTCCGGCCTGACCCGCATCGACGCGCGGGCGGCGACGGACAGGGTGATCCGTGCCCTGCCCGACGTGAACCCGGCGGAGCGGGAGATCTTCCTCGCCGCCCGCACGCGCGAGGCCGCCCTGCCGCCGGAGGAACGGCGCGCCTGGCTCGACAGCCTCTATGTCGAGGCCTCGCCGCAGCAGGTCTTCGACCTCACCCTGCGTGTGACGGCAGGACCGGGCAGCGGCTTCCACCGCGAGGCCACCCTGCGCCTCACCGCCGACCCGCACCGCCCGCTCCTGCTCCACCGCTGGGAACGCGGGGAACGCTGAGCCGGCGCCGTCAACCACCCCCGCAGAGCGCCGCCAGGGCCGGCAGGCGGCAGCGGGCGTCGGTTTCGACGCGCAGCGGCAGCAGCAGCGGGATCCAGGTCTCGCGGCCGGAGACCGGACGCGTGCCCTCCAGCTGCAGCAGGCGGGGCGGCGGCTCCGCGGCGGACCAGGCGCTGCGCCAGGGCGCCGGCGTGCCGTCGGCCGGCGGCGCGCCGCGGTAGGCGAAGGCCAGGCGCTCGAAGCCGTCGAGCAGCAGGCGCTCGCCCGCCCCTGCCCCTACCACTGCCCCGCCGTCCAATAGCTGCCAGGACAGCCGCAGCCCCAGGCCCGCGGCCGAGGGCGCGATCCGCAGCTCCAGCCGGTAGAGACCGGGCGGGCCGAAGCGCTCGCCCAGCGGCGCGACCAGGCGCAGCCCCTGCGCATCGCCCTCGAAGCCCGGGGGCGTCTCCTCGCCGCCGCGCGGCGGCAGCGGCTGGGCCTGGCCCAGGGTGTTGCGCAGGACGTCCTGCACCGCCGCCACCTCGGACCAGCTGCGGCCGCGCTCGGCCGCCGCGTCCCAGCTGCGCGCCCCGAAGCGCAGGCTGCCGGCCAGCGTCGCCGCGAGCAGCGCCAGCAGCGCCATGGCCACCAGCAGCTCCAGCAGGGTGAAGCCGCGCGCCTCCCTCACGGGACCGCTCCCAGACGCAGGCTGCGCAGCTCGAAGCGCCGACCCTCCCCCTCGCCCCAGGCGACGGTCACTTCCAGCAGGTGCAGCGCCGGTACGAGACCTTCGCCGCCACGCGGGCCCCTCCGCCCGTTGTCCTCCTCCTCGTCGTCGTCCGGCGGTGCGGCCGGCTCGGCCGGCAGCGGCAGGGTGCGATAGAGGGCGACGCGCGTGTGCCAGCGCAGCCCGGTCTCGCCGCCGCTCCGCTCGGCCGCCTGCAGGGGCCCCGTCTCCAGATCCGCCAGCAGGGACTGGGCGAGCAGCACCGCCCGCGCCCGGGCCTCGGCCTCCCGGGCGCCGCTCAGGCCGGTAGAGATCAGCTGGTAGACCGCGGCCATCGCCAGGGCCGCAACCGCCAGGGCGACCACTGCCTCGATCAGGCTGAAACCCGCCTCCCCGTCCCTGGCGCCGCGCCGCCGGGTCATTCCACCCAGACCCGGCCGGTCAGCCAGTCGACCAGCACCAGCATCCGGCTGTCGCCGCGCACCAGTTCCAGGCCGCCGCCGGTCGAGGTGCCGTCGGGGTAGAAGACGATGCGGCCCCAGCTCCCGCCGTGCACCTCCGCGCGCGCCGTCACCAGCCGCACCGCGAGGCCGTCGGGCAGGCCGTGCGAGCGGCCCTCCCCCTCGATGCCCCAGCGTCGCCGCTCGAGATCGACGATCAACGCCGTCGGCGCGCCGCCGGCGATGGCCTCGCCGCGCAGGGCACGCAGGCTCGCCTCCATCGTCCGCGCCGTCGCCCGCAGGTCCGCGGCGCCGCCGGCGCGCGCGCCCCAGGCCACCGCGGCGCCCGCGAGCAGGGCCACGAGGCCCAGCACCAGCAGCATCTCCAGCAGGGTGAAGCCCCGCGCGCGCATCGCTCTCCTCCGCCGCCCGGCGGCCCGGCTGTTGCCGGCCGGGCTATTGCCAGGAGGTCACGTCCTGGTCCTCGCCGCTGCCGCCGGGCCGGTCGTCGGCGCCGAGGCTGTAGAGGTCGAAGTCGCCGTGCTGGCCCGGGTGGGTGTAGCGGTAGGGCCGGCCCCAGGGGTCGACCAGCATCGACTCGCTGCGCAGGTAGGGGCCGTTCCAGCCGCGCACCCCCGCCGGCGCCGCGATCAGCGCGCGCAGCCCCTCCTCGTTGCTGGGATAGCGGCCGACCTCCAGCCGGTAGAGGTCCAGCGCAGTGGCGATGTTCTTCACGTCCAGGCGCGCGGTATCGGTCTTGGCACCGCCGAGATAGCGGATCACCTGCGGCGCGGCGACGCCGGCCAGCAGCGCCAGGATGGCCAGCACCACCAGCAGTTCGATCAGCGTGAAGCCGCGCTGGCGCCGACGCTTGTCGGACGCTCCAGGCTGCCGGAGGGAAAGCAGGGAAGGACGCATCAGAAGACCACCTCGTTGATGCTGAGCACGGCGGAAAGAATGGCGAAGAGAACGAAGCCGACGATCAGGCCGAGCACGACGGTCAGCAGCGGCACCAGCAGCGCCAGGACCCGCTCCAACTGCAGCCCGATCTCCTGGTCGTAGAGCTCGGCGAGGCGCAGCAGCATGTCGCCGAGCCGGCCGGTCTCCTGGCCGACCTGCACCATCTGCACGGTCAGCGGCGGAAAGACGGCCTCGCGGCGCAGGCAGGCGGCCAGCGCCTCGCCGGCGCGCACCCCGGCCTCGGCCCGGCCCACGGCGGCGGCCACGGCGGCGTTGCGGCAGCCACCGCCTGCGAGGCCCAGGGAGCCGGTCAGCCCGACTCCGTTCTGCAGCAGGGTTCCGAGCGTGCGGGCGAGGCGCGCCATCTCGATGCGCCGCAGCAGCCCGCCCAGCAGCCAGAGGCGCAGCAGGAAGCCGTGCCAGGCGATGCGTCGGCGCGGCGCCGCCAGCCAGGCCCGGGCCGCCAGCGGCAGGAGGAGCAGCAGCAGCGGCAGGCTCCACCACCAGTCCGCGGCCAGATCCCCGGCTCCCACCACGATCCGCGTGGCGAGGGGGAGCTGGCGGCCGGCCTCGCCGAAGATCGGCTCGAACTCCGGCACCACGACGGTCAGCAGCAGCAGCACGGTCAGCAGAGTCGCGACCAGCAGGATCGCCGGGTAGATCAGGGCCGAGCGCACCTGCTGGCGCAGCCGGGCGCCGCGCTCCAGGGTGGCGGCGAGACGCTCCAGGCTCGGCGCCAGGGTGCCGCCGTGCTCGCCCGCCCGCGCCACCGCCACCACCTCGGCGGAGAAGACCCCGGGGACGCCGGCCAGGGCGTCGCTGAAGCGGCTGCCGCGGCCCAGGCGCGCCAGCACCTCGGCGAAGGCGCGCCGCAGCCGCGGTTCCTGCCCGCCCTCCAGCAGCACGCGCAGTGCCCGTTCCAGCGGCAGCCCCGCCTGCAGCAGGGCGGCGAGATTGCCGAGGCCGCGCGCCACCTGGGCCTGCGAGACCGGCAGCAGCTCCCCGAGGTCGCGCTGCAGCAGGTCGCGCAGCGGCGAGCCGCCGAGTTCCCGGGCCTCCAGCGGCAGCAGGCGCTGCTCGCGCAGCCGCAGCATGGCCGCGCTGCGGCTCTCGGCCTCCAACTCGCCCTCGACCCGCTGCCGCGCGCCGTCCAGGGCCCTGTAGCGAAAGCGCGGCACGGCCTCAGTCGTCCCGGGCCACGCGCAGCACCTCGTCGATCGAGGTGAGGCCGGCGAGCACCTTCACCAGCCCGTCCTCGTAGAGGCTGCGCATGCCCTCCTCGCGGGCCGCCCGGCCGATGCTGCCGGCGTCCGCCTGGCGCAGCACCAGGCGCCGCAGCGGCTCGCTCATGGGCATGACCTCGACCAGGGCGAGGCGGCCGCGGTAGCCGCTGCCGCCGCAGGCGGGGCAGCCGACCGCCCGGTGGATCACGCCGCCGGGCGGCGCGAAGGCGGCCAGTCGGGTACGCTCCAGCACCTCCGGCGAAGGCTCGTAGGCTTCGCGGCAATCGGGGCAGAGGCGCCGCACCAGGCGCTGCGCCTGCACGCCGTTGAGCGTCGAGGTCACCAGGTAGTCCCGCACCCCCATGTCGAGCAGGCGGCCGATGGTCGAGGGGCTGTCGTTGGTGTGCAGGGTGGAGAGCACCAGGTGGCCGGTCAGCGCCGCCTGCACCGCGATCTCGGCCGTCTCCAGGTCGCGGATCTCGCCGACCATGATGATGTCGGGGTCGTGCCGCAGGATCGAGCGCAGCAGCGTGGCGAAGGTCAGGTCGATCTCCGGCTTCACCTGGATCTGGTTGACCCCCTCGAGCTGGTACTCGATCGGGTCCTCCACCGTCAGGATCTTGCGGTCGGGCGCGTTGAGCCGCAGCAGCGAGGTATAGAGCGTGGTGGTCTTGCCGCTGCCGGTCGGGCCGGTGACCAGCAGGATGCCGTGCGGGCGCTCCAGCGCGGCGAGGAAGGGCGGCAGGCTGGTCTCGTCAAAGCCCAGCGCGCCGAAGTCCAGGGTGACGCCCTGGCGGTCGAGCACACGCAGCACCACCGCCTCGCCGTAGAGCGTCGGGACGGTGGCGACGCGGAAGTCGTAGCCGCGGCCGCGGATCACCTCGCGGATGCGCCCGTCCTGCGGCAGACGGTGCTCGGCGATGTCGAGCCCGGCCTTGATCTTCACAAGGTTGACCACGCGGCGCGCCAGGGCGCTGGGCGGCCCCGGCATCTCGCGCAGCTCGCCGTCGATGCGCCAGCGCAGCCGCAGCCGCCCCTCGAAGGGCTCCAGGTGGATGTCCGAGGCGCGGGCCGCGACGGCGCCGGCGATCATCTGGTCGACGAACTGCACCACCGGCTGGTCGCGGGCCGTGGCGCGCAGGCGCTCCAGGTCCTCCTCGGCCCCTTCCCGCTCCGTCTCTCCCGACACGGCCGGGGCCTCGGCGGCCTCGCCGTAGAAGCGCTCCAGCGCCGCCTCCAGCTCCTCGGGCAGGGCGACACAGGGCACGACGCGCCGCCCGCTGCGCAGCGCCACGGCCTGCAGCGTCATGCGATCGAGCGGATCGGCCAGGGCGAGCGTCACGCTCTCGCCGTCCTCGGCCAGCGGCAGGACCCGCCGCTCCC
>SR_TP_S13solDRAFT_1000292_pt1 | contig 22417 bp, 18 predicted proteins | sample SodReaTP_S13sol_FD_11159 | JGI IMG/M metagenome (IMG submission 11159)
CTGGGCGGGCGAGGGCAGGCGCTGGCGGTGGATACGGCGGTCGGCCCCGCCGTTCTGAGGTCCTGTCTTCGCGGCGGCCAGGTAGCTCGCCTGAGCCGGCACCGCTTCGTGTTCACCGGCTATCGTCGAAGCCGGAGTTTCAGGGAATGGCGGATTCTTGCCCGTCTGCGGGAGCTCGGTCTGCCCGTGCCCCGGCCGCTGCTGGCCGGCTGCGAACGCCTGCGCCTGACCTGCCGGGCTGCCATCCTCACGCGCCTGCTCGAACAGACGCGCAGTCTGCCCGAGGTGGCTGCCGATCTCGGGCCGGAGGACTGGCATCGCCTCGGCGCGACGCTGCAGCGCTTCTTCCGGGCGGGCGTCGTGCACCCTGATCTGAACGCCCACAATCTGCTGCTGAACGATGCCGGGCAGTGGTTCGTGATCGACTTCGACCGCGCCCGCCTCCGGTCTGCACCGGTGAATCCCGCCGCTATGCTCGCACGACTGAATCGCTCGCTCGACAAGCTCGGAATCGAAGGTTGGCGACGGCAACTGAGGGCAGGCGTGCGAGAGAACTGAGACGGCTCATCATCGCCCCGGCATGCAGTCAGATCGTCGGGCAATGCCTACGCCTTCGACATCTCCAGCACTCGCACTCTGGCAAGGCCGAGTACCGAATCCTTGGCAAAGTCCTCGCCTTTCCAGGTACCCGCCGGCTTGTCGGTCAGCAGCTCCAGCGCCTCGACCAGGCTTGCGACTCCGAAGACGCCGAACTGGTCATTGGTGCAGGCCTTGATGACCGCCTTGTCGAGTGCCAGCTGTTCCTTTGCGGTCGAGGCAATGATCACGCCCTGCTGCCCGTTCAGGCCGGCTTCGCTGCAGGCGTGGAAATAGCCCTCGATCCTTTCGTTGACGTGGTCGACCCGGCCGACCTGTCCGCGCGCGTCGATGCGCCCGACAACCGCCAGGTCCTGCTTGATCGACAAGCCCGCCAGTGCGGCAATGAGTACACAGGCCTGGCCGAGCAGCGTGCTGGCCGCATCATCGTCCTGTACTGCGGGCTCGATGCTGATCGCGGCCTGGATAGCGGGCACCGCATCCAGATGCAGCAGTTCGGCCACCGCCGGCCAGAGAAAGCCGCGGGCCTGCAGCGGTCGATCGCCGTTCTCCAGCGTGAGCGCAGGAGCACCCGCGCCGGAAATGGCAGCACTCAGGCGCGTCGGCAGGCCATAGATCTCGTCTGCGCAACGCATCGTGGTGATGACGTTGATCTGGCAGGCAGTGCGACCGCGCAGGCGAATGGCGCCGCCGTCGAGTTCGTGCCGCATGCGATTGACCCACGGCAGTCCGCTGCGACGCCGGATCCGCTCGAAAGCGGCCTCGACATGTTCGCGCCCGATTTCGCGCTCTTCGTCGCGGCTGGCCAGATAGGCGGCTTCGCGGGTGACCTCGGACAATCTGCCGACTTCCGTCGTCAGGCGGCCCGGCTGGTCGGCCAGGCGGCTGCTGATCTCGAGCAGGGACGCCAGGCCCGCGCGACTGACCGGGGGAAGCTGCTCGCGCTGGACCACCGCCGAGATGAAACGGCAGCTGTGTTCCATGCCGCTGTGGTCGCATGCAATCGTGCGGTCCAGGTCGGCCAGCAGGCGAAACCGGCGGGAAAACTCGTTACTGAGCGATTCCAGTTTCCGGTACGCCGCTTCGTCACCGACCAGGATGACGCCGACATCGACCGGCACGGACTCCGGTCGCAGCGATTGGGCTGCCTGGCTCCATTCTCCGGTCGGTGCCGTGATCGCCACCTCGCCGCCGCGCAGGATGCGCAGGAGCTGCCGGAACGTGGCCGGCTCGCTGGCCAGGTCCTCGGCATCGAGGATCAGGAAGCCGCCGTCGGCCTGTATCAGGGTGCCGGAGCGGATTCCGAGGAAAGAGGCGACGGCGCGCGCGCCGCTTCGCCATGCCGGATCCACGGTACCGAACAGGCCGGCCGGAGAGATGGCGCTGGTCCGAACCGCGGGCGCGCCTTCGTCCTGGTCGCCGGAATTGAGCACGTTGACGCCGTAGAGCACGGTCGGGTCGGCCAGCTGGCTGGTCTCGTGGCCGATCCGCTTTTCGAGTACATCGTCGATGATCTCGCGAAGATAGGTCTCGATCCCCGGTGCCTTGAAGCGCTGTGAGACTTCCGCCGTCATTTCGCCGAGGATGCGCGCGGTCTCGGTGACGTCGATCTGCTCGATGTGCTGCTGCGCCTGCTGCCACTTCTTGCGAATCTGGCGAGCAGCCTTCTGCAGTTCGTCCTCGTAGGACTTGATGCGCTCCTCGACCTGCTTGCGGTCTTCCTCGGTGGCCTGCTTGCGCGCGACCATGTTGCGGAACTCTTCCTGCGAGACCGGTTTGCCCATGATCTTGACCGAGACCTGAAGCCGCGCATTGGGCCCGGCCTGGCTGCGTATGAGCGCCAGACCCTCGGCATCGAGCTTCTTTTCAAGCGGGCGCAGCAGAATGCGGATATCGCGTTCGGCCGCTTCGCGCCGTGCCTCGCGTCGACCCCGAATCGGGTCGTTGGCCAGGATGTCCGGAAGCCGTTCGCGAATGAACAGGGCGATGCGGTGCATCTGCTTCTGGAAAGGGCGGCCTTCGCCGCGCGGCAGCAACACAAGGCGCGGCCGGTCGGGGTTGGAGAAGTTGTGGACGAAACAGAAGTCCCGCGCCTGCCGGGCCTGTGGCCGGGCAGCGGCGAATACGCTGTCGATCAGGCGCTGGCGTCCGCTGCCACGTGGCCCCCGTACGAACACGTGCTGGTTGTGGCCCGGGCTGGCAATGCCGTAGTGCAGGGCTTCGGCGGCCGCTTCCTGCCCGAGCGTGCCGTCGAGCACCGGGATGTTTCGGGTCGAGTCGCCCGGCAGTTCCTCCAGTCGCGGCTGCCAGCGCAGGCGTTCCGGCGGGATGGCGTGTCGAGCCATGTCACGACCCTCTTGGCAGATGATTGTTCATGAAGCCTCCCTGGATTGGTCCATCCCCAGGCTACAATTTACTACACACCCGGGGGCGGAGGCGAAACCCGCTCGCGCGCCCGGGACTCGGCAAAGCAGATCCAGGATTCGGCGACCGGCCCGGGACGCTCGATCATCGGCAGGTGGCCGGTGTCGGGCAGCAGCAGGGTCTGGCGGTGTTTCAGGCGCTGCGCCAGTACCTTCATGCCGTCGGGATGGAGAACCTGGTCGGCTTGCCCCCATACGATCAGCGATGGCACCGCCAGTCCGTCAACCAGCTCTTCGAGCGGTGTGGACTGGAAGCGAATGGCGTCGAAGATCGACTGCGCGCGCGTGGCATGGCGCGCGGCACGATCGGCCAGATACCGTGCCAGCGGTGTGGGCAGCCATGGCGGCCGTACGAAGCAGTAGTCCATGAGCTTGCGGAAGTCGTCCCGATGACGCACCACCAGGGCGTTGTGTCCGCCCTGGTAGACGATCTCGAACAGGGGTGAAAGCGCGGCCGACTGGATGCCGCCGGGTGCCAGCAGCCACAGGGCGCGTACCCGCTCGGGTGCCCGGTTTGCCACGGCACAGGCCACGTAGCCGCCCATCGAGCTGCCGCCGAGGTGGAAGTGCTCGACGCCGAGCCGGTCGAGCAGGGACAGCACGCGCTCGGCCTGCGCTTCGACACGGAAGTCGAGTTCGCCGGAGTAGTCGGTCTGACCGAAACCGGGCAGGTCGGGCACCAGGAGCCGGAAGTGCGCGCCCAGCTGCCGCGCAACTCGGGTGAAGTGATAGCCGTCGCCGTTGAATCCGTGCAGCAGCACCAGTGGTTCGCCGTGACCACCTTCGAGCAGGTGCCAGTCGATTCCATCGCACTCCAGGCGGCGGACCCGCAATCGCCCCTGCCGGCGCTCGAGCGCCATGAACAGGCGGGCGAGCGGCGTCGGCCAGACCAGCCACAACAGCAACCAGGCGGCGAGCAGCATAGGCAATATGATCAGCCAGGTCATCATGGCAAGAGCGTTTCTCCCTCCATCCCGTGTTCGAGGATACCGCAGCTTGTTCCTGCCGGCCGGCCCGCTGGGGAACTTCCGGCCTCCCTTCGACTGCATTGAGCGCCAAGCGGTTAGAATACCCTGATCGCCGGATCATCCTTGCCGAATCCACATGCCCCTGCTGATCCTTGCCATGGTGCTGGTAGTCGCCAGCGCCAATTACCTGGTTCAGTTTCCCGTCAACGACTGGCTGACCTGGGGCGCCGTGACCTATCCGCTGTCTTACTTCGTGACCGACCTGACCAATCGCCGTTTTGGTCCGCTCGCCGCCCGTCGCATCGTCTACTACGGTTTCGCGCTGGCCGTCCTCGCGTCGATCTGGCTCGCCAGTCCGCGCATCGCCCTGGCCTCCGGCACGGCCTTCCTGGTGTCGCAGCTGATGGATGTCGCGATCTTCAATCGCCTGCGCCGCCGCCAGTGGTGGCAGCCGCCCCTGTTTTCGAGCGTGATCGGCTCGGCCGTGGACACCGCCCTGTTCTTCGCCCTTGCGTTCTGGGGCACGACCATGCCCTGGGTGACCCTGGCCGTGGGTGACTATGGCGTCAAGGTGGCCATCGCCCTGATGCTGCTGATCCCCTGGCGGGTCGTGGCGCGCAATGGGTGAGTTCTATTCGGTGGCCTGCGCTGCCTGCTGGGCGCTGGCGGTCATACTGTTCCGGCGCTCGGGCGAGACCCTGCCGGCGTTCGAGCTGAACCTGTTCAAGAACGTCCTTGCCTCCGTACTGATGGTGCCCACGATCCTCCTGGTCGATGGCATCGGCTGGCCGGCATTCTCCGGGCTCGAATGGCTGATCATGGCACTTTCCGGGCTGGTCGGGATCGCCGTGGCCGACACCTGGTACCTGCGCGCGCTCAACCTGATGGGCGCCGCACGCACTGGCGTGGTGGCCAGTCTCTATTCGCCCTTCGTCATCCTGATGTCGATCTATTTCCTGGGAGAGGTGCTGCTGTGGTGGCAGTATTTCGGCTTCGTCCTGGTGCTGGCCGGGATCCTGCTGGTGACCTGGCGGCAGAATCGTCGCGACGTGTCGCTGCGGGCCATCCGGCTGGGGGTGGCATTCGGAGCGGCGTCGGTGTTGATGATGGCGGTCGGCATCGTCATGGTCAAGCCGATCCTCGAGACCCGGAGCTTCATGTGGACGATGGGCGTTCGCCTGGCCGCCGGCGCCGCCGGCATGCTGCTGTTCGTGCACCTCACGCGCGGATGGCAGAGAAGCCTGGTTCACTTCCGCTCGCCGCAACCCTGGACCATCATCATCCTGGCAAGCCTGCTCGGCAGCTATCTTTCGATGATGCTGTGGCTGGCCGGCTACAAGCTGACCGAGGCCTCGATCGCCTCGGTGCTCAACGAAACCGCCGCCGCATTCATCGTGCTGTTCGCCTGGCTGTTCCTGAAGGAGGAGATGAACTGGCGCCGCGTGGCGGGAATCGGCCTGACGTTTTCGGGGGTTGGGTTGATGGTGGTTTTTTGACAAAGGGTTCCGGTTTCCGGTTTCCGGGGCGTGCGGAGAGGGCGCGGGATCGTTGCCGAAAAGCCGAGCTCAGTACCGGCTGAATGCTCTTGGAGGTGACGGTGCCCCCTGTGGTGTTGCCCGGACCCTAACGCCTCAGCCTTGTTCCTGAACCCGTAATCCGTAACCCGTAATCCGTAACCCGTAACCCGTAACCCGTAACCCGTAACCCGGAACCCGGAACCCGGAACCCGGAACCCGGAACCCGGAACCCGGAACCCGGAACCCGAAGATCATCCTTCCGGCTGAATCACGCCCATGTCGGCCAGATGCTGCCGGGCTTTCTGTCCGGCCGGTGTCTGCGACTGGGCCGCGATCTTGTAGTGCTCGATCGCCTGCTGGCGGTTGCCGGTGGCGCGCTCGACGTTGCCCAGGTGCAGGTGACCATCGGCGGTCGGCAGCAACTCGAGGCTGGCCTGCAGATCGGTTCTTGCGCCCGACCAGTTGCTGAGCTGTTCCCGAACCATGCCGCGGCGCAGGTGGTGGTAGAACCAGCCCGAATCGCGCGCCAGCGCGGCGGAGAACGCCGCTTCCGCCGCGGAGAAGTCTTCGCCGGTCGCCAGGGCATCGCCCTTGAGCGCATGAAACAGTGCTTCGCCGGACTCCATGGACAGGGCTTCCTCGGCCCGCGAGAGGGCTTCGTCGACACGCCCTTCGGCCAGTGCCTTGCGGCCTTCATCGTGCGCCTTGTAGGCCGGTTCGAGCTGCTTGAGCCTGGCGATCGCCCGCTGGTAGTCCTCACGGCCGATGCGCCCGCCGCTGCCGAGTTCCGCTGCCGTGCGGCGGTTGTTCTCGACCCGTTCCTGCGATGGCGGATGCGAGGCGAACAGTCCGTCGAGCCAGCCCGACTGCCGGTTCTCGGACAGGCGCACGAAGGTTTCCTGCAGCGCCACGGCAGCGGCCGGATCATAGCCGGCGCGCTGCATGTAGTGCATGCCGTAGTAGTCGGACTGCCGTTCGGCGTCGCGCGAGTAGCGCTGCTGAATGAGCTGGGCACCGATCATCCCGCCGAGCAGGGCGACCGTGGTGTAGTTCTCGTTGTCCGTTGCGGCCCCGACGGCAACACCGCCGAGGATGACCGCGCCCTGCGCCAGGGCGGCACGCGAAGCCGAATGGGCGCTGTGACGAGCCGCGGCATGCACGACTTCGTGTCCGAGTACCGCGGCCAGCTCGGCTTCGGAGCCGAGTTCGGTCAGCAGGCCGCGATTGATCGCGATCTTGCCCGCCGGCAGGGCCCAGGCGTTGGGTACCGAGCTGTTGATGACCTCGAACTCGTACGGCAGGTCGCGGTCGGAATGCTGAGCGACGCTCTGACCGACGGACCTGACGTAGTCGACCACCGACCGGTCGATGACCAGATCGCCCCCCTGTGACTGCCGGATCGGCGCGTACTGCTGTTCCCCGACCTGGCGTTCCCAGTCCTCTCCATAGAGGCTCAGTTCACGTTCTCCGGTGACCGGGTTGGTGGCGCAGCCGGCGAGCGCGACAACTGCGGCGGCGATGCTCACGAGACGCTTCATCGATGATCTCCGCGATTGGAATTGCCCCGATTATACGACTGGCGGGTCGGGGTGCGTCGGAGGCACCGCCAACGGCCGACCTACCCCGACTTGCACCCGCCCAGCGGCAGGTTCGTTTGCAGCAGGCGCACATCCAGCTTGTCCCTGCCGTCCTCGCGCCGGAGAATGCGCACCGGCATCCAGTGGAAGTCCTCGGCGTGCCAGCTCAGGTTGGTCTTTTCCGAACCCGCATCCTCGACGCGCCGGATCCGCACGGTCTCGAAGCATCCGGCCGGGAGTTCGAGGACTTCCTCACCGTCATAGACATACTGCTTGTGCTTGACCTCGTCGCGGTCGAGCAAGGTGAAGTCGTACCTTTCCTGACGTCGCGAGGCATCGGCCAGATTTACCGCCAGCTGCAGGCGCAGGCTCAGGGGATCGACCATGTTGTCGGTCAGCTCGACCGTCTGTCGACCTTTCTCGGTGCGAATTTCGGTGGTGCCGGCCTGCCAGTCGCTACGGTGCTGGAAGAAGCGGTTGTTGGCCGGCGCACTCTGGGCATGGTGGTAGGTGAGCATCATGATGCGCTCGCCGCGCCAGACAAAATGTGCCGACTCCTCGGCGGCGAGGTTCAGTGCTCGAGCCCACCAGGCAGTGGCGTCCGTGTCGGAGCGGTAGTGCCAGACGCCGGAGTCGAGCTGCTCGAGCTCGACATGCAGTTCGCCCACCTTCTTGCCGTGGCGCAAGACCTCGTAGCTGGCCGAATGCTCCGGAAGCGGCGGGTTCTCAGCAGCCACGGTCGCCGCCGACCCGGCGGCCAGCAGGATCCAGGTCAATGCCCAGCTGAAGCGGCTGGTCCAGCGGTTGGTCGTCGATTCGGATGGTGTCATGCTGCAATTCGACCCGGTGGTTGAGCAAAAGTGCCAGCGTTGCCGGATACAGCCGATGCTCGAGCGGCAGCAGCCGGTCGGACAGTGTATCGACTGTGTCGTCCGGCTGCACGTCCATTCGGACCTGGCTGATCACCGGTCCGGCATCGAGTGCGGGAGTGACGAAGTGTACGCTGGCGCCGTGTTCGGACTCGCCGGCCTCGATCACCTTGCGGTGGGTGTCGAGGCCGCGGTGACGGGGCAGCAGGGAAGGGTGGATGTTGAGCATCCGCCCCCGGTAGCGCTCGACGAAGGCGCGGCTGAGCACGCGCATGAAGCCGGCCAGCACGATGTAGCGCGGCTCGAAGCCGTCGATGGCGGTGGCCAGGTCGTGCTCGAACGCCCGTCGATCGGCGAAGCGGCCGCGCTCGATGCACAGCGTGTCGATGTCGCTCCCGGCGGCCAGCTCCAGCCCGCCGGCACCGGCGCGGTCGGAAATCACCGCGGCAATCCGGGCGTCAAGCGCTCCGTCCGCGATGGATTGCCGGATGGCGCCCAGATTGCTGCCTCGCCCGGATATCAGAACCACGAGACGGGAGGGCTCGACTGTGGTCACGTCGATGCGTAGCGAACTCGCTCGCCGCCGGTGTGGCTCAGCACGCGGCCGATGACCGGCGCCGGTTCTCCGAGGGAGTCGGCGATCCCCGCTGCCTGGTCTTCGGGCACGATCAGCACGAAGCCGATGCCGAGGTTGAAGGTGCGGCGCATTTCCGCGTCGCTGATGTTGCCGGAACGTTGCAGCCAGCCGAACACCTCGGGAACCTCCCAGGCGCCGGGCTCGAGCTCGAGGCCCAGGCCTTCGGGCAGGACGCGCACGATGTTCTCGGTCAGCCCGCCGCCGGTGATATGGGCCATGCCGCGAATGTCGTGATGGCCGATCAGCCGCCGCACGGCCTGTACGTAGATGCGGGTCGGGGCGAGCAGGGCCTCGCCCAGGGAACCACTGCCGAGCGCACGGTCGAGCGAGTCTCCGCGGTGCTCGATCACCTTGCGGATCAGCGAATAGCCGTTGCTGTGCGGGCCACTGGAAGCCAGGCCGATGACCACGCAATCGGTGTCGATGGCGGTGCCGTCGATGAGTGCGTCGCGCTCGACCGCGCCGACGGCGAATCCGGCCAGGTCGTATTCACCCTCGCCGTACATGCCCGGCATCTCCGCCGTCTCGCCGCCGATCAGCGCACAGCCGGCCTGCCTGCAGCCTTCGGCGATGCCGGAGACGACATCCGAGGCGGCCTCGACATCGAGTCTGCCGCAGGCGAAGTAGTCCAGGAAGAACAGCGGCTCGGCGCCACACACCAGAATGTCGTTGACGCACATCGCCACCAGGTCGATGCCGATGGTGTCGTGACGACCCAGCTGCCGGGCCAGCAGCAGCTTGGTGCCGACGCCGTCGGTACCCGATACCAGTACCGGATCACGGTAGGTTGCGCCCAGATGAAACAGTCCGCCGAATCCGCCCAGGCCGCCGAGCACCTCCGGCCTGGAAGTCGCGGCCACCAGCGGCTTGATGCGTCTGACCAGTTCGTTCCCGGCGTCAATGTCGACGCCGGTATCACGGTAGCTCATGGAGGGTTTGTCGTGCTCGCTCATCAAGCGCCGCCGGGTTGCTGGGACAGGCCGCATATTATGAAGGATCGGACCGGCTCAGGTTGAGGAACCTGCCGCGTGGCCGGGTCCGGCGTTTGCTTGAGCGCCTGAAGCAATTGCGCTAGTCTTGCCGGGCTGTCGGCGACAGAACGGTTTCTGGGCGGCGGCCAATCAGCGGAGATCGAGCATTGAATTCAACGGCCGAGCCCGTGGTTCGCTACGGACCCTATCCCGAACTGACCGTCACGGCGGTGCTGGTCGGCTATTTCCTCGGGGCGATCATCGCCGTGAGCATCGGTTATGCCGCGCTGATCCTCGGCTTCTCGATCGAGGGCTCGGAACTGGCCGCGATCCTGGGCTTCGCCATCCTGCGCGGCCTGCTCAGGCGCAATTCCATCATCGAGAACAACATCGTTCAGACCGTGGCAAGCGCGGTCAACGGTGCGGCCTCGGGCCTGATGTTTTCCGTGCCGGCCTTCTTCATTCTCGGCGAGACCGATTTCGATCCCTACCTGCTGACCTTCGGCTGCATTGCCGGCGCTTTCCTGGGCATCGCCTTCATCATTCCGCTCAGGAAGCAGATGATCGACTACGAGCGGCTGACCTACCCGGGCGGCGTGGCGGTGGCCACCATCCTCAAGTCTCCCGGCGCGGGCATGCGCAAGGCGGCATACCTGATCGGAGCGGCCGTGTTTGCCGCGCTGATCCACGTCATCGTCCAGTTGAGTGGGCAGAGCTATTTCGACCTGGGCAGTCGAATCGGCATGCCCGAATACATGAATGGCGTGTGGTACCTCTCGCTTCTGACCGTGGGCGTGGCCTACATCGCGGGCAAGGGGGGTGTGGCGTTCATCATCGGTGGCTTCCTGTGCTACTGGATCCTGGCCCCGTTCCTCGACCTGAGCGGCCTGATGCCGCTCGACCCGGACAGCGGTGAGGCCCTGAGCAACCCCGGCCTACTGCAGGGCCTGCTGTTCCGGCCGGTCGGCATCGGCATGCTGATCGGTGGCGCGGTGGCCGGCGTGCTGATGGCGCTGCCGCTGATCGTCTCGGCCGTGCGCAGCATGCAGGACGCGGCCAAGAGCGAGGCGGCCCTGGCCAGGGACGAAATGCCGATCAGGCTGCTCTACCTCGCCATCGCCGGCGCCACGCTGCTGCTGGTCTTCATGGCCGTGACCTCGACCGGGGAGACCGGCTGGGTGCGGGGCATCACCATGGGGATCGTTGGCACCCTGTGGATCTGGATCGCCGGCGTGATCCTGTCGGAGGCCATCGGCCGCACCAACTGGTCGCCGCTGTCGGGCATGACCCTGATCGCGGTGACGATCATGATCTTCATTACCCGCGGCATGGACGACTCGGCCGCCATCATTGCCGCCATCATGGTCGGCGCGGCGGTATGCGTGGCGATGAGCCAGGCGACCGACCTGATGCTCGACCTCAAGACAGGCTACCTGATCGGAGCGACGCCGCGTGTGCAGCAGATGGGCCAGTTCCTCGGCGCCTGGCTCGGGCCGATCCTGATCGTGGCGCTGATCTTCATCCTGCACGAGGCCTACGGCCTCGGCAGCGACAAGCTGCCGGCACCGCAGGGCCAGGCCCTGGCCAGCATGGTCACGGGCATTCTCGGCGGAGATGTGCCAATCGACAAGTACCTTGCCGGTGCCGGCCTGGGAGCCCTGCTCAGCGTCGCCTCGCCCGGCCTGGGCATCACCGCGGGTCTCGGTTTCTACCTGCCCTTCGCGATCGTGCTCACCTACGCCATCGGCACCCTGGTGCGCGTGATCAGCGACTGGCGCCTGGGGCAGCGCTTCGCCGACGATGTCGGCATTCCGGTGGCGGCCGGACTGATTGTCGGCGAGGCACTGGTCGGCGTTGGTTTCGCCATGGCCAGGATCTACCAGGGGATGGGTGCATGAAGACGATCTCGATTGCGCTGATCGTGCTCGGTTTCGTGCTGGGCGCCGTGTTCTCGGTGCTCGACGTCGAGACGGTTTCGTGGCCCGGTTACGGGGTTTCACTGGCCGTTGGTTTTGTCGGCATCTGGCTGTTTCGGCGCACGCATCACGCTGGCGTCAGCGACGAGGCGCATGTCACCGGCAATCTCGACGTCCTGTCCGGTGCCCTGGACAGCATCTGCGGCAAGCTCGACGACCTGGTCAACCGACGGCAGGACGTGCCACCGCATGCCTTCCGGTTCGAGATCGACCGGCTGTTCCGGGCCGACCTGACGGCATTCGCCGAATCGCGCGAGTCGATGCAGCGGGCCTTCGGGCTGAAGGCCTACGCCGACATCATGAGCGCGTTTGCCGCCGGTGAGCGCTACATCAACCGGGTCTGGACCGCATCGGCCGACGGCTACATCGATGAGGTGATGCGCTACCTCGACAAGGCGCAGCGTCAGTTCGCCGAGGCGCGCGAGACGTTCGCGCGACAGCGTGCCTGAACGCCCGGGCGGCTGTGCTATCTTTGCGGCGTGATGCCCCGATTCCTGCTCTTTCTTGCACTGCTTCTGCCGGCTGCCTGGGCGCTGCCGGCAGCGCCGCTGTACGTGGGCGAAGTGCCTGTGGAACGCGCCGAGCGGGCCGCAGTTGCCGATCAGATGCAGGCACTCGACCAGGTTCTGGCGCGACTGACCGGGCGGTTTTCCTCGTCTCTGGTGCGTGAACTCGGGCTGGGCTCCGGCCACCTCGACACCCTGGTTCTGTCGCAGCAGATGGTGCGCCGCAGCGTCGTGTTGCCGGATGGTGGCGTGGAAGATTCCGTTCGCCTGCAGGTCGAGTTCGATTCCCCGGCGATCAACGAATTGCTGCAGCGCAACGACTTGCCGCGCTGGGGGCGGGAGCGGCCGGCTGTGCTGCTCTGGATGTCGGTGGAGGATGATTCCGGCGCCCGTCTCGCCGAAGACCCCTGGCTCGAGCATGTGGTGTCCGAAACGGCCCGCCGGGTCGGACTCGAAGTGCTGCGGCCGCTCGGTGATGCACTCGACCTGGCCGAGGTGACGCTCGAGGATGTGCGCGGCGGCTTCCTCGGCTCGGCCGAAGCCAGCAGCCGGCGTTACGGTGCCGGCGTCGTCGCGATGCTCGATCTGCGCGCTCGCCGCGAGGGCAGCGGCGAGCGGGGCTGGGCGGCGCGCTGGCGCTGGCGCGTCGAAGGGCAGGACTCGGGCCTGGATCACAGCGGCGAGCAGCCCGACGTGCTCATCCGCGGCGGCCTGGAAAGACTTGCCTCGGCCCTGGCCGCGCGCTACGCGGTGACCGGGCATGACGGTGTGGCGACCCCTCGGACCATCCGCGTCGGCGGAATCGTCGACGAGGTGCAGTACGCGGAAGTGCTGCGGCACCTGGAAAATCTCAGCATGATCGAATCGGTTCGCGTGCTCGGCGCGCGCGAGCGCGAAGTGACCTTCGAGCTGATGACCGGCAGTGCCAACATCGAGACCTTGCTGCGGCTCGGTGGCCTGCTGGAACTGGAACGCCGCGATCGCGACGGACAACTGTACTTCAGGCTGGCACCTTGAACCTGAGCTTCATCCCCAACCTGCTGACCATCGCGCGCATGATCGTGGTGCCACCCATGGTCTGGCTGCTTCTTGTCGGTCACTACCAGTGGGCGCTTGCGCTGGCCGTGTTCGCTGGCGTATCGGACCTGCTCGACGGCTGGCTGGCGCGTCGCTTTTCCTGGCAGAGCCGCTGGGGCGGAATCTTCGATCCACTGGCCGACAAGCTCCTGATGATGGCCGGCTATCTCACGCTCGGCTGGCTGGGGGAGCTGCCGTGGTGGTTGATCGCGATCGTGGTCTTCCGCGACCTGGTCATCGTGGTTGGCGGCTACATCTACTACACCCGCTTCGAGGCCTTCGAGGCCGAACCGACCCAGTTGTCGCGCTTCAATACCTTCTGCCAGGTTTTCCTGATGTGGTTCGTGCTGCTGCGCCTGGCCGGGCTCCCCCTGCCGAAGGAGGCGCAGATCGGTCTGGTCTGGCTGGTCGGCGTGCTGGTCGTCCTGACGCTGGTTCAGTACGTCTGGATCTGGACCGGGCGGGCCGTGAAGGTCAGTCGTGCAAGGCGCGGCCCGGACGAGCCGCCCGCCTCCTGATTCGGCGTGCGCATGAGCCGGACCCAGCTGCCCCTGGCCCTGAAGCCGCCGCGTCGTCCACGCTTCGACAATTTCATTGCCGGTGCCAACCGGGCGGTTGTCGCTACGCTCGCCGAAGGTCTGGAGGCCGGAGCATGGTACTTCCTCGGTGGGGCGCACGGAACGGGACGTTCGCACCTGGTGGCAGCCGTTTTCGCGGATCGTTGCCGGCGCGGCGAACGCGCGCTGTTCATTGCCCTTGCCGACCGCCGGCAGCGACCGCTGCTCGAACAGGCGGGTGGCGACTGGGTGGTGATCGACGACGTCGATGCGCTCGGTGGAGACGACGACGGCGAGCGCTTGTTGTTCAATGCGCTCAACCGCTGGCGGGCCGAACGCACGGGGGTGGTGATGAGCGGTGTCAGCCGCGAGGCCTTCCGCCTGCCCGATCTGCGTTCGCGCCTGGGGCAGGCCACGCGGCTGACCCTCAAGCCGCTCGACGAGGCGGAGCTGGCCGATATGGTCACGCGGCTGGCTGCCGAGCACGAAGTGGTGCTGGGGCGCGGCGTGGTCGACTACATGCTCAGCAGGGCACCGAGGAACGCGGCGCGCATGGCGCAGCTGGTCGAAGCCGGCGCGCGCCGCGCTCTGACCGAACGTCGTACCCTCTCCATTCCACTGGTTCGGGAGTTGCTGGGCGACCATCCCTGAGCCGGGCTGCAAGCAACCCGGCGCCTTGCTTACCGATAGCTGTCGCGGTGCACGCCGCGCACGGCCCGTCCGGACGGGTCGGCCAGGCTCGAGAAGCTGTCGTCCCAGGCCATCGCCTCGGGCGTTGAGCAGGCGACCGATGGTCCCCAGGGCACGGTGGCCGCTGCCGCCGGTGAAGGGAAGTGCCGTTCGAACAGGCGCCGGTAGAGATAGGCCTCGCGCGTCTGCGGCGGATTGAGCGGAAAGCGGGTGGCGGCTTGCGCCATTTCCCCCTCCGATACCTGCGCTTGGGCATGGGCCTTGAGGGCGTCGATCCAGCCGTAGCCGACGCCGTCGGAGAACTGCTCCTTCTGTCGCCAGAGGATATCGTCGGGCAGCAATCCCCGACCGGCCTCACGCAGGATGGCCTTTTCCGGCCGCTCCGCGCCGGGCATCTTGGCGGCCGGGTCGATGCGCATGGCGACTTCGAGAAACGCCAGGTCGAGAAACGGCACGCGCGCCTCGACGCCCCAGGCGGCCATGGCCTTGTTGGCGCGCAGGCAATCGAACTGGTGCAGCTTGTCGATCTTGCGCACCGTCTCCTCGTGGAATGCGCGTGCATCGGGCGCCTTGTGGAAGTACAGGTAACCGCCGAAGATCTCGTCCGCGCCTTCGCCGGAAAGCACCATCTTGATGCCCATGGCCTTGATGCGGCGTGCCAGAAGGAACATCGGCGTCGAAGCACGCACAGTGGTGACGTCGCAGGTCTCGATGTGGGCGATGACATCGTCGAGGGCGTCGATGCCTTCCTGAATCGTGTAGTGAAACTCGTGGTGCTGTGTGCCGATGGCACGGGCGGCAACCCGGGCCGCGGCCAGGTCGGGCGAGCCTTCCAGGCCGATGGCGAAGGAATGCAGGCGCGGCCACCAGGCGGCCTCGGTATCGTCCGATTCGACTCGTCGATCGGCATAGCGGGCGGCGATGGCGGCGATCAGCGAGGAATCCAGGCCGCCGGAAAGCAGCACGCCGTAAGGCACGTCACCCATCATCTGCCGATGGACGGCGTCCTCGAGCGCCTCGCGCAGGCGTTCCGGGTCGGCCGCCTGGTCGGCCTCGGAGACCCGGAGCCAGGCGGGTTCGTACCAGCGGCGAAGGCTTCCTTCGGCCGAGTCGAGCAGGTGGCCGGGCGGAAAGGCCTCGACCTGTCTGCACCACGGTTCGATCGCCTTGAGCTCGGATGCGACCCAGAGCATGCCGTCTTCGTCGCGGCCATGGTAGAGCGGCATGACGCCAATGGCATCGCGAGCGACGAGGTAGCGGTCCTGCTCCTCGTCGTAGAGGACGAAGGCAAAGATGCCGTTGAGGCGGTTGAGGAATTCGGTACCGTGGCGGCGATAGAGGGCGAGAATGACCTCGCAGTCGGAGCCGGTACTGAAGGCGTATGCGCCGCATTCGGCGCGCAGATCACGGTGATTGTAGATCTCGCCGTTGACGCCCAGAATCTGCTTTTGGTCCGGCGAGAGCAGAGGTTGGGCACCCGACTCGATGTCGACGATGGCCAGTCGCTCGTGGGCGATGATGGCGCGGTCGTGAACGTAGATGCCGCTCCAGTCCGGGCCGCGGTGTCGCTGTTTGCGCGAGGCTTCAAGCGCGAGTCCCCGCAGGCCGCGACGGCCTGCGGGGATGTCGAGCAGCCCGAGTATCGAGCACACGTCAGGGCTTCAGCGTGATGTAGCTCCTGAGCTCGATGCCGCGATTGGTCAGGTGGATGCCGGTTTGCGAATAGCCGTAGAGATCGGCCAGGGCGGCCATCGCTTCGGAGGGGTCGGCCTGCGAGCCCTCCTCTTCGCCCATCGCCTCGAACTGCTGGCGCATGCCGGCCATCAGGCCGTCGAGCACATCGGCATATCCGGCAAAATCGATTCCGTAGCTCAGCAGGGCACTTCCCCCGCCGCCCGGATTGAGGGCTTCGCCGAGCTTGCGGCTCTGGCTGTCGCCCACGGCCAGGCCCAGGCCGCCTTCGGCGAGACCGATAAAGGCCTGGATGCCGGCCGGCAGGTTCGGGATCACGCCCTCGGGAAGCGGCTGCGGCTCGCCACCGGGCTTGAGGTCCAGGCTGGCCAGCTGCGGCGAGAACATCTGGGCCATGCCCAGCATCATCTGGGGGTTGCGCATGAACAGGGCCAGCGTTCCTTCGGCCGACTCGACGTTGCTGCGCTCGTCGAGGCGGATGTCCTCGACGCTCAGCCGCAGGCCGTGGAAGTTGGTGACGACCGGCGGAATCGGCTGGTTGAGCGCCATCTGCCAGTCGCTGGCATTCTCCCTGATGCTGCTGAACATTTCGCACTGCGGCGGGTTCTCCACCCAGCCCGAAACCAGGTCGCGTGCAAAATCGCGGGCACCGACGATGTTGAGCGCCAGGCCGAAGTCGAGTACGCCGGCGCCGCCGTCTTCGAGATTGACCGGCGTGTCGACCAGCGTCGCAAGGCGCCTGGCGAAGTCGGCCTCGGTCTCGACGGTCATGTCGAACGCCATCCGGCGCTCGTTGATTTCGGAGTAGCCCAGGCTGGTGCGCGGGAACAGCCGCACCAGCGCATCGAGCTCCGCCCGGCAGGCGCTGTCGCCGGCCACCTGGCCAAGGGCGCTCGACTCGCGGGCGGCGCCGAGCATCTCGTCATCGCTGTCGAGCATCAGGTCGACGACGCGGCCGAACTCGACGAAGCCGAGGCCGTAGGGCGTATAGCCGCGCTGGTCCGCGAATGCCGCCAGGCTGGACGGTGCGTAGGCAGTGGCAGGTTGATCGAGGTTGGCAACGCGTCGGAGCAGGGCGGCATTGTCCGGAACGATGGCGAGGGTAGCGAACTGCTCGTCGTACGAGACGGCCAGCCCGAGCTCGTCCATTTCGACCCACAGGACTTCCGCATCGTCGATTCTGCGCCAGGTCAGCTCCTCGTCGGCGTCGGCTGCGATCCGATCGAGGGTGGCGCGGAAGGCATCGGCGTCGGACAGTTGCCAGTGAACGAACGGGTACAGGGACACGGCATGGACCGCCCAGTGACCGTTGGTGTGGAGACCGCGCTCGGCGAAAGCTTCACGGCTGTCGATCCTGGCAAACTCGCGCAGGAAGGCCGCAAGCAACGGCGAGTCGTCGAGTTCCTCGGCCAGGCCGTTGTAGGTCTGGCTGTTGAGCTCGGCCATCGACTTCAGCGGTGCCCAGAGCTTCTCACTGAGGTCCTCCGGAATCGGTTCGAGGTTGGCCATCAGCCAGGGCGTGTCGGCATCGATCCGGTCGAACAGCGCGCTGGCGGTGTCGGTTGCCTGGTCGGCCGTCACCGCGCTCGATGGCGCCTCCGCCTCGTCGCGGCCGCAGCCGGCCAGCAGAAAGGTACACAGGCCGAAAACGGCAATCTTGCGAGTCATGAGCAAACCCTCCGCGGGTTGTTTAAGAGAATGGGTATAGTGTTATACAACACCAACACACTTGTCAAGGGGGCGGTTGGTGTTTTGGTTGCTTGATGGCTGGTTGGCACGGAACGGTCCTGGCGGCTGCGCGCCAGGAGGTTGCCGCTCATCTCACCAAAACACCAAAACACCAAAACACCAGATTGCCAGATCAACCAAGCGACTTGACCCCGCTGATCAATGCCTGCGCCATCTTCTGGGCGTCGCCGTAGAGCATGCGGGTGTTGTCCTCGAAAAACAGCAGATTCTCGATCCCCGAGAAGCCTGTGCCCTGGCCGCGCTTGATCACGATGCAGTTCCTGGCCCGGTCCACATCCAGGATGGGCATGCCGTGGATCGGGCTGCCCGGATCCTTGCGTGCGGCCGGGTTGACCACGTCGTTGGCGCCGATGACGAGGGCGACGTCGGTCGTCGGAAACTGGGCGTTGATGTCTTCGAGGTCGAAAATCATGTCGTAGGGCACGCCGGCCTCGGCCAGCAATACGTTCATGTGACCGGGCATGCGACCGGCGACCGGGTGGATGGCGAAGCTGACCTTCACACCGCGGCTGGTCAGCAGTTCGGTCAGCTCCCAGATCTTGTGCTGTGCCTGGGCGACCGCCATGCCGTAGCCAGGAACGATGATGACCTTCTCGGCATAGGCCATCTGGATGGCCGCATCGGTCGCGTCGATCGATTTCATCTCGCCGCTGGCGGTCGCGCCGCCGGCGTCTTCGTCGGCCTTGCCGAAACCGGCAAACAGGACATTCGACAGCGGGCGATTCATGGCCCTGGCCATCAGCTGCGTAAGCAGGGTGCCGGCCGCGCCGACGACGATCCCGGCAATCATCATGGCCGGGTTCTGCAGCACATAGCCTTCGAAGCCGACGGCCAGGCCGGTCAGCGCGTTGTAGAGCGAGATGACCACCGGCATGTCGGCACCGCCGATGGGCACGGTGATCAGCAGTCCGGCCAGCAGGGCAGCGGCGAAGAAGGCGATGAGCACGCCGTTCGAAGCGCCCTGTACGACCAGCACGGCGCCCAGGACCAGCGTGGCGGTGAAAACGAGCAGGTTGAGGAGCTGCTGGCCGCTGAAGCGCCAGGTCTTGCGCATCCAGCCCTGCAACTTGGCGAACGCGATCAGTGAACCCGAGAAGGCGATGGCGCCGATGATGCCGCCGAGCACGGCCAGCACGATGGTGGCCAGGTCCAAGGTGACCGCGCCTGCTGTTGCCTTGAGCAGCTCGACCCCGGCAATGGCCGCGGCCGCGCCGCCGCCCATGCCGTTGTAGAGTGCGATCATCTGCGGCATGTCGGTCATGGCGACCCGTCGGGCGGTCCACCAGGCGGCAATCGAGCCGATGGCGATGGCGACGATCATCAGGACATAGTTGCCCTTGACCTCGGGGTGCACGAAGGTGACCAGCACGGCGACCAGCATGGCCGCACCCGACCACAGGATGCCGCGCCGGGCGGTCACCGGAGAGCTCATGGCCTTCAGGCCGTAGATGAACATGACCGCGGCAGCGAAATAGGCGGCCGGAATGATGAAATCGAGTCCGGGAATCATCGGCTATTCCTTCTTCTGGCCGGAGGTCTTGAACATTTCGAGCATCCGTTCGGTGACGACGTAGCCACCGACCACGTTGCCGGCGGCCAGCACCACGGCAATGAAGCCCACGACGATCTCTGCAGTGGTGTCGGCCATGCCGAGGATGACCATGGCACCGACCAGCACGATGCCGTGGATGAAGTTCGATCCGGACATCAGTGGTGTGTGCAGGATCGACGGCACGCGCGAGATCACCTCGACCCCGGTGAATGCCGCCAGCATGAAGATGTAGAGTGCGACCCAGCCTTCCATCAGGCGTCTCCTTTCCTGAACTTGTCGTGCACGATGGCACCGCCGTGCGACAGCAGGCAGCCGGCGATCACGGCGTCGTCCGTATCCACCACGAGCCCGCCATCCTCGTCGATCAGCAGCTTCAGCAGGTTGTGGATGTTCTTCGCATACATCTCGGAAGCATGCAGCGGTGCGCGACTGGGGAGGCCGAGCGGGCCGGCCACCAGCACCCCGCCGTGGTCGACCGTTCTCCCCGGTTGCGTCAATTCGCAATTGCCGCCGGTTTCGGCCGCGATGTCGACGATGACGCTGCCCGGCGCCATGCCCTCGACCATCTCGCGCGTGATGATCTTCGGCGCGGGCCGGCCGGGGATGGCGGCGGTGGAAATGACCGCATCGGCTTTTGCCAGGTGGCGCGCGAGCGCGTCGGCCTGCTGCCGGCGCTCATCGTCGGTGAGTTCGCGCGCGTAGCCGCCCTCGGTTTCCGCATCGACACCGGTGTCGATCATCTTCGCGCCCAGCGATTCGACCTGTTCGCGCGCGGCCGCGCGGATGTCGTAGGCTTCGACCTGCGCTCCAAGGCGGCGCGCGGTGGCGATCGCCTGCAGTCCGGCCACGCCGGCACCGATGACGACCACCTTGGCCGGACGCAGCGTGCCGGCGGCGGTCGTCATCATCGGAAAGATTCGTGGCGCAATGTCGGCGGCCATGATGACGGCCTTGTAGCCGGCAATGGTGGCCTGCGAGGACAGCACGTCCATGGCCTGGGCGCGGCTGATGCGCGGCACCAGTTCCATGCTGATCAGGGACAGGCCCCTGGCGGCCGCCGATTCCAGCTCTTCGAAATCCCGGTACGGCGAGAGTTGACCGATCACGACCGAGCCATCGGCCAGATGCTCGAGCAGTTCCGGCTCGGGCCGAACAACACAAAGCAGAACCTGGCTTTGTTGGGCCAGTTCCGCCGGGTCGTCGATGATCCTGGCCTCGCCCCAGGCCTCGTCGGGGTGTCCCGATTCCGTGCCTGCGCCGGACTGCAGCAGAATCTGGTGGCCCTCTGCGGCGAGTCTGGCGGCCGTCGGCGGGTCCAGCGCCACGCGGCGCTCTCCGGGTGCCGTTTCCCGAACAATACCGATCTTGAGCGTCATGGGATTCCCTCGAATGGCTGTTCAAGAGTGTAGCCGGTCACAAGCGGCGGATTCAATTGAGGTGGCCTTCAATGCCGCGAATCGCAACCTCTGTGTCACGGTGATCGATTAAACTTCCGCCAATGAATTCCACGATCTGCACCCGCGTTGCATTCGCAATTCCCGCCCTGCTCCTGACCGCTGCCGCACTGGCCGAAGAAGGCCCATCGCGCTGGTATCAGGATGGAAAGTCCCTGATCGCCGACCGTCGGGCCGTCATGAACGAGCCCGGGCAGGCGCAAAACGTCATCCTGTTCGTCGGCGACGGCATGAGCCTTGCGACCGTGGCCGCCGCCCGTATTCTCGCAGGCCAGCTGCGTGGCGAATCGGGCGAGGACAACCTGCTTCATTTCGAACGCTTCCGTCATACCGGCCTGGCAAAGACCTACAACACGAATCAGCAAACACCCGATTCGGCCGGCACCATGACGGCAATGGTGACGGGGGTGAAGAGTTTCGCGGGAGCGATTTCGGTCGACCAGAATGCCACCCGTGCCGACTGCGAATCGATGGCGGGCAACGAGCGTGTTTCCCTGCTCGACCTGGCCATCCTGGCAGGGCTCGGGACGGGTATCGTCACGACGACCCGGGTAACGCACGCCACGCCGGCCACCCTGTATTCCCGGGTCGTCGATCGCGAATGGGAAACCGACCGGGGCATTCCGCCGTCCCAGCGCGATGCCGGCTGCAAGGACATCGCGCTGCAGCTGATCGAGTATCCGGTGGGCACCATCGACGTGATCTTCGGCGGCGGTCGGCGGGCATTCCTGCCGACGAGCGAGACCGATCCCGAGGATCCCGGCCAGCGCGGCCACCGCGGTGACGGCCGCAACCTGATTGCCGAATGGCAGGCCCGGCACGAGGGCGGGCGATACGTCTGGAACCTGGAAGGTTTCGAATCCCTCTCGAGCAGCGACAAGGGGCCGGTTCTGGGTCTGTTCCAGCCCAGCCACATGCACTACGAACATGACCGACCCGGCGATGTGGCCGGTGAGCCTTCCCTGGCCGAAATGACGGCGCAGGCGGTCGAACTGCTGGCCGATGATCGGCGTGGCTACTTTCTGATGGTCGAGGGCGGTCGAATCGACCACGCCCACCATGCCAACAACGCCTGGCGGGCCCTGACCGACGCGGTGGCCTTTGCCGAAGCCGTGCGGCGCGCCGACGAGATGACCGGCGAGGAAACGCTCATCATCGTGACCTCCGATCACGGCCATGCATTGACCTTCGGCAGCTATGGCCGGCGCGGCAACCCGATCGCCGGTCTGGCCGAACGTCCCGCCACCGACGGCGGCGAGCCCAGCCTGATGCGCGACGACAACGATCGACCCCTGACCGTGCTCGGTTACGCCAACGGTCCGGGCTACCGGGGCGGGCGACGGCCCGACTTCGACAAGGTCGACCCCGAGGATCCTGATTTCCTGCAGGAATCGGCCGTCGGCCTGTGGTCGGCCACGCACTCCGGCGAGGATGTGCCGGTTTACGCCCAGGGTCCGGGGGCCGGTGTCATCCACGGCGTGTTCGAGCAAAACGTCGTTTTCCATGCCATCGTCCAGGCCGTGCCCGAACTGGCCGAAGCGGCCGAGACGATCGGCGGCGACGACGGCTTGCCCGCCTGGTCGAAGTTGCTGTGCATGGTTCAGA
>SR_TP_S13solDRAFT_1000293_pt1 | contig 22370 bp, 20 predicted proteins | sample SodReaTP_S13sol_FD_11159 | JGI IMG/M metagenome (IMG submission 11159)
TCTAGTCAGCTCTCCGGGGGATTACCTGCCTTCCATCAAAGAATCTGACCAGAAACGGCCCTGAAAACATCAGATTGGGTGGTCATGCTGAACTTCAAACGCGACGCCACCGCGCATGAGCACAAGACGCTGAACCAACCCACCACCAGCAGCCAGGGATCCAGCCGCACCATCATCCTCATCAGCTGCTCGTCCCGAAAGACTACTCAGGCAGCACCAGCCGGAGAACTCTACCAAGGCACCCTGTTCAAAGCCTCGTTCGACTGGGCCAAACAGCAAAAACCGGATGCCATCTACATCCTGTCCGCCAGGCATCACCTGGTCGAGCCGGACGAGGTACTGGAGCCGTATGATCTGACTCTCAACGACATGCCCACCGCAGAGCTGCGCCGATGGTCCGAAACGGTTCTGGAGCAGTTGCAGAGCTGCGCAGACATCGAGCGCGACCGATTCATCATCCTGGCCGGCGACAACTACCGGCGATTTCTGCTTCCGCACCTGAAACATGTGGAGCTCCCGCTCGAAGGCATGCGCATCGGCGAGCAGGTTCAGTTCCTCCAGCGACAGGCAGCAACCCCCGAAAAAATCGCGGATGCGGCAGTTCTGGCTGACTGCGGCGAGATTCACCGACAACTCGCAGCCCTGCCACGCTATCGCTTCCCCTTCGATATCGCCGACATGCCGAGTAACGGGATTTACATCCTGTTTGAATCCGGCGAGCACGCGCACGGCACCGACCGAATCGTCCGAATCGGCACGCACCGCGGCGACGGGCAGCTCCCTGGTCGCCTCAAGGAACACTTCCTGAACGAAAACAAGGATCGCAGCATCTTCCGCAAGAACATCGGTCGCGCCCTGCTCCACCGCGAGAAGTCGCCGCTGGCCGACCAATGGGAGATCGACCTGACATCCCGCGCCGCTCGCGACCACCACGGCGACGCGATCAATCACGCGGCGCTGAAGGAAATCGAGCACCAGGTTTCGGGCTGGATGCGCGCCAATCTGAACTTCTGCGTCCTGGAAGTGCCCGAAAGATCCGCCAGAATGCGCATGGAAGCCGGCCTCATCGCGACCGTGAATCGCTGCGCCGAGTGCACGCCATCTGCGACCTGGCTCGGCAGATCCTCGCCCAAGCCCCGGATCTCGGAATCGGGCCTCTGGCTGGTTCAGGGGCTTGATGCCGAACCGCTGACCCAGGCAGAATGGGATGCGATCAAGCAGTCATGCACCGCACACGTGGCAGGTACAGAGCCGAGCCATGCCGATACGCGACCGACCCGGGAAGGAAAATCGCCGGGCCGACCCCGAGGATCCCGCAACATGTCCAAAAAATATGCCCCGCTCGAAGAATATCTGCGAGCGGCGGACAAGCCGGCAGTCAACCTGACATTCCAGGAAATCGAATCCATTCTCGGCCAGCCATTGCCTCGCTCGGCCCGAGACTACCGACCGTGGTGGAGCAACCCCCGCGGGACTCAGGGACTTTCGCAGCAATCTGCATGGCTGGACGCTGGCTATCACGTGGACTCGGTTTCTCTCGGTGAACAGGGCTGGGTCCAATTTCGTCGCTATACCAAGGTGCCGCAGCCGTTGGCGGGATCAAGGCCAGAATCGCGCAGTCCAGAACGAGAAACACACAAAGCTGTCACGCACGGCGGCCGGCAACGGGACTTTGAATGGTGGCTCGACGGCGGCACCCTGCGAATCCGGAACACGGACGGCCTGGAACACAGCTACAGCGTGACCGAAATCGTCACCATCCTGGAAAATCTTCACCAGCAATTCGGCAACGACTGGTTTTCGCTCGGCAACAATGTCGAGAAGCTGTATCGCGGCACCGAAAGGCCAGGTCTTGGCGCCACCATTTACGCCCAGCCAAACTCAGACACCCTCCATGCGCAGGGCGCGAGCTACCTTGGCGTGATCCTGGAACACGCCGGAATTCTAGAGTGGAACAATGAGCGACGAGGGATCGAATGGCGAATCGGGCTCTTGCCGCTGTCCGAGAGTGCGCTTGCTCAGCAATTGGCTTCGGCAGCCCGAGTTGAGGGGCACGACTAAGAATCTATCCCTGAATCTCGCTGCTCAGACACCTTGATGCCCTGCCCCGTTTCAACGACCGTCCAGGCGGTCGAGACAAGTTCAAATTGTTCCATGCCGTGATCTTCTGCGGTACAGTTGCAGGTGGTGCAAGCGGAAGCAAGGGGCCATGAAAGGCGTTCTCACCACCCGCGTCGTTCCCGACTACGATGACCTGCCCGAGCGGCAGTATCACTTTCCGCGGACCTATCTGAATCAGGCCAAGCGCTGCATCGGCGACTGGATCGTCTACTCCGAGCCCCGGCGCTCCAGCGGCGACCAGCCCGGCGGACGACAGGTTTATTTCGCTACGGCTCAGGTCACCGAAATTCGCCCCGATCCGGCCCGGAGAGACCATTTCTACGCTGATGTGCAGGGTTACTTCGAGTTTCCGCGCCCGGTACCCTTCCGCGAGGGGGAAACTTATTACGAATCGATTCTTCGCCGACCCGACGGCGGCACCAGCAAAGGCGCCTTCGGCCGCGCGGTCCGCGCGCTCCCCGACGACGAATACTGGGCCATCCTCCAGGCCGGCATCGCATCGGAGGTCTACGACGAGGAAGCCGACGCGATCGTGGCCGAACCCCGTCCGCGGGAAAGCGTCGAGACTTTCCTCAACCGCAAGGTCCGCGACCCGTCTTTCCGACGCCTGGTGCGCCATGCCTACGACCTGCGCTGCGCCGTTTCCGGCCTGCGCCTGATCAACGGCGGCGGCCGCCCCGAAGTCCAGGCCGCCCACATCCGCCCGGTCGAGCACAACGGCCCGGATACCGTCCGCAACGGCATCGCCCTGTCTGGTACAGTTCATTGGATGTTCGACCGGGGGTTGATCAGCTTTGCCGACGACGGCAGCATTCTCACCTCACCGCACGGCCTGCCCGACGACATGGACCGGCTCATTCGGCCCGAGCGCATGATTTTGACTCCCGACCACCCGGCATTCAAACCCCATCCCGGGTACCTGGGGTGGCATCGGGAAAATATTTTCAAGCGGTAGGCCAGGTGAAGGCAATAAACTGGCAGCAGATGCTCCAGGAGGAAACGATATGGCACACACATTGCCTCTGAATGAAATGACTATCGAGGAAAAACTGCAGATCATGGAAACGCTCTGGGATGACTTGAGCCGAAATGCACCTGAACTGGCGGCGCCGCATTGGCACGGCGACGTACTAGCCGAGCGCCAAGGCGCTCTTGAGCGAGATGAAGATTCGTTTGAAGACTGGCAACAAGCCCGAGAAAGGATTGACAAGGAAACTCGTTGAAACCGATCCGGATTCTGGCCTCGGCCCGTCGAGACCTCGTTCGAGGCTATCTGTTCTACGAAAGCCAAACGGCCGGCGTGGGTCGATATTTTCTCGACACGCTCTACTCGGAAATCGAATCGCTGGGCATAAACGCCGGGATTCACCCGAGAACATTTGGAGACTACCACCGGTTACTCTCCAAGCATTTTCCATGGGCTGTCTACTACAAAGTCGAACGTGAGACGGTATTTGTCCACGCCATACTCGACAATCGTGCCGATCCCTCTAATGCCCAGCAACGGCTGAGAGTCCAGGAGGGATAACGTTGGCCGCATTACCCGTGGGCGGCTCGACGGCACCGTTAATCAGGTTATATGCAATGCCCGAATGGCCCGAGATCAACAACTTCCAGACCGAATTCCGCGCTTTCGTGGCCGAACGCGAATGGGATCAGTTCCATACACCGAAGAACCTCGCGATGGCGCTGGCAGGCGAAGTCGGCGAATTGCTAGAGCACTTCCAGTGGCTGACACCCGAGCAGAGCGTGGATCTATCGGACGAGACCAGGTCTGCGGTAGAACACGAAATCGCCGATGTGCAGATTTACCTGGCGGCGCTGGCCGACCGGCTCGGGATCGAAATCGGCCCGGCCGTGGCCCGGAAAATGGCGCTGAATGCGGAGAAATACCCCGCCGAGCGGGTCCGCGGCAGCGCGCGAAAGTACTCCGATTACGAGTAACGAATCCACGCCACCTGCTGCCCGCCACGGACGCCTCGCCCACGCACGGTTCAGACAGGCATAATCGGAACGGGTAAGGGACGGGGAAATCTCCACAGAAATGAGCACCCGGTTTTACGTCGGCGTCACCGATACCCGCTGGTTTCACTACCTGGCGGCGCGGGCGCCTGACGAAGTCAATTTCTGGATTCCGAGTCCAAAAGTCGGCTTCCGCGCCCTTCCGGAGGGCGGCCTGTTTCTGTTCAAGCTCCACTACCCCCAGAATTTTGTGGTCGGCGGCGGCTTTTTCGTCCGCTACACGCGCCTGCCGCTGATGCTGGCCTGGAGTGCCTTTGAGGAGAAGAATGGCGTCGCTTCCAGCCATGATTTCCTGAAGGCGCTGCGCCGGTTCCGTGCCGATGCGCACCCTTCCCAGGACGTTGGATGCGTGATTCTCGCGGCACCTTTTTTCTTTCCTCGCGAGCAATGGATTCCGGCGCCCGAATCCTGGTCGAAAAACATCGTACGCGGCAAGGGTTACGGCACGGACTCGGAAGACGGCCGCGAGCTTCTGGCCGCGGTCCGGCAACGGCTGCATGGCGTCGGCGAAACCGACGCCCTGCTCGATACCGAAACCGAACCCGACCGACCGCTGCGCCTGATCCGCGGTCGCCTGGGCCAAGGCGCGTTCCGGGCGCTGGTCACGGATGCCTACACCCGTCGCTGCGCGATCTCCGGCGAGCGCACCCTGCCCGCGCTGGAAGCCGCCCACATCAAGCCCTACGCCGAATCCGGCCCCAACCGCACCGAAAACGGCCTGCTACTGCGCTCCGACCTGCACCGGCTGTTCGACGCCGGCTACGTCACCGTCACCCCGGAGCGCCGCATCGAGGTCAGCCGGCGGATCAAGGAGGAATTCGAGAACGGACGGGATTACTACCGTTACCATGGTGAAAAGCTCGTCGTCGAACCCGGCAACCAGGCTGAAAAGCCGGATGCGGGCTATCTTGGCTGGCACAATCAGCACCTGTACCGGGGTTAGCAAGGTTGATTGCCCAGTGGGAATATCCTGCAAATCGACTCAGCGTTTACTATGGCGTGAAACTTGCTTCTTGTTAAACACAACCTTTCATACAGGAAGCGATTCACCCCATGCGAAACCGTCGCTTTCTCTACTGAAATGAAACCGGAACGCTTCCACTGAGAATGAGCCAGACCGACATGACCACGAAAATGCTGAACACGATTGGACTCAACGCAAATCGATACACGCCGACCTGCGAAGAACCGTTCGTCGCCTGCTGGCCAAATACGGATACCCGACGGGCCTGGCGGAGGGCGCGACGCAGCTTGTGTTGCGGCAGGCGGAACTCTCGACAGAACACAATTCTGAATAGTGCAACTACACATGGGAAAAGCGTGGTTTGCCATGCACACCGTAATGGAGAACATTCATGCCTGACAATTTTGATAGCGTTCTTGAGTCAGCCAGAACTCTTGTAAAGGCAGCCTACCCCAATTTCCGGGACTTCACCGAACCCGGTCAGAAGTTTACGGAGGAGGAGCTGAACTACAAACGGGAGCTCAGCAAGAATTTTCAGGCGTTCGGCCGTAAGATGCTCAAGTCCGACATTCACACCGACCCGGAGTCGCTGATTGAAGATCTTCGGCAGCTCTTTGTCGCAAAACTGCCGAGTGCGGGCATTGTTCAAAATTTAACCGGCTGGAGATCAACCAGCGCCCTATTTTCGGACTTCCTGCTAAAACAACCCACAGAGTCCCAAATCGAGTTCCTATCGCTCGTCTGCAAATTGCTCCGCAGCGCGAACAATCGCGAAAGCTCGGCCCGGGCGATACAGGAGCTGGCACAGTGGCTGAACGATCACGGTCAGAGTGCGGCGCAAACAAAGATCTGGCCAACTATTTTTCTGTTTCTCTGGGATCCGGCGCAGCATATTTTTATCAAACCACGCTTCTTCAACCAAACCCTGCGCCGATTCGGAATGCAGGCACTAGGGTCCGGAAAACCGCTAACCGCGGAAGATTATTTGCGAACGCTGGCATTCCTTGATCGAGTCCATGGTGGACTGAACGATTGGCAGCCTTCTGACCAAATTGACATCCAATCTTTTCTATGGGCATTCTATGAATTTAGGAAGTCGGAGACCAAGCTTATTGAACAAGCCACGGCTGAGAGCAGTGCAAGCCTTATTGGCACAGCCAAAGACGTCTATGAGTACTTAGACGCAGCTAAGGCATCGATCCGTGACAAGGGCGAGTGGGCGAATTGGTGGACTTTTCGCGTCGAGCCTGACGCCGGCTTGAATCCGCCGTTCTTTCTTTATATCAACACCGGCGGCGGCCGGTTCCCGATCCGTTATCGTGTTTCAGAGTTCGTTGACGTCGGCCCAGATGATGATCCCTCGTGCCCTTGGGAGGACCAGGAAGAGTGGGAAGTTGATCCGGATCAGTTCCCAGAGCGAAGTCGAATCAAAACCTGGTTTCTGATTGATCGAATCGATGAACTCCAAAAACCACTGACGTTGAATGACTTTGAACCGATTGAAGGACTGTCGGATGCGCGCAATGTACTGAATCAGAACCGCTTTGGCTACGTACGTCTCAGGATGGACCGCGTCCAGGAGAAGGGCTCCTACAAGATCATGAGCGGTGACAAGCCCTTGAATCAGATATTCTATGGTCCACCGGGAACTGGAAAAACGTACCGTCTGAGGCAGCTCTTTGAAACGTATCGCGAGTTGCCGACTGCTATTTCTGAACACGAATGGCTCATCGAGGTAGTCAGCAACCTTACATGGCGCGATACCGTGGCAGCAGCCATGCATGAACTCGGTTCCACTAGTATTCGCGTACCACAAATCGGGGATCATCGCTTCATTCGAGCGAAAGCTGAAATTCAAAACCGCGAGAAGCACGTTAGCCACACAATCTGGGCTGCGCTACAGACCCACACACCCCCGGATTGCAAGAATGTCGGTCTCGCAAGACGTGTTGAACCGTTCTGGTTCTGGAAGAATGATGATGGAAGCTGGAGACTTAACGACGGCTGGGAAGAAACCGGAACTGAAGTAACTAGCGCGGTCCAGCAGATTGCCGAAGGGCCCGCTGCTGACGCCAAGCCCATCGAACGTTTTGAGATGGTGACTTTTCACCAGTCTTATAGCTATGAAGAGTTCGTCGAAGGGATCCGCCCCGTGCTGGATGAAGGTGTCGCCGACGGCCAATTGCGCTATGAACTACAGAGAGGATCATTCCGCAAGATCTGTGAGCGGGCGAGAAAGGATCCAGACAACCGCTATGCACTAATGATCGACGAAATTAATCGGGGAAATATTTCGCGGATATTCGGGGAGCTGATCACGCTGATCGAGCCGGACAAGCGGGCTGGAGCAACTCAGGAAATCACGGTGACACTGCCGTATTCCAACGATAAATTTTCGGTTCCCTCGAATCTTGACATAATTGGCACCATGAATACGGCTGATCGGTCGCTAGCACACCTCGACACCGCATTGCGCAGACGCTTTCAATTCAAGGAGCTCATGCCGGACCCTACAGTTTTGCGTCCGATTGAATTTCAGGGGAGCGAAGTCGATCTTTTCCAGATGCTTGAAGCCATTAATGCCCGCATTGAAGCTCTCTATGATCGAGAACATATGATCGGCCATTCATACTTCATGTCCGGAGATCCCCTCGATCGAGTCTTTCGGGAAAGGGTTCTTCCATTGTTGGCCGAATATTTCTTCGAAGATTGGGAAAAGGTCCGGGTGGTACTTGCTGACGACCGGAGCAGCGATCCAGCCGAGCAATTCATTACCATCAAGAGCCTCGACGAGGGCCTGATCAACCCGGATCATCGCGTCGGGCCGGTTTATCGTCGAAACGAGCAGGCCCTACTGAATCCTGCCGCCTACATCAAGATCTACGACAGCCGTGTCCAAGCCTGAATCTGCACTCTGGGTCAGCGAACACGGCTGGATCTTGAAGGGGCTGCAAAACCGCTGCATTGATGGCGGCAACCTTGAGCTTTGTCCAACCGATTTCAGCTCTCTCGAATCGCTACTGGAACAGTCCGAGACGGACGAAAGCCAGCGAACGCTACCGCTTCATTACTGCCGGCGCCACGCCCGACCCGCTTTCAAGGTGCAGAACCAGGTAGGGTTGGTCCGCACGTCCACCGGAGAACAAATCGAAATTCTACCCAAGCTCGCGCGCCATGGCGCAGCCGAGCAGTCCCGCCATTTGCTGGTCAAGATGCTGATCGAGCTTGAGGACTCACCCTTTAGCGAGGCCTCGGCGGCAGACCTTCAGGCCTGCCGGATGCCGCTGTTCGAACTACTACTGCGCTACTACCTTGAGCAGGTTGGCCACATTGTGCGTCGAGGTATCGCACGAAGCTACGTCAGCCGCCGAGGAAATTTACATCAGCTACGCGGCAAAATCCTTATCAGCCAGAATATCCGCGAAAATGCCGCCAATGCGGCGCGATTCTATTGTGAGTACGAAGAATTCATGGCCGACCGGCCAATCAATCGCCTGATTAGAAGTGGACTCCTGATCACAGCAAAACTCACTAAGGACTCCAAAAACCAGCAGCTCTGCCGAGAGCATCTCAGCTGGTTTGACGAGGTCAGCAAAACCGAGGACTGGCGGGCGGACTTCAAGCGCGTTCTGTGGGACCGAGATGTGCGACATTACAAGAAGGCCATGGCCCCGTGTCGCATGCTCCATGAACGTTTAAATCCACTTACGCAGCAGGGCGTAAACCGTGCCATTGCCATGCTTTTTCCCATGGAAAGGGTCTTCGAAGATTACGTTGCCGCCTGTCTCCGGCGGCGACTCCACGGCTGGACTGTGGAAACTCAGAAGACGGGCCACTACCTTGTGGATCAACATAATGGAGGGCCTATCTTCGCACTTCGCCCCGATCTTGTTCTAAGCCAGGGTTTTCATAAAATAGTCGCCGATACCAAATGGAAGCTAATAGACGAGCATGATCGAAGCAGCAAATACGGAATCTCCCAAGCCGACATATACCAGCTATTTGGCTACTGCAAAAAGATTCTATCTGGCTCCGAGCCAGCCGAAGTCTGGCTGATATACCCAATGCATGAAAGCTTTCAGGACCCACTCGACGAATTCGTCTATGACAGAGCAGGCAGCATACTGCGGGTGCTTCCGTTCGATCTCGAGGAAGGTCTGCTGAGAAGCTACCCGGTTCCACTAGAAGGCGGCTCGGACGGTTGATATTTGGAAATTGATTCCGGCGCAATTGGAAAAGAATTTCAGAAAGAAGAAGGGTTCGCATGGGGCGTCGCAGACAAAGCGTTATCGCAGATCTTCTCACCCTGGTGGCCAGGGCGCCATGGCCGGTGGGGGTGGTGCTGGCTGTGGTTTCGTTCATCACGCTGAACCAGATCGCCCAGGGCGAGCCGGTTCAGGCCGTGGAGACTTCAAATATTTCCGAGACCGTTCTGTCCACCGCCGCAGTCACGCTGGCGACCATTGGACAATACCTGTTGCCCCCGTTGTTTCTGGTGGCCGCGCTGGGGTCTTTCTTGAAGCAGTTTCGAATCAGGGGGACTTTCCAGGCTGTCGAAAGAGAGCCACGAAACGGCCTTGCCAAACTGAGCTGGCCTGAGTTCGAGGAACTCGTGGGTGAACTGTTCCGCAGACGGGGGTTTGCCATCAAGCAAACCGGCAAGGCGGGACCGGACGGTGGCGTGGACGTCGAGCTGCGCCGCGACGGCAAGCTTTACCTGGTCCAGTGCAAACATTGGCATTCGCGGCCCGTTGCCGTCGACCAGGCGCGGGCACTTTTCGGCGTCATGGCCGCACGGCAGGCGGCCGGTGGCTTTTTGGTAACCTCCGGCAAGTTCACGGAGGATGCGAAGTCATTCGCTGCCGGAATCAATCTGGAACTGGTCGATGGTGATTCGCTGATCAAGTATCTCGAACGGCCGCGCGAGCCGGAGGTCTGGAATATGCCCATGGCCACGCCAAAGTTGGATCGAACCACGGTTCATCCGCCGCTCTGCCCGACCTGCGGCAAGGCGATGGTCGAGCGCATCGCCAGGAAAGGTCCGCAGCCGGGAAGTCGCTTCTGGGGCTGTTCCGATTTTCCTGCATGCCGGGGAACACGGAAGATAGGCGATTAAATCGCTGGGCCCCGCATGTAGTTCGGGGCGACGCGATTGCAGGGGCGGGGCTCGGGATCCCGGATATCGCTTGCGAGGCCAGATCGGGACTGACATCAAACAAGCCTTCAGGCTGACCCCTCCGAAATCCCGACTTTGATCTGGCAACCTTGGGCGCCATACCTCAAATATCTCTTTACCTCAGTTCGACGTTGAGGTATACTCCTGAACTGAGGTATAGAATTATGGCTACAAATCGGAATACTCTTTCGCCCCCGGGCCTTAACCGTGGAAAGCGGGCTGTCTGCGCTGTATTACCGCCTTCGGCCGAAGTCGCGGAGGGATCCGACGATCGTGAGTCTGATCTTTTGGTCAACGGCCAGCCCGTTGAAGTGAAGTGGATTGGCGACGGCAATCTGGCTGATGTTCGCCCGGCGCTCGGGCATCAGCCCAGGCGAAACGTCATCATGGTCGGCCGACAGATGTCCCCCGGGGCACGTGCAGCGCTTTCGCAGGCCGGTGTCAGCTGGGCAGACGAGTCCGGAGCCGCAGAGATCTCCATCGGAACGATTCTTGTTGCCCGTAGCGGGTTGGCGCAGAAAAGACCGCAGGGCTTCAAGCGCTGGACGCCAGCTGTACTGGCCGTCACAGAAGCGCTGCTTTGCGGTATCAAAGGCACGCAAGCCGCCATGGAGCAAGCAACTGGACTTTCGGCTGGGAGTTGCGCAAATGCCTTGAGGTTCTTGCAAGAACTCGAGTTTGTTACCTCTACCGCGAAACGCGGGCCCGCTTCTGCGCGACGGGTCGCCGACACGAGGAGACTGCTGGCAGCCTATACGACTGCCGTCAATAATCAACCGGCGTGCGCTCGGCTTCAGATCGGCGTGACATGGCAGGATGTCCTTTCCGGTCTGGCCGACCTGGGTCATCGACTCGATGACCGCGGAGTGAATTGGGCACTAACAGGCGGCGCTGGAGCGGCAGCGATTGCGCCGTTCATGTCATTGGTCTCTCAGGCCACGGTCTACGTCATGGGAAATACCAGCGCAGAGTTGCTGGCCCTGGCGGAAGATCTCAAGCTTAGACCGGTCGAAGGTGGCCGTCTCACCCTGAAGCCCTTCCCCAGTAGCGCCACCCCGCTGCTGGTAACCGTCGAGAGAGATGATCTTCGCGTTGCACCGTGGCCGCGCGTTTACGCCGATCTGCAGCAAGAAGGCGTTCGCGGCGAAGAAGCAGCGGAACATCTTTACGAGGTCATTCATGAGCGATGAAGTTCCTAGAAGCCGGACGGCAAGGTTCGCCGCGGAGCAAGCGCTGGTTCGGGTAGTCCACCACTACGGCGCGACGCCCGAGTTTGTCGTCCTTGGCGGGCTGGTTCCCGACCTGCTCTGTTCCAAAAGTGATCGCCAACACGCGGGGACAACCGATATTGACGTCCAGGTCAACCTCGAAATCGAATGCGATGCTGTGAATACTGCCAGGCTTGAGCATGCATTGCGCCACGCGGATTTCGAACCAGACAGTGATCAGGTTTGGCGGTGGAGGGCCGCCAATGAAACGATTCAAGCTGAAGTCAGGTTTGAACTACTGGCCGATCTCGAAGATCAGGCCAACGAGGCAACCGTGCGATTCCAAGACTGCGAATGCCTGGGCGCAGTCAACCTACGCGGGACCGGCTATGCTGCTCGCGATGTTTCGTTAAGAACATTGACTGCCCGGGTGGGAAACGATATACGAGAGGTCGAAATTCGTGTGACTGGCGTTGCCGGATTTCTTCTAGCCAAGTGTGCAGCTGCTCATTCGCGAGGCAAACGGAAGGACTGGTACGACATTGCCTTCGTGCTGCTCCACAACGACCTCGGCAGCCCGTTGGCAGCTGCGGGAGCAGTACTGGAAATCTTCGGGGAAGAAGCGCTGAGAGCATCGAGAACAGCACTCACTGAACTCTCGGCAAACTTCGCAAATCCTCAGTCGCAAGGGCCCATCGCGTACTCGGACCAGTTTGTGCTCAATCATGCCGATTACGACCCTTCCCAGGCGAGGGCTGATGCCGTGGCCGCCGTCGGGGAGTTTTGCGATACGCTTGCTGAAGCAAAGGCGAAATAACAGTAACAGAGGGGTTTCCAATGGCCTCCAGCAAACCGCCGTCAGCCAGGTGCTGGCCGACGTGCGTAGTGACAAGATCGCAATTCCAGAGCTGCAGCGCCCTTTATATGGAAGACCTCCCAGGTACGCGACAGGAGATCCGGATGCTTGTCAAGCAATCTCTGAAGCAAGTCCTCGGACTCATTAGCGGCGATGCGGAATCTTCTCCAACTGCCCTTCCCTGCGCAGCAGAAAAATCGTGTCCTGGTCGATCATGGCTGCCCCGAGTCCAGTGGAATTCTCTCTTGTATAGCAATGCGCCAGCCCAGTCTGCCAGAAATACGCGGGACCACCAAGTCATTTTTATCATGGTCATTTCGAACACGAGGCGCGTTATATTGGCACCGGCAAAGAGACTTTCGTCTTGAGGGAAACCGGAGAGGGAACCGTTGGCAACCGCCTCGCTCACATGGCTGGACCTGACCGCCGCCGATCGCGACAAGGTGCGGCGGGTGCTCGATCTGTTCAGCGAGCAGGGAACGGTCGACGAGCTTGGGCTGGGCAGTCTGCGCGACACGCTCTCGAACGCTCTATTCCCCGGGACTTCGGTACTGCATACGCGGATGCGCTACGTGCTGTTCATTCCGTGGATCTACCGGGAAATCGAATCCTGGGGCGGCGGTTACGATGTCGCACGTGAAGCACGCCGGCTGGAGATGACGTTGATCGATGCGCTGGCCGCTAGCGACGACCCGCACGGGGTGATCGGCATCGCCGCTCGCGAGTCGCTGTCGCGCACGGCCAGCAACTCCTACTGGGCGATGCTGACACACTGGGGCGTTTTTGTTCCCGGGCGCAGCCAGGGTTGGTATCACACGCACTTCGACAGCCTGCTGCGGCAGCAGCACGACCTGCCGCATGCCGACGATCCCGGGGTGGTCTGGGAGAAGACGTTCACTTGGCACCCTCGCCTTCCGGCCCCGCCCGAGGGGTTTCCGTCGGTCGCGGATTTTGAGCTGACGCCGGAGGAAGCGGATTTCATCAGCGGGCGCATCCAGGAACGCTGTGCCGGCTCGTTGCTGGCCTGGCTGGTACTTGAGGGTTCAAGCGAGCTTGCCGAATACTTCTGGGACGATCCGGCGGTGTTGCGCGCGCCAGGCCCGATTGCCGAGACGGTCGAGCTGGCTCGACGCTTCTCGCTGCACGTCGAGGGCGCACCCCTGCTCTACAACCTGTTGCTGGCCGAACTGCGACATGCAATGCAGCCGTCCGACGGCGATGCGGAGCTGATCGACGATTACCGTGCGGCGCTGGCCGAATGGGCGGCGCGGGAAGCCGACGAAGCCGTGTTCGATCCGGCCCGGTTGTGGATGCTGGTCATGGATCGGGGTGGCCGATTGCCCAATCCGCAGCGGCGGTTCGTCGAGGCCTGGACGCGGGAATTGAGCGAGTACGGCCCGGAGGCAGTCGCCGATTCGACCACGCTGCGCGACCTGATCGCCGCGCGCGAGCGGCAGCTCAAGGGTCAACGGGCGCGAGTCGGCAACCAAGGGCGCCTGCTGGACTGGGGCGGGCGCACCGGTGTCGGGCGGATGAGTTTCCGGTGGCCGAACGTGCGGCAGTTGCTGGTGGATTTGCATTGGGGGTTGGGGCACTGATGCTTTCGCCTGATGCACGCACGGTTGCGACCGACATCCTGCGTCCGCCGGCGGGCTTTGCGTTGGATCATGCGCTGATCACGACCTACTCGCTGGACCTGGATGTGATCCTGGCGCTGCCGCTGGCGGTGATGGCGCAGTCGGACAAGAGCGTCGAGGAGCTGCTGGCCGACCCGATGCTGACGCTGGAGGCGCTGCGCGAGGCCGGGCAGCGGCTGGATATCTTCGTCGACGAGGCCAGCATCGCCGTGCCGCATACGAACCGCGCGCTGTACGCCATGCTCGAGGACTGCGTGCACCCGATGCGCGCGGTCAACGGCGGCGCGTTTCATCCCAAGATCTGGCTTGTGCGTTTTCGCGGCGAGGACGGTACGTTGCTGCTCCGCGTCGCGGTGCTCTCCAGGAACCTGACCTACGACCGTTCCTGGGACATGGCCCTGGTCAGCGAGGCCACACCAGGTCGGGAAAATAACTTCGAGCCTTCCGCAGCACTGGGCGAGCTGATCCGCGCCCTGCCCGGCATGGCCATACATGGGCTGGGCGATGCGACCGGGCAAAGAATTGCCGAGATGGCCGGGCAGTTCGAGGCAACGCGATTTCCGGGGCCGGACAAGGTCAAGAAGCCGATCTATTTCGAAGCACTGGGGACCCACGAAGGAACCGCCGAGCCGTGGTATCCATGGGAAATCGGCAATGAACTGCTCGCGATCGCGCCGTTCGTGAACCGGACCGGGCTCAAGCAGCTCGTCGAGCGCAGCGCCGGCCCGCGGACCTTGATCAGCCGGCGCCAGGCGCTGGACGATCTGCCCGAAGCGGCGCTGGAGGACTGGGACGAGGTACTGGTGCTCTCGGATGCCGCGATCGACGAAGCCGAAGACGGCATCGCCGGCGGTTCCGACCTGCATGCCAAGCTGATCGCGCTGGAGCGGAAGAATCGCATCACCTGGTATCTCGGCTCGGCGAATGTCACCGCAGCAGCGTATACCGGGCGCAATGTCGAGGTCCTGGCCTCGATCATCGGCCCGCGCGAGGCAGGCGGCAAAGCCGGGGGTTTCGCCATCGCCGACTTCCGCGAATCCGGTTTCCCGAATCTCTGCGAGCCGTACCGGAGAGGAGAGCATACGGCGGAGGATTCGGCCGTCACGGCGGCGAAGAACCGCCTGGACAAGGCGCGCGAGGCGCTGGTGCGCGGGGATTTCGCAGTCTCATGCGAGCCGGCCGGCGAGCAGTGGGGCTGGACAGTGGCCGGCGAGGCGGAACTGCCCGGCGGCGTATCGATTCGGGTCTGGCCGGTGTCGCTGAACGAAAGCCAATCGCAGTCATTCGAGCCGTCGCTGACGTGGTCGCTACCCATGTCCAGGCTGACGGCATTCGCGGCCTTCAGGCTTGGCGTCGATGCCGACGTCGATGATGTCACCTTCGTGCTCAAACTGCCCGTCACCGGCATGCCCGAAGGCCGGGTGGCGCAGGTCCTGCGCAGCCTGATCGACAGCCCGGAGAAGTTCATCCGCTTCCTCCGCGCCCTGCTCGGCGGGCTCGACGGCATGGTCGAGTGGGCCGGGAATGGGGACGGGGCCGGCTGGCAGGGAGACTGGGGGCCGGGTCTGGATGGAGAGACGCTGCTCGATGACCTTCTCCGCGCCGCGGCCCGCGACCCGGCGCGGCTCGAACCGGTCCGACGCCTGATCGGGGATTTGCGCTCGACGCCGGAAGGGCGCGAGATCGTGCCGGACCAGCTGTTTGCGATCTGGCAGATCATCGATGAGGCGGTCGGGCACAAATCAACGAAATGAGGGAGAATGGTTGCAGCATGAACCAGAAATGGTACACTTTCCACCCGGATCGCGGACATGCGGCTTGAAGTTGTCTTCTACCGCACCGCCTCTGGAAGAGAACCGGTGCGCGAATGGCTCAAGAAACTGCCCAGAGAAGACCGAAGATCAATCGGAATCGATATGAAGACGGTGCAGTTCGGCTGGCCGCTGGGCATGCCGCTGGTGCGGAAAATCGAGCCGGGAATCTGGGAGGTTCGATCGAGTCTGGAGCGGAGAATTGCGCGCGTGTTGTTTACGGTGATTGGTGACAGGATGGTGTTGTTGCACGGATTCATCAAGAAAGATCAAAAAACGCCGACGACCGACCTGGAACTTGCCCGTTCGCGGAAGGCGGAGCTGGAGGAATAGGATGAGTAAGCATCTTGGAAGCCGATTCGACGAGTTTCTGGAAGAAGAAGGCCTGCTGGCCGAAGCCGAGGCGGTCGCCATCAAACGCGTGATTGCCTGGCAAATCCAGAACCTGATGGATCAAGAGCAGTTGACCAAGTCGGAAATGGCGCGACGCATGGGAACCAGCCGATCCGCATTGGAGCGGCTGTTGGACCCCGGCAATCCTTCCGTTACGTTGCTGACAATCGAGCGCGCGGCCAGAGCGCTCGGCAAGAAGGTGCGCGTGGAACTCGCCGCCTGAGCCTCGGGAAAGCAACCGGTGCAACGCCCCGACGTCGAAGCCATCCTGCGGCCGCTCAAGTCCTTCCAGCGGCGCACGGTCGAACATGCGTTCGAACGCCTGTTTCTGGCCGACGACAGTACCGCCCGGTTCCTGGTCGCCGACGAAGTGGGGTTGGGCAAGACGCTGGTCGCGCGCGGTGTCATCGCGCGGGCGATCGAGCATTACTGGGACGATGTCGACCGGATCGATATCGTCTACATCTGCTCGAACCAGTCGATTGCCCGCTCCAATCTTCCGAAGTTGCAGATCACGAGCGGCGCGGAACGCTCATACGCGCTGGCGACAAGGCTGACGATGCTGGCCACCGAGATGGCGGGCGAACCCGGCCAGCCGTCGCTTGCAGACAGCAAGCTCAACTTCGTCAGCTTCACGCCCGGCACGTCGTTCAACATGGGCAACTCCGGGGGCATGGCGAAAGAGCGGCGGGTACTGTTTCACCTGCTCGACGGGCTGGTCGAGCCGCGCATAGGCTTGATGAACCTGATGCAGGGTGCCGTGACGCGAACCCAGTGGTGGCGCAACAAGCTTGAAAACGATCCTCTGCCGCTCGAGACGGGAATCCGTCTTCGGTTCCAGGCGCGTTTCCTGAACGATGATGCGCTCCGCAGCGACATCGACGAAACCATCGATACGTGGTTCAAGAAGATGCGCGAACGCTATCCCCTGGAGGCCCGGGTAGCACGTAACCGCATTCTGGGCGCACTGCGGCAGATGCTCGCCGAACTTTGCGTTCGGGCGCTGGAGCCCGATCTGATCATTCTCGATGAGTTCCAGCGCTTCAAGTCGCTGCTGGAAGCGCGCGAGACCTTCCGCGACCCGGCGGCCGAACTTGCCCAGGCGCTATTCAATGCACCGACCCCCGAAGGCCATCCCGTGCGCACGCTGCTGCTGTCGGCAACGCCTTACAAACTCTACACTGCCGATGCCGAAATCGGGCATGAAGATCATTACCGCGACTTCATCGATACCACGCGCTTTCTGTTCGGGCAGGATGAATCCAGGGTAGCGTTGCTGACCGACCAGCTTGCACACTTCGGCCACCAGCTCAAGCGCGCAGCGCAAGGGCTTCCGCATAACGTTCCGGCCATCCGACAGGATGTCCAGGACACCCTGACACGGGTCATGGCGCGGACCGAGCGGGTCGCGGCCAGCGAACATCGTGATGCGATGGTCAAGGACGCGGATAGTCAAATGTCGCTGCAGGTTGCGGATGTGCGCCAGTACATGGCTGCCGATGCGCTGTTTCGTGCGGTCGGCAGTCACGATCCGTTGACCTTCTGGAAATCAGCTCCATGGCTGGTCCATTTCATGCACGGCTACAAGTTCAATGACCAATTGGACGAAACGCTTGAGAACTGGCCCGACAAGGTGGCTGATGTACTTGTCCGTCACGAAGGTGCGTTCCTTTCGGCCCGGGGCATCGAGACCTGGCAAGCGCTGGACCCTGGTAACGCCAAGCTGCGCGAGGTCGTGCAGGATCAGCTCGACACCGGCACCTGGAAGCTTTTATGGATGCCGCCGACGGTGCAGTACTGGCCGCTGGAAGGCGCCTTCCGCGGGCACGAAGAGCGAACCAAGACATTGCTGTTCTCGGCCTGGAATGTTGTGCCCGACGTCGTCAGCGGTGTGCTTAGCTTTGAAGCCGAGCGGCGGATGCTCGGCGGCAGCATGGATTCCTATCACGATCCTGACCGCCAGCAGAGAGGCCTTCTTCGCCTGACCCGGACTTCCGACGGCAGCCGGTCGCGCCACCGGCTGTTGCTGCTGCTCCTGCCTTGCGTGACGCTGGCCGACCAGGCCCATCCACTGTCGACGCCGGCCGGCACCGATCGCCGGCTATGGGTTCGTGAACGCGTCCGTGCGCTGCTGGCCGACCCGACGCTGCCCGATCCCGCAGACGGCCCGGTGGACGAACGCTGGGAATGGGCGATTCCACTGCTGCTGGACCCGCAGATGCGGACCTTCCTGGAATACTGGCGCGATGCGGGTCCGGATGAGATCGGCAAGCCCAATCCAGAAGTACTTCCGAGCTACGTGGACGATCTGTTGGAGCTCAATCCGGCCACACTCGGGCGGCGGCCTGAACACCTGCTCGACCTGACGGTTGATCTTGCATTGGGCTCACCAGCCGTGCTTGCTGCTCGAATGCTGGAATCCAGCAGTCTGGACGACGACTGGCGAAGATGGTATGCGGCCTGGATGGCCGATTCGTTCTGGAAGCTGTTCAATCGACCCGCCGTAATTCGCCTCCTGAACCAACTGGCCGAGCTGGACACCAAGACCGAGTACGAGGACGGTGTCTACTGGCGGCGGGTGCTGCGCTACTGCATGGACGGCAACCTGCAGGCGGTGCTTGACGAGACCTGGCACCTGACCTGGGAGCAGCATGCCTGGTCGGCGAGCGAGTCCGCCAAGGCGATATGCGAACGCTGCATCGAGCAGATTGCCGAATCGGTGGAGCCGCGGCCTTCGAGGGTGCACGCAAACTTCTACCGCGCCAATGGGGCACAGGTCGAACAAATGGAGACTCGGCTTCGCACCGTGTTTGCATTGCGATTCGGCCATTCGCGCTCGGAAGAAGGCATGCTCAGCCAGGATATGGTGCGCGCCACTTTCAACAGTCCGTTTCGACCCTTCGTTCTTGCCAGCACGTCGATCGGACAGGAAGGTCTGGACTTTCATCCCTGGTGTCACCGATTGGTCCACTGGAACCTGCCCGGCAATCCGGTCGACATGGAGCAGCGCGAGGGACGCGTGCACCGCTACAAGGGACACGCCGTGCGAAGAAACGTCGCGGCCGCGTTCTCCGAGCGAGCGCTTGCATGCTGGCCCCCCGGAACCAACCTGTGGGACCATATTTTTACGTTGGCCGACAGGGACGCGAGAGATCGCGGGCTGAGCGACCTGATCCCGCACTGGATTGCTTCGGGAACGTTCCGTGTCGAACGCCATGTCCCATTGCTGCCTTACACGCAGGAAGTCACCGCGTTCCGACAGCTCAAACGGCAACTTGCCGCCTACCGGGTCGTATTCGGCCAGCCCCGGCAACAGGAACTGCTCGGTCTGCTGAACCGATCGGAAATCGATCCGGATGATATCAAGGAATGGTCGATCGACCTGTCGCCAGGCTGATCAGGCAGTTCGGTTGCGCCGGTTGGGTGGCTGGGAGGTCATCGGAAGACAGGAGCGGGTTGAGATATGTCCACGAAAGAAGAAATCGACGCACTGACCGCTTTTCTACCGCATCTTGCCGCCGAGGATTTTTCGCCGGTCAAGGAATGGAAAGGCGCCAAGCGGACCAAGAGCATGGCCATCACCACGCCGTGGCCCGACTACGAACAGGCAGTCAGGGATTTCTTCGAGGCCGCATCGGCACCTTGCTGGATGGATGGGCGCTACCTGCAGTTCGAGGCGGGCGAAATGCTGGAAGACGAAGCGCGTGTGCGCAACGCTTCGCTGGACGAGATTCGGATCATGCTGACCTGGTGCGTTCGGGGCGAGCGGTTTTGCGACGGGCACTGGGCGAGCGTGATCAAGGCGGGTCACATTCGAAGATTGCTCGAGCGGCTGGTTGTGATCCGGTCGGAAATGGATTCGGAATAGCAGAATCCGCTGGGCTGCGGGTCAAGTCCAGGGCAATTCTTGTATGACTCGATATTAGCCCAAGGCCACTCAAGCCTATCGCTGCCGGTCCCCTGCCCTGGGCGTGCCCGGCGGCGCGATGCCGATTTGAAGGTAGCGCTGGTAGTGCCGGAACGGGTCGTGGGGGGTGGATTCTGGTAATCCGGCAGGCAGGGAATCCCGCCGAGATCAATGACCGGGGGGATCGCGAATGGGAATTCGCTCCTACGAAGGGCAACAGGCCCGGGACGTGAGACAAAGTCAGCGTATTCCCCGGGTGCGCTCGCAGGCTCGCTTACGCCGGGCTACTTCGTAATATGACCTCATCGACACGCCGTGCCCTGGCAATGGATGCCCGGCGCGTCGGTTGCATGTGAACCGTACCGGCGTTAGGCTGGTTGCCATGAACGGATTCAGAAGTTTTCTGTATTGGCTGGGCAGGCTGCTGGGTGATATCAACGCTGTCGGCAAGGGTCGTGTGGGCCGGCGCATCGGGCGACGGGCGACCGGCAAGCTGACCGGGCGCGGGCTGGGCAGGCTGTTCAAGTAGTGGCCGAAGAACACCAACGGACGTGGTCCGGATAGCCCGGATGGCATCCTGCGGCAATCGATGGCCGGGGGATCGCGAATGGGAATTCGCTCCTACGAAGGGCCATGGGCCGGGCAGGTGAGAGGAAATTCAGCCCACTCCCGGGTGCGCTCGCAGGCTCGCTTACGCCGGGCTACGCGCTGCGACCGATGGCCGCAGGGACAGGTGATTGCAGGTGCATCGTTGCGTATCTATTCCGCGCCGGTTTCGACCAGGTGTGCCCGAATGAACTTGAAAAGTTCGCGCCAGGCCTTGCCGTGGCGTTCTTCTGCGGTGGTGTCAGCATCCTGCTTGCGCGCCGCGCGGATCAGGCTTCTCAATTGCTGGGAGTCGGTTTCGGGGTGCTCGGCCATCCAGCGGGTGATGGCCTCATCGTCGGCGACGAGTTCGTCGCGCCAGCGCTCGACCTGGTGAAAGGCCCGGGCCTGGGCCCGGCTGCCGGTGCGGAATTCCTCGACCGCCTGCTCGTATGGCTCGACCTCCAGGTTGCGCAGCAGCCGCCCGAGAAACTTGCGCTGGCGCTTTTTCGCCCCGTGGGCGGTGATCGAGCGGTACTCGCCGATGGCCTGCCGCAGGCCCTCGGGCATTTCCAGTTCCGCCAGGCGGCTGGCCGGCAGCGCCGCAAGCGCCATGCCCAGCTCCTGGCGGGCGTGGTCCTCGGCTTTCAGCGCGGTCTTGCTGGGGCCGGAGTCCAGCCCGGCATCGTCTTCAACTTCGGGGGCCGGCTGAGCGCTGCTGCGCTTCATTCTGGAAAGTCGGGCCATGGGGGATCGGTCGACATGCGAAAAGGGATCGCCAGTATATCCGGCATCGACAGGCGAGCCTGGGATTGGTACGTTTCGCAGGCTCAACGGCACCCTACTCGGGCGGTTTCGCGCCTGGGGTCAGAGCGCGATGACATGTCCTTTTTGTGGGTCGGTATGGCCTTCGACCATTTCGACAATGATCTCGCGCGCTGCCTCCAGACCGTGGCTTTCGACCAGCTCGACCAGATGCCGGTCCATCACGTATTTGTAGAACGCGGCTGTGGCCTCCCCGGCGCGCCGGTTGAACCCGGCCACGCCCCAGTCGGCGTGCCGCTTCGCGATCCAGGTCGGGGCAAAGAAGAACTGCGGCTTCGGCCCGGGCAGTTCGCGGTCGGGTTCCGGGGGCGTAAGCGACTGGGCCGAACCGACGCTGGCATCGTGCACCTGATGGTAACCGCGATTGGTGCAGGCGCATGATTCAAGCGGTCATCCGCCGACGATGGCGCCGCCGTTGATCCCGCCCCGGTCCCGCCCGCGATCCGGTTGGGAGCTGGCGTGCTGACCGGTTCAATTCATGGACGCAAGTCGACTGCGCTAGACTTTGTCTGAACCCTTATCAAAGTGACGATGACCGATTCAGCCCGCCGTATTCCCCGGAAGGCATCGCTGCGTGAACATGCGACCTTGATCTGGCGCAGGCTGCGCAAGCGGTTCGCCGGCTCCATGCTGGGGCTATTGACGCTCAGTTTCGTGCTGGTCTGCACGCCGCTGGTGCTGGGACTGCTGGTGGCCGGGCAGCGTGTCGAACAGGCGACACAGCAAAGCGAATCATTGCTGCAGGCGGCTATCGAACGCACGCAGGCGTTCCGGCTGACGCAGGAAACGCTGATCTCACTGGAGCGGGCCGCACGCCTGTTCCAGATTCTCCGCGACCAGGAGGCGCTGGAGCGGCTCGATTCCC
>SR_TP_S13solDRAFT_1000294_pt1 | contig 22345 bp, 23 predicted proteins | sample SodReaTP_S13sol_FD_11159 | JGI IMG/M metagenome (IMG submission 11159)
TACTCGATGCCGGAACCCAGGGGTGTGCGCAGCAGCACCAGGAACTGGCCCTCGTCCTCCTCGGGCACGAAGGTCTTGCCGATGTTGGCGAAGAACCAGCCACTGGAGAGCACGATCAGTCCCGCCAGCACCAGGGTCAGCACGCGATGGCCCAGGGCCGCGTCGAGCAGCTTGCGGTAGCTGCTGTCCATGACCTGAAAGGCGCGTTCGAAGGCGTTGTAGACCTTGCCGTGGGTATGGCTGACCCGCAGGTAGCGCGAGCACAGCATGGGGGTCAGGGTCACTGCCACGAAGTAGGAGATGATCACGCCCACCGCCACCACCACGGCGAAGGATTCGAAGAAGCGGCCGATGATGCCGCCCATGAACACCACGGGGGCGAAGATCGCCACCAGGGCCAGTGTCGTGGCCAGGATGGCGAACACCACCTGGTTGGTGCCCAGTAGCGCGCCCTTGATGGGATCGGGTTCGATGGTTTCCCGGTAGCGGTAGATGTTTTCCAGCACCACAATGGCATCGTCCACCACCACGCCGATGAGCAACAGCAGCGCCAGCAGGGTCATGGAGTTGAAGGTGTAGCCAAAGAAGTACATCACCGCCACGGCGCCCAGCAGGGAGACCGGGATGGCGGTGGCGATGATGAGGGTGGCGCGGAAGTTCTTCAGGAAGATGAGCACCACCAGGGCAGCCAGCAGGGTACCCATCACGATCTTGTCCAGCAGGGCGCTGATCATGTCCAGGATGAATACCGACTGGTCCGAGGCGATGGTGATTCGCATGCCCGGTGGCAGCTGGGGTTCGATCTCCTCGGCCAGGCGCTTGTTCACCTCGTTGACGATGGCGATGGTGTTGCTGCCCGGCACCTTGACGATGCCAAGGCCCACGGTCGGTTCGCTGTTGAAGCGGGCCAGGCGCCTGAAGTCCTCCAGGTCATCCTCCACCGTGGCCACGTCCTGCAGGCGGATGGTGGCACCGTCGCGGTGTTCGATGACCAGGCGTTCCAGGTCCCGGGGATTGTGGTATTCCAGGTCCAGCTTGATGAGTCGCTCGGTGCGTTCGCCCACCAGGAAACCGCCGGGCAGCTGGAAGTGCTCCCGGTCGAAGGCCTCCATGACGTCCTGCACCGTGAGGTCCAGGGAGGAGAGTTGTTCCGGATAGATGTTCACCCGGATGGTGCGGTCGCGCCGTCCACCCAGGCGTACCTCGCCCACCCCGTCGATGGTCTCCAGGGACTTGCGCACCACATTGCGCGCGTACTGGTTGAGCTGTTGCTGGGTGCGGTCCCCCTGCAGGGCGAGCCACATGATGGGCGAGGCGTCGGTCTCCACCTTTCCTACCACCGGTGGATCGGCGTCTTCAGGCAACTGGCGCAAGACCTGGTTCACCTTGGCCTGGACCTCGTTGAAGGCGACGTCGATGTCCTTGTTGAGATTGAAGGTGATGGCCACCACCGACACGCCGGGTGAGGAGGATGACTGCACTGAGTCGATGCCCGGCACGCTGTTGACCGAGGACTCGATGATGCTGGTGATGGAGGCGTCCACCACGTCGGGGTTGGCGCCGGTGAGTACGGTGGTCACCGAGACCACCGGGAAGTCGATGGCTGGGAAGCGGTCCACACCCAGACGGTCCATGGAAATGAGCCCGAACAGCACCAGCACGGCGCTCATCATGTACGCCAGCACGTGGCGCTTGATGGAGAGTTCAGGCAGCGTCATCAGTTGGACTCCCGCACGTTCACGCTCGCCCCGTCGGTCAGGAAGTGGGCGCCGTCAACGGCCACGGTGTCACCGGCCTCGATGCCTTCGACGATCTCGATCATGCCGTTGCTGCGCACGCCGGTGCGGATCTCCCGCTGTTGGGCGGTGTCATCCGCGATGACGTAGACCACGGTGCCCGCCGGGCGCAGGACTACGCTGGTCTCGGGCACCAGCAGGGCCTCGTCACGGGTCTCCAGGATGACCCGGCCGTTGACGCTGGCCCCTGATCGCCAGCCACCGGGGTTGTCGAATTCGGCAATGACCATGACCGAGCGGGTGCTGCTGCCCAGCATGGGGCGAATCTCGGTGATCGTGCCTTCTACCCGCTGGCCCGGAGCGGACGGGGAAGTCAGCTCTACGGTCAGGCCGGTGTGCAGGCGGTCGGTGATGTATTCGGGGAAGGGCAGTTGGGCTCGCAGCAGCTGGTCGGTGGCGATCTGGAACAGGGGGCTGCCCATGGAGGCCCAGCCGCCCACGTCCGCCTGGCGCGACTCGATGCGTCCGTCCACCGGGGCCTTGATGCGCGTGCGCTCGATGTTGCGCTCCGCCTGGGAGCGCTCGGCACGGGTGGCGTCCAGCTGGCCTTCCAGGGCGCGTAGTTCGGCCATGGCATCGTCCACGGCGACTTCGGAGACCATGCTGCGTTGCAAAAGCTGACGGTTGCGTTCCACCTGGCGCTGCTGGTTCTCGATCAGGGCCTCGAGACGGGAGATCTCGGCCCGGGTTCGTTGCGCGGTGAGCCGAAAGTCGCCATCGTCCAGTAGCGCCAGCAGGTCGCCGGTGGTGACCGCATCGCCCTCGTCCACCCGAATCTCCACTATCCGGGCGGCCACCTCGGCGGACACCGTCGGTGCTGCGGTGGTGCGTACCGTGCCCAGGGTCTCCTCGGTGATGCGCACCGCATCCACGGTCACCTTCTGGGCGGTGATGGTCGTGCCCCGGGGGCGTTGTTCCTCGGCCTCTTCGTTCTCCGGTTCGGAACCGCAGGCCGCGAGGCCCAGGGCCAGCATGGGGACGAGCAGCAGGGGGAGGAGGGTTCTCATGGGGATGTCCTTGTGGGTCCTGAAAATCGGTGTTGGTTTTAGGTGTTGTCGTTGCCCGGGCGGCCCGCGCCCTGCAATAGCACCTGCATGAACATGCGGCTGTAGCGGGCTGGATCGTCGGCGAAATCCACGTCGGGCAGGTGGCGCAGCACGTCCCGGGACTGGACGAAGAAGACATTGGCGGAAAGCATCATCACGGCGATGAAACTGGCGGGCAGGGCCGCATCCAGTTCACCCCGGGTCTGCCCCAGGCGCACGGTTTCCACCAGGCGTTCGAAGCCATCGTGAAACACGTCCCGGGCCAGTTCCTCGGCGCGTCCCGGGGCGTTGTCCACCACCTCGCGCAGGATCATGCGGCTGTCCCGGCCATTGGCCAGCATGTTCTCCAGGTGTCTGAGGGCGAAACCGCTGAGGCGTTCCGCGATGGACCCGTCGTGCAGGTTCAGGGCCTCCAGCTCCTCCCGGGATTCGCGGCAGGCCTCACGCAGGGCCTGGATGTAGAGCGCATGTTTGGAGTGAAAGTGGTGAAACACATTGGCCTTGCTCACCCCGGCGGCGGCCGCCACGGCGTTCATGGACACCGCATCGAAGCCCTGGCTGGAAAACAGGTCCAGGGCCGCGCGCAGGATGCGGGCGACGGTATCCGAGGGAGGCGTGCGTGGGGATACGGAAGGGTGTTCGCCGGGCATGGCGCAGGTCCTGGCAAGTCCGAGAAGCCTGCTAGGGTACTGACTGACCGGTCGGTCAGTCAAGTTTGGGCGAAGGTGGATAGGACCGGTGCCCCTTGTCTGTAGGAGGCCCGACCCCGGGCCGAACTTGCCCAAGCCGGGGTTCGGCCCGGGGTCGTGCCTCCTACGGAGATCCTTCGCCTATCAGGGGCAGCGGTAGTTCTCCTGGGTCATCAGGTCAATCCCGCATTCCAGGTTGGAGATCCAGTCCAGGAACTGGCCGATCATCTCCCGGCCCTGGATGGCCGGGCCGTGCTGGGGTACCAGCATGTCCACGTTCATGTGGCGCACCATGTTGGCCCACAGGCGGGTGATCTTGCGGGAGACCATGTAGCGGCGATGGAAGCCTTCCATGTGGGGAATGTGGGCGGCGAGGTCTTCAACGAAGGGAGATCCGGCCGGGTCATCGGTCACCGAGGCGCCCATGTCGCCGGAGAACAGGATGCGGCTCACGGGGTCGTAGAACTGGAAGTTGCCCACCGAGTGCAGGAAGTGGGCGGGGACGGCCTTGAGCACCGTGTCCCCCATGGGGATGTCGCCACCGCCATCGGGCAGGGCCAGGCAGCGGCTGCCCACCTGGGCGCCCAGGTAGCCGGGGATCAGGTGCGGCACGAAGCGCGACCACAGGCGGGAACAGACCACCGTGGCATTGGTGCGCGACAGCCAGCTGGACAGGGAGGCGATGATGTCAGGGTCCTGGTGGGAGGCCACCAGGTAGTCCAGGTCCTGGAGCCGGATGTGCTTGCTGATCTCCATGGACAGTGCCGTGAAGGTGAGATCGCCGCCCGGATCGATGAGCGCCTCGTGCTCGCCGTGGATCACCAGGAACTGGTTGGACTGCACCCCGTCGCCAGTGACCAGGTCACCGAAGGAAAGGCATTGATGGTTACCGTCGTCGTAGAGCACCGTGGCCATGACTTGAATGTCCTCGTTCGAAACAGTGGCCTAGAATAGGTGGCTTTGCTGTCGGTGGATTTGACACGGGTCAAGACCATCGGCGTCGCCTGTTTCATCAAGACCACGGAGACCCCATGTCCAAGACCTTGAGTGATTTTGTCGCGGCCGCCCGCGAACGCGTCGATGAGATCAGCGCCGACGATCTGCAAGAGGCCCTTGAGGAGGGTGAGGATCTGCTGCTGGTGGATATCCGCGAACCCTATGAGTACGAGAAGGCCCACATCCCCGGCGCCCTGCTCATCCCCCGGGGTCTGCTTGAAGGGGCCGCCGACCCTAACAACCCTCACCGCATCGAGGCCCTGTACAGCGCCAGGGAGCGCCCCATCGTCATGCTATGCAACACCGGCGGTCGCGCCGCCATGGCGGCCGACACGCTGATGCAGATGGGCTTTGGGCAGGTACGCAGCCTCGCCGGCGGGCTGAAGATGTGGGAGGCGGAGGACTATGAGATGGCGGCGGGGGCCTATGGGGGGCAGCTGCCCTGAAGGGGCGGCTGCCCCGAAGGATGAAGGTGGAAGGCAGAAGGTTGAAAAACTTCGTAGGAGGCCCGACCCCGGGCCGAATTGCCGTGGCATGGGCGTTCGGCCCGGGGTCGGGCCTCCTACACTTCATCCTTCATCCTTTCGTCATCCCCACGTCACACCCCTGACAAAGGAGGGTCATAGCATGCGCTGCAATGAATACCGGAGATTGCATCATGCGCCATGCCTCAACGCTGCCCGATGCCCCCTGGGCCGAGGCACCGCAATCCGCGCCGAATCCCCTGTACGTGGAGCTGGCGGCCAGCCGGGCCGATGTGGAGGCCTCCATGGCCTTGCGCTACCAGGTATTCGCCCGGGAGATGGGCGCCCAGGTGGAGGGCGCGGAGGAAGGCCTGGACCGGGACTACTACGACGCCTTCTGCCATCACCTGCTGGTGCGGGACTCGGTCACCGGTCAGGTGGTGGGCTGCACCCGCATCCTCACAGACCAGCAGGCCATGGCCGCCGGTGGCTTTTACTCCCAGAGCGAATTCGATCTGTCCGCCATCCGTGCCCTGCCGGGACGCATCATGGAGATCGGACGCACCTGCATCCATCCCGACTACCGCACCGGGGCTGCCATCACCATCCTGTGGGCGGGCATGGCGCGCTTCATGGCCATCCACCGCTTCGATTATCTGATGGGCTGCGCGAGCATCGGCATGGCCGACGGCGGTGCGGAGGCCCATGCCATCATGGCGCGCCTGAGGGACAAACACCTCTGTGTGCCGGAGTTGCGGGTCACGCCGCGCCGCGCCCTGCCGCCGGTGTCCACGCTGGCGGATGGCGCCGCTATGCCGCCCCTGCTCAAGGCCTATCTGCGCCTGGGCGCGCGCATCTGCGGCGAGGCCTGCTGGGATCCGGATTTCAACGTGGCCGATGTGTTCATCCTGCTCAACATGGACCACATCCCGGCTCGATATCAACGGCATTTCATGGAACGGGCCTGGTCGTCCAGAGGGCACGTCCATGAAGCCCTTGAGAGTCACGTTTAGGCTCATGTTGCTCCTGATCCACATCTTCATCGGCCTGCTCATCGTGCTGGGCTTTGGCCATCAACGGGATGGCCAGATCCCCCGGGGCCGTTTCCAGCGGGCGGTGTGCTGGTGGCTGGGCCGTATCCCGCGTATCGCCGGGGTGCAGGTCCATGCCCGCGGTGTGCCTGCGCAGGGTCCGGTCCTGGTGGTCTCCAATCACGTCTCCTGGCTGGATATCCCGGTGCTGGGCGGGCTCGCCCCGGTGGGTTTCCTGTCCAAGGCCGAGGTGCGTCACTGGCCCCTGGTGGGCTGGCTGGCGGCACGCACCGGCACTCTGTTCATCCGCCGCGGCGCCCACGCCGCCACGGCGGTCACCCAGCGCATCACGGAGAACCTGGAGCAGGGCAGGCGGGTGCACGTGTTCGCCGAGGCCACCACCACCGACGGCACCGACGTGCGCCGGTTTCACCCCCGCCTGCTGGCGGCCGCCCAGGACACGGGCAGTCCCATCCAGCCGGTGGCCATCCGCTATCTGCCCACCCCCGACGGTCGGCCGAGCCCGGCGCCCTATATCGACGACGCTGTGCTGCTCACCCACGCGTTGCGGGTGCTGGGCGAACCGCGCCTGGACGTGGAAGTGAGCTTCCTGCCGCCCATCGCCGTCGCGGATCAGGATCGCCGTTCCCTGGCCGATGCCGCCCATCAGGCCGTGCGCGCAGTGGTGGTGGACGAAGCCACGCCGACACGCGAGCGGGAGCGCACATGAACAGGGTCCCGGACCTTCCAGTACAGGAAATGTCCGGGGCCCTGCATGTGGCGCTGGTCACCGAGACCTGGCCGCCGGAGATCAATGGCGTCGCCCACACCCTGCACCACATGGCCCAGGGTCTGCTGGGACGGGGCCACAGTGTGCACCTGCTGCGTCCCCGTCAGGGCAGGGGAGATCAGGGTGGCCCCGAGCTGCCTGGGCTCACGGAACAGGTACTGCCGGGCCTGCCCATCCCCGGTTACAGCGGTCTGCATTTCGGCCTGCCGGCCCGGGGTGCCATCAGCCGTGCCTGGCGCGCCGCAACACCGGACGTGGTCTACCTGGCCACGGAAGGCCCTCTGGGACACTCTGCCCTGGCCGCCGCCCGCAGCCTGGGCGTGCCGGTGGTGAGCGGCTTTCACACCAATTTTCACAGCTACAGCCGTTACTACCGCCTGGGTTTCCTGGAGCCGGCGGTGGCGGGGGTGCTGCGCCGTTTTCACAATCGCACCGATTGCACCCTGGTACCCACCGAGCACCTGCGCGCAGAGCTCATGGGCCAGGGCTTTCGCAACTGCGCCGTGCTTGCCCGCGGGGTGAATACCCGCCTGTACAATCCGTCCCGCCGGGATGAGGAGTTGCGCCGCAGCTGGGGCGTAGAGGCCGATGCCCCGGTGGTCCTGTATGTGGGCCGGCTGGCGGCGGAAAAGAATCTTGGCCTGGCGGTGGAGGCCTTCCGTGCCCTGCAGGCCCATTGCCCGGCTGCCCGGTTCGTGCTGGTGGGCGACGGTCCCGCAGGCGCGGAGCTCAAGCGCCAGCATCCTGACTTCGTGTTCTGCGGCATGCGCACCGGCGAGGATCTCGCGCGCCATTACGCCAGCGGCGATGTGTTCATGTTTGCGTCCACCTCGGAGACCTTCGGCAACGTGGTGCTGGAGGCCATGGCCAGTGGTCTGGCCATCGTGGCCTACGACTACGCCGCCGCCCGGGAGCACCTGCGCGACGGTCATTCAGCCGCGCTGGCCCAACTGCACGACGCCCAGGGCTACGTGGCCCGTGCCCGTGCCCTGGCGGAGCAGCCGGAGCGTATCCGTGCACTGGGCGCAGCCGCCCGGGCGCGGTCCCTGTCCGTGGACTGGGATCACATCTATGACGGCCTGGAGTCACTGCTTCGGGCCCATGCATGGGAGGGCCGTGCCAATGGGACTGCTGCAGCGCATCGGTGATGTGGAAATGAAGTCTGTGCCTGGCCTTCAACCGGGCCAGTCACCGCCCCTTGCCAGGACGCCTGTTCGCGGTGGTCAGCCGCCTGGGCGACGGGGCCTTCTGGTATGTGCTGATGATCGCGCTGCCCTTCGTCCATGGCTGGGATGCGCTCTGGACCAGCCTGCACATGGCCGTGGTGGGTGCCGTGGCCCTGCCTGTCTACAAGTGGCTCAAGCAGACCACCGTGCGTTCCCGCCCCTGCGACCGGGATGCCCATATTCACCGCAGCGTGCCTGCGCTGGACCAGTTCAGTTTCCCTTCCGGCCACACCATGCACGCGGTGGGTTTCACCATCGTGCTGCTGGCCTACTATCCTGCCTGGGCATTCATCGTCGTGCCCTTCACCCTGCTGGTGGCCATGTCCCGTCTGGTGCTGGGTCTTCACTACCCCAGCGACGTGCTGGCCGGCGCCGGCATCGGCGCCACGGTGGCTTTGTTGAGTCTGGCGCTTTAAGGGTGTCTCGACAGCAGTAGTCCGGGATTACTCGACGCCCGTGCAAGCACAGCCGAAATCCTTGCCTCTAGCCCAGGAAAAGCGCCAGGGGCCGGTGGACGGAACACGGCGGTGTCGGGTTGCCGGGTATCCATGAACCTGGGTGTATAGTCTGCTGTCTGAGTCGGGAGAGCTTGTCCGCGGGCAAGTGCACACCGCGCTCCCCGGCAATACACCGATGCATGGAGTCATTCTGGCAATGAATCCCCACAATCCGAAAAGCCGTTGGCATGGATGGCTGGCTATCCTGTTGATCGTTCCTGTCCTGCTGGCGGCGATGCTGCTGGGCTTCATTCTGTTCATCGCGGTCCTGGGTCTGGCGGCATTGTTCGCCACGGTCCTGGCCACGCGTCTGTGGTGGCTGAGGAGAAAGCTGCGCAAGAACGGCAACGGCGGCATGGTCCTGGAGGGTGAATACGTGGTCGTCCGTGAGCAGCGTGACAGTGACGGGCGGCGGTCTTGAGGATTGCGGCGTGACAGCGCAGGCCAGTGAGTCCGGGTTGCGTCGCAACGGGCAAATGGCCATGTCCGACTGCCAGCTCATCGAGTCTTCCCTGCACAAGACGGCTCGCTGAAATGACTCCTGGAATCAACGTGGCGAAGAAGGCCGGGGTGGTCCACCGGGTGCACGAGTATGCCCATGATCCATCAAGCCAGTCCTATGGGCTTGAGGCGGCAGATAAACTGGATGTTGCCCCGGAACGGGTTTTTAAGACCCTGGTGGTGAGTCTCGACGGGCGTTCGCTGGCCGTCGGTATCGTGCCGGTCTCCACCATGCTGGGCATGAAACTCATTGCCAGGGCAGCGGGTGCAAAAAAGGCGGCCATGGCCGAAGCCGCGGAGGTGGAGCGGGTCACGGGCTATGTGCTGGGCGGGGTGAGTCCACTGGGGCAGAAGAAACGGCTCAGGACCTTCATCGATCACTCTGCTGAAGGCTTCGAGACCGTCTACGTCAGCGCCGGGCGCAGGGGGTTGGAGATCGAGCTGAGCCCGGGGGATCTTCGTGAACTCACCGCCGGGGTGTTCGCGGAGATCGCTCAGACCTGAGCCGCGGCAAATTCCCTGGACCCGACTGGCGGGCGCGTAGTTGCCCCGGGCATCCACGCTGCCGGGTGCGGCTACGCTATATCCGTCCTACGACGGCTGGGGTGGAGGGGTTAACACCTATCCCCTCACGCCTCCCTCCTCACGATAGCGCGTGGCCCGGGCATCCACGCTGCGTCAGATGCATGGCTCACCCCAAGCCACGTTTTTCCGTTCAGGCGCATTTCGTTCGCACGATCTCGACCGGCTCTGTGTCCAGCCGCGCCAGGGTCATGCGCTGTCCCCAGACGCAGCCGGTGTCCAGGCAGAGCACGTCATCCCCACGGTAGAGCCCGAGGGTGGACCAGTGTCCGAACACGATACGCTGCCCCGCGCTCTTTCGACCGGGCACTGCAAACCAGGGCAGGAGGTGGGGCAGTTGTCCGCCGGGGGCGCCCTTGTACTCCATGTCCACGTGTCCGTCGGCGCTGCAATAGCGCAGGCGGGTGAAGCAGTTGGTGATGTAACGCAGTCGTTCCCAGCCTTGCAGTGACTCCGACCACTGATCCGGTTCGTCGCCATACATGCGCTCCAGCAGCAGTGGATAGTCGGCCCCGCGCAATACCGATTCCACCTCCGCCGCACAGCCCCGGGCCGTTTCCAGGTCCCACTGGGGCGGCAGGCCCGCATGCAACAGGGCCCAGCCCAGTTGCTCATCGTGATGCATTAGCGGACGGGTGCGCAGCCAGTCCATGAGTTCCTGGCGGTCCGGGGCGTCCAGGATGGCTTGCACCGTGTCCTTGCGGCGCACCCGGTGCACGCCCTGGTGGATGGCCAGCAGATGCAGGTCGTGATTACCCAGCACGGTGACGGCCGCGTCCTCCAGCCCGCGCACGAAACGCAGCGCCTCCAGGGATTCCGGTCCGCGGTTGACCAGATCGCCCACCAGCCACAGCCGGTCGGTGGCGGGATCGAAGCGCACCTGTTCCAGCAGGCGTTTGAGGGGGCTGAGGCAACCCTGGAGGTCGCCGACGGCGTAGATAGACATGGGTTTCAAGGATGAAGGATGAAGGATCAAGGCAAAAGGATGAAGGGCTAGAGAGCGACTGTCCACCTGTGGCGTCGAGGACAGCCCTTCATGCTTCACCCTTCATCCTTCCGAAGGCAGATCTGCCGGTACCATCACCATCTGGGCGGCGTGGGCAGTTCGTTGAGCGGACCGTGATGGAAGAGGTCTTGTTCTCACCCGCCCGGTTTTTTCGGGCTGGCTGCGTGTCGTTGTCAGCTGCCGCTCATCATGGACTGCTGGTAGTTCTCGAGGCCGATGCGGCCGATGAGCTCCAGTTGTGTTTCAAGCCAGTCGATGTGTTCTTCCTCGCCCTGCAGGATCTCCTCGAAGAGCTCCCGGCTGACATAGTCGCCGCAACTTTCGCAATGGACGATTGCCTCCTTGAGGGTGACATGGCTGTCCATCTCCATCTTCAGATCGCATTCCAGGATCTCCTTCACATTCTCACCGATGTGTAGCTTGCCCAGATCCTGTAGGTTCGGCAGGCCTTCCAGGAACAGCGTGCGCTCGATCAAGCGGTCGGCATGCTTCATTTCGTCGATGGATTCTTCGTATTCGTGGGCGCCGAGTTTTTCCAGGCCCCAGTCCTTGAGCATGCGTGCGTGCAGGAAATACTGGTTGATGGCGGTAAGTTCGTTCTTCAGCACTTTGTTGAGATAAGCGATGGTCTTCTTGTCACCTTTCATGGCTGTGCCTCCTGTGGGATCGTGTGATTGGGATCTAATCAAGTATAGACGGCAGGATTTAACCGAGAGATCCCCAGGGCTGCGAGTCAGGCGGTGGCGGACATCATCATGGGCCCAGGGGCGGCGTTCGACATGTCCTGTTGATCAAGGGTTTCCCGCAAGACATCCCGTGCGCAGGAGCCGCACTTGCCGCATTCAGAACACACGCCCAGACACTGCCTGAGGGCTCTCATGCTGGAGGCCCCCTCGGCGACCGCCTGCTTGATGTCAGCGTCGGTGACGCCACGGCACAGACAGACATACATGATTTGTTGACCTCCGAACTAGGGGGTGGATGCTTGGGGATCAGCCTAGTCGTTAATGATAATGATTGTCAATAGCGTTTATGGGAGGGGGAGGATCACGCCACCACCTCTTGACGCGACATGAAATGCGAATAATAATCATTATCGTCTATGGGGCTGACTGAGTAGCCCGACGGTCCCATGGATCAAACACCCCGGCCGTCAGCCAGCCCGGCAGCGAAAGCCCCCAGGGGGCTTCTCTTACCCAGTCAGCAGCGGCGCAAACTTCCCATGGAGACCCGCGTCATGTCCTGTAGTGAGAGCAAGCCCAGTCGCCCCGTCATGGGCGTAAAGCCCGTACCCGTCACACCGTTGAGGCCATCGACGGCTATGCCAGGTACAAGGTCCGCTGCATCCTGCAGTGGCCGTTGTACAGATTGTACCCGTCGCAAAACGGATCGGGAGGGCTGACGATGTCCGTAGCAAGCTTTACACCTCCGACGGTGGAACGTTCCTGCTGGCCCATCGATATCCGGGATGTCCCTACCTTACTCAGGCTTCTGGATGACCATGCCTTTACGGTGGATATCGGTCTGATCAGTCATGCCGGGGAGCTGGCCATCCGAGCGGCGGCCATCAGTTGCCGTCAGGAAGGCCCATGCCTGTGCCTTGAGGGTCCGGAGTCATCCTTGTCCATCGATCTGGAGCGACTGAGCGCTGCCCGTGCCGTGCGCCGCGTGTGCACCTGCTGGGATCGGATGAGCCTGGAGTTGCTGGCAGGGGAGGGTGAATACCGGATATCCGTGGCCAGGTCCTCTGATCCTGCGGGCGTCTGGCGGCGGGTGATGGAGGCCCTGGGAAGCCCGCAGCCCGAGTTGCCGGAACAGCCTGCAGTCCGCTGTATCGCCCCTGTCACCATGAGCCCGCCCTTACCATGACCATGAGGAGGATACCCATGATCGGGGATCACCGTGGTGATGTGCTTCGGGTAGAGATTTCTGCCGCGCGCCTGCTGGTCCTGTTGGCGGAGGATCGGCTCCACGCCCTGGACATGCGTTGTCTGGATGCTCCATCCCAGGAATGTCTGAGGCGTCTCCTTCTGCAGGCCTGTGCCCAAAATTGTGTCCGGTGTGGGCGCTCCTGTCACCGCGACCAGACCGATGCTCAAGGGCTGGCTTTGGACTAGGGTTTTTCCAGTACCAGGTGCCGAAACCATCCACCCGCCAGGGCCGGTGTGTCCTCGATGAGGCGTAGTGCGTCATGTCCTGCGAGCAGGTCCTCGAACACCACGTCGGTGCGGGTGGCCAGGCGGCTGATGAGGGGATTGATCATACGCCGCAGGGGCGCCTTCTGTCCCGGGCGCAGGAACTTGTCCAGGATCAGCAGCCGGGCACCGGGGCGGGCCACACGCACCGCCTCGGACAGGGCCCGGGCGGGATCGGGGACCACGGCCAGGATCAGGTGCAGGATCACCACGTCGAAGCGGGCGTCCTTGTAGGGCAGGGCCATGGCATCGCCTTCATCCAGCTGCATGTCCAGGCCCAGGCTGTTCGCCAGGCTCCGGGCCCGGGCAAGCATGGCCGGCGTCAGGTCGAGGCCGTGGTAGTGGGCGCCGGCTGGCAGGTGGGGGAAATCCAGCCCCGAGCCCACGCCCGGCAGCAGGATCTGCTGCCCGTGCACGTCCCCGAGTCTTTCAATGCTGCGCCTGCGCGGACTGCGTGTGGCGCGATCCACGAACAGGTCGTAGATGGGGGCCCAGAGGGTGTAGGTGTGCTTTAGAGACAAGTGGCTAGTCTCAAGTGGCTAGTGGCAAGGGAAAGACAATCTTTAGAACTTCCTTGCCACTTGAGACTTGCCACTAACCACTGCATTTAATGGAGAACGCGTGGAATGGAGAGCATGAAGGGTGGAATCTCGGCGTCGAAGTCCACACCGTCGTCGCCGTGCATCTGGTAACTGCCCTGCATGGTGCCCACGGGGGTTTCGATCATGGTGCCGCTGGTGTACTGGAAGCCTTCGCCGGGCTTGAGGTGGGGCTGTTCACCCACCACCCCGTCGCCACGCACTTCCTGCACCTTGCCGTTGGAGTCGTTGATGATCCAGTGGCGGGTGAGCAGCTGGGCGGGCACGCGGCCCTCGTTGCGGATGGTGATGGTGTAGGCGAACACGTACCGGGCCTGGTCCGGGTCGGACTGCTCGGGGATGTAAGTGGTCTTTACGTCCACCTGGATGTCGTGGTCCTGGCTTTGATTGTCGGTCATGGTCGCTCGCTGTGGGTCAAAACGCGTGTATTTGTATCTTGCCTGAGGCCAGGTTCAGGCAAAAGGGTTAAAGGGTTTAACAGGCCGTTGAAAAAGTCTCGGGCGGCGCCATGCTGCGTTGGAAAGCGGCTCAAAGCGTCCAAGCGACCTGGGCTCATGAACTCCCATATACACTGCGCTTTTTCGCCGCTTTCCGCCTTGCCTGGCATCCACCGGAGACTTTTTCAAGCGCCTCTTAATGCTTCAGGCCACGCAGTGCCCAGCGGGCGGCACCCACCAGGCCCGCATGAGGTTCCAGGATAACCTTCACAGGCAGGGGGGCCAACAGGTGGCTCATGGGCGGCTTGCGGCTGAAGGCGGAGATGAAGTCGCCATTCTGCAACAGGGGCAGGATGCGTGGTGCGATGCCGCCGGCCAGGTAGACGCCGCCCTGGGGCAGCATCCCCAGGGCCAGGTCACCAGCTTGGGCACCGTAAAGGCGCACGAACAGACGCAGCGTCTCCCGGGCCAGCGGGTCCTCGCCGCGCAGGGCGAAATGACTCAGGGCGGCGGCGGGATCGCCCTCGGCCATGGCATCGGACAGGGCCGGGCCGGGTGCGTGGCCCTCGGTCTGCAGGAAGGCGGCAATGCGGGCAATGCCCCGGCCCGAGAGCAGGTGTTCCCGGGTGCATCGTCCTTCCTCATGGGTGACGAACTGCCACAGGCGGACCTGCTGGGCATCCACGGGGGAGAAGCCCGCATGGCCTCCCTCGCCGGGCAGGAGGTGCTGGCCACCAGGGCAGACGGCGCACACGCCCAGGCCGGTACCGGCACCCACCACCAGGCGGGGCCCGGCGGGGTCGGGCTGGCCCGCCTGCAAGGTGGCCAGGGCGGAATCAGGCAGGTCCCCCAGGCTGTGAGCGATGCCCTCGAAGTCATTGATGAGGCTGACCCTGGGGATGGTCAGGGATTCGGCAAGGGCTCCGCTGTCCAGCTGCCAAGGCAGATTGGTGAGCTGTGCCGTCTGCCGTTGGGCGTCGCCCGCCACGGGCCCGGCGATGGCCAGGCAGGCGCCACCCAGATGCCGGGGGTCGATGTCGCCCTGGCGCAGGAAGCCACGCACCAGAGTGTCGAAATCCTCGAATGCCGCGCTCTCGAAGCGGCTGGCCGCTTCCATGTGCAAGCGGCCTCGCTCCAGGCGAGCGATGGCCAGCAGGGTCTTGGTGCCGCCGATGTCTGCCGCCAGTACCTTCATGAAGTGCACCCCTCTGATCCGCGGGCGTGAATGCGTGGCTGTCTGCTCACCCCTAGCTGCCCCCGTTACCGGCCAGGCCCCGGCGTTTTCCGGCGATACCCTGGAGCAGATGTTCATAGGCCTTCTCGAAGGCCTGCAGTCCCTGGGTTTCCAGTCGGTCGGTAATGCTCTCCAGGTCGATGCCCATATCCGGCAGGGCCGCCAGTTCTGCCTTGGCGGCATCCAGGTCCCGGGCCAGGGTGGCGGCCACAGTACCGTGGTCCAGGAAGGCGGCATAGGTGGCCGGCGGCACGGTGTTGACCGTGTGTTCGCCGATCAGCTCGTCCACGTAGAGCACATCGCTGTAATCGGGGTTCTTGGTGCCGGTGCTTGCCCACAGCAGGCGCTGGGGTCGGGCGCCTGAGGCGGTGAGTTTTGAGAACCGGGCGCTGCCGTACTGGTCGAGAAAGTGGGCATAGGCGAGCTTCGCATTGGCAATGGCCAGGCGGCCGCGCAGGTGTTCAACCGGGGCGCCTTCCTGGATGCGTTCCTCCAGCAGCGGGTCCAGGGCGCCATCCACCCGGCTGACAAAAAAGCTCGCCACCGAGGCCACCCGGTCGATGGGTTCGCCCCGTTCGTGCCGTGTCTCCAGCCCTCGCATCCAGGCCTCCAGGACCTGGGTGTAACGGGTCACGGAGAACAGCAAGGTGACGTTTACGTTGATCCCCTCGGAGATCAGGGTTTCCAGTGCCGCCACCCCGGCCCGAGTGCCGGGTACCTTGATCATGGTGTTGGGTCGGTCCATGTGCCGGGACAGCTTGCGGGCCTCGGACACCGTGGCCTCGGTGTCATGGGCCAGGGCCGGGGTGACCTCCAGGCTGACGAAGCCGTCGGCGCCGTGGGTGTCCTCGTACAGGGGCAGGAAGGCGTCGGCGGCCCGCTGCAGGTCGTCGATGGCGATGCGATGAAACAGCGTCTCATCATCGGCATCGGGTGTTTCGGCCAGGGCCTCACGGATCCCCTCGGCGTAGAGCTCTGTGCCGGTGATGGCCTGGTCGAAGATGGCCGGGTTGGAGGTCAGTCCACCCAGGCCGTCCTCACGGATCATGCGTGCCAGTTCGCCGGAGTCCAGCAGATCCCGGCGGATGGTGTCGTACCAGATGCTCTGGCCGAGTTCGCGCAAAGCCTTGATCCGGTTTTGCTTGCTCATGGTGCGTCCCGTCCGGTGCTTACATTGAGGATAAGTCGATTTGCCACAGAGGGCACAGAGAAAAAGTCCCCTGATTACGCTTTTTGGTCTTTCCCTCTGTGCCCTCTGTGGCAAAAGGCCTTACCAGGTTTCATGTCAATTCAGAACCTTGTGCGTAAATGCAGTTCGCCAGGGTGACGAACTGTTTCACGCTCAGGGTCTCGGGGCGTGTGCCGGGGTCGATGCCGGCGGACTCGATCAGGGTCGCGTCGGCGAGAGTGCGCACGGCATTGCGCAGGGTCTTGCGTCGCTGGGTGAAGGCCTGGTTGACCAGCCGGGCGAACAGGCCTTCGTCACTGGCCGGGTGAGGCAGGGTCTCCCAGGGGGTCAGGCGTACGTAGGCAGAGTCCACCCTGGGGGGCGGTGTGAAGGCACCGGGACCTACCCGAAACAGGGCCTGTGCCTGGCAGCGGTACTGGGTCATGATGCTCAGCCGACCGTAGTCCCGGGTGTTAGGGTGTGCGGCGAGCCGGTCCACCACTTCCTTTTGCAGCAGAAAATGCATGTCCTGGATGCCTGGTGCCACCTTGAGCAGGTGGAAGATCAGCGGTGTGGAGATGTTGTAGGGCAGGTTGCCCGCCACCCGCAGCTTGCCTTGCACAGGCACCAGTGAGGCAAAGTCAAAACGCAGGGCATCGGCCTGATGCACGATCAGTTCGCCCATGCCCTGGCAACGGGCCTGCAGGGCGGGGATCACGTCCCGGTCCAGTTCCACCACATGCAGCCGTTGCACTCGCTCCAGCAGGGGCGTCGTGAGGGCGCCCAGGCCGGGGCCGATTTCCACCAGGGTCTCGCCTGCCTGGGGCGAGATGGCGGCCACCATGCGGGCGATGATGGCCTGGTCGTGGAGGAAATGCTGGCCAAAGCGTTTCCTGGCGATATGGGGCTGGCTCAAGGGGTGATATCAGCAACGGTAGACGGCGAACACCTGACGTCCATCGGTGACGGGTCCCTGGGGAACGATGGTATTGCCGTTCCAGTCGGTGGCTGCTGCGTTACGGGCAGTGGCCTCGGCCTCCTGAGCCAGCTTCTCCGGCGGACGGCGAACGAAACCGACCTTGTCGGTGATGGTGACGGTGGTGGCCCCGAGTCGCTCGCAACCGGACACCTCCGAGTTGCTGGCAACCCGAACGTGTTGGCCCTGGGCGCTGACGGGCACGAAGGTACAGGCGTTGAGGCTGAGGCCGAGCACGAGCGCGCCGCACAGGCTGGCGCTGGTCTGCAAACTGGTGGATTTCATATACCGTCTCCTTAGGTCGGGGTTTGATTTATAGCTGTCTGTTCGAGCTTCGGATCAGCTCCATGGCCAGGTCTTCGGCGGCCATGAAACTGCCGGCCTCGGCCTGGCCGCTGCCGGCCAGTTCCAGTGCCGTGCCGTGGTCCACGGAGGTGCGGATCATGGGCAGGCCCAGGGTGATGTTCACCGCCCGACCAAAACCCGCGTGCTTGAGCACCGGCAGACCCTGATCATGGTACATGGCCAGCACGGCATCCGCGTGTTCCAGGTGGCGGGGCGTGAACAGAGTATCAGCCGGCAGGGGGCCGAGCAGGTGCAGGCCTTCGCTACGCAGGCGTTCAAGCACCGGACCGATCACCTCGATCTCTTCCCGACCCAGGTGTCCACCTTCCCCAGCATGGGGATTGAGGCCGCATACCAGGATACGAGGTCTGGCAATGGCGAAGCGGGCGCGTAGATCCCGGTCCAGCACCCGCAACACCTGTTCCAGACCAGACTGGGTGATGGCATCGGCCACCGCCCGCAAGGGCAGGTGGGTGGTGGCCAGGGCCACCCGCAGGCCGCCTGCCGCCAGTAGCATCACCGGCATGGATGCGCCACAGCGCTGGGCCAGGAATTCCGTGTGCCCGGTGAAGGGGATGCCCGCGTCATTGATGATGCCCTTGTGTACAGGACCGGTGACCAGGGCCTGGAAGCGGCCGTCCAGACAGCCGTCCACCGCGCTTTCCAGGGTGGCCAGCACGTGGCCGGCGTTGCCGGTGTCCAGGTGACCGGTGTGCACGGGGGTGTCGACGGGGTGGGACATGACCGTGATCCGGCCCGCCGGGTCGGCTTCGACCGGTCCCCTGGGATCGAACTTCCGAATCTCCAGGGGCAGGCCCAGTTGCCGGGCACGGTCGGCGAGGAGCTGCGGGTCCGAAAGCACCACCCGCTGGGCAGGCACGGCCCGCTGGGCGAGGGCCACGACCAGGTCCGGGCCGATACCGGCGGGCTCACCGGGGGTGATGGCGATGCGTGGGGTAGTGGTCATCTCGGGATGGGGTTCTGTGTTAGGGGCGGGTTCTCTCGCTGAGACGCGGCGGCGCAGAGAAATGCAATGGACAGGATTAACAGGATAAAGACTTGGGTTTGAAAACCTGTGTCAATACGATCCTGTTAATCCTGTCTCGTTCTTTTCATCCTTACTCTGCGCCGCCGCGTCTCCGCGAGAGAACGAGACTTTCAGTAGTTCAAAGCCCGCTCACGCGGGTCTCCAGACGCAGTTCCACATAGGACTCGTCACGCAGGCGACGCAGCCACAGCTCGGCCTCTTCCTCACGCTTGCGATCACGGATGATTTCCCGGGCCTGGGCGCGCATCAGTTGGCGGGAGCTGTCGTGTTCCCGGCGCTCGATCACCTCAACCACGTGCCAGCCAAAGGGGGACAGGAAGGCTTCGCTGAGTTCACCTGGCGGCAGACGGTTCATGACCTCTTCGAACTGAGGCACCAGGTCGCCGGGGTTGGTCCAGCCGAGATCCCCGCCGCGCATGGCGCTGCCCCGGTCGTCGGAGTGGGCGCGGGCCATGTCGGCGAAGGCGTCGCCCATGAGGATACGGTTGCGCAGGGCCATGATCCTCTCCCGTGCCTCGTCTTCACTCAGCACGGCGGTGGGCTGGATGAGGATGTGCCGGGCATGGGTCTGGGTGATCTGGGCCCGCTCGCCGCCCCGGCGTCCCTCCAGCCGGATCAGGTGAAAGCCCGAGGGGGAACGGATTAGTTCGCTCACGTCACCCTCGCGCATGAGCACCACGCTGCGGGCGAATAGCGTTGGCACTTGGGCGGCGCTGCGCCAGCCCAGATCACCACCCTCCAGGGCCTGTTGGCCACCGGATTCGCTGAGTGCCAGTTGGGAAAAATCTTCGCCTTCCACGACGCGCTTGCGAAGGGCCTCTCCGCGGCTGCGGGCCTCCTGGATGTCGTCGGCGGTGGCGCCTTCAGGCAGGGGCACGAGGATGTGGCTGAGGCGGTATTCCACGTCCTGGTCGATGGCGCCGGATTCACTGGCGATGAGGTCGTCGATCTCCTGCTCACTGACCTGGATGCGATTGTCCACCTGGCGTCGGCGCAGCTGGCCGATGGTCATCTCATCCCGGATCTGTTCACGGAACACCTGGTAGTCGATGCCGTCAGCCACCAGCCGGTCCCGAAACTGGGGCAGGGTCATGCGGTTATCCCGGGCGATGCGCTCCATGGTCTCGTTGAGGCTGATGTCATCGATGCGAATACCCATGCGGGTGGCCTGCTGCAGTTGCAGGCGTTCGATAACCAGCCGTTCCATGACCTGGGGGATCAACACGTCGTCGGGGGGTGGCATGTTGCCACGGCTGCGGATCTGCTGTTTCACCGTGTCGAGCCGTTGCTCAAGCTCGCTCTGCATGATCACGTCGTCCTCCACCAGGGCCACGATCCGGTCCAGGGGTGCATCGTCGCGACCCTGGGCTGCGCCGGTCAGGGGCCAGGCCACGGTCATGAGGAGGGCCAGTGCCGGCAGGAGGAACAGTGTCTTGCGCATATCAGTCATAGGTTTCGTAACCCCGAATGCTTTCACCCAAGAGATCCTGCAGTCCGGTGCCCAGTCCTGCCAGGCCCTTGAGGGTCAGCTGAAAATAAATGCCGTTATTGTACTCGCGCTCGACCCCGGCCGTCAGATAGCGGCGCGCCACCATGCTGGCGCGCCAGCAGCAGCTCTCGTATTCCAGGCCGGCGAGCACCTCCACGTCCCGCTCGTCGCGCAGGCTGTAGTTGTAGCGGCCCACCATGTTCCAGCGGGCGTTCAGGGGCCAGGCGGCGGACAGGTCGACCTGCTCCAGCTCCCGATCCGGGCGCAGGGGGTCTTCCCGCAGGCGGTAACCCAGGTTGGTGATGCGACGCCCGGAGCCCCGATACTGCAGTTGGGCCGTGGCCAGCTCGGTTTGTTCCCCATGGGGGTCCCACTGGATGGCGCCCCGGGCGGACCACTCACGGGCCATGCGCAGGGCGGCCTCGGCCACCAGGCTGGAGCGGTTGTCCGTGGCCGGGGTCCCGCCGGGGGTCAGGGTGACCTGCCGGTCGTCGAAGTACAGGATCTGGCCCACGCTGGCCCGGAAACGCTCCTCGCCGCTCATGGTGTCGATGCGCCGGCTGGTCAGGGCCAGGGTCAGTTGATTGGCGTCGCCCACCCGGTCGGCGCCGGTGAAGCGGTCGTCCAGGAACAGCTGGTCGAAACTGAAATCCCGTCGCCCGGTATCAAACAGGGGCAGCGCGTCCTGGTCCCGGTGGGGTACGTAGAGGTAGAAAAGCCGCGGTTCCAGGGTTTGCAGGCCGCCATTGTCCAGGGGGCGTTCGAAGAACAGGCCGGCGTCCAGGCTCGTGATGGGGATGCCCCGGTCCGGCTGGGTGTCCTGGCCCGGCGCGGTGTCCTGGAGCTGATAGCTGGTGTAGCGGTATTTCACGCCGGGGGTGAAAAAGCCGTAGCTGCGCCGTAGGGGCAGGCTCAGGCCGGGCATCAGGTCCAGGCGCTGTCCGGTCAGGGTGTCGTCGCGCTCGAAGGCCACCCATTCGGCGCGCAGGCTGCCTTCCACGGGACCACCCGCGGTCAGGGGCAGGCCGGAACTAAACACCACCTGGGGCAGACGCTGGTAGGGCCTGCTGGTGGAGGGGATGGCCGGGTCCACGGTCTGGTAACCCTGGAAGCGGGTCAGCAGGTTCCATCCGTCCCCCCGGTAACGCAGATCGGCGCGGTTTTCCAGGTGGGTGGTGCTGGTGATCGCCAGGGAATTGCCCAGGTCGGTCAGGTACTGGGCATCTGAGACCGTGTTGACCATCAGGTCCACGTGGGTGCGCTCGAAGGGCTGGCCCTGGTGACGCAGATTCAGGGAGCCCCGGTCGTCACCGTAATCCCGGTCATCCAGGTATTCCAGGGCCAGTTCCCCGTGACTGCGGGGGTTTAAGTAACGCAATTCGCCGCCCAGCATCAGGCCCCGCTCGCCCAGGAGCCGGGGGGTGATGGTGGCGTCCCGATGGGGGGCGATGTTCCAGTAATAGGGTACCGAGAGGTCCAGGCCTGAGGCATCGGAGTTGCCGATGCTGGGATACAGGAACCCGGATTTGCGACGCTCATCGATGGGGAAGCTGATGTAGGGGGTATAGAACAACGGCACCCGCTTGAAGTGCAGGGAGACATTGCGTGCCCGGCCCTCGCCGCTTTCCTGGTCCAGGTCTACCCGGGAGGCGCGCAGGATCCAGTCGTCCTGGCCTTCGTCGCAGGTGGTGTAGGTGGCGCGGCTGAGCCTGAATCGCTGGGCGTCCAGGCGCTCCACCCGCTCGGCCTCGCCCCGGGCGTGCATGGGGTGGTAGCGATAGTCGGCCTGTTCAAAGGCGCCCTGCTCACTGTCCATGAACAGGTGACCCTTCAGGCTTTCCAGGACAAACAGGCCGTCATCCAGGCGCACATTGCCCTCGGCCTCGGCATAGCCGCGGCCCTCGTCATAGCGCAGTTCGTCGGCATACAGGGTGCGACCATCCCGGGACAGTTCCGCATTGCCCCGAAAGATGGAGATGCCCAGTCGGTCAATCAGGGCCTCATCGGAGAACAGGTGTATGCGGGGGTCGCCGACCGGGCTGGCCGGGCTGTGGGCGGGAGTCTCGGCGGGGCGGCACAGGGCCCAGGGATCGGGCTCGCTGGCCAGGGCGACGGCGGATGCCGCCGTCAGGCTCAGGCCCAGCAATGTGCGCTTTACCAGCTTCACGCAAGCATGATTCCACAATCCGGCGCCGATGCAAGGCGCCCGGGCCGAGACGCTAATGGCGGG
>SR_TP_S13solDRAFT_1000295_pt1 | contig 22329 bp, 18 predicted proteins | sample SodReaTP_S13sol_FD_11159 | JGI IMG/M metagenome (IMG submission 11159)
CAGCCGGTCCGCCGAGCGATAGGACATCCATTCCAGCGCCGACATCACCGCCAGCAGGACCGGATTGCGCAACCCCATCGCACGGGGCAGTTCCGGCCAGAGGTCACGCACCTCGAATACGAAGGGCTTGCGTTTTAGCCAGCGCGCGAAAATGCCCGGAATGCCTGCGGTCAGCGGCGTGGTGGTGGCAAACACGACATCTGCCGGTTCACGCATGGCCACCCCGATCGAGCCAAGCGCGAATTTCACGAAAACCCCCATCCGGCGCAGGACCCCCATATCATTGGTATAGCTCAGGTCAAATTCGATCACGTCGATCCCGTCCGTAACGCCGCGACGCCGCCCGCGCTGAAACGGCCCGCCCAGCCCGGTCTTGCCCTGCCCATAGGCGCCGCAGACCATGGTGACGCTATGCCCTTCGCGAATAAGGGCGCGCGCCATTTCATAAGACCGCGTTCCCGCCGAACCCTGCGGCGTGGAAAAGTGCTGATGGAAATACAGGATATGCATGGTCAGAACTCGACTTTCGTGACAATCGTGCAGGGCCGGTTCAGGCCGATTTCGAGCACGGGAATATCATCTCGATGCTGGTAGTACCGCGACTCGGGCGCTTTGGTCAGGGTCAGGTCAAGCGGGCCGCTGTCGCTGCCAAGCGAAATTACTGTCCCACCGGCCCGCGCCTGCTGTCCTTCAAGCGCCCATTCGCGCGGCACAAGCCGCCAGCGCAGGCAGGCGTTTGTGAATGATCCGGAAATGGTATCAGTGCAGATCAGCGTGTCCTGCACCAGCAAGACATGCCGATGATGCCGCGCACCCTGCCGGTCCGTATAGGCCGCCGCAGCGCTGACCCCGTCTGCGCCGGTTTGAACGGACACCACGTCTTCTGCGCGCACCCAGTGGCCGAACAGGAACCGCCCAAGGCGGGGCATCTGGTCGCGCCCGTCGAAGGTGACGGTGTTATGGGCCGAAGTGCCGCCAAACCACTCCGCGCCCTGCATGTTATAGCTGAAGGTTCCGGCATCGCGCAGCAGGTTTTCGCCCCCAAGCCACAGGTCCAGATGCAGCGCGTCGGCCTGCGAAGGGCGGAACCGAAAACGCGGATAGCGCAACACCGCCATCACAGCCCCCGCGCGCAGAACGTGATAGCCGCCCTTGTCGAAACTGGCGCTGTCCGGTGCCTTGCCCGGCTGACCGGCGGGAATGCCCAGCCACTGCAAGGGCGCATTCCATACACCCGCCCCATAGGCATCGCGCCCTTCGAACAGCGCCGCCGCAAGCTGCACAGAGGGGCGAAAATCGCGGTAGTCGCTGCCCGTTAACTGGATCAGCCGCGCCCCGTCATTGGCCCCGATATTGGGGGCATCGCCCGTTTCAGGGATTGTCATCACCTGAAGCCAGCGTGTGGCGGCCGCCAAGCGGTCCTGCAATGCTGGCGAAAAGCCCGGCAAGTCACTGTGGCGGCGCCAAGCCTCGGCCAGCGCGTAGCTGTCCAGCATCACGCGGTGATATGTTACCGAATGCTGGCTGAAACTTCCGTCACGCTCGATCAGTGCCTGCGCGCGTTCTTCCAGCCAGTACCGCCCCTTGGCCATCCAGCCCTTAGCGCGCGCGTCATGACCCGCCAGAAAACTGCCGCCGATGAACAGCGCTGCCGCTTCGGAGGTGCCGTGGTTGTTCTGCTGGCCAATGGCATAAGACATGGTTGGCGCGATGCGTTGCAGATGCGCGCGGATAAGTGCAACCAAGCCGGAATCCGGTGCCTTGTCCTGCCCCAGAACCCATGCTGCCAACACCAGATGCATGACCCGGATCGAGGCTTCCTGACCGCATTTCCAGTTCGGCCCCTTGTAGGGCGGGTTCTTTTCGGCCCAGTCCGCGATCCAGTGGTTCAGCCGGTCAAGCGCTGTGCGGTCACCGTTCGCCGCGCAAGTTGCCCAGACGACCACCCAGTCAAAGCGCGAAAGCTCCCACAGGCCCTTGATATCACCGCTGCCGAAATCGGGGATGCACCACCAGTCGCGGCTGGCATCGGGCTGCGGTTGGTCCGAAAAGGGGTTGGCAAACCAGTCAGGTGGGTCTGCTGGTAAATCCGTGCGATACCAGCCGAACCACCACAGTGCGTCATTCCAGACGCTATTAGGCGCCGGTGCTGGCGTGCTGCGCCGGGGCGCACGAAGAAACGGCCCACGCGCCGTGTCGGCGCGCAGCTTCAGGACAGGGTGAACACCCACCCTCAACCCCAGCCGATAGCTCGCTACCCGCGCAAGGCTGGATGGTCCCAGCCTTGCATAGGTCCGCAGCTTCAAACCAAGGCTCATGTCTGGGCGCGCAGCATCTCGGTCGCGTCAATCGTCACGCGCGCAACCTCGAACAACTCTTCGGGTGCGATTGGCGCAGCGCCGCCCTGTTCGACCGCCTTAAGAAAGGCCGCTGCGCAAGCATTCTGCCCCTTGTCCTGACGCCACAGGTTTTGTTTGCGAAAACCCGGCCAGTTGAAGCCGCGCAATTTCAGGAAATTGTCCAGTTGCAGCGTGCGCCCTGCGGCAAACACCTCGACCCGTTCCTTCGGGAAAGAGGCACCACCATTCGACAGATAATGAATCGTACCAAAAGACCCGTCCTCGAACCCCAGCGTGATCGCGGCCTTGTCTTCGGTGACGGCCTCGGCATCGGTGTCGCCCATGCGCCGCGCCTGCACAGATACGATGGGCGCACCGGCCAGAAACCGCATCAGGTCGATGTAATGACAGGCTTCGCCGATGATGCGCCCACCACCCGCCACAGGGTCCTGTGTCCAGTGATCTGCCGGTATGGGTCCGGCATTCATCACCATCACAAAGCTTTTGGGCGATTTGACTGCGCCCAAAAGCCGCTTCATCGTCTGAATTTGCGGCGAGAAGCGGCGGTTGAAACCGACCATCAGCTGTTTTCCACTATCCGCGTGCGCGGCCTGCACCTCGGCCAGTTCATCCAGCGTCATGGCCAACGGTTTTTCCACAAACACATGCTTGCCAGCCCGCAGGGCCTGCGCGGTGAAGCGCGCGTGGCTGTTGTGGCGGGTGACGATAGCCACAGTGTTGATCGCCGCATCGGCGATCAGCGCATCCGTGTCCGAACTGGCCTTGGCAAAGCCCGCGCGCGTGCCATGCACAACCGCGTTTGTGCCGCCCGCCGAAGAAATCATGTGCAACTGCGCGCCTGCCGCCCTGAAGGCCGGGATCAGCATGCGCGAGGCATAGTTGCCAGCGCCGACGAACCCGACCACCGGCTTGCCTGCCGGTGCAGGTGCCGCAGCGGCTAGGCGAACCTCGCGCAGATGGCGTGCGCTCACGTCATGACCATAGGTCAGGATGATGCCCAGCGCTGCCTTGTCAGTGCTCAGCAACTCGTAAGCGCGCGGCGCGTCCTCGAAGGGGATACGGTGACTGATCAGCGGCGCGACGTCCAGCGCGCCCGAGGCAAGCATATCCAGCACCGCCTCGAAATTGCGCTGTTCGGTCCAGCGCACGAAGGCCAGCGGATAATCCTGCCCGTGATCCTCATAGGCTGGATCATAACGACCCGGCCCGTAAGAGCACGACACCTGAAATGTCAGCTCTTTTTCGTAGAAATCCGCGCGACTTAGCTCCAGCCCGGTCACGCCCACCAGAATGATGCGCCCGCGCTTGCGGCTCATGCGGGCGGCTTGGGTGATCGGGTCACTGGATTTGGTCGAGGCGGTAACAATCACCCCATCCACCCCCGCCCCGCGGCTGAAAGCGATACCCGCCGCAACCGGGTCCTCACCCGTGCCGGGGTTACAGGTTTCGGCCCCGAATGCACGCGCCAACTTCAGCTTGGCCGCGTCAAAATCGATGGCCAGCACGCGGCACCCCTGCGCACGCAGCATCTGCACCGTCAAAAGCCCGATCAGCCCGACGCCGGTGACCACGAAACACTCGCCCAATGTGGGCGCGGCCAGCCGGATGCCCTGCAGCCCGATACTGGCAACGACAGTAAAGGCCGCCGCCTCGTCGCTGACCGTGTCGGGGATGCGCGCGCACAGGTGCTTCGGCACGCTGACCACATCAGCATGGGGGCCATTCGAGACGACGCGATCCCCGACACGAAACCCCTCGGCCCCGCTGTCGCGCACCACACCGACATTGCAATAGCCCAAGGGGATGGGCTGGCCCAGTTTCGAGCGCACGGCATCGAGTGTGGTCATCACCCCATCGGTCGCAACCTTGTCGAACACTTGACGCACCTTGTCGGGCTGGCTGCGGGCCTTGGCGATCAGACCGGCCTTGCCGAAATCAACCAGCATCCGCTCAGTCCCGGTCGAGATGAGCGAGGCAGTGGTGTCGATCAACAGCGCCCCCTTGCGCGGCTGCGGCGCGGGGGCTTTGACGAGTTCAGATTCGCCGGTAGAGAGATTTTGGAGGATTTGTTTCATGCCTGTCCTGTCAGATGTATTCTAACAATTTGTCCCATTCGCCCCGCCGGAAATCCTGCGCCGCGACGGTACCGCTGCCAGATGATGCGGCTTTGAGGATGAAATCCTTGGCCGCGTCCGGTGTTGCAGCCAGGTCCAACCCTGTTTGAATACCGAATTTTTGCTGGAGTGAGCGAAGGTAGGGCGCATCATAAGCCACAACCGGGGTATCGGTCGCCAGCGCCTCGAAGATTGGCAGACCGACGGTTTCATGTGTCGAAGCCATCAAAACACAGCTTGCCCGACGATACTGGCGAAACAGATCCTCGCGTGTTTGCGGCCCGATGAAGCGGATATTTGTTGCAGGGCCAGGATCAGCCGCGCCAACAGGTGCAGTTACCAGCACGGTCCAGTCGGGTCCGAGCATCTGTGCGGTGTCACGAATAAATGCAAAATTCTTGTGCGGACTCTGCGGGCTTGCCACCGGGATCAGTAAGGTCCGACGCTGGCGGGGTTCCGGCGTTGCGCCCGGCGGCACCGAAACCCCCGGCCAGATGACGGTGACCGCATGGCGATCCCCGAACATGGCGAGAAAATCATCCTCGACCTGCAGGGATTGCACGATCACCCTCTCGCGCGTCAGGCGCATGTAGGCGCGCATGATGCGCAGCTTGGTTTCCTTGAAATGCGTATCAAGTGCCTTCAGCTGGTGAAAATAAGTGATCTGTGCTTGCTTGGGCAGCAATACGCAATTCATGTTGTTAAATGACAGAAGCGCCGTGCCACGGTGGCGCCGATAGGAAAGCAAGCATCCCAGAAGGTTGAAGGCAATCGCGGACGCCCCACTCATCGGCCTGTGCACCCATTCGACATGCGCAGGAAGTACCTCTGGCGCCTGAAATCCGGCAAGAATGACAAAATCCAGCTGATCCTGCGTGCGGGCGAAATCGACAAGGCTTTCGACAATCGTGCGCGCGCCCCCCATCTTTGCCGAAACCGCGTTCACCACAAGGCGCGCGGGTATCGCGCTGGCACTCACCAGACACCTCTTACGTCGACGACATGGCCGCTCGGGCGCACACTCGTCCGGAACTGACGGTGATCGACCAGCATGACATGGAGCGCCGCAGTCGCTGCGTCCGCCATCGACGCGAGGCGCGCGCCTTCCAGCCCCTTGGGCAACGCATTGATATTCGGCTCAACCACCAACAGCGGCCCCCGATGACCGGCCGCCAGCCTGCGGGTGATGTCCAGTGCCGGGCTTTCGCGCAGGTCGTCGATATCGGGCTTGAAGGCAAGCCCATAGACCGCCACTGTCACATCCGCCGCCGTCTGTTGGGGATGTGCCATCAGATGTGCGCCGATGGCCGCGTGGATCTTGTCCAGCACCCATGCGGGCTTGGAGTCATTGACCTGACGCGCTGTGCGGATCAGGCGGGCGGTTTCCGGGGCGGACGAGACGATGAACCAAGGGTCCACCGCGATGCAGTGTCCACCCACCCCCGGCCCCGGTTGCAGGATGTTGACGCGCGGGTGGCGGTTGGCCAGGCGGATCAGTTCCCACACATCCATGTCCAGCTTGTCGCAGATCAGCGAGAGTTCGTTGGCAAAGGCGATGTTCACGTCGCGAAAGCTGTTTTCGGTCAGCTTGGCCATCTCGGCCACGCGCGGGCCCGACGCGATGACGCACTCCCCTGTCACGAAGGTCTTGTAAAGCTGCGCGGATAGCGCCGAGCAGCGCGGGGTCATGCCGCCCATCACGCGGTCGTTCGAGATCAGTTCCTGCATCACCTTGCCGGGCAGGACGCGTTCGGGGCAATGGGCGATGCAGATATCCGATGCCTCGCCGTGGGTCTGGGGGAAGGTCAGATCAGGTCGCGCCTTGGCCAGCCAGGCCGCCATCGCCTCGGTCGCGCCGACGGGCGATGTGCTTTCCAGAATGACCAGATTACCGGGGGCGAGAACCGGCGCAATGGCCTTGCTGGCAGCTTCGATACAGGACAGGTCGGGGTCGTGATTTTCGCCCCTGAAGGGCGTGGGGACCGCGATCAGAAAGGCCCCTGCCGGTTCCGGCGCGGTTCTCGCGCGCAGATAGCCCGCATGCACAGCGGCATGGACAACCATGTCAAGATCAGGCTCGACAATATGGATTTCACCCTGATTGATCGTGTCCACCGCATGCTGGCTGACATCCACACCCACCACCTCGATCTTACGCGAGGCGAACATGGCGGCAGTCGGCAGGCCGATATAGCCAAGGCCGATAACGGAAATGCGTTTGAAAGAATGATTGGACATAGTCAGTCTTTCGAAAATGTTTGCGAGAATGCAAGGATAGCGTCGCGGATACGACCAGCCGCCAGCCCGTCACCATAGGGATTATGCGCGCGCGCCATGGCGTCATAGGCAGCGGAGTCGTCAAGTAGCCGCGACACCTCGGATACGATTAGATCCACATCTGTGCCCACAAGCTTGACAGTGCCGGCATCCACCGCCTCGGGGCGTTCGGTCGTGTCGCGCATCACCAGAACAGGCTTGCCAAGCGAGGGGGCTTCCTCCTGTACCCCGCCCGAGTCGGTCAGGATCACATCGGCCCGACGCATCAGGTGAACAAAAGGCAGATAGTCTTGCGGTGCAATCAGGCTGACGTTCTTGGCGTCGCCCAGATGCCGTTCCACTGGCCCCTTCACATTCGGGTTCAGGTGTACCGGATAAATGATCTGAATATCGTCACGCTTGGAAAGCTGCGCGAGAGCGTCACAAATCCGCTCGAACCCGCCCCCGAAACTTTCGCGACGATGGCCAGTGACCAACACCATGCGCTTGTTCGGGTCGATCCCGAATTCCCCGTCAAAGGCCGCACTTCTTTCATCATCCGAAGCCAGTTTTTCAACCACATCCAGCAAGGCGTCGATAACGGTATTTCCGGTGACAAAAATATGCGTATCAGCCACATTCTCTGCCATAAGATTGGCGCGAGAGAGTTCGGTCGGGGCGAAATGCAACCGTGTGATCGCACCCGCCACCTTGCGATTGATCTCCTCGGGCCAGGGCGAATAGATGTTCCCAGTGCGTAGCCCGGCTTCAACATGCCCGACAGGGATTCGCTGATAATACGCTGCGAGTGATGTCCCCAATGTTGTGGTCGTATCGCCATGCACAAGAACAAGGTCTGGCGCAAAACCTTCGAGCACCGGCTTGAGGCCCGAAAGTACAGCACTGGTGATTTCCGTCAGCCCCTGCCCAGGCTTCATGATGTTCAGGTCGTAATCGGGCTGAATCTCAAAAAGCTGAAGCACCTGATCCAGCATTTCACGGTGCTGCCCGGTCACTGCAACCCTTGCGTCCATGCCTTCGGTCGTGTGCAGACGCCTCACGACCGGGGCCATCTTGATCGCCTCGGGACGTGTGCCGAAAACTGAAAGAACGCGCAAAATCCGTTCCTCTCTCAAATTGGTTTTTAGTCAATACGTGTTGCGGCGACAGGTAAGAGCCAGACGCCCGTGCCGGAGATCGTCCAATCAGGGGCCCATGTCGGGCATCGAGACTCGCCACGGTGGCGTCGGACGCATGGCCCGTCCGTCAAGATGGGCAACGATATCCAACAGGTAACGCGCGCCGACATCCCCGGAAAAGCTCCGGCCCCAGTCTGCGAGACGGGCGCGGTCGCGCTCGGTCAGGGGGGCATGTTTCTGCACTTCAGTCAGCAGGCACGCCAGATCCGTTGCATCCCCGCGGCGGAACACGCCACCGACACCACTTGCGCGCACGGCCTCGGCCGAGCCGCAGGCGTCCGAACAGATCGCCGGCGTTCCGACCATCAGCGCTTCGGACACAACGGCACCCCAGCCGTCAAAATCGCTTGGCAGCACAAGGCAGTCGGCAGAAGACATCAGAACAGCCATCTCGGAAATATCGCGTGCCCCAAGGAAGCTTACATTCACATTCGCAAGCATGCTTTTTGAATGGCGTCGCAAACTAGCTTGCTCCGGCCCGCTACCAATAATCTGGAGTTCAACCTCGCCAGAGAGCTGGGTAGTTGCTTCCAAAAGCAGATCAACGCGCTTCCGGTTGATCAGTTGCCCAACATACAATATCCGAAAACGCGATGACTCGCGCTCGGCGTTCGGTGCCGGATGCCTTGCGGGCAGGAAATACGTGAAGGGGAATATCCGCCCTTCGGGAACACCCCGCCGCGCAAGCCAGTCCGGCATCGTTGCGCCAATCGCCAGAACACCTGTAAGATGCCGCCTCCTGAACACAAACAGGGCATGGTAAAGCGCCTTGCGCAGAAGCCCGTTCAGACCGCTGTCTTGGACGGTTTCCATGCATGCAAACTGTCGCACGCCGCTTTGACGAAGCACCCGCTGCGCCTTGCCGATCAGATAATTCGCCCGTACCCCCTCGCAAAGATGAATGCTATCGTCAGGGGCTGATTGTGCGATGGCCCGAAGTCCCGCCTCCGTATTGTCAAAAACAACCTCGATACCGGGGATGTCTGGTTGGGTCCAGCCTAGCGCTTTCCTGTTCGCATCATACTCTTTGCAATACACGAAGGTAACATGGACACCGACGTCTCGTAGACCCTCCGCAAGAGCCCGCATATGAGGAGACAATATCTGTTGCCAGATGTAGACATGAGAGAGACTGTTTCGCAAATCGGCATTCATGCTACTATTCCCTTAGTTTCTTTATTATCCTTAACAAGAAGCGCGATAAAAAAACAGATAAATACAAAAAAAGGCGTAGCGATTCCGACAGCAAAATCCTCACCTAAAAATAAGATAGGCATGGCAAAAAGTGGAACCTTAATGAGTGAGTGATTGATCTGAATAAATGATACGCGAATCAAAAAAGCAAACAGTATGCTGTAGGAAATCACCGTGACTGGAAGTCCAAACATCAACGCAAATCGAAGATATGAACTGTGAAGATTCCCTGTTCCAACATACTTCCTTGGCGCATCAGCACCTTGTCCGAGAAGGGGCTGTTGAGAAATAAGAGGAATTGCAGCATCTCTAAATACTCCACGGCCTGAGTCGGTGAAAGAATCCGTAAATCTCAGTGCTCTTTCAAAGTATTCGAAAAACGATACAGAAATTATAGGAACAGCGATAGCAAGAAAAATCAGAATCTTACCTTTTGAGATGCTTGAAGAATAAAAAAACATAAATGAACAGAAGAACAAGAAAGAGGCCATCGCAACTCGAGACCCCGTCAGGGCCACTAATCCTGCAATAAAAAATAAGATCATAAAATCAAAGATTTTCAATCTGCGCCTTCCAGTAAAGAACAGGACCGCAGAAAAAAATAAGATCATGCCAAATCCGTTAGGGTTTAGTTGAAATCCAGCCAATCTGTTCATGCTTCCGAAATTCAATGCAACAAAGATAGTAGATACCGCCAAATATACGATAACAAAAACTCTCCCAGCACTGAGAACCTGCTGCATTGTCGAATATTGCATCAGGTAAAGAAACGAAACAGGTACAGCAAGATATAGCAGAAAGAGTGACAAATACCTTAGCTGATCTTCGCCGACAGCCACGGCGTGCACTGCTGGCAAGAAATACATGGCTGGCAAAAACAAGAGAAGGCTAGTAACGCGGAAACCGTTCCTTACCAGCCATAAGACTAATAGGAATTGTGCCAGAACAAAAAAAAGATACAGAGAAACGCTAGCCAATCCGGCCACATGATTGGGCAAATATATCAGAGGCCTTGGAATACCTTCCTCAGCTACATGTCCTGACAATGCCAATGTGCTGACACTAACCACGGCATACAGCAACACAAGTCGAGTGGATCTGGTCACCATTCCGTCACGCCGAATCCCTGAATGGATGACGGTATGTTCAGAGAACTGCATGCTACGCATGGAAAACAAATCCATTGTTCTTATCTCGTGAATAAAAAATCACGCAAACTTTTTAATTAAGCGCTGAGATGACTTTTTCGGAACGCTGCCGAAGAAAGGGGAATGCACTTAATCGATAGCACGGAGTCTTACTCATCATCGCCTATCGATCGCCTTGGGGATGAGGCTGCAACTGACGTCGATGGAGCATGCGCCTTGTAGGGTGCAATACCTAGTATCTTCCGGTACCGCGCCCGCCATGATGGAGGCAATGTGTACTCCACGACACGCACGATACTGCCGGAAATTGGGAAAGTCCTTTTTCCATTCAGTGTTCCGCGGGCTATAAGGTTTCTCCAAAGGCATATTTGGAATGGTGCTTTTTGTGCCAAACCAAAATCAATCAACGTAACGAAACGCCCATGGCTGACAATAAAGTTGTGAGGTGCCATGTCACCATGAACCATGCGCTTGACGGAAAGTGATATGCCGATGCTGAGTAGACGAATAATTATCACCAACGCATCTGAAACCGTGTAAGAACGTTCTCCAAGCTGCACGCCTGGTACCCGCTCTAGAACAAGATATCGATATATATCGCGCTCACAATAATCCAGACTTTGAACGAAGCGTCGATCACCTGCCACCCACCTTAAAGCCTCGTGTTCTTGCTTAAGATTCTGATAAAATTCTGTCGATCTAAAAAGCTCGGAATTAAGCTGCGCCTTGATAACGCGCCCTTCAAGAATATATGCCCGTGATCCGCGTAGATCTTGTCGATAAACGTCGAGATCATGATTATCAAGCCTTAGCTCCGCTTCAAAAACCCGCCACTGCTCACTAAAATCAATACTGGGTTGATTTTGTTTCGGAGATAACGTCATGTCATGATAACTTTTTGCCAATACTTTTTTTCCGCCACAGCACTCTCAGCCGACGCATCGCCACCACTGCAAGCACTGCTGCGGCGATCAAGCCGGACAAGGCGGCGAGCCTCTCGCTTGACTGTGCAAGCACGGCGACAAGAACGCTTAGCGCTGCCGTTGCAAGAAGGGTGCCTAGAACCCGCCACTCCCAATTCAAGGGAATACTGCGCCGCACCAGAAACAGGACCACAGGCAGATAAACTACATACATCATCAGATAAGCGATGCCCGCCCCGGCAGTGCCCAAGCGCGGCATCAACACTGCGACGGCCACGATGAAAACCGCGATGCCGAACAACCTTGCATAAAAATAGGTCCACCCTGCACCAGCCGCCAACAACGCAAAACCCAACGGATGCGCCACAGTCTTGAGGATATCGCCAAGAATGAACCAGCGCAGGGTGTCCGTGGCTGGCATGAACTCTTTAGAATACAGCAGCAACATTGCGTAGGGCGCCAGGGCCATCATGCCCAGGAAAAGCGGCGCCGCAAAGAGTAGGCCGATTTCGGTCTGTTCGTTGATGATGCGGCAAGCTTCCTGCTTGTTCCCCATGGCGGCGGTCAGGCGTGGGTAATAGTCCATCGTGATCGCGGTATACAGAAAGCCGATGTAATACTGGCTGATCAGCCAAGCGGCGGTGAACAGGCCCAATGCCTCGGCCCCCAGCTCTCGCTGGATGAGGGTGCGCACGGCCAGATGCCCCGCCGCAACGACCAGTGCTGCAAGCATGATCGTGGAGCCCAGCCGCAGCATGGTGGTGAATTCGGCGGCCACGTCGCGCGCGGGGGACGGCCGGACCTCCGTTTGGGGCAGCCGGGCCACGAAGACGTGACCGAGTACGAAACTGGCCAATGGCGAAGCCAGAACGAAGACGATCACCGCATACTCGCGCCATAGCACCATCGCGCCGATCGCGATGACTGCGGATACCGCGCCGGTCAGTACGGTGATCTGTGCCAGTTCGCGGATCTGCCGCAGTCCATTGAGCAACGCCTGCTGCGAAGCGGCGCCGACGGTGAGAGCTACGCCAACGGCCAGCCACCCCAACTCAGCCCGCTGCAGCGGGGCCCGCAGGAGATGGGTCGCCACGAGATCACGCGCAAGAAACAGGAAAACGGCCCCGGCGAGTGCAAGGCAGATGGTTCCCCAGAACAGAGCCCGCCGGACAGTGGCAAGCTTCCGCTCGCTATGGCTGACACGGGCGTTGGCGATCTGGCGTGTGCCAGACTTGTCCAGCCCCATGCCAAAAAGCGTGGATACCGTCCCCGTGAGTTGCTGGAACAGGCCGATAAGCCCCACTCCCGCCGGCCCAAGCAGGACGGCAGCAACCTTCATCTTCACCAGACCGAAAGCGATGGAGAGCACCTTGGCGCTGCCAATGACTGACACTGCCTTTACGGCATTAAGGGGTTCGCGGGTCATGGCCATCAGACAACGGGTGTTGCGAAAGACTCTGCATCTCGGAGAAATTAAACAATGGCACCTTCCAGTTCAGGAAAGTCTGATAAATGCGTTCGGGGTGCGCTGCGACTGCGGAGTGATCGCCTTTTCGGGTTGATAACAGCGTTTTGTCGGCGGGGCTCGCCGCCCGGTGGGCCAGCGGACTGGGGGGCGGCAATTTTCGGGTAGCCCCGTTGCATGCTATCAGCCCTTGTCCCACCAAGAACAGGCTTGCGTCACACTGAATCCAAACACCTCTGCGATCAGTTCCCAGTTTCCAACTGCTCTTGAATCGCGACCAATTCCTCGCTTCGCAATTCTGCGCTAACCTCTTCGATTTCGGCTTTCAGGGCGCCATATTCAGCCATCTTGCGGATCAGGAACTTGCGGGTCAGTGTTGCTTTTGCCGCGATACCTTTGGGCGTCAAAACATAGGCATAGCGCCGTTTATCGACAGCGGCTGTAAAATTGCCCAGCTTCAGCAACCCCTTCTCGACCAGCGCGCTCAGGACATAATGGATTCCGCCTGTGCTGATCCCGACCGCCTTGGCCAGGTCGCGCTGCGACATCTCGGGGTTGTCCTGAAGCAGGCGCAGGATCCGGAACTGCACATCCTCGCGCAGCTTGTCACGCTGTGTGGTCATAATAGAAAGCCCGTCTCTCAGGCTACCGCACAAGGACTGCCTGCGGGGCGCCTTGGGGAAGCGGGACTCTTACTGTGAAGCAGAAACAACATAATCGCTCAGCACTGAGCGGTACACGCTCGAATGTAGGAGCGCAACACATAATCTGGCGATGGAACGGATGGGGGGCAACGTGTTGGCCTGTTCGCACAACAAACGGGCAATCACAGATCACATAATGTCAGAAAAGTAGCAGGCGGCCCACGCTCAAACAAGAGCGAATGCTGCGGCGGGCATCACGGCCCTCAAACTCAGCTTTGCTGTATCTTGCTCTCCGCCGCCTCGATCAGCCGTGCGGCCAGTTTGCCGTAGATTTCCGCAATCGCATCATTCCCCAGTGCGATGGGCCTGCCTTCATCGCCGGACAGTCGCACATCAAGGCTGATCGGGATTTCCGCCAGAAGCGGCAGGCCCAGCTTCTCAGCCTCGGCGCGCACACCACCCTGACCGAAAATATGCGCCTCATGCCCGCATTCAGGACATATATAGCCCGACATATTCTCGATCAGGCCAATCACCTCGGTTCCCAGCTTGCTAAACGCCACCAGCGCCTTTTGCGCATCCATCATCGCCACATCTTGCGGGGTGGACACCACAATCGCGCCGGTCACATCGAAATAGGTGCACAGCGTCAGTTGAATATCGCCCGTTCCCGGTGGCATATCGACAATCAGCACATCCAGACTGCCCCAGCGCACATCGTTCAGCAGTTGCTGCAATGCCCCCATCAGCATCGGGCCGCGCCAGATCACGGCTTCATCCTTGGGCAGCAGAACCCCGATCGACATGAACTTCACCCCATGCGATTCCAGCGGGATGATCTGCTTGCCATCGGGCGACATGGGCGGGCGGTCCAGCCCCATCATGCGCGGCTGGCTGGGGCCGTAGATATCGGCATCCAGCAAGCCCACTTTCCAGCCCTGCCGCGCCATTGCCACGGCAAGGTTGGACGACACTGTGGACTTGCCCACGCCGCCCTTGCCCGATCCGATGGCAAGGATGCGTTTGACGCCGGGAATGGATTTCGGCTCTGGCTTGCCGGTCGGGTGGCGGCCGATTTCCAGTTGCGGCGGCGCGCCCTGCCCTGCCTTTGGTTGCGCTTTGGTCTGATGCGCGGTGATGGCGATCTGCACCTCATTCACACCCTCCAGCGCGCGCAGCGCGGCCGTTGCCGCCTGTTGGACGGGACCCAATGACTTGGCCATCGCTGCGGTGGGTGCCTCAATCACAAAGCGCACCTTGTCGCCGTCTATCTGGAGGGCGTGCACAAGATCAGCCCCGACCAGATTGCCACCGTCCGGCATCGGGACTTTTTGCAGTTGCGAAAGGATGGTCTCTTTACTGACGGGCATTCAAGTGTTCCTGCCTATTTGATGTTTTCATATCGGACGATGCCATAACGGCAGAAGCGAACAGGGTTGCGCGAAGGCAATCTGCGTCAAGCCGCGCGGTCGCGGTATTGCGTGACAGCCCATGCGGCAATGATATCGGGGGCTGCGACCAGATCCTGTGCCATACCGTCCGCGAAGGTATGAAACGCCCCGTGGTTAAGCGGATTGACCCCGACCAGAACCGGCAAATCCCGCGCAAGGGCTTCTGCGATCACAGGCACGAAACCGCGCCCCTCGACCTCTTGTTTGCCGAACTTGTTGACCACCAACAGATCGGCCCGGTCCAGCCTGTCCAGCGTGGCGGCAACGGCGGTTTCCAGCACACCCGCATCCAGCAGGCACCCGCGTGCATGTGCGCCACGATCTTCGCTGATGCGCAGCACAGGGCCATCAGGCAAGATGTGCAGATCCATATCGCACCGTCGCCGATCCGCGCGCTGCAGGTTGGATTGCACCGTGCCCGCCAGCCGCAGGCCCTGCGCCTGTATCAGCGCCACGGCCTGCGCAAGGCAGGCATCGGTCAAGCCCTTGCCCGCGATTGAGACACAAGCCAGCATCATGCCCGCACCGCATCGGTATCGCCAAGCGCGCGGCGCGCGGTAAAGACCGCATCACTCCAAGCTTCATTCGCGCAGACATGGTCCCATGCCAACCCTGCCTGTTCCAGCCGGTAGGCCACTTCGGCCAGATCCTGCGCCGTGACATCGCCCAGACCGCGCGAAGACCCTTGCGGCAAGTCTGCGCCTGCGGGCAATGCCTTGATCGGGGCACCGGCGCGGGCCTGTTCGACCGCAAGCCACAGGATGCGGGCCAGATGCGCGTAGGCGCGGTTCAGCCCATACTCGGCACAGGCCTTGTCCAACTCGCGCAGAAAGGGGCTGCACCATTGCACGGGATAGCGGGCGATGAAGGCTTCGGCCTCGCCGATGTAAGCGCGCGCTTCCATGTTTTGCGCAGCTTTCGCGTAATCACCCGCCCGACCATAGAGGAAGGACAGGAACTCAAGCTGAAGCGGCACGGCATCGTGAAAATCGCGCATTTCGGCGTTTCTTGCGACCCCGTGGCGGGCATAAAGCGCGCGCAATTCCTGCTCGACCTGCCCGGTTTTTCCGCCATCCATGTAGAAACCCGCATTCAGCACCACAGGCGCAGGCGGCGCGATGAACAGCTTGGAATAAAGGCGTAACAGATCCGTGCCTTTGCCCAGCGTGGCAGCGTCGGCCCGCAGCGCGGCTATATCTTCATGCGCGACGAGTCCGGTTTCCTCGGCAATCGCTTGCAGGTCATCGGCCAGATCTTGCGCGAATACGTCACGGAAGTCATCGCCATCAGGCTTGCCAAAGGCGCGCGCCAGACAAAGCCACAAATCGCGGCGGGAATAGGCGTCGGCGGCCAGTGTCTCGGTCATCTTGATCCTCCCGTGATCCTTGCATGCGACAGGGCGGCATGGGGCCGCCCTGTCCTTGGACTTGTCAACGGATTACGCCGCAGCAGTTGCGCCCTCGGGCGCGGGCTCGGCCGGCATGTCCGACAGGTTCAGGAAACGCTCACCAGCCGCAAAAAGCGCGAACAGCATGGCCGATCCCATGATCGTCAGCGCCCATTCGGTCATTGACGGCGTGTACTGGATCAGGCCCCATTCCCATGTGCCCCGGAACAGCGGCACGACCTGCCCGCCGACCACGAAGAAATAGCGCTCGGCGAACAGCCCCGCGAATACCGCCATTGAAACAAGCACCTGCATGGACGGATTGCTGCGCAGCCCTGCGATCATCATGATCACGAAGGGCGCGATAATGCCCAGCCAGAGCGACGCCTGATAGACCGGCGAGGCGAACAGGAACTCGCGCCAGACCACGCTGATTTCGGGATTGTTGGTGTAAACGCCTGTCACGGCACGCACGGCGATGAACAGCACCGTCCCGCCCAGCACCGCTGCAAACAGCTTGGGCATTGGCCCTTCAAACATGGCGCGGGTACGTTCGGGCATGGCAGCACGGTTGAAGCCATAGGCAAGGTAGGTGAAGAACACCACCGCCGCCAGCCCGCTGGCCACAGCCGTCAGGTAGAAATAGATCGGCATCAGCCCGTCAAACCAGAAGGGACGCATGCTCATCATCCCGAAGATCAGTGCCAGATTGCCGCTGGCCAGCAGCACGGCCAGAAATGACGCGATCCCGATCTGCTTGCTTGTCTTGCTGTCCCATTCCTGCCCTTCCATTTTCTGGAATTTCCAGAGCAGGAAAATCAGATCTGCGATATAGAACACACCCATCCAGAACATGGCCGACTGGATCTGCATGTTCAGCGGGATCACCCAGAGCATTCGGAACACATGTCCAAGTTCCATTGCCAGAACAGCCATGCCCGCGATCAGGATGACAAAGGACAGGAAGATCGCCCGTTTGGCGATGGGCAGAAATTGCTTGAAACCGAAAACCAGAGAAAGTGCCGCGATCATGCCCAGCCCGGATGAGGCCAGCGCGAAATACAGATAGGTCGCAATCGGTTGACCCCACGGGATTTGCGAGGTGGTGTTGAAGCTGCGGTGTCCCACGGACGACAGGTCCATGAAGGCATAGCCGAAGGCCGCCAGCGCCACGATGGCTGATACGATCATCAGCACCAGACCCATCGGCCCTTGCAGGATGTTACCTTTGTTCATCACTCAGCCCTCCTCAGGTTTTCTTTGGGGATTGGTAGGCTGGCACATCTGCGCCAGAACCAAGGTAATAGACCTGCGGGCGGTTGCCGGTATGGTCTTTCAGTCGGACCCCGCGCTGGTCTGCGATCAGGCGGTTCACTTCGGATTCGGGGTTGTCCAGATCGCCGAAATAGCGCGCCTTGGGTGGGCAGGTGCGCACACAGGCAGGCGTGAATTCCTTGGTTTCCGGGTTATCCTCGTCCAGATCGGCCACGCCTTCGGGGGCTTTGGACACCTTGTGGTAGCAGAACGTACATTTCGACACGACGCCCTTGGGCTGAATGCCAATGCCGCGCACCGAGTCGCTGTCCGGTCCCTGATAGGGCGGCGCGTGCAACTGCCCTTCACCGGGGAACACATCGCGCACATCAGGTTCCACCACCGGCTTTTCATCGGCATAGAAGCGCACGCCGTAAGGGCAGGCGATCATGCAGTATTTGCAACCGATGCATTTGTTCCAGTCCACAAACACAATGCCGCCTGCATCCATGTCCTTATATGTCGCTTTGGTCGGGCAAACCGCCACGCAGGACGGGTTTTCGCATTGCATGCACGGGCGCGGCAGCCATGTCAGCTTGGCCGTCGGATAGCTGCCTTCGCTGTAATACAGCACATCTTGCCAGTTTTCGCCGGGCAGCGTGTTGTTCTCCATCGCACAAGCGGTCGTGCACGCCTGACAGCCGGTGCATTTGTCCAGGTCAATGACCATTCCCCATTTCGTCATGTCGTTTATCCTTTTCGATGCTGGGGATCAGACCCGTTCCAGTTTGACCTTGCCAGTGTAGTAGCTGGCCAGTCCTGAAATCGGATCGGATACATTGGGGGTGACATCGCCGGAATGGCCCGGCAACCGGCCCTTGGCCCATCGGCCTTGCGCCCAATGGCCATGCTCCATCGGCAGCACGATGGTGTCGCGCCGATGGCCCGGCATGAAGCGGCAATAGGCTTCGATCGACCCGACCGCCGAGGTCATCCGCACACGGTCACCATCACGAATGCCACGGTCACGCGCTGTTTCCGGATGTATTTCCAGATAAACCGTGTTTTTGCCCCCCACGATGGGTTGATGGTTCGCAATGCCATGGGGAATATTCCCGCTGCGGCCCTCGGCATGTAGTGGTGTTTTCGGGCTGACAAGAAAAAGGTCGTCACCACCACCGGAATGGACCGGGGCAACCCATTGGATCAACCCGGCACGGTCAGCCGGAACACCCAGTTCGCGCTCGATATAATCAGCGTGGTTTTCCAGATAGCCCGACACGAACTCGAACTTGCCCGACGGGGTTTTCAGCAGCTTCGCTTTCACTTCGTCCGGCGTCATCTGGGTATTGTAGCCCTCGCCGTCCCATTCATAGAACGTGCCGCGCCGATGATGCCAGTGATAGGGCTTTTTATACCAAACTCCCTTTTCGGCCCAACTCTCGAAGCTGTTCACCCCATTGTCGCCGGGGTTATCCTCAAAGCCCTTTGCCAGATGGCGCAGGATGTTCTCGACATTGTCGATCTCTCGGTAATACTCGCCCATCGGCCCGTTGATGCGCTTGCCGATCTCGATCAGCGTGTCGCCAAAATGCTTGGTGTCATGGATCGGGTCCACGGCAGGCACGCGCAGCGCGGTCATTGGCCACCCCTCAAACGGATAGGTCGGGCTGTCCTGCCAGCGTTCCAGATAGGTGTGATCGGGCAGGATGATGTCGGCATACATTGCCGTCTCACCGGGAAAGGGCGAGGTGTCGATGATGAACACGTCCTTCAGCGCCTCTTCCCAGACTTGCGGGTTCGGGGCCGACCAGATCGGGTTGGTGTAGTAGAACATCGCCGTGTCCAGCTTGTAGGGATCCCCCTTCAAGTGGTTGGGCCCGGCTTCCTGCATCATGCTGTCGACCATTGGCCATTCGGCGGTTTTTGCCTTGTCGATGCGCGGCTGCTCTTTCCACGCGCCGTTTTGCGCCCAGTCATCCATATAGTCAGCAGCACTGACCGGCAGGCCACCATAGGACGGCCCCATCTGATAGAACAACCCGCCCTTTTCAGCATAGAGGCTGCCCACCAGCGCGTTCAGCGCATGGATCGCCATACCTGCATAGGTGCCGTTGCTGTGCGACGTCGGGCCACGTTCGAACAAGGCCATTGCTGGCCGCGTGGTGCCGAATTCGCGCGCAACTGCGCGGATGGTAGACGCTGGCACATCGGTGATGCTTTCCGCCCATTCGGGCGTGCGGTCTTTCAATTCCTCATTCCACCAGCGGACCATGCCATGGGTCCACAGGTCAACGAACCCGCTGCCCTCGGCGGCTTGGATGGTGACTTCGCCCGTCTCCTCATCGGTCACGGCCACTTGCGTGGCCGCGCTGATATCCTCGCCCGTCACGAAATGGTTGCGGCCGTCAGTGAAATCACCGACGAATTCACGGTCCCACAACCCCTCGGTCAGGATGACATGGGCCACGGCCAGCGCCATCGCCGCATCGGTGCCGGGCTTGATATAGACCGCACGGTCTGACGCAGCCATGGTCGGGCTCATGCGCACATCGATTGATGTAATGCGCGTCTGCGGGCTTTTTGACCGCATCTTGCCCCACATCTGCATCAGGTAGTTATAGGGACGGAACGCTTCCAGAAAGCTTGCGCCGAAATTCAGGATGTAGTTGGTGTTGGCGTAATCGTAGGAATTGTAGGAATTGTTCCCATCGGTTGCCTGCTTGGCGCGCTTCGACCCGTCGGCGCACATGGAGGAATGGCCAATCGCCGAATTGGGCGTGCCATAAAGCCTGCCCCAATCGCCATAAAGCCCCGCATCGGTCGGCCCCCAGCCGCGGCCATAGAAATGCGCGAAACGGTGGCTTTCGCCGCGGTCGCGCAGGTCATTCAGGCGGTCGGCGACAATATCCAGCGCCTCGTCCCAGCTGATCGGCACAAATCCGGGGTCTTCATTGCGGCCCTTATTGGGGTTGGTGCGGCGCATCGGCCCTTTGAAACGGTCAGGATCATACAGGAAATACGTGCCCAAATGCCCCTTGGGGCACAGCTTGCCATTGGCAATCGGGTTGCCGGTATCGCCGTAAATGGCATGCACACGGCCATCGGTGGTATAAACGTCAATGCCGCAGCGCGCGGGGCATTACGCGCAGATATTCTTGGTGATCTTGGTGTTGGGCATCGCGGCCTGCGCCTGTGCAGCAGTGTTTTCCACCCCTGTTCCGGGCATTCCGACCGCTACCGCCGAAACGGTCAACGCGCCGGTTCCGGTTGTGGCCAGAAACCGCCTGCGGCTGATCCCGGTGTTGATTTTGTCCATTTCTGGCTCCTCCCTTTCGCAAGTCGTGCTGCAACACCCGCATGGGCGCGCAAATTTCAGGCCCCGTAGGGCATCTGGGTCCGCCGCATCAGCGTGAAGGCCGAGGCGGCAAGATCGTTGTCTTTATGGCAGCCATCGCAAATCCGCTGGTCGTCGCGCGACGCAAAACGGCGCTGGCATTTGGGGCAATCGGCCATCGCCTGGCGCGCCAGCGTGACCGGCCCTGTGTAGTCGCCCTCACCCTGCGCATGCAGGCGGATCGCGCCTGCTTTCTGACAATCGCCACAGGCCAGACACAGCGCTGCATCAAAGATCAGCGCATCCGCGTCAGGCGTCTGCGACAGGCTTAGCGCGTGGGTCGGGCACAGGCTTGCGGCAAGGCGCATATCGGGGGTGCCCATACAGTCAAGCGTAGGAAACAGCGTGGCGGGCAGTGTGTCGGTGCCGTTCAACCTGCGCAACGCATCGCGCCGTTGGATCAGCGCGGGCGCGTCCACCTTGCCGCTGAAGGGCTGATCTGTCGTCACGCGGCGGCAGTCGGGGGTCGGCGCGGGCGTTGTCAGCCTTTGAAACAACTGGCGGCGGGAATAGGAGTGTTGCCGCGGGCGGCGCGGTTGTGGCGCGGGGCGCGCGCGGGATTCGGGTGTAGGTGCCGCAATGACCTGCAAGGCCACTGCGCGCTTGCCCAGATCAGATTGCACCGCCTGCACTGCAGTCGCCCAGGGTTTCGCGCAACCGCCCGAAGGACACGCCGCGCACCAGCCGCGATCAACCAACGTGATCTGCCCATGCCCGACAAGGCTTTCCAGAAGCTGACTCGCGCTTAGGCCACCCAAGCAAGCAACAAATTGCGTGCCGCTTTGGCGGTCGGCTTGCGCCACACGGCTACACTCCAGGGTCAGAGTATCTTCGGCTTTCGGGTGCGGCGCAGGCAGTGCCATTGCCCCTGTCGGACAAGCCGCCACACAGCGTGCGCACCCCGTGCAGCGATCATGATCCAGTTCGATGGCGCGTGCATCAATCGCGATGGCTTGCGCGGGGCAAATATCCGCACAGGCGGTGCAGGCCGCATCAGGGCGGCGGATCGTCAGGCAGGCGGCCGCATCCAGCGACAGCTTGTCCGGCAGATCAATTCCTGCACTTTCCTTCACGAAGTTCCCCCCTTGGCTGGAATTGCCCGATGCGCGCGGTGCGACACAGGGCGGATTCTGGCTCTCCATCTGCAAGATACAGCAGGCGGCATACCAAAGCATGCGGAGGGCGCGGCAATATCTACCGCACAAATGTCTGTTTTTAATTGGTTATATTAGCTGTTCGGATTCCCGGACGGACTACTGCCGGTTTTGTTCGGGTTTCCGAACATCCTCGATGGGCCGTTCCACACCAAGCTTTTGCATCTTTTCCCAAAGTGTCGTGCGCCCCACACCCAGCAGCTTTGCAGCGGCTGACATGCTGCCTGCGCATTGGTCCAGTGCGCGCTGGATCTGCACACGCTCGGCCTGGTCGCGCGCCTCGGACAGGGTGGCAAAGGCTGTCTTTGGTGTTGCTGCCATATCCGGGAACAGATCGGCGGGCATGATCATGTCGCCCTGCGCAAGCGCCATGGCCTGCGCCA
>SR_TP_S13solDRAFT_1000296_pt1 | contig 22314 bp, 22 predicted proteins | sample SodReaTP_S13sol_FD_11159 | JGI IMG/M metagenome (IMG submission 11159)
CATAAGTACGATTTTCAAGGGCGGATCAATTTGCGCTTTGAGCCTCCGAATTGATCATTGTTTCGAGGTGACTCAAGTGAAAAATCTATTAGGCTGGGCTCTATCCTGTTTCCGGCAGAATCACCCATCACAACGTTAGAGAACTGAACTGATTGATCACCCGATGGCCGCATGAGTTGACCGCGAGTGTGCGCTATTGGAATTCTTACCGTCCCAACCATTGTAGAGGGGACAATTTCGCCGGTCATAGAAAGAATGACAACTCTAAGTGTTGAATCATCAATGACAGTGCACGTGCTCGCCGAGAAAGTTCGGGGCAATCCAGATAGGCAGGAGGACAGATCTACATCATTTAGTCCACCAATAAGGGGATTTACATTAATATCGAATTGCAAACCGCTAACGCTATCTTCCCCATCGTTGGCCAATCCAACCTCTAATAGTAAGCCATCAGATACCACCTTGGCAGTGCCAAGAAGATCTGCTGCCCAAAGCGTACTGCAAAAACTTGATAACACAACCTGATTATTTACGTTTCTCAGCTATTGAGAAGGCCATTTGCTAATTTCGAAACCACTGGATAAACAGGAGGTTACGAAATGAGCTGGAATACGATTCAATTTCAGAAAGGTCTCAGTCTGCCGAAATTCATCGAGAAATACGGCACCGAAGCGGCCTGCCGGGATGCGCTGTTCAAGCTGCGCTGGCCGGAGGGTTTCCGCTGCCCGGAGTGCGGGAACGCTACCTACTGTACCTTGAAGGATCGCGCGCTGTTTCAGTGTCACCGGTGCCACCATCAAGCATCGTTGACCGCCAGAACCCTGTTCGAGAAGACCAAATTGCCGCTGACCACCTGGTTTCTGGCGATTTTCCTGCTGACCCAGAGCAAGACCGGGTTGTCGGCGCTGGCGCTGGGCCGGCACCTTGGAGTGTCGTACAAAACCGCCTGGCTGGTCAAGCACAAGCTGATGGAGGCCATGCGTGAGCGCGATGACAGCAAGGCGCTGACCGGCCTGGTCCAGGTCGACGACGCGTACTGGGGTGGAGAGCGCCACGGTGGCAAGCGCGGTCGCGGATCGGCCGGCAAGACCCCGTTCGTCGCCGCCGTGGCTTGCAGCGCCGACGGTCGCCCTCTGGCGATGCGCATGACCCCGCTGAAGGGCTTTCGCAGCGACTCGGTCGACCGCTGGGCACGCCAGCATCTGTCTCCGGATGCCGAGGTGATCTCGGACGGTCTGCCCTGTTTCCGGGCGATCGTGGAGACTTGCCCGCACTGGAGCATCGTCACCGGTGGCGGACCGGCCAGCATGCAGACTCCGGAATTTACCTGGGTCAATACGATGCTTGGAAATGTCAAGAATGCCATCCACGGCGTCTACCACGCGATCCATGGAAAGCACCTCGGGCGCTACCTGGCGGAATTTTCCTATCGATTCAATCGGCGTTTCGAACTCGATCGGATGGTCGAGCGACTGGCTTATGTCGCCTGCCGCACGGCGCCGCTGCCGTATAGGTTCGCTACGATGGCTGAGGTACATACCTAATCAGGATAGGTTATTGGTGAAGTGGCTAAATTCAACGCTTTTACCGGCCGGACCTCAAGAACTGTAACCGCAGGCCCCGGCGCGACCGCCGGCAGGTGGCGAAGGCAGAAATGTGGATGGTGCAATCCGTGCGTCAGACAATGATCGTCGATGAGTCCGGCGAGCTTGAGCAGCGCCGGCAGCAGCAGCGCAGCCACACCCAGCATGGCCCCGGCAAGAGGTAGCAGCGCAAGCAGCTCGACGCGCCTGCAGCGGGCCCCGGGCGCGAAGGAATCGGCAAGCAGAAACTTCATGCCCAAGGCGGCTGCAATCATCCCGGCGACCCAGCCGAAAGTCCCGGCGACACCGGCGATCCACACCAGCCCGGCGGCTTCAATCATCCTTGTTCCCCTGCCCGGCGCGCTTCAATTACCCGCTCGAGTTCGTCGAGTGCGGCGTCGTCGAGTTGCTGAGCCGCATCGACCAGCGCCGACATGGCAGTCGGTCGATCCTCGCCGAAGCGTACAGCAGCCTCGGCGACCAACGCAGCCAACAGCGAGGCACGCGTGACCGAAGCCGAATAGTGAAACGCCCGACTGACCTTGCGGCGTTCGAGCAAACCCTTTCGATGCAGCCGGTCCAGCGTCGACTGGATGGTGTTCAGCGAGATGCCTCGAGATTGTCCGATGTCCTCATGCGCACTCCTGGCGGTCGCGGAACCGGCGGCCCACAAATGTTCTAGCAGACTTGATTCAAGCTCACCCAGCCTGGGCGTGGTTCGGATTTGGCCTGGGGGCATCGAAGACTCGTGCGAAGATCGAGCTTGCGAGCTTACATAAATGAAAACCGACTGTCAATCGGTTTTCGTCGAACCGGCTTGAACCGCTAATCCCGCCGCAACCGCAGCACGTTGCCGAGCACGAACAGACTGGAAAACGACTTCGCGGCGACCGCGACGAACCCCGTTACGGCCTTACCGGCAACAACATAGACCACCTCGCGCCCTTGCTGGAAAGCCACTCGGAGGCCCGGATTAGGGCCTCCGGCAGATCGTTTTGCGGGGATCCAAGCATGCGTGGACCGCCGACACTGATCGATTGCTCTTCGGTGCGTACTGATACGCCCTGCCCCGTCTCGTAGTGGAAGTCGTCCGAGTCTGGTAAGTCGATGCCGGACTGGCTTCCGGATTCAATAATCACGCGGCCGATCGGGGGCTCGGAATGACGCTCAACCGCCGCGGCCAGGGCCAGAACACGGTTGCGTTATCCGAATCTTCAATGGCTGCCGTCTCGATGATCTTCGGTCGGCCTTCATCCAGATTGCGCTGGTCTGGTTGAGCGTGCCGCTGACTATGCTGTCGTCCACCGCCACCTTCATATACGCCAGACAAATGGAGCGTCCTGACTATTTGCATGAAGGTTTCGGCTCGGCGTGGCCGATGCGTGGCGCGCCGTCATGGGCGCGATGGGCATGCTCGAACTCCAGGCTTGAATGCGCGATATCGAAGCGATCCTCCAGCATTTTCTTGATGCCCGCCTTGACCGTTTCCATGCGCTTCCAGCCATGTTCATTGAGGACGACGTGGCAGTCCAGGGCGCATTCGTTTTCCTGCATTTGCCAAAGATGTACATGATGGATATCTTGTACGCCGTCGAGCCTGCAAATTTCGTCGATGACCCGGTCTGAGTCGATGTGCGGCGGACTGCCAAGCATCAGTATGCGGACCGGCGTGCCGATCTCGGTGATGCTCAGATACAGGATGTAGCCGGCGATCACAAGCGTGACGATCGGGTCGACGAACCACCAGTCGTAGAGCAGGATCAGGGCGCCGCCGGCGACCACGCCGACCGAGGCGAGCGCATCGGATAGGTTGTGCAGGAACAGTGCCCGGATGTTGACGCTGCCCTTCTGCATCGAAAAGGTCAGAAGTGCGGTCAACGTATCGATAACCAGGGCCACGCCGCCAAGAATGACGATGGTCCAGCCCGCGACCTCGGGCGGATCGATCAGTCGAATGCTCCCTTCGTAGATTAGATAGACACCGACGATGATCAGCGTCGTGTAATTGATCAGCCCGGCCACGACCTCGATCCGCGCATAGCCGAAGGTCATGCGCCCGTCGGGCGGACGACGCGCGATTTTGCGCGCGGCGAACGCGATGACCAGCGAGGCCATGTCGGAGAAATTGTGCAGCGCATCGGCGATCAGCGCCAGGCTTCCGGAGACGATGCCGCCGACAATCTGTGCAACAGTCAGTAAAGCGTTGGCCCAGATGGCGATCGATACCCGCCGGTCGCCGCTTTCCGGATTGATCTGACCGTGGTCGTGTGACATGTAATTCTCCGCTTTTTCTATTGCTTGCTATTCGTGAGACACACCCGAATTCGCTGGAATGTACGTATCAACCTGTCATTTCTTCTCAGGTGAGCGCAGCACGGCCCGCGCCTCCGATACCACGCCAGTGCCGGTGCGTAGAAACAGTAGCGCCATCGCCGATCCGACAATCAAATCGATCCAATACAATTGCGTCCATGCGATCAGCCCCGCGGTCACGATCACGCCCATGTTTCCGATCACGTCGTTGCGCGAGCACAACCACACGGATTTCATGTTGATATCGTCGGCACGGTGGCGCATCAGCAGCATCATGCATACGAAATTGCCGATCAGCGCCAGCGTCGCGGCGATAATCATGATCATCGCCACCGGCTCGAATCCCATAACCAGCCTGCGCGCAATTTCGACCAGAATCGCCAGGCCGAACAGGATCTGGATCCAGCCTTTGACCAATGCTGCGCGGGCGCGAGACGCCAAAGCCCCGCCGACGACGGCGAGGCTGATCGCATAGGTCATCACATCGCCAAGGTTGTCCGCCGAGTCGGCCAGCAACGCCGAGGATTCACCCAACAGAGCCGCCGTCAGTTCACCAGCAAACAGCACGACATTGATGACCAATACGCTCCAGAGGACCCACCGGCGACGAGTGTCGCCGGCGTCCTGCTCCAGCGCGCGGGCCTGCTCGTCGCAGCCGCAACCGCTCAAAGCGCTTTGCCGTCCGCGATCCGATAAGCAGCTCGCACGTCGGTGACCAATACCGAACCGTCACCGGCGTGCCCTTCCCCGCTTCGACCGTTGTCGAGGATTGCCCGGACCACGGTTTCGACCTCGTCGTTAGGGGCATCGACCTCGAGTTTGATCATCCGGGTCCGTTTCAATCCACAATCCCCGAAAACATGCCCGTAGTCCTGAACCGGCACGACTGCAATGCCGCCGAGACCGGGGATGAGTCCGAGTACGTCGACCACATGGTCGACCAGCTCGGGACGCACGTATGCCTTGACTTCCTTCATGACTCCATCTCCTCTGAAGGTGAGACTTCAACGTCGGCACGCGGTTCGGCAAACCAGCGATACACCGCCGGCAGCACCAAAAGGGTCAGCAGAGTCGATGTGATCAATCCGCCGACGACCACCGCGGCCAGTGGGCGCTGCACGTTCGAGCCGATCCCGTCGGCCAGCAACAGCGGCACCAGGCCCAGAATCGCAACCGATGCGGTCATCAGAACAGGCCGCAGACGCCGCTCGGCGCCAACGCGCACGGCCTCGTCGATGTCCCGTCCACGAGCGCGTAGCTCGTTGATGTACGAAACCATCACCACGCCGTTAAGCACCGCGACGCCGAACACGGCGATGAAACCGACCGCGCCGGGTACCGACAGGTACAGCCCGGATATCCAGAGCGCAAAAATGCCCCCGGTAATCGCGAACGGCACGTTCAGGAAGATCAGCGCCGCGTAGCGCATGCTGGAAAACGCCATGAACAACAGCAGGAAGATCAACCCGAGCGTGATCGGTACGACCACGTACAACCTGGCCATCGCCCGCTGCTGGTTCTCGAACTGCCCACCGTATTCAATGAAGTAGCCGGGCGGCAGCTCGACTTCGGCGCGCACCCTTTTTTGGATATCGGCGACCACGCCGCCCATGTCGCGTCCGCGCACGTTGAGCTGAACGCTGAGCCTTCGGCTGGCCTTGTCGCGGGAAATCTGCTTCGGCCCGCGGTAGACCTCGACGTCGGCAATTCGCGACAGTGGAATCAGCGCACCTTCGCTGGTACGAAACTGGAGCTGTTCAATTTTCGAAATGCTTTCCCGGGCGTCCTCGCCCAGTCGCGTGAAGATATCGAAACGCCGAATGCCCTCGAACACCTGGCCTATGGACGATCCGCCGATCCCGGTTTCGATGACGCCCAGTACTTCATCCAGGGGGATGCCGTAGCGCGCCAGCGCGGCGCGATCGGGGCGAATCACGATCTGCGGTTTGCCGTCCTGCTGCTGCATGCGAACGTCCACCGCACCGGGAACCTCCCGCACGATACCGGTAACCTGCTCGCCGATTTCCGCCAGCTCGACCAGATCATCGCCATAAATACTGATCGCAACCTCTGCCAGGATTCCCGAAAGCAGTTCATCGGTGCTGAGCTGGATCGGCTGCGAAAAGTTGCTGGCCAGTCCGGGCACTTCCTCGGCCACCCGCGCGGCCATCGCCGACTGCAGTTCCTCGTAGTCGCGTCCGCTCTCCCATTCGTCCAGCGATTTCAGGGTCACCAGCGACGCAACCACGTTGACCGGCTCGGGATCGCCACCCACTTCGGCGCGGCCGACGCGGGAGTAAACGCCGGTCACTTCAGGGAATTCTCGCATGACGTCGGAGACGCGACCGGCATACTGGTTCGCCGTGTCCAGGTTCGCACCGGGCGGCAGCGTCGAGCGCACCAGGAAGGTGCCTTCGCGCAGCGTCGGCACGAATTCGCTGCCCAGTGTCGGAAACAGTGCCAGGCCGATGGCGAACAGCACAAGTGCAATTGCAACGACACGCGCCGGGAAACGCAGCGCCATGTCGAGAACCGGGCGGTAGCCCTGCTTGAGCCAGCCGACGAGTTTCGGTTCGCCGTGCACCACCCCGGGCTTGAACAGCAACGACACCATCACCGGCACCAGCACCAGCGCCATCAGCAGCGAGCCGGCCAGCGCGAAACTGATCGTGTAGGCCATGGGCGAGAACATCTTGCCTTCCACGCCCTCGAGCGTGAACAGCGGCAGGAACACGATCACGATGATGGCGATGGCAAACGTGATCGGCTGGGCGACCTCTCGAGCCGACTCGCTGACCAGCCGCAGCATCGTGATGTCCTCCTTGGCGCGCTCCTCGATGTGCCGGGAGATGTTTTCGATCATTACCACCGAGCCATCGACCATCATGCCGATGCCGATGGCAAGTCCCCCCAGACTCATCAGGTTGGCCGACATGCCGACGTAATCCATGGCGATGAACGCCACCAGTGCCGAAACCGGCAGGCTTGCGATGACGATCAGCGTCGAGCGCACGTTGCCCAGGAACAGGTACAGCAGGACCAGAATCAGCAACGCCGCTTCCAGCAGCGCCTTCTCTACCGTGCCCACAGCCTTGTCGACCAGTTCGCCCTGCGTGTAGTAGGGCTTCATCACCATCCCTTCGGGCAGCGAGCGGTTGATCGTCTCGACCTTGGTGTCGATCTGTGCGAGCAGATCCTGCGTGTTGGCCCCGATCAGCTTGAACACGTAGCCGCCGACCCCCTCTTCGCCATTGACGATCAGCGCGCCGCGCCGGATGGCCGGGCCGAAGTCCACTTCGGCGATGTCGTCGATGTAGATCGGCGTGCCTTCGTGCTCGGCGACCAGAACATTGCGCAGGTCGTCAAGCCCCTGGCTGCCGGGGTCGATCCAGCCGTAGCCGCGGATGATGTACTCCTCGCCACCGCGCTGGATGAACGAAGCCCCGACGTTACGATTGTTGGCCGCCAGTGCGCCGCGCACGTCGGCGATCGTGAGATTGCGCGCGGCCAGCGCCTGCGGATCGAGCTTGACCTGGTATTGCTTCTCGTAGCCGCCGATCGACAGTACGTCGGTCACGCCCGGCACGGTGCGCAACTGCGGCTTGACGATCCAGTCCTGGGCCTCGCGCAGTTCCATCGCCGTGTTGGTCGCTTCGGGCCTGTTCTCCAGCGTGTACATGAACACGCGCCCGAGCCCGGTCGTGATCGGGCCGAGCTGGGGATTGCCGAGACCGGGCGGGATTTCCTCGCGCGCCTTGGCCAGCCGTTCCATCACAAGGCGTCGGGCGAAGTAGATATCCGTGCCGTCCTCGAAATAGATGTTCACCCGCGACAGACCGAAGATCGACGTGCTCTGCACGCGTTCCAGGTTGGGGAGACCGTACATCGAAATCTCGACCGGATAGCTGATCAGGGTCTCGACATCGACCGGCGACAGCCCCGGGCTGGCCGTGAACACCTGCACCATCGACGGCGTGACGTCCGGAAACGAATCGATCGGCACGTTGCGAAACGACATGTAGCCGGCGCCGACCACGCCGGCAATGAAAACCAGCACGAGCAGGCGGTTGGCCAGCGCCGTGCGAATCAGTGATGAAATCATCAAATCTCTCCTAGTGGGCGTGGGCCGCGCTGCGCGAGGAAGCGGTGAGCGCCGACATCAGGTCGAACGCGCCGGCCACGACAACCGTCGCGTCGGGTTCGAGACCCTCGATGATTTCGATATAGCCGGCATTCTCGGCCCCGGTGGTTACCGGTACTGCCCGATACTCGCCGTCTTTCTCGCCGGGCGTGAACACGACGTCGCCCTGCCCCAATCGCTGGACCGCGTCGGTCGGCACCAGGACCACCGGGCTGCCCGATTCGACCCGAATCGAGGCGGTGCCGAACACGCCGTCGCGCAGAGCGCCGTCCGGGTTCTCGATCGCCGCGCGCACAAGCGCCGAACGCGTCTGTTCGTCAAGCTGCGATGAAATCCAGTTCAGCTCGCCGGTAAAGACCTCGTCGGGAAAGCTGCGCAGTCGCAGGTCGACCTGCTGGCCGGGCTGCAACCCGGCCATGTCGCTCTCGGCGACCTGGATCATCAGCCACATCGACTCGGTGTTGACGACCAGAAACGGCGTTTCGTTCGCCCCGACCGTTTCGCCGGGCACCACGTCACGATGTTGCACGGTGCCGTCGATCGGGCTGCGCAACACGTAGCGCGACAGCGGCTCCTCGGTGTCGGGTCGCACCGCGTCGATCTGCTCCGGCGTCATGCCATACAGCCTGAGTTCCTCGTCGGCGGCGTCGTGTTCGGCGCGCGCCTCGGCCAGTTGAGCACGGGCTTCGAGCAACTCGGCCTCGCTGACGATCTGCTTTTTGTTCAGCCCCTGCTGCCGCTCGAAGTTGGCACGCACCGTATCGACGCGTGCCTTGGTCGTGAGGTGGCGCGCCTTGGCCTTGCCAAGCGCCACGCTGTCGAGCACCGCAAGTGGATCGCCGACTGCAACCCGGTCACCGAGATCGGCGACCACTTCGACCACCTTGGCGTCCAGCCGTGGCCCGACCCGGGCGACCAGGTCGGCGTTGTACTCGACGGTCGCCGGCGCGGTTACGAGGTCGCCGGCCGTGCCGGAGCGGACTTCGTCAAGGCGAATGTCCAGGCGTTCGAGCTGCGATCGGGTAAGCTCGACGTGCCCGGATTCAGCGGATTCGCTGCCCTCGGCTTCGTCTTCGGCATGGTTTTCGCCTTCATGTGACTCGGCCGTTTCAGCGGACTCGTCGTGACCGGCCTCGTTGCCGGATTCTTCAGTGGATTTGGAACAGCCGCCGACAACAAGCAGCACGGCGGTCATGAGTGAGAAAAAGAGAATTCGGTTCACGATGGGTTCTCCGGATTGGACTGGGATTCGGGTTCGGGTGAGCGTTCCATCATTGAGCCGCGCAGGATGAGCAGGCCGCCGGACGCGCGCTCCAGGTCGCCGGCCGCGCGCACCAGCGCGCGCTGGGCTTCCAGATAGTCGCGGCGTGCCTGCAGCAGGGTCTCCTGGCTGCTGGCAAGCGCGGCAACGCCGACCTGACCGGCGCGAAACGCTTCATAAGTCAGCTCCACGTTCTGAGCGGCCGAACGAAGCACTCGGTCGGTGATCGCCTCGACGCGCTTGCGCCCGGCCTGATAATCGGCAATGGCCCGGTCGACTTCCAGACGGATCTGCAAGAGCAGCGCGTCGCGCTCGATGCCCGCCTGCTCCAGCCTGGCCCTGGCCTGAGTACGCTCACCGGAGTAGCGGTGTAGCACCGGAAGCGGCAAGGAAAGCCCGATCCCGGCAATCTCGGCGTTTTCCTCTTCTTCGTAGAACCCGAAAACGGTCAGGTTGGGGATGAGCTGGCGGCGGCTCAGCTGCAGTTCTTCTTGCGCGGCGGCGAATTCGGCGGCCGCGGCGGCCAGGTCCTGGCGACGCTGCGCTACCTGGTTGAGCAGTTGGCCACGCGGCGGCAAATCCAGCGGCCGGGCTTCGAACTGGCCTTCCAGCGAAGTCGGATTCGGCAGTTCGACGGCCATCAGCTCCGCCAGCCGGGATCGGGCAAGATTGCGCTGTGCTTCTGCGGCGGCGAGTTCGGAGCGTGCGCGGCCAAGAGCAATTTCGGCGGTGTTGACTTCCATCTGCGTGGCTTCGCCGGAATCGAGCCGCGCCTGGGCGGTTTCCATGATGTCGGCCGCGACTTCCACGGTGCGCAGTGCAGTCTCTACCGATCTTCTGGCCACCAGCAAATCCAGAAAAGCGCTGCGCGTGCGTGCCGCGACGGTGACCTCCAGAAAGCCGGCCGCGGCGCGCGCGGCTTCCAGGCGCGACCGCGCCGCACGGCGTTTCAGACCGCCCTGCCCGCCGATCCAGAGTTCCTGCGAAATGCGGACACCGAAATCCGTGCTGCTGGGTTCCGGGCCGGCGGGACTGCGGTCGGCCGTGAAGAATTCAAGTTCCGGGTTGGACGGCACCAGACGGCTGTCGTGCTTGAGCTGGCCACCGGCCTCGACGATGCGCGAACGGGCCATGCGGATTTCGTAATTGCGCCCCAGCGCCAGATCGACGGCGCGGTCCAGCGTCAGCGTGGTATCGGGCTGTATCGGGCCGACAAAATCGGCGTCGGTCGGCTGGGCGATCACCGGTGTGCAAAACACCAGTATCGCCAGCATCGGGCCGGGCAAACGCCGGCCCGAAATGAATCGGTCCATCATGATCGAGTTCCTGTTTAATTCCTGACGGAAAGACCGGTCGTCAATTCAGACGATTCGGTCGACAAGGGTCGGGATTCAGGAACTCGGGGGGCGGTAGGGGGATTCTTTGTGGAGCAAGTTGATGCCGGGCGACGGCTGGTTCAACGAGGAGCCGCCCGAAGGGACGAAATCGGAAATGCCGCTGGCCGGCAATGCAACAAGATGCGCACCGGCATGACAGTGATGATCACAGCTGGGTTCTACCGGGTCGTGATCCTGATCATCGATCTGGATGCTGAACGACGCCTCGTGATCGTGGTCTTCGCCGCTCAATGCATGCCCGTCCGCGCTCCACGCCAGGCCGGCGGCGAGCACGAAAAGCGACAGCAGGATGCAGATGCCCGATTTCATTGATCGAATTCTATCACATTGATTTAGACGCAACCTCCAAGCCCTCAAGTCAACCAGCAGAATACGAAATAATTATCGCAAGAAGGTTCCTACTCCCTGCCTCACCGGGTTTCTTGGTTGATGGGGTTTGATTTACATAATGCGTAATTAATGTTCCATCCTGGTCATGAGGTAGGTGGGGTGATCGGTTTTCGAAAGAAAGAACTACATGGTGAAAGGCAACGCAGGGGCTAGAGGCCCTGGCCCTCACGAGAGGGCCAGGGGTACGAAGTCCGCTTCAGCGGTTACATCATGCGTTTCAGCTCACCGTAGTCACCGTCGATACGCAGCACTACGGTCACCTCGTTGTCGTTGCGGTTGCGGAAGAACCAGCCGTGGTTGCCGGTGAAGGCCGCCTCCTGCCGAGTTTATGCTGGCTCATGCCGTGACGACGCGCGTCAACAATCCGGGATACCAGGGCGAAGACCTTCTGGAAGCGGCAGAGATTGCCGAAGGTTGATGGCACACCCCGGCCAAATTGACCTGAAAAAACGGGCGGAAGTGCTACGATGCGGGTATTACGCCGCACATGTGGATTGCGATATGAGCAAGTCCACCTTTACGTTCCGGCTCGATGAGGCCCTGATAAACGGAATTCATCAAGGCCGAGAATTCCTGTGACCGGAGTTGCGCCATCGCCGCGCGGCGAGATGCTGGATGTCACGGGGGCCGCGAGGCGCCTGAATGTCTCCCCGCCAACAGTCTACGAATGGCTGCGGACGGGCCGCCTGATCGGTTGGGCCCGCGGTTCGACGCACGGCTGGGTTATCCCGGCCGAGCAGATTGTTGGCCCCGAACGTATCGTGGAAGGCGTCGATAGCGTCCTCGAGGTGATTGGCAATGCCGAGCTTGCTTGGGACTTCTTGACCAACCCTTGGCCCTTTGCGGGCGGAGGTGCCCGGCCAGTCGAGAAACTATTGGAAGGTGGGAACTCGATTCAGCAGGTGCTGGATGCCGCACCTGGCTACTTGGTCAACATGGGGTAATCGGTTCAATGCGACCAACGGCGGTCGGCTCGCCGTGTGCGTGCAAGGAAATGGGAAGGCTGCTTCCCCCGACCTGAAGCTCTCTCAGATTTTGATCACGTTTCCCAAATCGGCGACGATTTTCCAGTTTTTCTCGGCGTCTGGTGACAAATTTCCAATTTCACTTGAATGGCGGCGACAACATTCCATAATTGGCGTGGATGGGATAGGAGAAAGCAAAAATGTGAGCTGGTTCAGGTTAGTTTCCAAGATTGGTTGGCCTCATCTACCTAAAATCAACATGTTACAGTCAGTGGATGATTCCGATTTTCTGTGTTCGCCTACTTGCTATGCATAAAACCGCTGTTTTGCTGTTTTGCTTGACTGATTTATCCTTAATAACTATGATTAACACTCAATCACGTGGAGATTGAGCACCCGCGTCATCCCTGACGCTAAACAACGCGGCGCAGGCGCATGCGCGAAGGCCTGAATTGAGTGAGAACGCAGCATGGCAAAAGCAGAAACCCGAGTAGTAACCGCACACGTACCGGTTCCACTGGCCGACAAGGTGGACCGGGCGGCCGACCGGCTTGAGAGGTCACGCGGCTGGATCGTGAAGCAGGCGCTCTCGTCATGGATCGCCCAAGAGGAAGAACGCGACCGATTGACGCATGAAGCACTGGCTGATGTGAGCGCCGGTCACGTCATCGACCATCAGGCCGTGCAGGCGTGGGCCGACAGCCTGGGCACGGATGAATCGTTGCCGCGACCTGGCTGATGGAGCTGAAGTGGACCGAGAAGGCGGTTTCGGACTTGGCGCGTTTGTACGAATTCCTGGCCCCTGTGAACATGCCGGCAGCCGCGCGAGTGGTGCAGGTGCTGACAAGGGCCCCGGCCGGGCTGCTGACCAACCCGCGCGTTGGCGAGCAACTGTTCCAGTTCCAGCCACGTGAGGTCCGACGGTTGTTGGTCGCCCAGTACGAGATGCGCTACGAGATCGTGGAAGATACCATCTACGTGCTGCGCCTCTGGCACACGCGAGAGAACCGATAGCTTGACGGCACTCGCACTTCCTACCTGATGCCGCGAGGCCGTCACGATCACATTGCGCGGAACGGCCGAATCAGGCGGTGCCGATCATTGCTTCCGGGCGCCGAGTTTGGCAAACTGCCGCTTATGACTGCACGTATCCCGATCAATGTCCTGGCAATCAATGTCCTGACCTGCATGGCGCTGGTTCCGAATGTGGCAGCCGGCGACCAGGACTGGATTTTCGATCTGCAACCGGACAAGGTCCTCCCATCCGCGTCACCGGCTGCCGAGGCCGCGCCGGCGTCGCTCGTGCAGCATGGCATTCCGGTGAGCCGCCGCTCCGTCGAGGCCTGGCGGCATCAGGAGGAATGGCTCACCGAGCGCCTGGCCGCTCGCGACCTGCGCCTGGGCGAGCCGGTGCATATTCGAATCTTCAAGCAGAGCCGCGAACTGGAGCTGTATCTTCGCGGGGAGAGTGGCTTCGAACTGTATCGCGTGTTTCCGGTCTGTGAGATGTCGGGAACGCTTGGCCCCAAGCAATTCGAGGGAGATCTGCAGGCACCGGAGGGTTTTTACGACATCCGGCCCGAACGTCTGCACCCCAATTCAGACTTTCACCTGGCCTTCAATCTGGGCTTCCCGAACACCCATGACCGCAGCGTTCAGCACACCGGCAGCAACATCATGATTCACGGCGGCTGCGCCTCCAACGGCTGCTTTGCAATGACCGACTACTACATGGAACAGCTCTGGCTGTTTGCCGAAGCTGCCCTGAGAAACGGCCAGAGCTCGATCGGCGTGGAAATCTATCCGTTCCGGATGACCGACGAAAACCTGGCGGCTCACTCGGCTTCACGCTGGATCGATTTCTGGCACAGCCTGAAACCCGCCCACGATCATTTCCTTGAAACCGGCTTTCCCGCCATGATCGCTAGTTCGGACGGACGTTACGTGCTGGCCGATGATTCCGGCCAAGCCGCGGATTCTGCCGGACCGGAACTGGCGGCTGAAGTTGAAAAACCCGCAACTGTAGTCCCAAGCGCACCCTGAGCCCCGGGCGGCCACTGCCTGCCACACGCGCTCTGAATTGATCTCCATAGATAATGCCTATGGCCATGGCGGCCCCCGACAGACAGCTGTATGAACTTCAAGTAATTGACGTATATAACATTATAGTTCAATAAGATACAGTCATTATTTGATCTGATTTATTGATACAGGAGAGCGGCTGATCTGCTATCGTGCGCAGGCTCCATTCAACCTGCCGCGACCGAGTTTCTTGTGGAAAGTCTGCTGATCACCCTGCCCGCCGTGCTGCTCGCCGAGCTTGGCGACAAGACACAGTTGCTGATCCTCTACCTGGCGGCACGTTATCGCAGTCCGCGCGCAATCCTGGCCGGCCTGGTTTGCGGGGCGGCGATCAATGCCGGAATTGCGGTGGCCGGCGGCACCCTGCTCGGCCGATTCCTTCCGGAGGGCGTTTTGACCAACGTGGTTGCGATCGGCTTCCTGCTGATTGCCGCCTGGATTCTGTTTGGGCCGGAAGAAGACGATGAATCGATCGAGCAGCAGACCGGTTTCGGCAGCGCCTTTCTGGCCACGTTGTGGCTTTTTGTGGTGATGGAAATGGCCGACAAGACCCAGCTTGCAACAGTCGCCCTGGCGGCCGGCCTGCCCCAACCCGGCTGGGTCTACCTGGGCGCTGTCATGGGGCTGATTCTGGCCAATCTGCCGGCATTGTGGGTGGGCCATAGATTTGCCGCCAGATTGCCCAAAAGACTGCTTCGCTACATCAGCGGCGGCCTGTTTGCCGTGATCGGCATCGGCTTGCTGCTGGGGCGGATTTTCGATCAGCTTGGCTGATCACTCGCCTGAGCAAAGGGATAGCGCACCCAGCGGCGCTGGTGCCAGCTCCAGAGTCCGGGGTGCCGGCGAATGTGGCCATCGATGATTTTCGACAACGCGGCGACATCATCTTCCTGGGTACCGTTTTCAGGTAGATGAACGGGAGTATCGATCCGGAATTTCCAGCGCGGTCCGGCGGCTTCCAGCAAGATCGGAAACACCGGCACGCGGTGTTTTCTGGCCAGTGCTGCGGCTCCTGGCGGCATGTTGACGCGCTTGCCCAGGAAAATGGTGGGTGAATCGCCCTGCTTGTGGATCTGATCCATGGGAATGAACACCGCCCTGCCCCGCTTCAGCGCCTTGTCAAGGTTGTAGAACGCGGCGAATTCCGGCCGCGCATCCACCGCCTGCACGCCGCTGCCGTCGAACATGTTGCGGAAGAATCCATCGGGCAGTTTGCGCGATTGGTTTGCCACTACCGTGATCGGCACGCCCATCCGATCCAGTGCCAGCATCAATGCAAAGACGTTTCCCGAATGCATGCCCAGCAGCACCGCGCCTCGCCCGGTTTCGGCCTGCTCCAGCAGCGCCTCGGCGCCGGTAAACTCCACCGACTCGATGATTTCCCTGGGCTCTGCCGCACCGCGGGCCTGGGCCATCAGCTCCAGCACGGCGCGATCGTTGATCCGATAGGCCTCACGCAGCCATCCGCGAATTTCGGCGCGGCCGGCATCAGGGCCAAACAGTTGTGCCAGCTGGCCTGCAAGCCTGCGCCGGCGCAGGGGCGTGATGAAATGATGCAAGCGGCCCAATCGGTCGCCGTCGCGCTGAATGGCGGCGAATCCATGCCTGCCGCGACGGCGGACATACGCGTCCAGCGCCTTGACCGCCAGGCGGCGAAACCTGCGCTTGAGCCGAACCCGCAGCGATACCCTGCCCTCAGGCCGGCGCATCGGCACCCTGCTCGTCCAGATATCGGGCCAGTTCGTTGACGGTCGGATAATCGAACAGATCGGTGATCTCCAGTTCGACGGGGAAGCGCTGTTCGATCTCTTCGAAGATCTGGGCCAGATCCAGAGAGGAGAGCTCGGCCTCGAACAGGTTGTCGTCGGCACCGAGTTCGCGATCCTTGACGACTTCGCGGCAAATGGCGAGCAGTTGGCCGGCAGTGTCACCGGCACCCTTACTGGATGCGCCCGAAGATTCCAGCAGGACCGCAAGCTGTCGCCGCTGTTCATCGAATTCGCCCTGTTCCGCGGCAACGGCCAGTTGTCGGCGCTGCAGCTTGCCGCTGGTGGTCTTGGGAATCCGGGGCACCGGGATCACGGTCGCAACGATGCCCAGCTCGCGGTTGACCGCGCCGGCAATCTCGCGTGCAATCGGGGCCAGCGCTTCGGGATCGCCGCGATGCAGCACGAAGATCCCGAGCCGCTTCGATTCTTCTGCGTCCAGTCGCACCGGGGCCGCGGCAACCTTGTTCAGGTCCAGCGCATCGACTGCCTCGACCAGCACTGCTTCTATATCCTGCGGGTAGAAATTCTGGCCGTTGACGAAAATGACCTCATCGGCGCGACCGGTAATCACCAGTTGCCCTTCATGCATGAATCCGAGATCGCCGGTATCGACCCAGCCGTCGCCAACCAGTGCGCGCGCATTGGCCTGTGGGTTCTGGTAATAGCCGCCGGTCACGTTGGGGCCGCGAATCAATACCCGACCGACGGTATCGGCCTGGACCGCATCGCCGTTTTGATCGGCAATGCGCACCTCGGTATCCGGAATCGGCCGTCCAAGCAGAACCAGCTCAAGTGTCTCGGAATCCGTCTGCGCGGCCGGACGGACTTGCTGACCGGCGGCCAGTGAATCGCGTGCGACCCGGATCGTGTCCATGCCCGAATCCGGCTCCGGGAAGGTCATCGCCAGGCTGGCTTCGGCCAGCCCATAGACGCAGAACATGGCCTCGGGCTTCAGGCCGGTTTCGGCCAGCCGGTCGAGAAAACTTCGTGCCAGGGCGGGCGCAATGGGCTCGGCACCGTTGTAGATCAGCCGCACTGCCGAGAGATCGACATCGGGCAGACCCTTGCTGTCGATTGCGCGCAGCGTGTGTCGGTAGCCGAAATTCGGCGAGCACAGGATGGTTGCGTGGACTTCGGCGGCCGATTTCAGCCACAGCAGCGGGCGCCTGGCAAACAGCGCCGTGGGCATGATGTAGTGGTCGAAACCGTTGCCCAGCATGGTCAGGTGGAAACCGATCAGCCCCATGTCGTGGCTCAGCGGCATCCACGACAGCGCCACTTCGTCCTTGCGATAAGCCGAAGCAATGCTGGCCGAATGGATATTGGCCAGGATGTTGGCGTGGCTCAGCACCACGCCCTTGGGGTCGCCGGTGGAACCCGACGAGAACTGCACGAATGCGCGATCGCCGGATTGGATTTCGACCGGATCGGCACCCTGCTCGCGCGGCAGGATCCCGGCGTGGCAGTGCGCTTCGATGCCCTCGACGCCATGCTCTTCGGCATGCCGCGCGATACGATCCTTCAACTCCGGCGTGGTCACGACGGGAACCTCGCCCAGCAACTGCCAGATTCGCAGCAGTTTGTTCAATGCCCCGGTGCTGGCACCGGCGGCCAGCGGAACCGGCGTGATGCCGCCGTAAAGCGCGGCCCAGAAAAACTTCAGGAAACGCTCGTTGTCGTCGACGAACAGGATCAGGAACCGGTTCCCGGCCAGCTCGCGCTCGCGCAGCGCGGCCAGCAGTCGCAATGCCTGCTCGCGCAGCTCGCCGAAAGGCAGGTGGCGGATGTCGTTTTCGCCTTCGATCAGGCCGATTCGGCCGTGCTCGCGCGCGCGCTGATCCAGCAGCGCGGTCAGGGTGTCAAATTGCATGATTCTCGTTGTTTCAGCGCAGGTCCGGTTGCAACTCGATCCCGTTGGCAGCGCGCAGGTTTACTTTTGCTTCGATCGCCGGCGGCTCGCTGCCGGTATACGAAAAACGCATTTTCGGCGCCAGGACGGCCAGATGGATCATCATTTCCATCATCGCCATCGGCTCGCCGATGCAACGTCTGGGCCCGGCGCTGAACGGGATATAGGTGAATTTCCCGATTTTACCCTGCCCGAAGCGCTCGGGGTGAAATCGCTCCGGCTCCTGCCAGTATTCAGGGTGCCGATGGACGATCCACGGGCAGATGAATACCTGGCTGCCGGCGGCCACCGGGACGCCGGCATTTTCATCGTCTTCGATCGGCCGGCGCGAGAACAGCCAGCCGGGCGGGTACAACCGCATCGCTTCGCGCACGACCTGACCGGCCAGGCATTCGCGGCTGCCGAAACCGGTTTCCTGCTTTTCACCGGCGCAGGCTTCCGGATAGCGGTCGGCCGGAATGTCGCGCAGAACCCCGGCCAGGCGGTCGGCCACATCGGGGTTGCGCGCCAGCAGGTACCACATCCAGGCCAGCACGCTGGCGGTGGTTTCGTGACCGGCCACGACCAGTGTCATGACCTCGTCGACCAGCGCCTTGTCCGGCATCGGCTCGCCGCTCCTGCGGTCGCGCGCGCCCAACAGCAGGTCGAGAAAGTCGCCCGGAGGATCGTTTTCCCGGACACCCCGCGCGCGGCGTTGATCGACAATCTCGCGCACCAGCGAGGTCAGCGCGCGAAAACGGGCCGCGAACTTCAGATCCCTTCCGGATTCCTCGGTCAGCAACGAAAACGGGTTGTTGCCGTCGACATTCAGCGCCTTCCAGTCCTGGCCGAAGATTGCACGCAGGATGATGGTCAGCGACAGTTCACTGGTGGCGGTAGTGACGTCCAGTGTTTCGCCGGCGTGCGCGGCTGCCTGCCAGCGTGCCAGCAGACGGCGGTTTTCCTCGACGATCATCGGGATATGCGTCTGCAGCGCGCGCCGGTGGAAGCCAGGTTGCAACATCCGGCGCTGGCTGTGCCAGAAATCGCCCTCGCTGACCATGATGCCGTTGCCCAGCAGAATGCGGACCCGCTCCAGGCCAACACCCTTGGTGTAGTTGCGGCTGTTGCCGTAGAGCACGTGACGAATCGCATCCGGGTCATGAATCACCCAGGACGCATGACCATCCGGGCCCGACGGAACCCGGCAGATGTCCCCGTATTGATCAAACCATCGCTCAAGCCGCGCGCGCGTTTCCTCGCCTGGCCCGATCGGGAAGTGCTGCACCGGGCCGTGGGCCCATTTCCGGGACTGGTTGACTGCCTGTTCGTGCCTTTTCATGTTCCTCAGGATTGTTGCGACACTCGGGGAATTCAACGTGCCATTGCCGATTCAGACCCGCTTTTCTCCTGATTTCATTCATCCAGACAGAACATCAACCAGCGCAGCAGGAAAGCTGGCTGACATCCTTTTCGAAGGTCTGCGCGGCCAGTTTCAGGCCTTCGACCATGGTCAGGTAGGGAAACAGCAACCCGGCAAGTTCGTGTGTTGTCATCCGCTGCTGGATCGCCAGCGCGGCGGTCTGGATCAGCTCGCCGGCATTGGCGGCGACGGCCTGAACGCCCAGCAGCTGGCCGGATTCGGCATCGGCGACCAGCTTGATGAAACCGCCCGTATCGAAATTGGCCAGCGCGCGCGGCACGTGTTCAAGGTCGAGCACGCGGGTCTCGACGCTGATGCCCTGCTCTTTCGCCTGTCCTTCGGAAGGCCCGACGGTGGCCACCTGGGGGTCGGTGAACACGACCGCCGGCATTGCTCGCAGATCGAGACTGGCCTGGCCGCCGGTCATGTTGACCGCCGCCCGGGTGCCGGCCGCGGCAGCCACGTAGACGTATTGCGGCTGGTTGGTACAGTCGCCGGCAGCGAAGATCTGCGGGTGGCTGGTACGCATTTGCGCATCCACGACTATCGCGCCGGCGCGGTCGGTTTCCACACCGGTGCGGGCGAGATCGAGTTGAGCCGTGTTGGGCGACCGGCCGGTCGCCACGAGAAGCTGGTCGGCCCTCAGTTCCCGCTCGCCGATGCGCAAACGGAATTCGCTGTCTGCGAACTCCACCCGCTCGGCCTTGGTGTGTTCAAGCACCTCAATGCCTTCAGCGCGAAAGCGCTCCGCGATGGCCCGGCCGATCGCGGGATCTTCGGCCGAGAGCACCGTGCTGCGGGCCAGGATCGTTACCTGGCTGCCCAGCCTGGCAAACGCCTGGGCCAGCTCCACGGCCACCACCGAGGCACCGAGGACGACCAGGTGCGCGGGCACGACCTCGCTTTGCACAGCCTCTGTGGAAGTCCAGTACGGCGTTTGTTCGAGCCCGGGCACCGGCGGGATCGCGGGCGAAGCACCGGTTGCGATCAAGCAGCGGTCGAATGCGAGTTCGTGTTCCTGACCGTCGTCGCCGCAAATCGCAAGCCGCCCGGCATCGAGGAACCACGCCTGTCCGCGGATCAGATCGATTTCGTCATGGCTGTCGAGAATCGATTGATATTTGGACCGGCGCAGTTCCTCGACCCGGGCCTGCTGCTGGAGCACGAGTTTCTTGCGATCGATATTCGGCCGGGCCGCGCCGATGCCGTCATCGAACGGGCTGCTTGTGCGCATGTGCGCGACGTGCGCGGCCCGGATCATGATCTTCGACGGCACGCAGCCGACGTTGACGCAGGTCCCGCCCAGCGTGCCGCTTTCGATCATCGTGACCCGCGCGCCCTCCTCCACGGCTCGAATGGCCGCGGCAAATGCGCCCGAGCCGCTGCCGATGATGGCGATATGAAGTTTCGTACCCGACCCACCCGGCAAGCCGCTCGCGCAGCAGTCGGGCGGATTCGAATCATTCATCTGCTTCATCAAGGGGGTCGGCGGTGAATCCGGACTCGTTGACTGCCGCGATCAGCGCATCCACCCTGGTTCGTGCCGGATCGAATACAACATGGGCCTGCTTGTCATCCAGCGAGGCATGGGCTTCCAGCACGCCGTCGACGCCGGCAAGTGCCTTGCGTACCGTGATCGGGCACATCGGGCAGGTCATGCCCGGGACCGAAAAGGTCACTTCGCGGCGCTCGATGGCCGGGGACGTTTCCGTTTGGACTTCGCCACGCGAAGCGTCGGCGCCGTTGGCCGCGTCTTCACTGCACCCGGCGGTCAAGGCAAGTGCGAGAGCAGCAGGAAAAAGGATCGATACCAGTTTCGTGTTGTGTGTCAGTTTCATCATGTCGTTTCTCGTCAATAAGTGGAGTTACCTGCCGGGCACGTGGGCCCGGCCTACTCTGAAAGCGCGCGCCCGACCAAACCGAGTATAGGCCGGCCCCACGCGGCCGGCGTTTCTGAGAGCGCGTGCCGGGCCAGGGTGAGTAGGCCGGCCCCACGTGGCCGGCGTTTCAGTCAACCCAGCCATGCGCCGAGCAGATACGGCGCGAGTGCCGACAAGGCCACCAGGCCGGTGATCGTCCAGAATACTACCCGGTAGGTGCGCTGAACAGCGGGTACCGCACACACTTCGCCATCGCTGCATTCGGTCCGGGGCCGATAAAGCCGGCGCCAGGCAAGAAAAAGCACCACCGCACTGATGCCGATGAAGATCCAGCGGTATGGATACAACGCATGCAGGCTGGCCAGCCAGGCCCCGCCCAGGCCCAGCACCACCAGCACGAACGGCAGTACACAGCAGGCCGAAACCAGTACGGCGCCGAAGCCGCCCAGGGCCAGCAGCCCCTTGCTGGCAGGGTCGGACGATTGTCGCGGCTGGTCGGTGGTTGAGCTGGTCATCGATATTTCCGGCAGGGTTTGTGAGAATCTGGATGGTAAGCTTACTCCCGTACCCGACTACGGAGTCAAGCCCGCATGAATCCCGAAGCGACTCCCCGGAATCGCGATCACGGCATGACCATCGGCGCCCTGGCCCGGGAGGCCGGCGTCGGCGTCGAAACCGTTCGCTATTACCAGCGTCGCGGATTGATGAATGAGCCGAATCGGCCATACGGCGGCATCCGGCGTTACGGCAAGGCCGATCTGCGCCGGTTGCGATTCATCCGTCATGCGCGTGAACTGGGCTTCTCGCTGGATGAGGCCGGCGAATTACTGAGCCTGGACGACGGCGTCGAATGCCTGCAGGCGCAGCGGATTGCCGGGGAAAAGCTGACCCGGATCGAGCAGCGCATCGAAGATCTGACCCGAATCCGCACCACGCTCGAGGCACTGCTCGAACAATGCCGCGACCGCAAAACCGCGCGCTGCCCGATGATCCAGGCCCTGGAATCATCGGGCCCGCCGGCCTGATGTTCGCATCCGCATGCCATGGTCAAACCCTAACGGTCGACTGTCCGGGGCCATCGCCGCTTTCGCGACTTTCGCATGTTCAGTACTCCGAATGCGATAAATAATCTGTGTAAAATCGCCCCCTCCCACACCCTCCCCCGCTTGCGGGGGAGGGCCGGGGTGGGGGCACTTCAGAAATTGATCCGGAACCCGGCGCG
>SR_TP_S13solDRAFT_1000297_pt1 | contig 22285 bp, 17 predicted proteins | sample SodReaTP_S13sol_FD_11159 | JGI IMG/M metagenome (IMG submission 11159)
TTCAGGACGATATGGATCGGCGGCGCATCGGCTGAAGCCGCCAGTAGGTCAGCGATCGCCACAGCCATTCGGCCGGGCCGTAGCGGAACCGGCCGAGCCACCAGCCGCTGACCAGGACCTGCACGGCAAAGAAGGCCACCGCCAGGACCAGTTGCACGGAGCGCGGAATCTGTCCCCACAGTCCGAACCCGTAGCCGTAGATCATCCAGGTCCAGAAGGTCGATTGCAGCAGGTAGTTGGTCAGGGCCATCTGCCCGGCCGGGGCCAGGAAAGCCAGTCGCCTGGCGCCGAGCGTGAGTGCCGACAGATAGCCCAGAGGCATCAGCACGCCCGCCGTCGCCGCCAGCGTGCCACCGGCCGCGACGGCCAGGGTCGGCTGCATCATGTTGGCATCGGCCATCAACCATGCGGCAATGACGGCCAGCGGCAGGCCCAGCCCGAATCCGAGCGTGCGCCATCGCCGGAACCATGCCCGATGGCGTTCGGGGCTGGTCAGGCGGCCGGAGACGATCAGCCAGCGGCCGATCAGAAAGAACCCCAGGATCGGCGGAATCCAGAACAGGGCAAATCCGAACAGAAAGGCCATGTCGCGGGAACGCTGCCCGACATTCTCGGTCCAGCTGCCGTGGGCATGAACCTCGGCGGCCCGGTCCACGTGTTCGCGCATTCTGGTTTCGTCCTGCTCGAAGTTCGCCATCACCTCGCCATGGACTTCCGAATCGAGCCTGCTCAGCTCGATCGATGCCGTACCGAGCCACATCAGCAGAATCGGCAGGGCGATGAAGGCCAGCGCCCACTTCCACAGCCGCCGTGCCGGCGTCTTCCTGAACAGTGCAACCATGACGAACGCGGTCAGGGCATAGACCAGCAGGATGTCTCCGCTCCAGATCAGCAGCATGTGGGCCAGCCCGAACAGCGCCAGCAGCAACAGGCGCCGCAGGTAGACGCCCCAGAAGGGCGCGTCGCGTTCGAGCGCGCGCTCGGCCATCAGGGCGAATCCCGCGCCGAACAGCATCGAAAACAGCGGGTAGAACTTGCCCTCCGCCAGCACCGTGATCAGCCCGCCCGCGACCAGGTCCAGGCCCGTGCCCGCATCGCCGCCGAGCACGATGGCCTGGATGGGTCGGTTGAACCACTCGAAGTTGACCAGCAGGATGCCCAGCAGCGCAAAGCTGCGCACCACGTCGAGATGTACCAGTCGACTTTCGGTTGGATTCAATCGTTGGTCATTCATCGACTTTCCCTCTTCGATTCCCTCGGAATCCGACCCTAGCAACATTCTGCTTCGATCGGCCGTGCCAAAGGTCATGCCTGGGTGATTGGCATGCCGGCCATGCTGAAGCTGTGCCGTATTCCCTTCGACCTCCCTGATACCATGCGCGCATGTTGCTGTTTGTCGTGATGGGCGGCCTGGTCGGTCTGTTTGCCGGTGGATTCGGCGGCCTGCTGGCGGGCGTGGTTGCGGGCTACGCGTTCGGGTACCTGATTACCCGGGTGCTGTTGCCGCGTGGCCTGGGCGTGATTCGCCAGCAGTTTCTCGACTCGACGTTTGCTGTCATGGGGGCGCTGTGCAAGGCGGATGGACGGGTCACGCGCGAGGAGATCCGCGTTGCCGAGCACTACTTCGGCAAGCTGGGCCTGTCGATAGAACAGCGCAGGGCGGCGCGGGCATCGTTCAATCGCGGCAAGGAGGAAGGCTTCGACCTGGCTGCCGAAATCGGGCGCTTGCGCGATGTGGTCCGCAACAACCGCCCGTTGCTGCAGCTCTTCTTGCAGGCACAGCTTTCGGCCATCGCCGCCGACGGCGCGGTGCACCCGGCCGAGCACCAGTTGCTGCTGCGTGTTGCGCGCCTGCTGGGTCTGTCGGAGGTCGACCTGCTGCGGCTCGAGGCCATGCTGCGCAGCGCCGCCGGTCCGCAGCCGGGCGCTCGGGATTCGAAGGCGCGCGAGTCGCGGCTTGCAGATGCCTACGCCACACTGGGCGTATCGCCTTCGGCCAGCGATGCCGAGGTCAAGAAGGCCTACCGTCGCCTGATGAGTCGATTCCATCCCGACAAGCTGGCCAGTCGGGGGCTGCCAGAAAACATGCGCTCGGTGGCCGAAGAGCGGGTGCGCGAGATTCGCAAGGCCTACGATGCCGTCACGGATGGAAGGCGGCATTCTGCCTGAGCCTGTTCTGGATGTGATCTGCGCCCTGACGGGTCGATAAGGTTTGACAGTCCCTGCAGCCCTTCGTATTCTCTCAGCTTGCCACTCAGACCCTGCTTGATCCGCTGAGAGGGAGTTGATCTGCGTGAGCAGCCAGCGGGGGGATCGTCCCGCCTGCTTGGGACCATTGCTTGAAGGGGAAGATCATGACAGATGGAAGTCAGCGCCTCGGGCGCGCATGGCATGGTGCGGCCATCATGGTGCTGCTGTGCGTAGCGGCCTGGCCGACGATGGCCCAGGAGAACCTTTCGCTGCTCACCGACCGGGCCGAAACAGCACAGCCGAGCGGCACAGCACCCTTGCTGGATGAGGGTTTCGAGGATGCCTGGCCGCCGGCCGGCTGGTCGCTGTACGCCCTCGCGGGCGCGGATTTCGGGCAAGGCATGACGGGCACTGCCGGTTCATTCGGCGGTCCGAACACCGGCACCTACTTCGCCTGGCATGACGACACTTCGGGCTCGCAGAATGCCTGGCTGGTCACACCTGCGCTGGTGCCGACGGCCAGCTCGGAGCTTCAGCTCTGGCATCGCAACCGCTATATGGCCTGGTACGGCTACAGCGGCGTGCTGGTTTCGACCGGCAGCTGCGACCCCAATGACGGCGAGTTTGTCGAGCTGGCCGAGTTCGATCAGGCAGCAGCGGACTGGGCGCTGGCGGTCATACCGTTGGGCGCCTATGACGGCCAGTCGATCTGCCTGGCCTTCAACTACCAGGGTGATTACTCTCACGAGTGGTACCTCGACGACGTCTCGGTCATCGAGGCGGGCGACCCGCAGATCGAGGTCACGCCCGGCGCCATCAGCGAGTCCCTGGTGGCCGGTCAATCGACCACCGTGCCGCTCGATATCAGCAATATCGGCACCGGCCTTCTGAGCTGGTCACTGGCCGAGTCGGCCAACGCAGGCGACTGCAATGACCTGCAGGACCTGCCCTGGCTGGCTGCTGCACCCGCTGCCGGCTCGGTGGTAGAGGGCGAAAGCACCGAGGTCACAGTCACGCTCGACGCCACCGCGCTGGCCGCAGATACATACACGGCGAGCCTGTGCATCACCAGCGACAGCGTGACCGATGCCGAGCTCGTGGTGCCCGTGACCTTCGAGGTGCTGCCGCTGCTGTTGCCGGAAATCGACGTCACGCCGGACTCGGTCAACCTGACCGTCACCACTGGCGACGGGCCGATCCCGGTCGACATCCGCATCGACAACCCCGGTACCGCGACGCTGAACTGGACCGTCCAGACTGCCCCGGATACCGGCGCAGTCCTGTGGGAGCAGGTCGTCAACGGCACCAGCGGCATCGTCTCCGATTTCTTCATCGGCTCCGATGCGGGCGCCTACTCGGCCAACGACTTCGAAGTCAGTTCAGCGACAACTCTTTCCACTATCTTCGCCCCGGGCTTCGACAACACCAATTCCCTGGCCGCGCAGCCGGAAATCACCTGGCAGGTCTATACCGATGACGGCGGCGTGCCGGCCGGGCACCCGGAAGACGGCACCAACGGCGCCTCGGCGCTGTGGACCTACACCGCCGCGATCGGCGCGAGCGGGGTCGATGTCACCGACAACAACATCACGCTCGACCTGCTGGCCGCCGGCGAGTCGCTGAACCTGGCGCCCGGCACCTACTGGCTGTCGGTCTTCCCCAGCTACAACGTCACCGGAGCCGGTGGTGCGCGCTGGAACTGGTACCAGGCCGCCCAGGTCGGTGCCCAGACGCATCTGGTGTCGCCGGGTGTATTCGGCACGGCCGACTGGACTGCACTGGGCGATCTCGGCGTGACCTTCACTGACACGGCTTTCCGGCTCGATGAGGTCGTCGAGTGTGACTTCGGCTGGATCACGCCCGATATCAATGGCGGCACGGTCGATGCCGGCAGCTTCGTCGAGTTCTCACTCGTGCTCGACGAGACCGGCCTGCCGCTTGGCGTGCATACGGGCAATCTGTGCATCGCCAGCGACGCGTCCGGCGAGGAACTGATCATCGTTCCGGTCACCCTGACCATCGAGGAAGGACCGATCACCGGGCTGGCCGCCGGCAACGACGGTCCGGTGGTGATCGGTGATCCGGTCAACCTCACTGCCAGCCTGACCGGCGGCACCAATGTGAGCTTCGACTGGGACTTCGGCGATGGAAATTTCGGCAGCGGGACAGCACCCAGCCACCTGTATGCGGCGCCGGGTGTGTACACCGCGACCGTGACAGCCAGCAATTCGGTCTCCAGTGAGCAGGCCACTACCGAAGTCCAGGTGCTCGGCCTCTACACCGTAGGGGGCACGGTCTCCGGTCTGGCGGGTTCGGGCCTGGTGCTGCAGAACAACGGCGGCGATGATCTGGCCATTGCGGCCAACGGCGGGTTTACATTCGCCACCGCCCTGACCGATCAGAGCAGCTACGAGGTGACCGTCGCCACCCAGCCGGACCATCCGGTACAGACCTGCACGGTTGCCAACGGCAGCGGCATGCTGGCCGGCGCAGATGTCACGGATGTGCAGGTCACCTGTGCGACCGACACCTTCACCGTAGGGGGCACGGTCTCCGGCCTGGCGGGTTCGGGTCTGGTGCTGCAGAACAACGGTGGCGATGACTTGGCGATAGCGGCCGACGGCGGCTTCACCTTCGCCACCGCCCTGGCCGATCAGAGTAGCTACGAGGTGACCATCGCTACCCAGCCCGGCAACCCCATCCAGTCCTGCACCGTGGCCAACGGCAGCGGGACGCTGGCGGGCTCGAACGTGAGCGATGTGGCGGTGCAGTGCAGCACCGAGCCTGCCGCGCTGGTGCTCGATGTCTCCATGCTTGATTTCGGCACCTGGATGAATGGCGAGCAGGACACTCGGGTGGTGACCCTGACCAGTTCCGGCACCGGTGAACTCGATATCACGCAGATCTCGGCCCCCGACGCGCCATTCGAGCTGATCGGCGGCAGTTGCCTGCCCGTGCCGATGCAGCTCCAGCCGGGCGAAAGCTGCGAGATCGAGATCGCTTTCGCGCCAGGTGAAAACGACGCCGGGCTGTTCGAATCGAGCGTCGAAATCGTCAGCAATGCCGATTCGAGCCCGGATGAAATCACCCTGCGCGGCATGGCGCGAACGGCCATTCCGGTACCCGTGCTCGGGCCATTCGGCCTGGCGCTTCTTGCGCTGATGCTCGGCGTACTGGCCTTCAGGCAGCGCGCCCGCTCGACCGGTTGATCATGCGCTGAGCGAAACCTGTCGGCTGCCCGGCGGCCGGCAGGCTCCGTGATCCCTGATTCTCACGGTGGCGACGGTCCTGTGCCGCCGCGACGGCTCATTTCGTTTCGAAGCGCGATGCAAACAGTCCATCGCGGTAGGGGAGATCGAGACGGATGATCTCGAACTCCGAAGGCAGGAGCATGGCAACCCCGACCAGGCAGGCGAGTACCGGCGGTTCGCTGCTGCAACTGACGAAATAGGCCTCATGCTGGGTGGCGCCGGCAAACGCACCCTGAAGAAAGTAGCCGTGGAGGTAATCGTCGAGCAGGATCTCCACGATCGCCGGATTGATGTCGCCGGGCGACGACTCCGAGATCCAGGCCAGGGAGCGGGTCATGGAGAATTCGAGATGGCGCAGGAAGCGGGCCACGGCAACATAGCGCCGCGTGATGCTGCTGCTCATCGTCCGCGCACCCCACACGTGGATTGCCAGGGGGTTGCCCAACTCGCGCAGAAGGTTGATGCCGGCCGGATTGAGCAGGTCATGCTCGGTGTTAGTGAAAGCGCGTTCAAGCTCGGTCTCGGGCGGCTCGGCGAGTTGGGCACCGCTACCGGCCGGGGTGGTGAAAATGCCTTCCTGGCGATCGATCCGGCTGATCACGCCGGCTACCGCCGAAGCGGGGGGAACGGTGGCATCGTTTCCGGGCAGAACCAGCCAGGGTGCGTACAGGGCGGCATGTTCCGATGAGAGCAGGCTGCGGTAGGCGAGCAATGCATCCCGGTTGCTGTCCAGCGGCGCGTCAGCAAGACCGAAGCGATTGGGAGAGGCGTCGACGTGCTCGATCAGGGTGGCCATGATGGACGCGTGATCGTCGGGCGAGGCGATGCAGCAGGCGGCACCGGGCAGAGCGACGAGGTCGACCGGCAAATCGAGTGATGCGGCCAGTGCGTCGGCGAAATCTCCGGGCGTTGTACCCTGCGGGTCGATGACGTAGAGGGTCTGCCCACCGTTGGCAAAGAACAGCCGCGCTGCCGCATGGCCATGGTCGGTTCCCGCTCCGGCCAATTGCCCGTAGACGCTTTCGTATTCCGACACGCTGCCGACCCCGATCGGGGGCCAGACCGTGTTGGCGGTTGCCGCCACGAACAGGGTGGCGTTGTAATAGTGGTCCTGAATCTGCACCGGGCCGCCGGCCACTGCCGCCGGGACGGTGGTGAACAGAAACCACAGCGCCGTGATCAGCGGCGCGCAAGAGAGCTTGCGGAAGAAGGTGGGCACCGTGGTCTCCGGTCGGGTTGCAGCGCTCATTCTATCCGCTGGAGATCGTCGATGACTCACCGCGTCGAGGGCGGGTCCGAGCCTCCGCACCTTTGCGGGCGTCAGGGTCAGATGACCCAGGTCAATGGGAACGGGCGGTCAAAGCGTGCATAATCCGGTTGTGGTCGCTACAGGTCGACTGCATCCATTCAACCCAGAACGGGAGTTCACATGGCTGGCAAATTCGAAATCTACAAGGACAAGGCAGGCGAGTTCCGCTTTCGCCTCAAGGCGAGCAACGGACAGAATATCCTGGGCAGCGAAGGCTATGCCAAGAAGGCGAGCTGCACCAACGGAATCGAGTCGGTGCGCAGGAACTCGCAGCACGAGGAGCGTTTCGAGTGCAAATCGACGGCCTCGGGCAAGTGGACCTTCAACCTCAAGGCCACCAACGGACAGGTGATCGGCACCAGCCAGGTGTACGATTCCGAGTCCGGTTGCCGCAACGGCATGAAGAGCGTGGCCAAAAACGCGCCCGACGCAAAGGTCGACGACCAGACCGCCTGAGCTGCGGTCCGTTTGATCACTCTGATTCCGCTGATTGCATCGGCTGCCTCCGGCAGCCGATCAGGTCCTTTGTCTGCCCGTTGGCAGGTTTCAGCAACCTGAATCTCAGAACATCACCACCGCGGCCAGGCCGAGAAAAGCGAAGAAACCCACCACATCGGTAACCGTCGTCACGAACGGCCCGGAGGCCAGCGCCGGGTCGATACCGGCCCGTTCGAGCGCGATCGGGATGACGATGCCGCCCAGTGCGGCCGCCACGAGCGTAAAGCACATGGCCAGGGCAATGACCAGCCCGAGCATCGGTAGCCCGAACCAGAATGCCACCACCATGGACATGATGATGCCGAAGCCCAGGCCATTGATGGCGCCCACCGTGATTTCGCGCCAGCTCACGCGCAAGGCGTTGCGGCGCGTGAGTTCGCGCGTGGCGATGGCGCGAACGGCCACGGTCATGGTCTGGGTGCCGGCATTGCCGCCCATCGAGGCGACAATCGGCATCAGAACGGCCAGCGCAACGAGCTGGTCGATGGTTTCGGCATAGAGGTTGATGACCACCGAGGCAAGGATGGCCGTCACCAGGTTGACCGCCAGCCATAGCGCGCGCCCGCGGGTAGTCTGCCAGACCGTGTCGGTCAGGCTGGAGTCCTCGTCGACCCCGGCCATGCGCAGCATGTCCTCTTCGTGTTCCTCGTCGAGTACCGCCATGGCATCGTCGATGGTGATGATGCCGGCCAGTCGACCGCTTTCGTCGACCACTGGTGCGGAAATCAGATGGTAGTGATTGAACAGGTAGGCGACTTCAGAGGCATCCTCGGTGACACCGACAGTGCGAAAGCTCGGCTCGCAAATTTCGAGCAGGGGGGTGTCGCGGCGCGAGGAGAGCAGCCGACCCAGGGTTACATATCCCACCGGCTTCATCGCCGGCGAGACCAGAATCACGTGATAGAACTGCCCGGGCAGGTTGTCCTCGCCACGGATGTAGTCGATGGCGCGGCCCACGCTCCAGTCCTCCGGCACGGCGACCAGTTCGCGCTGCATCAGGCGGCCGGCCGAGTACTCCGGATAGGACAGCGCTCCCTCGACGCCGATACGGTCCCTGATCTCGAGCGCTTCGAGCAGCCTCGACTGGTGCTCCTCTTCGAGATCCTCGACCAGATCGACGACGTCATCGGAATCCAGGTCGCGAATGGCCTCCGCCACCACTTCCGGCGGCAGCACTTCGAGCAGCGGTTCGCGCACCGACTCGTTGAGTTCGGACAGGACTTCGCCGTCGATACCCTCGCCCCACAACTCGACCAGGGCCACGCGTTCGGACTGGCTGATCTGTTCGATCAGGTCAGCGACGTCGGCGGCGTGCAGGGGCTCGAGCAGATCAGTGAGTTGCCCGGCATCCTGGGCCTCGACGGCGTCGATCACGGACTGGATATGTTCCTGCTCCAGGCCGTCCCCGGTATCTTCCTTTTCCGGTGGTGTCTCTTGTTGCACTGGAGCGCTCCTCGATTGGACCTTGTGGCGGCCGGAGCCGCGCTCCGACCATCGAATGACTTCTGTGGCGTGAATTATTGCAGGTCTTTGTCTCAGACACGATGAAACCGGGCCGGGGATCAGCAGCGATGCCGGTAGAATCGGGCCATGGCCGATACCCGTCTCGTGGTCGATTACCCGCCGCTGCTGCGCCATCGCAAGGAACTGTGCGAGCAACGCCGGTTGCGCCGGCGAGGCGGCCGTGCTCGAGCACCTGAAGCGACTGCCCGACGCCTATCTGATCCTCAACCGGGTGACACTGCCCGACGAGACGCTCAGCAACGGCCAGCGCGAGCTGGATTTCATCGTCGCCGGCCCGACGCTCGGTTAGACTGGCCGCCCGGCACACACCCACTGGAGAACGATCGATGCATTCCGGCTTCCGCTGCCTGGCCAGCCTGTTGATTCCGCCCTTGCTTCTGGTTGCGCCGGCATTCGGCACAGAGGGCGAAAGACGGCTGAGTTCGGCCGACCTGTTCGATTTGCAGTACGCCAGTGACGTGCAGATCTCGCCCGATGGAGAGCGCGTGGTCTACACGCGATCGATCCACGACATCATGTGTGACTGTGTGCGATCAAACCTGTGGGTCGTCGACAGCGACGGCGGCAATCATCAGCCGCTGCTGTCGGGCAGGGGCAACTACTCCTCCCCGCGCTTTTCGCCCGAGGGCGACCGCCTGGCCTACGTCGCCAGGGACGAAGCCGACAAGACGCAGCTTTACGTGCGCTGGATGGAAACCGGTCAGACGGCGATGGTGAGCAACCTGGTCGAGTCGCCGTCGTCGATCGCCTGGTCGCCGGACGGCGAATCGATCGCTTTCACCATGCACGTGCCGGCCGAAAAGCCCTCGCTGGCCAAGCCGCCGAAAAAGCCCGAGGGCGCCGAGTGGGCCGACGACCCGGTGATCATCGACAGCGTGGTCTATCGCTTCGACGGCCGCGGCTACCTCGACCCCGGCTTCAGCCATGTCTTCGTCGTGCCCGCCGACGGCGGTGCGGCCCGGCAGCTGACCTCCGGCGACTTCAACCACGGCGGCCCGCTGGCCTGGATGCCCGACGGCTCCGGCATCGTGTTCGCCTCCAACCGCGACGACGACTGGCAGTACCAGCTCAACGAGCGCGATCTGTTCCGCGTGTCGGTCGAAGACGGGGAGATCGAGCAGCTCACCGACCTGCCCGGCATCGAATCCGCCCCGGCCGTTTCGCCCGACGGCAAGACCATCGCCTTCGAGCGCGACGACCACCAGGGCCGGCAGTACACCATCAACAGCCTCGGCCTGATCGACGCCGACGGCACCAACCTGCGCGTCATCGGCGAAGAACTGGACCGCTCGATCGAAGGGCCGCAATGGTCGACCAATGGTCGCTCGGTCTATTTCCACTACACCGATCGGGGCTGGAACCGGATCGGGCGCATCGACCTGGGCGGCGCTGTCGACACCGTCATCGACGGCATCAGCGGCACCACCGTCGGCCGGCCATACACCAGCGGCGCCTGGTCGCTGGCCGACAACGGCACCATTGCCTACACCCTGGGTACGGAAAAGACCCCGGCCGACGTCTGGTTCCAGCCGCGACGCGGCGAGGCCCGGCGGCTGACCGAACTCAATGTCAACCTGCTCGATCAGCGCCAGCTCGGCGAAGTGCACGAAATCGTCTACGAATCCTTGGCCGACGGCACCGAGATCCAGGGCTGGTACCTGACCCCGCCCGACTTCGACCCGGACAAGACCTACCCGCTGATCCTCGAAATCCACGGCGGCCCGCACCTGGCCTACGGCCCGCATTTCTCGGCCGAGATGCAGCGCATGGCCGCCGAGGGCTACGTCGTGTTCTACGACAACCACCGCGGCTCATCCGGATACGGCCGCGACTTCGGCATGCTGCTCGAGTACAAGTACTCGTCGGAAGAAGACTTTGCCGACCACATGTCCGGCGTCGACGCGGTCATCGACCAGGGCTTCATCGACCCCGAGCGTCTGTTCATCACCGGCGGTTCGGCCGGCGGCATCGCCACGGCCTACGCCATCGGCCTGACCGACCGCTTCAGGGCTGCGGCGGTGGCCAAGCCGGTCATCAACTGGATCTCCAAGACACTCACCGGCGACTACTACCCGAGCCAGATCGAACGCCAGTTCCCCGGCCTGCCCTGGGAGAATTTCGAGCACTACTGGCAGCGCTCGCCGCTGAGCCTGGTCGGCAACGTCACCACCCCGACCCTGCTGATCACCGGCGAGGACGACTTTCGCACACCCATGTCGGAAACCGAGCAGTACTACCAGGCCCTCCGGCTCGCGCGCGTCGAGACCGTCATGGTGCGCCTGCCCGGCACCTCCCACGGCATCGCCAACCGGCCGTCACGCCTGATCGCCAAGATCGACAACATCCTGGCCTGGTTCGAACGCCATGACGAGGTGGAATAAAGGAACCGTCGTCCCGGAAGTCGCGCAGCGGCTATCCGGGACATCCCACCTATTGGATCGGACCAACAAGCGAAGTCATGTCGTCCCGGAAAGCGCAAAGCGCTTATCCGGGACCTCGCACCGGTCGGCTGCCACTCAGCCAGGCTGTGCCGAGATCCAATGTGCGAGGTCCCGACTCGTTGGCCGGGACGACAGAGCCAGTGGGCCATCCCAATCCTTGTCGCCCCGGATGGCAAGCGACCCTTCGGGGCCACCCACATGGCTGGCCGCCGCACTGTGCGGGTTGGTGCTTGTGGCCGCTTCCTGGGCCTCGGCCGATACGACGGAGCAAACCTGTCCCGAACCCGATGTCGCCCTCGTGCTGGGTTCCGGGGGTGCTGCGGGACTGGCACATATCGCCATGCTGCGCGTGTTCGAAGAGCAGGGCATCCGGCCGCGAGTCGTCGCCGGGTCGAGCATCGGCGCGATCATCGGCACCCTGCACGCGGCCGGCATGGAAGTCGACGAGATGGAAGCCCTGTTTCGCGAATTCGGCGAATCGGCGCTCAGTCCATTCGCCGGCCTGTTCGGCGGCAACGGGGTGCCAAGCCTTCGGGATCTCATCGAGATTGATTTGGGCAACGGCAGCCTGCTCGATTCCAACCGCTTCGTCGATTTCGTCAGCGAGCGCATGGAAGCGCGGTCATTCGACGACCTTGAAGTGCCCCTGTTCATCGTGGCCACCGATTTCTGGACGGGTGAGTCCCGGGTCATGGAGTCCGGCGAGCTGCTGCCGGCCATGCGCGCCAGCATGGCTGTGCCCGGCGTGTTTGCCCCGGTGCGCCAGGGCGAAGACCTGCTGATCGACGGCGGTGCCTCCAACCCCCTGCCGGTCGACATGGTCGGCGATCACGACATGATCGTCGCCATCGACGTCACCGGCTCGCGCAAGCGCGACTCGGGCCGACCGCCGAACATCAGCGACCTGCTGTTCTCGAGCTTCGAAATCATGCAGCAGTCGCTCATCCGGAACCGGCTGCGAGAATTCCCGACCGACATCTACATCAAGCCGGGCCTCGACGACATTCGCATGCTCCACTTCGACCGCGTCGACGAAATCCTCGAACGCTCCGAACCGGCCGCTCGCGAGCTGTCCGAACGGCTGCACCAACTCCTCGCAGGCCGCTGTTCGGAGCGGGACCCGAAAGACCCGGACCTCGCGGAAGGTCCGTAGGATGCGTGGAGCGCAGCGCAACGCATCAATCCGCCCCCCACTGAACCCGCCACCTCGCTGACGTTGACGCAAGCTTCACGCCCTGGTTGTAGAAACCTCGGACCGAGAGCCCAAGCTCCGCGCAACCAGGGAGAGACCACCATGAAACGAGCACTGCAAGCGGTCGGCCTGTTGCCGGCCCTGGCGTTCAGCCCGCAGGTTCTGGCCGCCGATCTGCTGGTGCCGCAGGATTACCCCACGATCCAGTCGGCCGTGGACGCGGCGGCCAGTGGTGATCGCATACTTCTGGCGCCAGGAAGCTACATCGAAGCGGTCGTGATCGACGACATTCAGCTGGTACTGGAAGGGACCGCTGGCGCGGCCGGCACCGAACTGGCCGGTGCCGGGGACGGCGAAGCGGCATTCCTGATCACCCTCGCCGGCGCTGGGGCAGAACTTGAAGTGCGCGGACTGACGGTAAGCGGCGGGTTCGGCCAGGCGGGTTCACTCGGTGCCGGACCCGGCGGCGGCATTCTGGTGGACGGTGCATCCCTGACCGTTCGCGAAAGCCGCTTCGTCGGTAACGCCGGTATCCACGGCGGCGCCATCCAGGTTGTCGACGGCAGCCTGGCCGTGCACGACAGCCTTTTCGAAGGCAACCAGGCGCTCCACGGGGGCGCGATCTATCTCGAGCTTTCCAGCGCGAGCATCACCGGCAGCACGTTCGCCATCAACGAGGCCACCAACTTCGGCGGCGCGGTCGCCGTGTTCCAGGGCGACAGCCAGATCACCGACACAGAACTGGCCGACAACACGGCCGGACAGTTCGGCGGAGCTGTGTATGCGCAGCACGCCGTCGTCGACCTCGAACGCCTGCTCGCCGTCGGCAATGGTCGCGCCGAGCAGGGCGAGCACGGCGGCTGGAGTATCCAGACCTTCGGTGGCGGAGCCATCTACACCGCCGGTAGCTCGGGTCGTCTGCGCGACAGCCGCCTGCTCGACAACGTGGCCGCGGCGGGCACCGGGGTCTATATTGCCGGCGATGGCGAAATCGAGGTCATCAACAACCTGATCGCCGGCAACGGCGCCGAATGCAACTGCGGCCAGGGTGCGGTCTACGCCAATGCTTCCAGCCCGGTACTGATCAACAACACCATCGCGGACAACGGCGGCGTGCTCGGCCTGTTCACCACCTACAACGCCTTTCCCACGGTACGCAACACGATTGTGGCCGGCCGTAGCGAAGGGTCGGAGATCTTCGCCGCCGTGGGCGGCAACGGCCTGAGCAATGTCGACTTCTCCCTGCTGCAGGGCGAACCGGGCGGCGTCGACCTGGGCGAGAACGTGCTGGTCGTTGAATCCTTCCCCCTGCTCGACCTCGACAACGACTATGCGCCGCTCGAAGGATCGATGGCCATCGATGCCGGCCTGAACGAGGCTCTGCCGGGCGACATCACCACCGATCTGCTGGGCAATGCCCGCATCGTCGAAACCAGCGGCGCCGGTCCCCGCGTCGACCTCGGCGCCATCGAATTCCAGTCCGAGCCGATCCCGGATCGCATCTCCCATCAGGATTTCACGAGCCGCTGACCCAAGTGACTAACCGGGTGACCCGGCTCTCCGAAATGCTCCGGCCGGGACGACAGCATCTGGTGGGCATCCCACCCTTGTCGTCCCGGAAAGCGCGAAGCGCTTATCCGGGACCTCGCACCGCTCTGCCGGCACAAGCGCTCAATCGACTCTTCGCCATTCCCCCGGCTGGAGGCCTTCCAGAGACCACTCTCCAATAGACCACCGAATCAACCGCAGGGTCGGATGCCCTACCGCCGCGGTCATTCGCCGCACCTGCCGATTCCGGCCCTCGCGCAACACCATCTCCAACCACACGTCGACCACCTTCTTCCGATACCGCACCGGCGGATCCCGCGGCCACAGCCCCTCCGGCTCCACAATCCGCCGCACCTCCGCCGGCCGCGTCCACCCATCCTTGAGCTCCACCCCACGACGAAGCCGCTCCAATGCCTCCTCGGACGGCTCCCGTTCCACCAGCACCCGATAGGTCTTCGGCAACTTGAACTTCGGCGACGCAATCCGCGCCTGCAGGCCGCCATCGTCGGTCAGGAGCAGCAACCCTTCCGAATCCTTGTCCAGCCGCCCGGCCGGATACACGCCGGGCATGTCCACATAGTCGGCCAGCGTCGGCCCCTCGCCGCTGAACTGGCAAAGCACGCCGAAGGGTTTGTTCAAGGCAATCAGCATCCGCCAAGCATAGCCGCTGTCACCGCCATGCACAGCGCGTCGTGGACCTGAACTTGAATCGACACTGCCGAACGGGCAATATCGCTCTCAGGCCAGGGCAAATGGTGCGTGTAATGGGGCGAATCTGCAGCAACGGCTCAAGTCGTTAGAAACTGAGCTTCAGCGTAGACGATCGGGAATCCCTGAGGCCACTCGCGGCGTAAGGTGCCTCTCCTGCACGGCGGCCCTGAGGCGTGGAACGGTCCGCCCTCTACTTGCCCGTTCCGCCTTTGCGGCCGGCTTCGTTGGTGAGGCCTTCCTTTGGGCTTTCGGCGCGGCCCTGGTTGCGCTGTTTTCGTTTTCTTTCTGGCTAGCAGGGGCAATCGCCGGCGTGGCAGGCGTTACAGCTTTCATCGCTTATGCCATGCGATCTATTGATGGCTACATTTGCACAGAGTGTGGCGCGCAGTACGCACCCTGGCAAATTGAAAACTAACAAATCGCTCAAGTGCGTTTCGTCCCTTAGGACATCCAACGGACGCGGCCAAAGCCAGGCCACTTGACTCTGAGGTTAGAAAGACCATGATTACCATCGCGCACCCAACCGACGATATGGAGTTGTTCTTTATCCGTATGGCGCTCGAGGCGGAAGGGATCCCATATCTGGTGGTTGGTGATGGATTCGGCAGCCTGTACCCTGGGGCCCAGCTGCCCATCTTCAATGAGCGGCCGGTTCGAGTAAATGCTGCAGATGCTCAGCGGGCAGTTGAGGTGATCGGGGAGGTTCGGAAGGATTTTGATCCGGTTTCGTCGAATCTCGCTGGGGGTTCGAAACTTCGGATAGTGCTGGAAACTGTTCTCTTCGGTTGGTTTGTGCCGGGCGGCACGCGCCGTAGTTCTTCCGGCAACGGCTTCAACTCAGACGCGGGCAAAGCCCGGGCCCGTTAGGCCAAACGTCTGGTCTTGTGTATGAAAGGAGACCCAGTGGGCGCACACCAGGATCAGTTTCGTGGATTCGCCAGGTACAACCGCGAGTTCAATCTGTTGCTGTTCGGCAAAGTGGCCGAGCTCGATGATGTCCAACGCAAGCGGGATATGGGCGCGTTCTTCGGCTCGATCCACGGCACTCTGAATCACATATTGCTGGCCGACAGGATCTGGCTTGGGCGTTTTGCCAAGGCATTTCCCGACATGGCCTCGCTGGCCGATGCGGATCTGGTTCACGAGTTTTCGTCACTGTCGCAGGAGATCTGTGCCGACTTCGACGAGTTGTTCCGTGAACGCCAGGCCACGGACGGGGTAATCGCAGACTGGGCGGAGGATCTGAGCGATGAGTTGCTCGGCCAGAACATGCGCTACAACAATTCGCGCGGCCAGGAACGCGAACATCCCGTCTGGGTAGCGGTTGCTCACCTGTTCAATCATCAGACTCACCATCGGGGGCAAGTGACCACTCTGCTGTCACAGCTTGGGCACGACCCGGGCGTGACCGACTACTTCGCCTACGTGCAGTAGGGCAACTATCTATCGGGCAAAAACGGCCGGCCGCCGTATCCAATGGGTGCGATGCTGCGGATTCAGTACATTGCGACCATCGGCGGCTTTTGATTCAAGGGCTTACTGGATCAACCTGATTGGCAACGTGTAGCCGCAGGGCTACACCAGTGCAGTGGTAGAAGTGCGAAAGACCAGGCTCTTCGCCAAATGGTTGGATGGTTTGCGAGACGCTCGGGCGAAAGCCCGCATTCTCGTTCGGCTACGTAGACTTTCTCTCGGGAATCCTGGCGATTGGAAGTCGGTCGGTGGCGGAGACTTCGAGCGCCGAATCGATTACGGTCCGGGTTACCGGGTCTACCTCACCCGTCAGGGAAGGTCGATAGTCGTTCTCCTGGCTGGAGGCACCAAGAAGTCTCAGGCCCGAGATATAAGGAGATCCATTTCACTGGCTCAGGAGTTGTAACCAGCGATGAGCAAGACTCGAACCTCCGAATTCGATGTATCCGAGCACCTTCACACGGATGAAGAAATCGAAGCGTATCTGGAAGCCTGCTTCGAAGACCCGGAATCCAATGCCGCTTTCATTGCCAAGGCGCTGGGTGATATTGCTCGCGCCAAAGGCATGACTCAGGTTGCGCGGGACGCCGGTCTGTCGCGCGAAAGCCTGTACAAGTCGCTTTCGGGAGAGAGAGCGCCCGAGTTCGACACGATCCTGAAAGTAACCCGGGCCCTTGGTATTCAGCTACATGCAGGTCTCGCAGCCAAGCGGAGTGCTCAAGCGGACGCGAGCTGACTTTAGCTTTGGCGCAGGTGCTTACTCCTGCTCTCCGATCTTGTCCCAGGTCCGATGCTCGAAGTCGCTGGCATCGTGCCGCTCGCGCAGCTGGTTTTCAGGCTTGCCGAATACCGAGTTGACCATCCGCCCGCGCTGGACGGCGGGGCGTTGGTCGATGGCTTTCGCCCAGCGCACGACGTTCTGGTATTCGTGGGTCTGCAGGAACTCGGCCGCCTCGTAGACGCGGTTGAGCGCCAGGCAGCCGTACCAGGGCCAGATGGCCATATCGGCGATGGTGTAGTCGTTGCCGGCGATGTATTCCCTGTTGGCCAGTTCGCGGTCGAGCACGTCGAGCTGGCGCTTGACTTCCATGGTGTAGCGGTCGATGGCGTATCTGATCTTGACCGGGGCGTAGTTGTAGAAATGGCCGAAGCCGCCGCCGAGGAAGGGAGCAGCGCCCATCTGCCAGAACAGCCAGTTGAGCGTTTCGGTACGGCCGTCGGCGTCTGCGGGAATGAATTCGCCGAACTTCTCGGCCAGGTAGAGCAGGATGGCACCGGATTCGAACACGCGCCTGGGCGGGTCGACGCTGTGGTCGGCCAGGGCCGGGATCTTGGAGTTGGGGTTGATGGCGACAAACCCCGATCCGAATTGCTCTCCCTTGCCGATGCGGATCAGCCAGGCGTCGTACTCGGCGTCCGAATGGCCCTTCTCCAACAGCTCCTCGAACAGGATCGTGGCCTTGACGCCGTTGGGCGTGGCCAGCGAGTAGAGCTGGTGCGGGTGCCTGCCGACCGGCAGCTCCTGCTCGTGGGTGGCGCCTGCGGTGGGGCGGTTGATGCTGGCGAACTGCCCGCCGTTCTCGTCCTTCTCCCAGGTCCAGATTTTCGGCGGGCTGTAGTCCTTGTCGCTCATGAGCGGGCTCCATCGTTCGGTTCGGTGACAGTATAGGTGCGGCCGCCGGCCAGCTTCGTCAACGCGTAGTTGTGCGTGGTGCCCCCTGCATCGCGTTTGCCTGCAGGCGCGAGCGGCGTGATAATCCCCTTGGGTCACTGACTGTCACGGAGCCTGTCATGCGCACTTGCGTTCTGCTGTTGATCGTCCTGATGCTGGCCGCCTGCCGCGCGGGCGATGATGCCCCGGCCGAGGCCGAGCCGGTCGAATCCGCTGCCGAGGAACAGGCGATGGCCGAAGCCTCCGACCCCGAGGATGCCGCACCCGATCCCGCGGATCCAACCCCCGGGCCGCTGCAGTCGGTGCTCGACGCCCAGCCCGACGAGATCAAGGCCCGCTACGACGCACGCCATCCGCGCGAGACGCTCGAGTTCTTCGGCATCGAGCCGGGCATGACCGTGGTCGAAGGGCTGCCCGGCGGCGGCTGGTACACGCGCATCCTGCTGCCCTATCTGGGCTCCGGCGGCAAGCTGATTGCGGCCAACTATCCGCTCGACCTCTGGCCGAATTTCCCCTTCGCCGACGAGGCCTTCATGGAGCGCATCCGCCAGTGGCCGGAACAGTTTCCGATTCAGGCCGAGGAATGGTGCGAGGGCGACTGCGCCGAGGTGAGCACCTTCTGGTTCGGCGACATGCCGGCCGAGTTGGAGGGCACGGTCGACGTCGTGCTGTTCGTTCGCGTGCTGCACAACATGGCCAACTTCCAGAACCAGGGCGTCGACAACTACCTCGACCGGGCCTTTGCCGACGCCCATGCAGCGCTGCGCGGCGGCGGAATGCTCGGAGTGGTACAGCACGAAGCACGCGACGACATGCCCGATGAGTGGGCCGACGGAAGCGCCGGCTACCTCAAGCGGGACTTCGTGATCGAGCGCGCCGAAACGGCGGGTTTCGAGCTGGTCGGGGAAAGCGACATCAACGCCAATCCCGACGACCGGCCGACCACCGACGAGGTCGTGTGGCGCCTGCCGCCGTCGCTGAGCGTTCCCGAAGAGGCCGAAGACGCCGAGGTGCTGCGCGCGCGCTACGAGTCAATCGGCGAGTCGCATCGCATGACGCTGAAGTTCCGCAAGCCCGCGGACGATTGAGCGGCCCGGAGGGCCGGGCCGCGCCGCCCGAGGCCCCGGGGCGTTTCGTCGAGGCGATCACCGGCTTCATGGGCGAATGCTGAGCATCGTCCGAGACCGCTTCAGGGCGCCGTGCCGAATCGGTCGGAGAACAGTTCGTCGACGGATACGACCACGGTGATGGTTGCCGGACTGAAATTGCCGTTGTCGTCCGTGGCCCAGTAGGTAAAGCGGTCTTCGCCGACGAAGTCCAGATCGGGATGGTAGGTCAGCGTGCCGTCTCCATGATCGTGGATGCGGCCGTGCCGGGGCGCGACGACGCCGTCGATGGACAGGGTGTCGCCATCCGGGTCGCTGTCGTTGGCCAGCGGTGCGATGACGATCGCTTCACCGGGCAGCGTGACGTAGCGGTCGTTGCCGGGCTCGGGCGGCTGGCTGTCCAGGTCGATGACGCCGCGCTCGAAGGCATCGGCCCAGGCGTGGTAGGGGTTGCCGAGGTAGTTGTCGACGTCGGGCCCGAGCCGGATCTTCAGTCCGAGCTTGTGAATGGCTCCCGTCGCGCGCTCGGTGAAATACTCCTCGATCACGGCATAGGGCTCGCCGTTGGCCGCGCGGTAGTAGCCGTCTTCGGAGACGACCGCGATCATGTCGTAGCTGGGCACGCCCAGGGTATCGGTGCCGGCCGGGATCGGGCTCGAGCCGATGCTGTCGAGCTTCTCGCCGTTGTCGTAGAACAGGCCGGAGCCGGCCGATGTGGCCGGGCTCAGGTACTCGAGCGGTTGGCCGCCATTGAGCGTGACCGCCATGCGGCCTGGCACGAGATCGCCCGAACTGATGATGGTGTCGACGGCGGGGTTGCCGTCGTGGTCGTAGTGCTGGTCGACGTTTTCGAACTGGGCGTCGAGGACGACATACTGGTTGGCTTCGGGGCCGTGCCCGGTGGTGAAATCCTTGCCCAGTCCGATGCCGACCGGCATGTTCTCGATACGCGCGCGGTGAATGACCATGTCGGTGGTGTTGGTGCCGAAGTCGATGCCGAACGCCGGGCTGCGAAACGGCTCGGGTGTGTTGCCGATGATGTCGAAATCCTCGAGCAGGTAGTGCGAGGTGTATTCCATCGCCGCGCCGGCGCGTACCTCCCAGGCAGTAAAGTTCGACAGGTGCGAGTGAATGTCGTGCTGCTGGTTGGGGTTGGCCTTGACCACGTAGATACCGACCGTGCTGGCGAAGGCTTCATTTCCATGGAAGTTGAAGATGGGCGCGTCGTCGGGCGAGGAATCGCCGTCGATTCGCAGCGCCTCGGGCAGCATGAAGGCGTCGTTGGGAAAACCGCGCATGCGGCTGCCGCGGTGCAGGTAGACATAGCCGTGGTTGACGCTGGCTGCGACGTTGCCGACCGAGCGCACCATGCGGCCCTGGAACCAGAAGCCGTCGCCGGTGCGGCCCATGTCGAAGGTATCGGGCTGGTTGCCGTTCTTGGGGTTGAAGGCGCTGTTGCCCTCGGCCTTGATGGCGATGTTGTCGGTCCAGGCGCCGATCTCGTCGCCGGTTTCGGCCACGAAGCCGGCGCCGAAGGTGTCGAAGCTGGCGTTGTCGTGGAAGATCGCGTTGCTGGCGTGGTGGACGTAGCCCCAGCCCGGACTATCGAACACTGCGTTGCCGACGGCCATGGCCGGCGAGTCGGGCGTGTCGATGCCGGTCATGTGGAAATGCATGGCGTAGCGGCCGCGCACATTGCTGTCGGGCTCGATCGTCGCGAGCTGGTCGAGATCGAAGCTCTCCACCGATTTGTCGGTACGGCCGAGATGCTCGAAGGCGGCATAGCGCACATCGAAGCCGGTGTGATGGCGCAGCATGACATGGCCGCGCCGGTGGACCGCCATGCTATCGCCTTCGACGGTCGCGAAGCTGATCGAGCGCGAGAAATTGGCCACCGAGGCTTTCAGGTCGTCGCGCGGGGTGATGTGGTGATGTTCGAGCGGCTCGTCCAGGCTGATCTCGGCCCCGTCGATGGCGGTGATGTGGCGGACCTCGTCCTGGGTGCCGTGGTAGCGAACGGCCTGAATGTCGTTGTCCCACTTCCAGCCCGAGTAGCGGGTGCCGGTCAGCACGATGCGATCGCCCACCTGCCAGTTGCGCGGGGCTTCGGCCAGGACGATCGTGTCGTCGCCGGCGACGGGATCGATGGCGACCTTCAAGTGGACGGTTTTCGGCTGGCCGTGGATTTCGACCTCGCCGTCGGCCACCAGACCGCGGGTGAGCAGTGATGGATCCCAGCCCACATCGATGTCGCTGTCGGCGCGAAACCGGATCCGTATGGCCACCGAATCAGCGACCGGATGGGCCGCGCTGCCGATACTCAGGCGGCCCGTTTCGGTGACTTCCAGCGTGTCGAGCGTCAAGGTACTTGATTGCTCCGGGTCGAATAGCAGGTGACCGTCGACGCGCAAGTGTCGAACCTCGGCCTCGATGCCGTCAACGCTGACCGTCGTGCCGGCGGGCACGAGCACGATATCGCCGACGTCCGGCGGCGGACCGTCCCAGGTGGCGGGATCGGACCAGGCGCCGTCCCCTGCGGCGGTCCGGGTGATTTCGGAAAGATCGATCAGTGCGGCCAGGGCCAGTGATGGCGCCAGGCATCCCCCCAGCAGGAAAGCCGTGATTCTGGACACGGGAGACTCCTGATGGTTGTCGGAACGGCCGATCCTGCCACAGCACCCCGGACTTTGCCAGCCGGATGCCGGAATCGTGCAGACGGTCATGAAGCTTGCCTATACTGGTCGGCATGACAAGAAGAACCAAGATCGTTGCTACCCTGGGCCCGGCCACCGACGAGCCGGAAGTGCTCGAGCGCCTGATTACCGCCGGCTGCGATGTGGTGCGGATCAACTTCTCGCACGGCGACGCCGAAACCCACGCCCGCCGCATCAAGATGGTGCGCGCGGTCGCGCGCGAGCTCTCCACCGACGTGGCCGTGCTGGCCGACCTGGCCGGGCCGAAGATCCGCATCGATCGCTTTCGCGAGGGTTCGGTCAGCCTGAAGGCGGGACAGCACTTCGCCCTGTGGGCACGCGAGAATCCTCCGGCCGGCGATGAGCACGGCATCGGCGTGGGCTACCTGGGCCTGGTCGACGATGTGAAGCCGGGGTCCGAGTTGCTGCTCGACGATGGCCTGATGGCCATGCGTGTGGAATCGATCGACGGCGACACCATTCACTGCACGGTGCTGACCAGCGGCAAGCTGTCCGATCGCAAGGGGCTCAACCTGCGCGGCGGCGGGCTGTCGGTGCCCGGCATTTCCGAGGCCGACGCGCGCGATATCGAGCGCGCTGCCGAATGGCAGGTCGACTACCTGGCGGTGTCGTTTCCGCGCGGACCCGAGGACATGCAGCGCGCGGGCGAGCTGATG
>SR_TP_S13solDRAFT_1000298_pt1 | contig 22204 bp, 16 predicted proteins | sample SodReaTP_S13sol_FD_11159 | JGI IMG/M metagenome (IMG submission 11159)
GATGGAGTAGCTGGCCGCGCGATAGCCGCGCACGGGCACCTGGCCCGCCTGCTCCAGGAGATCCTTGGAGCGGAAGGTCTCCTCCCGGAACAGTTCAGGCGTCTGGTTGTAGACCAGCTGGTGGCTGTAGCCGTGGCAGGCCAGCTCGTGCCCGCGCTCGACGATCTCGCGTACCAGCCCCGGCTCCCGCTCAGCCACCCAGCCCAGCACGAAGAAGGTGGACTTCACACCCTGTCCGTCGAACAGGTCCAGCAGGCGATGGGTATTGGCCACCACCCGGGACGGCATGTCATGCCAGTCGGCGCGGTCGATGGCATCGGCGAAGGCGGAGACGTGGAAGTAGTCCTCCACATCGACGGTCATGGCGTTGACAATGTGCCCGCTGCTGGACGAAACCGACATCTGCTTCACTCGAGGTCAGAAAGTGGCAATCAGACGGGCAGCCACGGAATGTTCACGGTACTCCCGCTCAGGAAGATCCGACTTCACATCGGTTCTGCGCAGGAACAGCGTGCCCGACAGTCGTCGCCCAAGTTGCTGTTGCACACCCGCACTCACCAGGGTCAACTCGTCTGGCGTGTCGATACCCAGCAACCTGGATTCCTGAACGCCAGCGGAGAGCAGCACTGTTGTGCGAGGCCGTAGCGCCCAGTTCCAGGTCAGATCGAAGCCCTTGAGGGTCTCCTCACGATCCGTGGTCTGATAAAGACGCCGTTCGTTGTATACACGCGCCGTCGTGGTGGTTCTGGCGGTGTTCAAAGCCAGCTCCAACTGCCCAAGCTCCCTCAGATAGACCTCGCCGACCGCGGTACCCAGCGCGGGGCCGGGCAGAATTGACTCTGGTGACCGGGGATCAAACTCCAGTCGTGTCTGCGCATAGGTGACAAAGTCCTCGTCGTACAGGGCCTGCGTGCGCCAGCGGCGCCCTTCCTGTACCCAGCGCAGACTGTAGGTGTCCCCGAACGAGCGTTCCCCGACCAATGCCTCAAACTCGTACCGGCCGGCCCGCTGGGACCGGATGCCAATGGCCCAGAGGGTGTCATCCGGCGCATCGCTGCCGTCGGTCAACTCGAATTCGTTGCGCTCAGCGCCCCCGATTACCACCAGTCGTGCCTGAGTGGTAATAGGAATGCCGAGTTCAACGGTGGCCTGCTCCAGAGTGATGCTGTCCTGATCTTCGTAATCCACCCTGGAGAGCCGATAGCGTGCGGCCCAATACAAGCGGTCTGCCACGGAGGTATTCTCGACCTGGGCTGCAACGGCATGTTGCACGCTGTCATCGAGCGTGTTGTCGTCATAGCTCACCATTCCGATGGCGTAGCGCAGGTCTGCCCGTACCGTATCTGTGAGTTGTGTGCGCCAATGCGGACTGATGTAGGCAGTGTATTCGTCGGTAAGATTGCCGGCCCCGGCGATCGTCCCTGTCGGCACCGGGGCACTGGCATCGATGACCTGCTGACGCACCGCAAGACCGCCATCCAGATAGAATGTCTCATCGGACAATTCGGCAGTTCCACGGGCGGAGAGCTGGTGAAACACCTCGTCCAGATCTGAATTGTCGCGATAAAAATAGCTTTGGAGTCGGTAGCGGATATCTGCATCCACACGCCGCCCATCAAAGCTGGCATCAATGCCCGGGGTGACCTCCATCACCAGGTCAGCGTTCTCCTGACCACGGGGCTCAAGATTGATGTTGTCTGAATAGATAACACCCACCGCTACAGACGGGGTCAATTCCCAGTTTGCGCTGCAGACAGGGGCAACAATGACGGCACAGCAAAACAACACAACGAGCCCGACTCGGTGGATACAACTGTGTGACGCCGCCACTTTCATGGGAATGTTCCGCCATGTACGGTGAAGATGGCAACCTGCAGACATCAGCCCTCCCGGTCCTCAGACCCGCCATAATATCCGCCGTAGTAGGACGATCCCTTGCTACGCCCGCAATAATTGAGGACCATCCCGACCACGTCATTCTCTTCGAGCATATCCAATGCCTCGTCAATGGCGGATTGGGGCGTTTTCCCCTCGCGGACGACCATGAGAGTTTGTCCCACCAGGTGGGTGAGAATCTGAGCCTGGCTCGTGGAGAGCAGCGGGGGTGTATCCAGCAGGATAATCCGATCGTCATACCGGGCAGCCAGTTCCGCCATGAGTGATTCCATCTGCTCACTGGCCATCAATTCGGTCACATCGGGCGAGGGGGAACCTGCAGGGATGACCCTGAGCTTGGGAATATTAGTTCGGTTGATCACGTCCGACAGACTCACGTCATCGCCTTTGAGTACATCTATCAGCCCCTTGGCCTGATCCAGCCCCAGCAGGTGGCTCAGTGACCGCTTGGAGAGATCAGCATCGATCAGCAAAACGGTTCTGTCTTGCTCCTGTGAAATGCTCATGGCCAGATTGAGCGACGTAAACGTCTTGCCATCTCCGGGCAGCGCGCTGGTGACTGCTACCAGATTGCCCCTTTCAATAAGTTCACTGCCTTTACCGAAGGCATTCATGAGCACCGGCCTTTTGAGCAGTCGGTATTCTTCGGCCTGGCGTGTCTGTGTCCTGCCCGGCGTCAGATAGCCGGACTTGTGCAGGGACTCAAGATCTATACGGCACTCCACACCCTGCCTGTCGTTAGCCTCCTGCTCACGGGCAAGAGGCAGCTTGACTGGCTTTGCAACGCGGGGTGATACAGCATCGCCGGCGTTATTCACAGCGCGTTCGAAGATATCCATTACACAAGGCCCCCCAGTGATGTCACCGCAGCCATGAGGCTGCGGCCCGTCAGCTGCATGTACACAGCCATCAGGAAGGCCGGAATCATCAAGGCGATAACCGTAGCAAACGCCGCAAAATCAAGACGCATCATCCAGCGTGCCCGAGGCGTCAATACCCTGGTTACAGCACCGAATACGGGCCGCCCGCTCAAGTCACCAAGCATGCGTCGGCCGTGGACCACCGGAAACAGCTGGGACATGAGCAATGCAACGCCGGCTCCGGCGCCAAGGCCCATCAGCAGGATGGCCGCGGAAAATTTGAGCCTGCCAGGAAAGATGGGGGTGGCCGGTGTACGAGGTGGTTCAATGACGCGGAAACGCACATCCTGGCCCGTCTGCTCCACGTCCTCAGATATCCGGGCAGACTCACGACGGGCAACAAGGGAATTGTACTGATCGCGGTAGATTTCATAGTTGCGATCCAGACGCCGCAGTTCCGCCTCAACCTGGGGAATGATCTCCAGCTGCTGCTGCAATCGCTGGACACGCGTGCTGAACTCATCGCGACGCACCCTGAGCGCGGCGATCTCGCCTTCCACCTCTCCGAGGGCAAGTCGCAACTGCTGGTGCAGCGGATTGGCCACCGCTGAGCTACTGGAAGCGGGATCTATGCCCGAGAGTTCTCGATCGCGCTGCACTTCCAGGGCTTCGATACTGCGGCGCGTCTGGACGACGTCCGGGTGGTTCTCCGTGAAACGAAGAAGCAACTCGTCCAAGCGTCTCTGCAGAGTAAGCAAGCGCTCTTCCGTGGGCGTCTGCACAAGAGCGCCGTCAGCTGACAAGCCGCGCTGCGTGGAAGGAGTTCCCTCAAGCTGACGACGCAATTCGTCGCGACGGAAATTGGCCTCGCGTAACGCAAGCTCCACTGCCTCAAGGTTAGACCTTGCTGCCTGCAGTCGGCCATAGTAATTGGCTTCCTGATCAGGAAGCACGTCGATATGCTCGCGCTTGAACTCTCTGAGTCGGTCTTCCGCCTCGACCAGACGGGATTCATACTCTGCAATCTGTTGGACAAGAAACTGTTGGGCAACATCGCTACGCTGCCGTCTCTCTCCAGCGGTTTCATCCACAAAGGTCGAAAGTAACGCTTCGACGATTCTGCGTGCCATCTCCGGATCTTTGTGACGCGAACTGATCACATAGAGGTCCGGGCTCCTGGGTGCCAGGGGCCGGGCGGCGTGCGTCTGTTGCAGATTGACGTTGCGCGTGAGGTCTTGAAGGATCCGCTCCTGTGCTGCGGGCGTAGTCGCACCATGATCCAGATCGGTCATACGGATGACCTTCTCAAGATTGGGGCGACTCAGGAGCTGGCGACTCATGAGGCCCAGCTTCTCACCCACATTGATATCCACCGCCAGCCCCCGCAGCAGCGGACGTAGCATAGAGTCGGTATCGACGTACACCGTGGCACTCGCCTCATAGACATTATCCACCTTGGAGAGTCCGTACCATCCTGCTATGCAGACCAGCCACGCGACGAGGATTCCATACCAACGGAATCGCCACATTCCGCGTATCAGTAACAACAGCTTTTCGATCAACTTCTGCATTAGGGCACTGCCTCACTGGCGGGACGATCCTCACCCGGTTTTTTCAGAACCAGGATTCCGGAATGATCAGGACGTCGCCCGGCTGCATGGGTACATTGGCTGAGATATCACCCCGTGTCACAAGATCCGACAATCGGACGCGAAATGCCTGCTGCGCCCCCGTTGGCCCCCGGATAATGGTCGCCCGGTTGCCTGCGGCGAACTCTGTGAGCCCTCCCACCTCGATGATCACGTCCAGCACGGTCATGCCCACACGGTAGGGAATGGAACGGGGCTGTACGGCCTGACCGATCACCCGGATCTGTTCGGTAGAGGTGCCCACAAAATTGGTGACCGTCACGGTTACAATCGGGTTCTGTACATAGTGGGCCAGACTTTGCTCGATGTCCCGGGCAAGTTCCGTGGGCGTCTTGCCACTGGCCTGAACATCTTCCACCAGAGGCGTCGTGATCCTGCCATCGGGTCGGACCGGCACTGTCACGGTCAGGTCCGGGTTACCCCAGACAAAAACGTTGAGCTGGTCACCGGGCCCGATGGTATAGCGGGGTTCCGCCTGTGCAGCCGGCGCCTCGCTCAAGGGCACATCAGGTCCCGCCGCACAAGCACCCAACAACATCACAACCAGCACCAGACCACTCCAGCGCAGCCACTTACTCACATACATTGACTTGAGCATTTCCCTTCTCCTTGCCACCATGCGTTTTTGTATCTAATCCAGCGCATCCTCAAAAATGGATCGCCTGGGAGCCTGCCAGGACAATCGCCACGCTGGACGCAGAATGCCCGGGCTGACCCTTGCCTGTCATTCTTGCTCGCCGTCGCAATCCAGGTACTACTGCAGACTCCGGTAAAGGGCCTCTGCCTCGGTGCGCTGTTGGAATTGAGCGTGTTCGCCCAGCAACTGGCCAAGCACCTGGCGTGCCCGTGGGTCATCTCCGGCCCGGGTCAAAGCAACTGCCAGGCGGTATCTCACCTCCGGAATCGGGGCCGCCTCTGCCGCCGATTCAATCAGGGACAGCCCACTGGCCACATCACCACTTTCGACCAGCATCCAGCCATAGGTGTGCGAGGTTGCAGCGCCCGGCTGAAGCTCATAGGCCTTGCGTGCCATTTCCAGTGCCCTGCTGTCCTGCCGCTCATGATAGAGCCAGGCGAGATTGTTCAGGGCCGCCACCTGATCGGGGTCAAAGGTCAGCACTTGTCCATAGAGCACCTCCGCCTCGTTGCGACGTCCATGTCGCTGGTGCAGCATGGCAAGATTGAGCATGGCCGAAACATCTTGTGGACTCGTTTCCAGCCAATCCTGCAGCACCTCAAGCGCCTGTCGCTCGTCACCGGCGCGCTCCGCCATTTGCGCCAGACGGCGGGCGCTCAGCGAGGCAGGCAAGACGCGATGGGCCCGGGCGTAAGCATCACGTGCCTGTTCATGCCGCCCGGCACTTACAAGGGCATCAGCCTCCAGCATCCATCCGACCGGGGAAGACGGGTAGGACTCGCGCGCCTGACGCGCATAGGCGAGGCTCGCATCCACCTGGCCCAGGATCAGCTCGACCCTGCCAGCCTGTTCCAGTACACGCAGATCCCGTGGAGCCACTTCAAGGGCGGCATTGATGTGCTGACGAGCCTCCCCCTCCCTGCCCTGCTGCGCCGCGATGCCTGCCAGGGCCAACCGGCCGGTCAGATCATCGGGAACCACATTGATGAGCATGCCATAGGTATCCGCCGCGCCATCAAGATCACCGTTTCGAGCCTGCAACTCGGCCAGCAGGCCAAGCGCGCGTGGATCCCGGGGTGAGGCAGCCACGGCCTCACGGGCCGTGCTGATGGCAGCATCCGCATTGCCTGACTGCGCATGAAAACGACTTAACCAGAGCCGGGGCAGAACAGCGTCCGGATTGGCCTCGACTGCCCGTTGCAGCCAGGATTCCGCCGTGGAAACATCACCGCGCCGCACGGCTGACTCGGCAAGCCCGAGCATGGCCAGACCATGGCGTGGCTCAATTCGCAGCACCGCATTGAAGTATCGCTCAGCAGAGGCCTGATTGCCTTCTTCGAGCCCCAGGCGACCCAAGGCGAGCAGGGCCGGAAGATATGCATCATCCACGTTCAAAGCATTGATGAGGCTTGCTCGACCTTGCGTTCGTTCACCTTGCTGTAATTGAATCAGGCCCACCAAGGTGTGCCACTCGGGACGGTCAGGACTGCGCTCCGCAAGGGCCCGCGCCTGACTCAAGGCCAGCGCCACGTTGCCACTGGCCACCAGCGTGCGCACCAGGAACAGTTCTGCGGCGGCATCCCCTTCCCTGACCAGGGCGGAAAGCTGATCAATCGCCTCATCGTAGCGACCCTGGGCGGCATGCAGCCGCGCCAGGTCCCCACGCAAGGCTGGATCCCCCGGAGATGCGGCCAATGCCTCCCTGAAGGCACTTTCTGCTGTCTCAAATTCTCCTGAGACCGTGGCGGAGCGGCCAATCATGGCCAGCAATGCGACACTTTCGGCATCCTGACCGCCCGCGCGCAAGGGCTCAAGGACGGCCATGGCATCACCGTGACGCCCCAGCCGGGCTTGAGCAGCAGCCAGCAACCGGCGGGCGGCGTCATTGGATGGCACCACGGCCAGATAGCGGCGCAACTGACGGGATGCCTCTTCGTACTCATTCAACGCAAAGGCCGTACCTCCCGCAAGCAACCTGGCCTGATGATGCTCGGGCCTGCGTTGAAGCGTATCCCGTAGCGAATCCCGCGCCACCCCAAAATTACCCTGACGATAGGCAACCAGACCTTTCAGATAGCTGAGCTCAGGGATGTCACCGAGCAGCGACTCAAGTTCAACGATAACCGCCTCGGCCTCTGAGGTCTTGCCCTGCCCCAAACGGGCTTCAACCAGCAGCAGATTGGCACGGGTGAGATCAGAATCATTGGCACGAGCACGTGCAGCGCGCGTGGATTCCAGCAACGCTGATTCCGCTTCCTGGAACAGTGCCTGCCTCAGGGCAAGCCAGCCATGCGTGAAAGCGGTTCGCGGGTCATCGGGGTCGGCCCGCGCGGCCTTGCGGGCCAGATTCAGCGCGGCAGCAGAATCACCTTGGTGGTTAGCGAACTGGGCCTGAGCCATCCACACGCGGGCCTGCTCGACACCGTAATCGGCGATCGCGTCCAGATCAGTTGATAGTTCATCGTATCGCCCCAGACCCAGGTTCGCCTCAACCCGGCGCAACAGCCATCGGGCGGTAGATGCATTGTCTGCAGAGAGCAGGGAGGAAACTTCTGAAAGTGCATCGGCAAACCGCTCCTGGATCAGGAGTGCGTCAATCAGCCAGGGCATCACCTCATCGCCCGGAATACCCAGTTCCAGCGCCCTTCGTAATTCACGCTGTGCGGCGTCGCCTCGTGCGGCCAGGACATTTAAGCGCCCTAGGCCAAAGCGTGCCTGAGCATGGTCCGGATCATCCTGAAGGATGCGCCGCAGTTCAAAGGCGGCGGCTCGCACGTCGCCCGCAGCCTCCAGCGTTTGCGCCCTTTCCAGGCGAGTGGCGCTGTCCTCTCCCGGGGAACAACCCAGCAGGTTTGCAAGCACAAGAAGCAGTATCGCCCCAACGAACGCACGCAGAGTACGACCAGCCGATCCGTCGTTTCCATACACCATGGGCATCATGTCTCTGAACATACGGCGTTTCCCGTCACCCTTGCCCCTTGGCTCAGCACCATGATGAGGCATGGATCCGCTGTGACAATGTCTGTACGGCATCCGTCAATGGCATCCCGCCAGCATACAGAAATTCAGCCAGCAACACTCGATCGCGTTCGGCTCCCGCAGAACCCAGTGGAGTGATCACCCACATAGCCCCGTCGGGTCTTCCACACAGGGCGCCGAGCATACCCGTCATCAACGCAGACCGATCGCTCGCAGACGTACGACCGGCCAATTGGTACCAGGACCACACCAGACGCTGGCCGTGCTGAGCAGAACTCAAGAGATCTTCACGGACCACAGCGGGCTGCGTGTCCGTTGAAACGCTGTGGCGATTCCAATCTTGCTGATGCCAAAGCGCTGGATCAAAAGCACGATTGTCCCAAGACACCAGTTTGCGCTCTTCCCTTTGTGTCTGGAACCAGGCCACGTGGACCTGCACCCGTGCCCCGTCCTCGCGTCGATAGACCACCTGACCTTGCAGGTCCGGGTCGCGAAACCGCCCAGCCAATATCGGCTTCCAGGCACCGGTCTCCATGCGCCAGGGCCCAAACGCCTCGGGCAATGACAACCCATGCCCGGCCAAACCATCGACTTCAGAGACGCTGCGATTGACGCCCAGCGGCACGGCAAGGGCGATGGCAATGGTCAGGATGACCAAAAGGCTTGCAGCAGGCCGGGTAGTAGCGGGCGACTCGGGACGTGCGGGGGGCGTCGTGCTGTCAGCACGGTACCAGCGCTCAGGCATCAGCCGTCCGGCAAGAAAAAAGAAACCGGCCATACCAATACCGAACAGGACCCAGCCCAGAGTCACGTGATCCTCACGCACCAGATAATGCTGCATGTCGGTCATCACGCCAGCCATGACGACGATGTAGATGCGCAGGGTATTCATGGCGAATGACAGCACAATGGCGGAGACAAACACCACCACGCCATAGATCGGCCGCAGGCTCACCCATGCGGCATACAACAGGGCAAGCGGCATCGCCACTACAAGCTGGCGCAGTCCGGTGCAGTTGTCATCCACATAGAAACTGCCGGGGACCACACCTATGATCGCCCCCTCAAGAATATTGGGAACACCGGTTGCGGCGAGCAATAGGCTGACTGCATGGGCCGTCAAGAGCCTCAGAGGCTCATTGATAAAGAACCACATGGGTATGGCAAACACCACCAGCCCTAATGGCAGGGCGAGCCGACGCAGACCCTGCATGCCGAAGGCTGCCCAGACAGTTCCCACGACAATCATCCAGGCACTCAACATGGCGCCCACTTTGACCACCATGAGCGTTGAAAGCATCCACAGCGACACCGCCGCGATCAGAACCAGGCCACCGGAGTAACTGGGCGCCCAACGAAGCGCAGCCGGGTCACGCCAAAGCGTATGTGCCGCAATACCCACCGATAGGGCCAACAACATGGTTCCGTGGGAGTAGGTGAAGTCATCCGGACTGAGCCAAAGGCTCCACAATCCGGCGAACACATCCCGGTAGACCAGTAGCACAAGCCCCAACAACAGCATCAGCAAGAACGACGGCAACACCATGCTGGAGATACGACCGCCCAGTGCAGCAGTGTTCATGTCACCCCCAGCTTGCGCATGAGGTCGTAGAGAGAGGGGCGACTTACGCCAAGCAGACTGGCCGCCCTGGATATATTGCCTTCGCAATACGCCAAGGCCTTGCGTACGGCACGCTCCTCGGCCAGGCGGCGCACATGACGCAATTTGAAACTCTCCTCGGGGATTTTTGCCCCGCTCAACTCCAGATCCTGGGGCGTGATTTCCATCTTGTCGCAAAGAATGACCGCACGGCGCACGCGGTTCTCCAACTCGCGGACATTGCCGGGCCAGTCGTATTCCTCCAACGCCGCCAATGCCTGATGACTGAAACCACGTAGTGGCCGAGCGAGTTCAGCGCTGTATTGATCCAAAAATCTCTTCGCCAGAAGCAGGACCTCGCCACTGCGATCGCGCAATGGCGGGATAGTGAAGGTGATTTCGCTGAGCCGGTAGTACAGATCCTGACGGAAGCTTGCTTCAGAGATCATGCCCTGAAGATCACGGTGGGTAGCACAGAGAATCCTTGTGTTGACGGGTATTTCGGTCCTGCCCCCGACACGCTCGATCGTTCGCTCCTGCAGAAAACGCAGCAATTTGGCCTGAAGCGACAGGGGCAGATCTCCGATTTCGTCCAGGAAAAGCGTGCCCTCATGAGCCAGTTCGATCTTTCCACGGGTGCGCTGACCCGCATCCGTAAAGGCACCCTTCTCGTACCCGAACAGTTCACTTTCAAGAAGACTGTCTGGAATAGCGGCGCAGTTGATGGCCACGAACCGGCCGTTGCTGTAGGCACTTAAGCGGTGCACCGCCCGGGCTAACAACTCCTTGCCCGTGCCGCTCTCTCCGAGCAGCATGATTGATGCATCGGTACTCGCGACACGTTCCGCTGCCTCACAGACACGCAGCATCTCTGGACTGCCAGCCCAAATGCCTTCCAAAGGCACCTTCAGGCGAGCACCATCAACCATCGCGTGCGAATTCCTCATGCGGCTCAATCCGTGAATTGCTAAGTTGCACTGTGCGCCAGAGGCGACGCAACTCCAACCAGTGACTGTCGAAATAATTTACACAATTATGGTCGATAATCACCTAAGGTGACGACTCAATTTACAGTTGATGGGCTTCACATTTCAAGGATTTTCTTATTGACACTAGGGGAGGCAGATGGCAAGGCAATCCTTGTGCCAACATGCATCACCGGGAGGCACAGGCACTGAAGTGTCAGAAGACAGAGAGACGAAGATGCATCTTGCCGAGATACTCGCCGCTCAAATTCAGCTGGGGGAGGAACTCACCCGGGTCTGTTGCAGTCGATCTGGGAAACCTCGCTCGGCGGTAATGGTGTCTTCTTGCACGCTGTTGCGCGGGACCGTGATGCCGGCAGCCAGATGGAATGTCATCTGGTAGCAGCCAACACCTATCCGATCCCCATCCCTGAGTTGATGCCGGACAACAGGTTCCCCGTTAACCTTGACACCATTCAAGCTGTTGAAATCAACTAGATAAAAGTGCTGGTCCACATGGAGTATCGCTGCATGATGCCGGCTGACGGACATGTGGGCCAGTTGGATACGGTTATCGGTAATGCGCCCAATGCTCTCCACTGGCTCGGTGAGCATATGAGTTGAGAGCACCCGGTCTTTGAGGCTCACGACCAGTCTGGCACCAGTGGCGGCAGCTGGCCTTATAGCCTCGGAAGATACAGTCTCTGCTTCCTCCGTCACAGGGAGAATCGCACGCCTCTGCTCGAAAGGCACCCATTGAAGCTCCTCAATGGACGACTCGACGAGCTCGCGTGATACTTCCCTGGTTTCCTCAATGAAAGCGGCAAGCAAGACCGTGTCACACAAGACGTTAATCAGGCGGGGAATACCACCGGTATAGTGGTGTATAAGTTCCACAGCATGATCATCAAACAGATCAGCGCCCTGCCACCCCGCGACCTCCAGTCGATGGCGAATATACTCCCCGATCTCGCCCACATTCAGTGGCCGAAGATGGAATCGCAAACGGATACGCTGCTCAAGCTGCTCCAGGACAGGGTCGTCAAGCCGGTCGGCCAGTTCCGGCTGCCCCACCAGAATGACACTGAGCACCTTGTTGCGGGATGATTCGCCATCGCTGAGCAAACGAATCTCCTCCAGCGCAGTAACTCCCAGATTCTGCGACTCATCCACCACCAGCAACACACTACGGCGCCGCCGGCCCTGATCGGCCAGGTACCGATTGAGCTTCTCAATCAGCTCGACCTTGGTACCCTGGGGTGACTTGATCCCGAGTATGGTGGCCAGGTGCTGGAGAAACTCCACCTCGGAGAGTTGGGTCTGGTGGATCCGGGCGACAGTCACCGAGTCATCCAGGGAGTCCAGCAACCGCTCCAGAACGATAGTCTTGCCCGAACCGATTTCCCCGGTAACGACCGCGAAACCGTCCCGATTGAGTACTGTGTACTTCATGTATGCCAGCGCCCGAGCATGGGGCTTGCTCATGTAGAGAAAGCCCGAATCAGGCGCGAGTTGAAACGGCGGCCTGTCCAGGTTGAAGAATTCAAGGTACATGGGTATTTGGCTACATGAAGGGTTGTGGGGAAGCGATCCGAATAAGCATATTGGCAGGTGTGCCGCGTCACCTGCAAGTCCTCCGTACAGCCCAGGAACGGGATCAGACTAGGCCAGGCCAGGTCGACAACTCAGTGCGAACCTGGGTCCTCGCCACGCCCATCAAGACCTCGCCAGCGATACCAAACCAGGGCGATGTACTCATGAATGGCCAGATCAGACAGCAGCAGGTTTCCCGGCTTGGCCATAATTTGCGCTGACCAGATATCTGCGAAAGACAGATAATCAGTCGGGGCTGGAATGGGTTCCAGCCCCTGTCCCCGGAAGACCATCATGGCACGGGACATATGACCCGCTGATGTAACCAGCGCAAAACGCTGATCCTTGAGTTCGGCCTGCAGATGTAACGCACTCTCAAAGGTATTGCTGGAGAGCGCTTCAACCCGGATCCTGCTCTCGGGCACCCCTAGCACGATGAGGACATCCGCCATCAATTTTGGCACCTCCCCACCACCAGTGACCGTCAGAATCGCTTCAGGATGCTCGCGCGCCAGCAGTGAAGCCTCCACCAGCCTGATCAAGGCATGACTGTTGACCTGATTGATGACAGAAACCCTTGGATCATGGGCTCCATAAGCGGCAAGCACCACAATATGGTCGAGTTCAGGCATGTTCTCCGGTGCCGGATATCGGTACTCGAGGCCCCCAAGCAGGGCATGAGCGACGGGGCCGGATCCAAAGACAAGATAAATCACCGCAGCGAGCGCCACCAATCCCGCAGCCCCCGGCCTCATACGCCGCCAGGGAGACAGTACCAGCGCACCCGCCAGACAGAGCACCAAGAGGCCAGAGGGCAACACCAGAAACTGGAGCATGGCTTCCATAGGGAACGGTTTAAGTTGTGGAGACTCGTAATGGTAAATTGCTGCGCATGACAAGCAGCACGAGCGCCTTGAAGAGATGACTCATGTTGAAGTCAGGGTACAGGTGACATGAACTCTGGCCATTTTTCCAGGACATAGTCATTCAAGGCCTGGTAGCCCGCAGGACTGATATGACTTCCATCTTCCGTAGCGAAATGCTGTTTACGCCAGCCGTCTCCTCCTGACAACGCACTCTCAAAATCCAGTAACGGAAGCTTGTTTTCCTCTGCGTAGGCACGCAACCAGGCATTCGTTTGCATCACGTGCTGATTGACTCTTTCGCCATAGGCTTGCTTGCCTCTCAATGCACCCACCCATGCCCTGAGTGCGTTCACCAGGCCCTGGGGTCGTGCCATCAAGATCTCGGTTGCAAGCACCGGTTGGATACCCTCGCCGCGCGCCATATCCACCATCTGCGCAATGTCCGCACGGGTGCGGGCCAAGCGGCTATCTACCTGCTCTGGGTCACTGCGAAAGATATCATTAATGAATCCCCAGACAATCACGTACTGGGGATTGAGCGCAATCACATCGTTCGAAAATCGACCTAAAAGCTCATGACTTTCCTGACCACCCACACCCTTGTTTACGACAGAAATACCTTCGATGGCTGCGATTTCCCAGCCAGCAGCGTAAGACGCCCCGATAATGACCACGCCCCGAAAATTCGTATCCAATGCGGCCCCTCCCACTTGCCCAGGAAGAATCATCAGAATTCCTGCAATCAGGATGACAACAGCCAGAAGCCGTTGAAAACATCCCTTGCCAGGCTCCGCCATTCCAGAATGAACAGACAGTCTCATTGGGTCGACCTGTTGATATTATAGGAACCCAGTTAACCACGGGGCTTCCAAATTCAGCTGTTGCAGCCCATCAAGTATTGATAGGCAAAATAACACCAGATGCGGAAGAGCGTCATCGCGTCGCGTCTGTAATACCAGACCTATCTCCCACGTCGGAGGGCAGCTGGATTTGAATCTCAGTGCCCTTGCCAGGTTCACTCTTCACTTGAACATTGCCGCCGAGGAAACGCACTAGCTCACGGCATTCGTAAGCTCCGATACCCATCCCCGTCAACCCCTTTGTGGTATCAAATGGCTTGAACAAACGATTGCGAACAAAATCCGCATCCATACCGCACCCCGTATCCTTCACGGAAAGATATACTTGGTCCGCATCTCGCCATAGATATACCCGCACCTCCCCATCCGGCGGTGTTGCCTCCTGTGCATTCTGTATCAGATGATTGATCACAGATAGCAACCTATCGCGGACTCCTCGTACGACAAACGGACCTCCTCCGACCTCAAGTTCAGGAACTGGCCTGTGCGTAGAGCGGCTATTAACGGCCTGGATGGACAGATCAACTAGATCGACGATCTGATACCTGGGCTCCACATCGCCGTTCCTGAGCTGCTCCATGAGCCGGTTCATGCGATTGACCGCGTTCTCCACCGTCGCAATGGCATCCTTCAGGAACGCAGGGTTGTCACCATGTCGCCTGGCATTGCTGACCACCAATGAAAGTTGGGCAATGAGATTCTTGAGATCATGGAGCACATACGCCGAGAGGCGATTGAAGCCCTCGAATTGGCGGACCTCCGCGAGCGCACGAGACGCATCCAGTTGGGCCAGGTGCGTGGCCGCCTGTAGGCCCGCGGTCTTGAGCAGATCCCGCTCTTCCCAGGTCAAGCGGGATACGGAAAGCGACGGCATGAGCACCACGAAGCCCATCAGATCCTGGTCATGAAACAGGGGCACGATGAGCCAAACGGCATCCTTATCGTCCAGCACGGACGGCAGTACCAGGTTCCCGTAGCGTTCTGGATACTGAAGATATTCAGGAAGATCCACGATCCATTCAGAGTCGTGCAGGAATACCGGCAATGGGTCGTCTATCGCAATCCCGGTCGCCACCTGCCCAGGCATACCAATGGCGCCCGCCAGCTGATAGGTTCGGCCACCATCCCGCAACCAGATCTGCCCCCCGCCACTGTCCACGATATTGGCCAGCGCCCTGATCACCCGGACCGGTAGATCCTCGTGGCTATCTGTGGCCGACATGGTGGCGATGAACCGCAGCCACTCGTCACGATAATCGAAGCGGTAACTGAAAAAGTGCTTGCTGACAAACACACGCAGCCGGGCACGCAGCCTCTCGGACAACAGTGCGCCGACCAGCACCATGAGGGCCGCGAACAGGAACACCACCTGCAGTACTGTGCCCCAGTCGCCGCCGAAGACACGCACGTAGTACCCGGCGGCGGCCATGATCACTAGATACAGACCTGCCGCCATCAGGGTCACGCCCTGGAACACCACACCTCGGGAGACGAACACGTCCAGCTCCCAGCGAGGATTGCGCGCGGCCGAGATGGCGATGAGCGGTGCCATCAGCGCGAAGATGTAACCGCGCGCATCCAGCATGTGCTGGGACATGCCGCCGAGCATCAGCGCCTCGGCATGGATATAGAACTCGAAGACGTAGACGCACCCCAGACCGAGGGCCACGTACTTAACCTGCCACCGGTCTGCGGAACTGGTGGAACGCAGCAGATGCTCAATCATCACGAGCAGGCACAGGGCAAGGCCAAGCTTGCCAAGAAGCAACAAATCACGCAGCGGTTCATCGCTGACAATGGCAGGCGAGATGACAAAGCGGACCACCAGCGCAAGGGCGATCACGCCCGCCACCAGACCGATGGCGGCCAGATACCGTCTGGCTCGATCCTCAGGCCCCGTGGCTTTCCAGTTCAACAGCCACAGGAAGCCGAGCCAGGCGCTGTCCCGGAACACCTCGATGATGAACAGGAAGCCGGGATTGAAGACGGGCCTGCTCCACTGCCAGGCGAACAGGACAGACCAGAGCACGCTGACGGCGACCGCCCACATCAAGACATGTCCCACGGGGCCCGGACGTCTCCAGCCGATCAGCAGGATTGCCAGCAGCGCCGAAAAGGCAATGGCGGACAGGAGGTAGCCGGTCAGGCCGATGTTCATGCTATCGATCCCGACGGCATATCAGGTCAGACATCCGTGGCTTCTCGTGACTCGTGGCACGGATCGCAGGCAAGCGGGAGGTCTCACAGGTTTGGCGCATGGAACCAGGAAAACCGGTCGTCGGCAGGAATGATAGGACGATCCGGGATTCTGTACGCAGGAGACTGCGGGTCACCAGGTGACCATGCAAGCAAGGTCACCTGGTTGCCAAAGTTAGCGGGAACCCCTGCCCCACAGGACCACTTCAACGGTCTGGATGATGGTGAGCAGGTCCAGTGCGATGCTCTGGTTTTTCACATAGTAGAGATCGTACTGGAGCTTCTCGAAGGCATCCTTCTCGGAAGCGCCGTAGGGATAGTTGATCTGCGCCCAGCCGGTCAGGCCCGGCTTGACCCAGTGACGGTGATGGTAATAGGGCAGCTTGGCGGCCAGCTGTTCCACGAATTCCGGGCGTTCCGGACGCGGACCCACAAAGCTCATGTCACCCCGCAACACGTTGAACAGCTGCGGCAGTTCATCAAGGCGCGTCTTGCGCATGAAATTGCCAAAGCGGGTCACGCGCGGGTCCTGCTTCTGGGCCCAGCGGGCCACGCCATCCCCCTCGGCATCCATGACCATGCTGCGAAACTTGGTCAGGGTGAACGGCTTGCCGTTCTGCCCGACCCGCACCTGACGGAACAGCACTGACCCCTTGCCCCGGCTCTCGATCCAGATGCCCAGCGCCGTCAGCAGCATCAGGGGCCAGGCCAATGCGAGCAGAACCAGACTGGTCGCAACATCCAGCATGCGCTTGGCGTAGTCCCGGTACAGGCACTGACGGAAGCCCCGGGAGAAGATCATGGTGCTCGGGCGCAGGATATCCAGCTTGAGGAACCCGCCCTCCCGTTCAAAGAAATCCGAGACATCCAGCACGTTGACCCCGTTCATCTTGCAGGCCATCAGTTCATCCACCGGGAACCCGCCGCGAGGATCATCCATGGCGATGACCACATCATCGATCTGGTGGGCGCGCACGTACTGGTCCAGGGGCTGATCCAGATGCACCAGGCTGTCCTGTGGCACCAGACTCACTTCCTGAGCCTGGGGCACAAACCCGAAGAGCTCAAAACCGCGCCGATCACTGCGACGGCGCAGCCGGTTGAACAGGGTGGCGGTGTTCCCCGCACCCAGCACCAGCACCCGACGCTTGAGCGCGTCCAGATCCAGCAGACGCACACCGACCAGACGGGTCACGATCACGCCCGCAAAGGCACCTGCCATGGCCAGCACCATGATGCCGCGACCGAACAGGAGCGAGGGAAAGGCATAGAACAGTGCAGCCAGCATCGCGGCACCCAGGGCGAACGCGCCGACCACACGCAGGACCACCGCAAGGGTGGAATCCCGGAACCCGCGCCGGTAGAGACCCATGCTGAGCATGGCCAGCATGTTTACGGCGGCAAAGATCACCAGCTTCAGGCCCAGGCCATCAAAAACAACGGGGGCCGCGCCCTGGGGGAAACGAAACTGCACGGCGAGATAGAAGGCCGCCATGATGATCACGGCCTCGGCCATGGCCAGCACCACCAGGGGGGTGGAGAGTTCGCGCCCGAGGATCTGGACGTGACTGTGTTTGAGGCGGATGCCGCGTGGTTTCTGACGTCTTGCAGGCTCAGCGACCGGCAGCATGGTGACCGTACCGCCGCCATGCTCGGGCGCCTGGACGGATCCGCGTTCGCCTGCCCGCCTGCGATCCGGGCCGCTGAAGCCGGACATGCCCGACTCACTGGGGACTGCGGCCTTGTATTCAGCTTTCTGCGTCATGATCCACACGCCTCCTTGGCCGTGGGGGCAGCCGATCCGAGCCGATTTGAGACGGCTGCAGGACTGCCCAGATACAACATGATACCCCTTCCTGAACCAGGGGGCCCTGGGCCTGAGAGGCCCTTCACACCGGGGATTCAAGCGTCGGAACAAACCCTTGCAATGAAACCGGTTTTGGTCGGATTGGCCCATCAGGAAGAGGTGAGCCCCCGAGCCAGCAATGTGACACAGGTCACATTATGCATAGCATAGTGTACGTTCAGAAGATTGCAAATGTTTTAAGGCACCGGGTCCTTGGCAAAGGCAGGGGAAACTCGGTCTCCGGGCTCGGATGGAGGATCCAGAGTCCCGGACGAGCTGCGCAATCGTGGAGCTGGCGACAGGAGTCGAACCTGCGACCTACTGATTACAAATCAGCCGCTCTACCAACTGAGCTACGCCAGCGCAATCCGGTCGAGAAGTGTACTCCAGGGCGGGGACAGGCGCCAATCAAGGCACCACAAGGGGCGGGCAGGCCCGCTCCATGCGGTTGACCCCATCGGGCAGGGTGACATCGGCGTAGGATTCCTCGGGTCCGGCCAGATCCAGCCAGTAGAGGGTCTGAGTGCGGGTACGCGCCTCGATACGTGGCCCGTAACCCATGGCCTCGACCTGCTCCACACGCCTTCTGGCCCGTTCGTGCTCGGAAAACAGGCCCAGGGAGATACCGTTGCGGTGCTCCCCCTCACCGATGACATAGAGATCCAGCAGACCGCGCCCGGCCAGGTCCCGGGCCAGGTTGAGCGCGGCCTCGCGGGTCGCCCGTGGCGGCAGGAATACCCAGTAACTGGAGACGATCTCCCGGCTGACGCTGCGCAGGTCCCCCATCAGCCCCTGAGCCTCCAGCTGGGCGCTGAGGGTCTGGGCCTCCATCCGTGATACGAACGGTCCGACGGTTTCGCAATGCCAGCGCGGAGCAGTGCCGAGCGTTTCCGGGCTCGCCGGGGCTTCAGGCGCAGGCCCGGCAATACGTTCGGACAGGAGTACCAGCCGGGTGGCGTTACGGGTCTCGAGGCTCTCGACCGGGGTGCCGGCCTCCCGGGGCGGCTTGACCTGGGTCTGCCAGTACAGATACGCCCCGTTGAGCAGCACCAGAATCAGGACCAGGGTTCGCATGCACGCCCCCCCGTCATCACGTCCAGCCCCTGCAGCACCAGCCAGGGACAGTATTCGTAACGGCCCTGGAGCTGACTCAGGATGCGCGGCGCATCCCCGCCACAAAGAATGCGTCTCGGGGCATCTGACAGATTCGACTGAATGCGCTCGCAGAGTCCGTCCACCGCCGCAGCCGTACCATACAACGCCCCTCCCGCCACCGCGCCGGCGGTATTGTCCGCCAGCAGGGCCGGCGGCCCATCCGGCGTGTCACCCACCTGGGCAGTCCCCTGCCCCAGGGCGATCGCCATAAGCCTGAGGCCTGGCAGGATCACCCCCCCCAGGTGCGCACCATCGGGTGTGACCGCATCCAGGGTCAGGGCGGTGCCGCAGTCGATCACCACCAGACTGCCCTCGAACAGTTGCCGAGCGCCGACCATGGCCGCAAAGCGATCCGCACCCAAGCGCCCCGGGTCAGCGTAAGCGTTGCGGATGCCGTGCGCCTCGCGGACGGCCTGGTGCAACTGCGGCACCGGCCAGCCCCGTTGTGTGCAATAACTGCGGAATTCCGCGAAGAAACCCTCATCCCTGACACTGATCACGTGAATCGATTCCGGACCGGAATGGTGCGAAAGACCCCTGCCCAATGCCTCCAGGCCGTCGGCATCAGGGGACACGACACCCCGCGGCGGATCCTGCCCGGGAGCGCCGACCAGGGCCCACTTGATGCGACTATTGCCTGCATCCAGCAGGAGGCGTTTCATGGCAGCGCCCGCCTGACACTGACCTCGCCCGCATCCAGCAACCACTCGCGATCCTGACCCACGACCCGCAACCGACCTTCTGAATCCACCCCACGGGCCACGCCCTCGAGCACCTCATCCATGGCTGAAGTCACCCTGACCGGAACCCCGGACAACACATCGTAGCGGGACCAGCGAGCCAGGAGGGTCTCGGCCGGTTGAGCGTAGAAATCGTCGAGTGCCCGGGAAAGGGCCTCAAGCAGATGACCCGCCAGTGCATTCCTCGGCGGCAGGCCAGTCCCCATGAGTCCGGCGAGGTCGATCCAGGGTTGATCGATGGCAGCATCCGCGGGCAATGCCAGATTGAGTCCCAGGCCGACTACCAACACAGAGCGCTGCTCCCGCCTGCGCAGTTCAACCAGGATACCGCCGAGCTTGCGGCCGCGGGCGACCAGATCATTGGGCCACTTCAAACCGATCTCGTCATGACCCAGCGCCTCGGCCAGAGCCACGCCCAGGGCGAGCGTCAGCCGTGGCGGCACCCCCGGCCAGTGGGAGACATCCCGACGCAGGCTCATGGCCAACCCGCCACCGAAGGGCATCTGCCACCCCCTGCCGCGCCGGCCCCGTCCGGCGCTCTGGTGTTCCGCGAAACAAGCGACATCGCCGCTATCAGCATCCAGTCGCCCGAGCCAGACGCTGGTGGAATCCAGCTCCGGGAACACGTGCAGGCGCAATCTGGCACGCAGATCCTCGGAAAGCGCCTGGTAGATACGCTCTTCCGCGAGGAGTTCGACGGGGCGTTGGAGCCGCAGCATACCGGCCTGGTCGCGCACGACACCAAGACCCCAGCGATCCAGTCGCTCAAGCGCGTCCTTGCGTCGAGACGCGTGCCAGGCGCCGGGAAGCGCTGTCGCGGGATGTGGCCGCCCGTCTGCCAGCGCCTGCAGCAGACACATGGCATCCTGGATCGCAGCCTGATCCCGAACCGAGAGCCCGTGAACGATTTGTGGATCAACGGTGCTGATGGGGTGACATCCTGTTCTGTCCGTCAAAGACTTTCGGCTATGATCGTGGCAACAGGGAATGAACACAATGTCACCATTTCACAGAACCTTCCTGAACTGTGCGCTGACCAGCGCCGTGTTTGTCGGCGCGGCTGCGCCAGCCGCGCTCATGGCGCAGGGCCAGATACATATCCATCGCAGCCCGGACGGCACCCAGTGGTTCACCGACCGGCGCAACATGGGGCCCGACTATACCTACGTGGGATCCTACGGGCGACCGACCGCAAGTCACTCCTGTCATGGCATCACGCCGACCATCCTGGCGCAAAGGGCTGAACCCTATCTCACCACCGTGCGGCATTATGCTACCCACTATGGCATCGATCCGAACCTGGTCCGTGCAGTCATCACGGTGGAGTCCTGCTTCGACCGCCAGGCGGTCTCCCGGGTCGGCGCCCAGGGGCTGATGCAGCTGATGCCGGCGACTGCGCGGGAGCTGGGAGTGCAGAACAGCTTCGATGCCCTCGACAACATCCGGGGCGGTATTCGCTATCTGCATCGGATGCTGCAGGAGTTTGACCAGGACATCACCCTGGCCCTGGCCGCCTACAACGCTGGCCCTGGTGCAGTGCGCCGACACAACGGTGTCCCACCCTTCAACGAAACCCGCAATTACATCACCCGCGTCATGGATCACTACGAACGACTGGCGGGTACGGCCCAGACCTCAACACCCTGATACAGTCGCACGCTCCTTGCCTGCGGCTGAAGCCGTGATCAAACCCGCGCTCTGATCCAAGCGTAAGACCACCGAGTAAGTCACTGCTCAGACCTGGTGCCCTTGTGGTGTCCCCAGCGCATGTCCATGACTGCCAGGGTTGACGCCACGAGCGGACTCATTTGCGAAAAAAATCGCGCATAACAAAACCCCGCTGTCCAAAGGACAGCGGGGTTTGGGATAAGTGCCTGGCAGTGACCTACTTTCGCATGGGGGCGAGCGAGGACCGTTCGTCCAGTGGACGAACGCAGCCAATGCGAGCGACCCGCACCTCGTGTGCGGGGCTGGAGCGCCGCTTAGCGGCTTCCCCATGCAGGCCAAAAAAAACCCCGCAGTCTAGAAAGACCACGGGGTTTGGGATAGGTGCCTGGCAGTGACCTACTTTCGCATGGGGAAGCCCCACACTATCATCGGCGCTGAGCAGTTTCACTTCCGAGTTCGGGATGGGATCGGGTGGTTCCCACTCGCCATTGCCGCCAGGCAAACTTGTACCGTGTACCGGTCAATTCCGATACACAGAATTCGAGAAAGCATTCTAGGCGCAGTGTTATGTCGATTTCGGACTCAACATACAGCCCAAACTGTTTGGGGTTGTATGGTCAAGCCGCACGGGCAATTAGTACTGGTTAGCTTCACACATTACTGCGCTTCCACACCCAGCCTATCAACGTCGTAG